>PJUB01000438.1_pt1 | contig 15844 bp, 12 predicted proteins | sample 1512141 | NCBI WGS metagenome assembly PJUB01 (sample SAMN08177677, study PRJNA422409) | Soil metagenome, whole genome shotgun sequencing project. | isolation source: Soil enriched on filter paper: alkali lignin treatment | place: USA: Madison | collected 2015-01-15 | reverse complement strand
CGCCCCGGCCGCCCCCGCCCAGCCGGCATCCGGCCGCGCGCCGGCCCGCCGCGTGCCGCACACTGGCATGCGCCGCGCCATCGCCCGCCGCCTGACCGAAAGCAAGCAGCACGTGCCGCACTTCTACCTGACGCTGGACTGCCGCATGGACGCGCTGCTGGCCCTGCGTGCCCAGGCCAACCACGGCGGCACGGTCAAGCTGTCGGTCAATGACTTCATCGTCCGCGCCGCCGCCCTGGCCCTGCGCGAAGTGCCCGAGGTCAACGTCAGCTGGCACGACGACGCCATCGAATTCCATGCCGGCGCCGACGTCAGCGTGGCGGTGGCCACCGACGGCGGCCTGGTCACGCCCATCGTGCGCGACGCCGACGTGAAGCCGCTGTCCGCCATCGCCACGGAAATCGTGGAGCTGGCCGGCCGCGCCAAGATCAACCGCCTGAAACCCGAAGAATTCACCGGCGGCTCGCTCACCGTCAGCAACCTGGGCATGTATGGCATCAAGCAGTTCGCCGCCATCATCAACCCGCCGCAAGCCGCCATCCTGGCCGTCGGCGCCGCCGAACGCCGCCCGCTCGTGGCCGAGAACGGCGACCTGGTCGCCGCCACGGTGATGACCGTGACGCTGTCGGCGGACCATCGCGCCGTCGACGGCGCCGTGGGCGCGCGCTGGCTGGCGGCCTTCAAGTCGCTGATCGAAAACCCCGTGCGCATCCTGCTGTGAGCCCCGCCATGACCAAGACGACGTTTGACCTGGTGGTCGTGGGCGGCGGCCCCGGCGGCTACGTGGCCGCCATCCGCGCCGCGCAGCTGGGCCTGTCCACCGCGCTGGTAGAGCGCGCCGAACTCGGCGGCATCTGCCTGAACTGGGGCTGCATTCCCACCAAGGCCCTGCTGCACAGCGCCACCGTGCTGCGCGCCTGCCGCGACGCCGCCCACTACGGCGTCACGGGTGCCGGCGATGCCCAACCCGACCTGGCCGCCATGGTGGCCAGATCGCGCAAGGTCGCCGCCCGCCTGGGCCAGGGCGTGACCCACCTGATGAAAAAGCATGCCATCAGTGTCTTCACCGCCAGCGCGAAACTGGCCGGCGGCGGCCGCGTGGCCCTGGACAACGGCACCACGCTATCCGCCCGTCACATCATCCTGGCCACCGGCGCCCGCGCCCGCGACCTACCCGCCCTGCCCCCCGGCGAGCGCATCTGGACCTACCGCCAGGCCCTGACGCCCCCCGCCCTGCCCAAATCGTTGCTGGTCGTGGGCGCAGGCGCCATCGGCGCTGAATTCGCCAGCTTCTACCGCGCCGTGGGCGTCGACGTCACCCTGATCGACATGACCGCGGACATCCTGCCGCAGGAAGACGCAGAGATCTCCGCCCTGGCCCGCAAGGCCTTCGAAAAGCAGGGCATCCGCGTGCTGACCCAATGCGCCGTCAAGTCATCCAGCCTGACCGCCGCCGGCGTCAAGGTCGTGCTCGACCAGCAGGGCAAACAGACCGAACTGGAATTCGACCGCGTCATCGTCGCCGCCGGCATCGTCGGCAACGTCGAAAACCTGGGCCTGGAACAGACCCGCGTCAAAGTCGAAAAGACCCACATCGTCACCGACGGCCTGTGCCGCACCGCCGAACCCGGCATCTACGCCATCGGCGACGTCGCCGGCGCCCCCTGGCTGGCCCACAAGGCCAGCCACGAAGCCGTGCTGTGCGTCGAAGCCATCGCCGGCAAGCCCGTCCACCCCATCGATCCGCTGCGCATCCCCGCCTGCACCTACTCGCACCCCCAGGTCGCCAGCATCGGCATGACCGAAGCCCGCGCCCACGAACACGCCAGGCAGACCGGCCGCGACATCCGCATCGGCAAATTCACCTTCGCCGGCAACGGCAAAGCCATCGCCATGGGTGAAGACCAGGGCCTGGTCAAAACGGTATTCGACGCCGCCACCGGCGAACTGCTCGGCGCCCACATCATCCACCCCGAAGCCTCCGAACTGATCACCGGCTACGGCGTCGCCACCGCACTCGAAGCCACCGAAGAAGACCTGATGCACACCATCTTCGCGCACCCGACCCTGTCAGAAACCTTGCACGAATCGGTGCTGTCCGCGTTCGGCCGCGCACTGCACGGATAAAGCATCGCAGCACCCGGCGCGCGGCATGCCGTGCTACGGCCTGCGTGCAGGATGCCGCGAGCTGGGTGCTGCGTCCCGAACGCTGCGTGCCAGGTGCAATCACACCTGGCACGCCCCTTTCACAACCGGCTGGCGAAGAAATCCAGGAAGCACGCAATCCGCCGCGACAGCTGCGTATTGCGGTAATACACCGCATGCATCGGCTGCAAATAATCGGTATGGATATCTTCCATGATCCGAACCAGCCGCCCCGCTTCCAGGTCTTCCTGCGACACGAAGTCCGACAGGCAGGCAATCCCCACCCCCCGCAACGCCAGCTGCCGCTGCGTCTCGCCACTGGACGTCGCCAACGTAGGCGTCGCCAGATAACTCGACCCGCCCGCATGCCGCAGCGGCCAGACATTCAGGCTTTCAGGCTGCGTAAACCCCAGCAGCTCATGCCCGTCCAGATCCTCCACCGTCTTGGGCACCCCGCGCCGCGCCAGATACTCCGGACTCGCCATCAACCACCGCGGCCGCGGCCGCAATGGCCGCGCATGCAACGTCGAATCATTCAAAGGCCCCATCCGCAACGCCACGTCCGTGCGATGCTCGATCAGATCCACGATCCGATCATTGCTGGTCAGCTCCAACGAAATCGCCGGATACTCCCGCCGAAAATCCGCCACATGCGGCACCACGCAATGCAGCATCACCGGCACCGACGCATCCACCCGCAACCGCCCCGCCGGCTGCTGATTCACGATGCGCATGCACTCCTCGGCCTCTTCCAACGACTGCACAATCTGCCGCGCCTTCTGCAAAAAATGCGCGCCTTCGGCAGTCAGCTCCATCCGCCGCGTCGTCCGCGTCAACAACGCCACCCCCAAATCCTCTTCCAACCGCGACAACCCCCGACTGACCCCTGAAGCCGTCTGCCCCAACATCTCCGCCGCAGCGCTCATGGACCCCGCGTCGACAACGCCCAGGAACAACCGCAAAGCATCAGAATTCAGGCTCATTTTTGACCCCCAGTCACGAATACCCAAATTCTATAACCGCCCCCCCTACATTCGTAGCGGCGCGGATGCCGTAACGTTCCAAGTCAATCTGCAGCGCCCGATGGGCGGCGCGCGAGACAGTCAGCATGCGCAAGCAGAAACTGGCCGCGCCGCCCATCACCGCCCCTCCCCCCTGACTGCGAACCATTAGAAAACCAGTCCCCATCAGCGCGAAGCGCCCCCGCAACATTTTCTAGAAACGCAATGCCAAACGTGGCCGCCCGCGCGGCCGCGGCTTGGCGACCCCGTAGATCTCATGCCCTGACCACAGGTCCAGCAGCGCGACAAACCTCGAAAACCGTAGCCCGTCGTGCAGGGCTTCGTGGCGGCGGGCAACCTCGATGCGCCCGAGGGAATCGGAAGGGAGCCGAAGGCGGACGACGATGACGAAGGGGAAGTCCGGCGCCCGCGCGCCGGACCGCAATCGTGGGCGCCCGCCGCCACGAAGCCCTGCACGACGGGCGACCTACGAAGCCCCCCCGCCCCCTCAAAACAAACTCCCGCCCCCAATAAAAAACGGCGCCCTAAAAAAGGCGCCGTCTTCCAAGCATCAAAACAGACTCACCGCTTCTGCTTCAACTGCGACAAATCCCGCACAGCCCCCCGATCCGCAGAAGTCGCCAACGCCGCATAAGCCTGCAACGCCAACGACACAACCCGCTCCCGATCCACAGGCTCCCAAGCATTCTCCCGAGCTTCCATAGCAGCCCGACGCCGAGCCAGCTCCGAATCGGAAACCGCCAGATGCATCTTCCGATTCGGAATATCGATCTCGATCGTATCGCCGTCTTCCACCAGCCCGATCGTGCCGCCTTCCGCTGCTTCCGGCGACGCATGCCCGATCACCAGCCCCGACGAACCCCCCGAAAAACGCCCGTCCGTAAACAGCGCGCACGTCTTGCCCAGGCCCTTGGACTTCAAGTAAGACGTCGGGTACAGCATCTCTTGCATCCCAGGACCGCCCTTCGGGCCTTCGTAGCGGATCACCACCACGTCGCCCGCCACGATCTTGTCGCCCAGAATGCCTTCCACCGCGTCGTCCTGGCTCTCGAACACCCGCGCACGGCCCGTGAAGACCCATTGCGACTCGTCCACGCCAGCCGTCTTCACAATGCAGCCCTTCTCGGCCAGATTGCCGTACAGCACCGCCAAGCCGCCGTCCTTCGAGTAGGCGTTTTCCTTGCTGCGGATGCAGCCCGTCTTGCGGTCCGTATCCAGCGTCAGGAACGTCGCGTCCTGGCTGAACGCCACCGTCGTCGGGATGCCGCCCGGGGCCGCGCGGTAGAACTTCTGCGCCGCTTCACCCGCGCCGCCCGCCACGTCCCATTGCTGGATCGCGTTGCCCAGCGTGCCGCTGTGCACGTTGCCGCAGGACAGGTCCAGCAGGTCCGCACGCGCCAGTTCACCCAGGATGCCCAGGATGCCGCCGGCGCGGTGCACGTCTTCGATGTGGTACTTGTCGGTGGCGGGCGCCGCCTTGCACAGGCACGGCACCTTGCGCGAAATGCGGTCGATGTCCGCCATCGTGAAATCCACGCCCGCTTCCTGCGCCGCGGCCAGCAAATGCAGCACCGTGTTCGTCGAACCGCCCATCGCCACGTCCAGCGCCATCGCGTTTTCAAACGCGGACTTGGTCGCGATGCTGCGCGGCAGCACCGACGCGTCTTCTTCCACGTAATAGCGGCGGCACAGGTCCACCACCAGGCGGCCGGCCTGCTCGAACAGGCCCTTGCGCCAGGCGTGCGTGGCCACGATCGTGCCGTTGCCCGGCAGCGCCAGGCCGATCGCCTCGGTCAGACAGTTCATCGAGTTGGCCGTGAACATGCCGGAACAGGAACCGCACGTCGGGCACGCGCTGCGTTCGACTTCCGCCACTTCCGCGTCCGACACCTTCGGGTCGGCCGCCTTGATCATCGCGTCGATCAGGTCGATCTTGGCGATGACCTTGCCGTCCGTCGGCGACTTGACCTTGCCCGCTTCCATCGGACCGCCCGACACGAACACCACCGGGATGTTCAGGCGCATCGCGGCCATCAGCATCCCCGGGGTGATCTTGTCGCAGTTCGAGATGCAGACCATCGCGTCGGCGCAGTGCGCGTTCACCATGTATTCGACCGAGTCGGCGATCAGTTCGCGCGACGGCAGCGAATACAGCATGCCACCGTGCCCCATGGCGATGCCGTCATCGACGGCGATGGTGTTGAATTCCTTGGCGACGCCGCCGGCGGCTTCGATTTCCTTGGCAACCAGCGCACCCAGGTCACGCAGGTGCACGTGGCCCGGCACGAACTGCGTGAACGAATTGACCACCGCGATGATCGGCTTGCCGAAATCTCCGTCCTTCATGCCGGTGGCGCGCCAGAGGGCGCGGGCGCCGGCCATATTGCGGCCGTGGGTCGAGGTGCGGGAACGGTAGTGCGGCATGATCTTGTCTCAGGCGGTTAGCGTGGGCGGCAAAACGGTAAATAATACGCTGGTTCCGGCCGGCAGCGCCCGCAGGCCACCCTGGGGCCGTTACATGGCCATCAGGCGGACGCCGCGCCGCGGGCCGCGAATGCGCTGGGCGGCTCGCCCAGGGCCTTGCGAAACATCGCTGCGAACGCGCTCGGGCTTTCGTAGCCCAGGTCCAGCGCCACGTCCAGCACCCGGTCGCCGCGCGCCAGCCGCTCCATTGCCGCCAGCAGCCGCGCCTGCTGGCGCCAGCGGCCGAAGGTCATGCCCGTATGGCGCAGGAACAGCCGATGCACCGTCTTGGGGTCCACCCCCAATTCCCGCGCCCAGTCGGCCGCGCCCGCCTGGCGCTCCGGATGGCGCACGATGGCGCGGCAGATGCGGGCCAGGCGCGGCTCGGCCGGCTGCGGCAGGTGCAGCGGCAGCACCGGCTCCTGTTTCAGCTCGTCCAGCAGCAGCATCATCAGGCGGCCGTCGCGCGTGCCGGGCGTCCAGTCCAGCGGCACCTCGGCCGCCGCCACCATCAGCTCGCGCAGCAGCGGCGATACCGACAGCACGCAGCATTGCGCCGGCAGATGCGCCACCGCGCCCGGCTCGACGAACACCGTGCGCATGCGCGGCTCGCCGCTCATGCGGATGGCGTGCGGCATCCACGCCGGCACCCAGACGCCGCGCGTGGGCGGCACCACCCAGATGCCGGCGTCGGTATCCACCACCATCACCCCCGAGATCGCGTACAGCAGCTGCGAGCGGCGATGCCGGTGGCGCCGCACGCGATGGCCGTCCTCGTAGTCCACCGCCAGCCCGGCCACCGGGCGCAGCGAGGATTCGTAGGGAAACAGGTCCAGGTCGGCAGGCTTGCGCGCCTTGGGTGGGTTTGACGGCGGAGAGGATTTGTCCATTTCTCGACGATTGATGCCTGGATGGCGTTAGACGGTCTTTTCCAGTGTACCTACCATGCCGCTCATCCCGTCCAAATCCCCTGTTGGCCTGTCCGAACCATGTCCGCCCGCCCGTCCGCCGCCTGCGCCCGTTCCGCCCTTCGCGGACCGGCCACGGCCGCCGTGGCCGTGCACGGACAACGCGCCGCGCTACGACTAGCGCGCGGTTGCCGGGCCTTGCGTCCCGTGGCCGCCCGGCAGCCCCGGGCCCTCTGACGGGCCCGTTCGCCACCTCCCTTGCCCGACCGCCGCAGACCGGCGGCCTACACACGCCGCGCTGTCCTGCGCGGCCGGAGGTTTGCATGCTTGACCATCCCCAACACAAATATCGCCCCGTCCAACCCTTCACGCACGACTACGCCCAGCGCACCTGGCCCACGCGGCGCCTGCACGCGCCGCCCGTGTGGATGAGCACCGACCTGCGCGACGGCAACCAGGCCCTGATCGAACCGATGGACGCCGCCCGCAAGCTGCGCCTCTTCGAACAACTGGTCGCCGTGGGGCTCAAGGAAATCGAGGTGGCGTTTCCGTCGGCCTCGGACACCGACTTCAATTTTGTACGCAAGCTGATCGAAGAACGGCGCATTCCAGACGACGTCACCATCGAGGTGCTGACCCAATCGCGGCCCGACCTGATCGCCCGCACCTTCGAGGCGCTGCACGGCGCGCCCCGCGCCATCGTGCACCTGTACAACCCCATCGCGCCGCAGTGGCGCCGCATCGTGTTCGGCATGAGCCGCGCCGAGATCAAGGAGATCGCCCTGGCCGGCACGCGCCAGATCCGCGCGCTGGCCGACGCGCACCCTGAAACCGAATGGATCTACGAGTATTCCCCCGAAACCTTCAGCCTGGCTGAACTGGATTTCGCACTGGAGGTCTGCGATGCGGTCAGCGCCATCTGGGGCCCCACCCCTGAACACAAGATGATCCTCAACCTGCCGTCCACCGTGGAATGCACCACGGCCAACGTCTACGCCGACCAGATCGAATGGATGCACCGACACCTGGCGCGGCGCGACAGCATCGTGCTGAGCGTGCATCCGCACAATGACCGCGGCACCGCGGTGGCCTCGGCCGAACTGGCGGTGATGGCGGGCGCCGACCGCGTCGAAGGATGCCTGTTCGGCAACGGCGAACGCACCGGCAACGTCGACCTGGTCACGCTGGCCATGAACCTGGACACGCAAGGCATTGCCTGCGGCCTGGATTTTTCAAGCATGGCCGCGGTGCGCGAGTGCGTCGAGGCGTGCAATCAGCTGCCGGTGGACGTGTTCCACCCCTATGCGTTCACGCCCGCAACGCCAGCAGCGCGTCCTGCAGGTGACGCAGGCCGCGGCTGAGCGGTTTGTCGCGGCGCACGACGACGGCCAGGGTGCGCGACAGGCGGGGCGTCAACGACCGCACCGCCAGCGCGCTGCGCTGGCCGGCACCCGACACCGCCAGCCTGGGCAGCACCGCGCAGCCCAGGCCGGCGGCCACGATTTCCTTCATGGCCTCGGTGCTGCCCAGCTCCATGACCGGCTTGGCCGCCACGCCCGCCGCTTCGAACCAGTCGTCCACCAGCCGGCGGGTGCGCGCGCCCGGCTCGAACAGCACCAGCGGCAGCGCCGCCAACGCCTGCGGCGTGACGGTGTCGGGAATGGCCAGGGTGCCGCGCGCGGGAAAAATCGCCACGAACTCGTCTTCGAGCACCGGTGTGGCCTCGATCATGCGACCCGGGGCTGGCAGCGTCACCAGGCCGATGTCCAAGGTGTTGCTTTCCAGGCCGCGCAGCATGTCGGCCGTGTTGCCGGTACTGGCCACCACGTCGAGCGCTGGAAAGCGCCGCCGCAGGTCGGCCAGCAGCGGCGGCAGCAGATAGGTGCAGGCCGTGGCGCCGGTGCCCAGGCGCACCCGGCCCGTCACTTGCGAGGCATGCGCCGTCATGGCCTGTTCGGCCTGCGCCAGCGCGGCGTCGATGGCGCGGATGTGGGTCAGCAATTCCAGCCCGGCCGCGGTGGGGCCCGCACGGCGGCCCACTCGTTCGACCAGCTTCAGGCCAAAGCGGCGCTCCAGTTGGCGCACCTGCAGGCTGACCGCCGGCTGCGTGATGCCGCCGCGCTCGGCCGCGGCCGAAAAGCTGCCCAGTTCGATGACCTGCGCAAAGGTGCGCAGGGCGTCCAGATTCAGTCCGCGCATGCGGGGGCTCCGTTGGGTTCGTGTGCCATGCCGCCCCGGCTCTCAGCGGCAGCGCGCGCGGCGCAGCAGCCTCGCACGCCAAAGTTTTGCTTATGCATTTGATAATAAACCAAAGCTTTATTTATGAATGGGGTTGCGCCACACTGGCATCTGCTTTTTTCCGCCTGCACGGCCTTTTTTTCCCTCTTTTCGCACCCCGTTTCCATGTCGCAACCCGCCCCCACCGTCTTGATCCGCGACAGCGCGGAAGCCGACCTGCCCGCCATCAAGGCCATCTATGCGCACCACGTGCAGCACGGCACCGCCTCGTTCGAACTGGACCCGCCGTCCATCCCCGAAATGCGCCAGCGGCGCGCCGGCATCCTGGAAAAAGAGATGCCCTTCCTGGTGGCCGAGATCAACGGCGAAGTCGTGGCCTATGCCTACGTCACCGCCTACCGTCCGCGCCCGGCCTACCGCCATACCGTCGAGGACTCCGTCTACGTCAAGGCGGGCCGCGCCGGCCTGGGCATCGGCGGCAAGCTGCTGGCCGCATTGATCGAGCGCTGCACCGCCGCCGGCTGGCGCCAGATGCTGGCGGTGGTGGGCGACAGCCGCAACGCGGCATCGCTGGCGATGCATGCGCGCCAGGGCTTCCATCCCGTCGGCACCTTGCGGTCGGTGGGCCACAAGCATGGCGAATGGCGCGACACCGTGCTGATGCAGCGCGCGCTGGGCGAAGGCGACACGACGCCGCCGCAACGCCCGTGATCGCCCCGCGGGCCATCGTCTGCCTGGGGCTGACCCAACTGGTCGGCTGGGGCGTCACCTTCTACCTGATCGGCGCGCTGGGACCGGACATGGCCGCGGACCTGGGCTGGAACGCCGCCACCGTGTACGGCGGCTTCTCGGCCGCCATCGTCGTCATGGCGCTGGTGTCGCCGCTGGCCGGCCGCGCGGTCGACCTCTGGGGCGGCCACCGCGTCATGCCCGCCGGCGCCATGCTGGCCGCCGCCGGCTGCGCCGCCCTGGCCGCCACCCACGGCGTCGTCGCGTACTTCGCGGCCTGGATGCTGCTGGGCGTGGGCATGCGGCTGTGCCTGTACGACGCCGCGTTCGCCTCGCTGGCGCGCGCCGCCGGGCCGGCCGCGCGGCGGCCCATGTCGCAGATCACGTTGTTCGGCGGGCTGGCGTCCACCGTGATGTGGCCGGTAGGCCATGCCCTGTCGGGCTGGCTGGGCTGGCGCGGCGCGGTGCTGGCCTATGGCGCCTTGGCGCTGGCGACGCTGCCGCTCTACCTGGCGCTGCCGCGCGCCCGCTATGCGGCTTCGCTGAAGGATACCGGCCTGGCCGGCACGGGCCTGGCGCGCGACAAGGCCGAGCGCCGCCTGGCCGGCGTGCTGTACGCGGCGATCGCCATGCTGACCAACTTTTTGGCCGCGGGCAACGCGGCTCACTTGATTCCGCTGCTGTCGGGGTTGGGCCTGGCCGGCGCGATGGCCGTGAACATCGCGGCACTGTGGGGCGTCGGGCAATTCGCCTCGCGGCTGGCCGACGTGGCGCTGGGCTCGCGCCTGCATCCGCTGACGCTCACGCTGGCCGTGGCGGCGCTATTGCCGCTGTGCTTCGGGCTGGCGCTGTTTTCCGGTGGGAACCTCGCCGCGCTGGCGGCATACGCCCTGCTGTACGGCGCCTGCAACGGCCTGATGACGATCACGCGCGGCACCCTGCCGCTGGCGTTGTTCGACTTTCGCAGCTACGGCGCGCTGGTCGGCGCCCTGCTCATTCCCAGCTTCCTCTTGACCGCCGCCGCGCCGGTGGCCTATGCCTACGTCGTCGAACAGCACGGCGCGCGCGCCGCGATGGGCCTGTCCGCCAGCCTGGCCACTGCCATATTGGCCGCGGCGCTGATCCTGCGCAGTCGATTCATCGCCCGGACGCGAGGCTGATCGGCGCACGACCGTCTTCCGCGTCCTGCACCAGCGCGCCCGAAAACGAATAGCCCGATCCGCGCATGCTGCGGATCGGGATCGACAGCCCCGCCGCCTCACCCTTGCGCTTGAGGCGGCTGATGACCAGATCCAGCGCGCGCCCATTGCCCGGAATGTCCATGTCGTCGACCGCGAAATCGCTGCGGCGCACGACCTTGTCGGGATGCCCCTGCATGCCCTTGAGCACCGCCCGTTCCATCGGGGTGAGGCTGACGCCCGCGCCCGCCGGCGACAGCAAGGTCCACTCGTTGTCACACAGGCGCCAGGCTTTGTCCGCCACGCTGATCTCCGGCACGCCGGGCGTTTCGACACGACGGGCCGCCGACTGCGCCGGCAGGCACAGCGACAGCTTGCGCTGCGCCGACTGGATCGCCGCGGCCACCTCGCTGTAGCTGATGCTGGTGCCGTAGCAACTGTCGGCGCCAGCCAGCAGCGCATTGATGCGCACGGCCGGACTTTCAATGTTGCGGATGGCGATGATCGTGGAATGCGAGAAGCGAGCCCGCAGTTGTCCGATCGTGATGTCCAGATCCCGCGGCAGGCACAGATGCACCTGGATGTCGCCAGGCTGGCGCGGCAGCGCCGACTCCTGCAACGAAACGGGGTTCAGGACGAAACCGATCTGTTCCAGGGAATTCGAGATGCCCTGCTTGGCAAATTCGTTGTCGAAAATAAGGATGATGCGCGACCGATTCATGAGATTGAGCCCTGATTAATGACGTCTTTCCATCGAACGGTATTGAAATGTTTATTTGCATCTCAACACCTGGAACAGGGTCGCAAAAAAAGCGCACTCAATCCTCGAACAGCGTTCCAAACTGGACAAATTATTGAATATTCCTCATTTTAAAATGAGAAATATTCAATATATCGAAATAGAATTCAGCGATCGGCGAAACGTAGCGATATGCGTGGCGGTACATGTCTGGCGCCTGCGCGCTGCGCTGCCATGCCCGATTGCCCCCCCGCCCGGGGCGCGGGTGCATCCGCCACTGCGGCCTGTCAGGCCCCCTTGGCCGCCACCCATTTTTCCCACCCTGCCAGCCGCAGCTTGCAGGCCGGGCAGGTGCCGCAGCCGTAGCCCCAGGCATGGCGCGCGCCGCGTTCGCCCAGATAGCAGGTGTGGCTTTCTTCGACAATGGTCTCGACCAGCGCGTCGCCGCCCAAGGTGTGCGCCAGCGCCCAGGTTTCGGACTTGTCGATCCACATCAGCGGCGTTTCGATCGTGACGCGGCTGCCCAGGCCCAGCCCAAGCGCTACCTGCTGCGCCTTGATGGTGTCGTCGCGGCAATCGGGGTAGCCCGAGAAATCGGTTTCGCACATGCCGCCCACCAGCACGTCCAGCTGGCGCCGGTAGCCCAGCGCCGCGGCCAGCGTCAGGAACAGCAGGTTGCGGCCCGGCACGAAGGTATTGGGCAGGCCGTTGGCCTGCATCTCGATGGCGCGGTCGCTGGTCATGGCGGTGTCGCCCACCTGGCCCAGCACCTTCAGGTCCAGCAGATGGTCTTCGCCCAGGCGCGGCGCCCACTCGGGAAAGCGCGTGCGAAATTCGCGCAGCACGTTCAGGCGCGCATCGAGCTCGATGCGGTGGCGCTGGCCGTAGTCGAACGCCACGGTTTCCACATGGGCATAGCGGTCCAGCGCCCAGGCCAGGCAAGTGGTGGAATCCTGGCCGCCCGAAAACAGCACGAGCGCGCGACGTTGGTGATTTTGCATGAAAGGGGGTTTCTGGAAAGACGAAGGGATAGGCCAGACTTTACCGCAGCCACGCGCCTTTCCCGTAAGGAAGCCTGCGTAAAATCGATCCGTTTTTCATCACGGTTTCTCAGTAGCGCGCACGTTCCCACCCTTCCCATTCCCGCAGCCCGACGGATCTCCCGCCCGATGAATGCCAGCCGCTTGCAGTCCGATTCAGCAGAACCCTTGCGTCACGACATCCGGCTGCTCGGCCGATTACTGGGCGACGTCATCGCCGAATGCGAAGGCAAACGCGTCTTCGACACCATCGAAACGCTGCGCCGCACCGCCGTCAAATTCCGCCGCGAAGGCAACGACGCCGACGGCAGGCTGCTGGAACAGCGCGTCAAGCGCCTGGAAGGCAGCGACCCCAACTCGGTCGCGCGCGCCTTCAGCTATTTCCTGCACCTGGCCAACATCGCCGAAGACCGCGACCAGAACCGCCGCCAGCGGGCCCGCGCCCTGACCGGCGACGCCCCCGCGCGCGGCAGCCTGCGCGACGCCGTGCAGACCCTGGCCGGCCATGGCGTTTCTCCCGCCCGCATCCGCCGCCTGCTGGCCGAGGCCTGCGTCATGCCCGTGCTGACCGCGCACCCCACCGAAGTGCAGCGCAAAAGCACGCTGGACGTGCACCGTGAAATCGCCAGCGCCCTGGCCCAGCGGGACACGCCGCTCACGCCCGAAGAATTGGCCGAGCTCGACGCCGCGCTACTCGGCCGCGTGGCCACGCTGTGGCAGACGCGCATGCTGCGCTACACCCGCCTGACGGTGGCCGACGAAATCGAGAACGCGCTGTCGTACTACCGCAGCACCTTCCTGCCCGTCATTCCGCGCCTGTACGCCGACCTGTCCAAGCTGCTGAACCGCGACGGCCCCAAGCCCTTTGCCGCCCCGCCCGCGCCGCTCGAACCCTTCCTGCGCATGGGCAGCTGGATCGGCGGCGACCGCGACGGCAACCCCAACGTCGATGCCGGCACGCTCGAACGCGCCCTGCTGCGCCAGGCCACCGTGCTGTTCGAGCACTACCTGCAGGAAGTCCACGCGCTGGGCGCCGAGCTTTCCATCACCACCCTGCTCATCGCCGCCGACGCCGACCTGCTGGCGCTGGCCGACCGCAGTGGCGACGATTCCCCCCACCGCAGCGACGAACCCTACCGCCGCGCCCTGGTCGGCGTCTACGCCCGCCTGGCCGCCACCGCCCAGCGCCTGACCGGCCAGAACCTGGCCCGGCGCAGCACGGTGGCCGCCGCGCCGTACGATGCGCCCCAGGAACTGTCCGCCGACCTCGCCATCATCGCCGCGTCGCTGGCCGCCCACCACGGCGCCCCCATCGGCAAGCTGCGCCTGGCCGGCCTGCAGCAGGCCGTGGAAGTGTTCGGCTTTCACCTGGCCACCGTCGACCTGCGCCAAAGCTCCGACGTGCACGAACGCGCGCTGGCTGAGCTGTTCACCCGCGCAGGCGCCACCCACGACGGCCGGCCGCTGGATTACCTGGCCCTGGACGAAGCCGCCCGCGTCGCGCTGCTGCGCGCCGAGCTTGCCCAGGCCCGCCCGCTGGCCTCGCCCTGGATCGCCTACAGCGAAGACACCACCCGCGAACTGGCCGTGCTGCGCGCGGCCGCCGCCGGCCGCCAGCGCTACGGCAAGCAGGCGGTGCGCCAGACCATCGTCTCGCACACCGAAACCCTCAGCGACCTGCTTGAAGTCATGGTGCTGCAGAAAGAGGCCGGCCTCATCGCTCCCGCCGGCCAGGACATCCCCGCCGAAGACGGCCTGATGGTCGTGCCCCTGTTCGAAACCATTCCCGACTTGCAGCGCGGCGCCGACATCATGGCCGCCTGGCTCGACCTGCCCGAAATCCGCCAGCGCGTGAAGCAGGCGCAGAACGGCGCCCAGGAAGTCATGCTGGGGTATTCCGACAGCAACAAGGACGGCGGCTTCCTCACGTCCAACTGGTCGCTCTACCAGGCCGAACGCGCCCTGGTCGACGTCTTTTCCGCCCGCCACGTCCGCCTGCGCCTCTTTCACGGCCGCGGCGGCTCCGTCGGCCGGGGCGGCGGCTCCAGCTTCGACGCCATCCTGGCCCAGCCCCCCGGCACCGTCGCCGGCCAGATCCGCCTGACCGAACAGGGCGAAGTCATCCAGAGCAAATACAAGGACGCCGAAGTCGGCCGCTGGCACCTGGAACTGCTGGTCGCGGCCACCCTGGAATCCAGCCTCGCGCCGCGCGCCGAAGCCACCAGCGCCGAAGACGCCCACATGGCCCACCATGGCCCGGCCATGACGTTCATGTCCGAAACCGCGCAGCGCAGCTACCGCGGCCTGGTCTACGACACGCCGCGCTTTGCCGAATACTTCTTTGCGGCCACGCCCATTGCCGAAATCGCCGGCCTGAACATCGGCTCGCGCCCCGCTTCCCGCAAGAAGGGCCAGCGCATCGAAGACCTGCGCGCCATTCCCTGGGGCTTTTCCTGGGCCCAATGCCGCCTGATGCTCACCGGCTGGTACGGCATGGGTTCGGCCATCGAGGCCTACCTGGAAACCGGCGCCCCCGACGCCCCGCGTTCCAAGCGCGGTCGCCTGGCCCAGCTGCGCGAAATGGCGCAAGACTGGCCCGCCTTCCGCACCCTGCTGTCCAACATGGAAATGGTGCTGGCCAAATCCGACCTGGCCATTGCCGCCCGCTACGCCCAGCTCGTGCCCCAGCGCGGCCTGCGCGAAAAGATCTTCGGCCAGATCAGCGCCGAACACGCCCGCACCCTGGCCATGCTCAAGCTCCTGACCCGCCGCGAACTCCTGGCCGACAACCCCACCCTGCAAGACTCCCTGCGCGAACGCTTCGCCTACATCGACCCGCTGAACTACCTGCAGATCGACCTGATCCGCCGCCACCGCGCGGCGCTGAAGCACCCCAACCCCGACGCCGACGAACGCGTGCAACGCGCGATCCACCTGACCATCAACGGCATCGCGGCAGGCCTGCGCAACTCAGGCTAGAAAACGCACCGCGCACGCTGCATCCAACGCGCGACGCACCTCATCCCGCTGCACCTTGCCCCCAAGGTGCAGCGCCCGCAGCAAAACGAAAAAAAAGCGCTGCCCGTCCCCGCACCATCACCGCCCCGACGCCTCACAACGCGTAAGCCCCAAAAGGCCCCCCGCGGGGCCGGCCTGGGGCGGGCCCCGCAAGACCACCGCCCCACCCCGCCGTTGAACAGAACGCCAAGCACACCGCCCGTCCCAGCAACGCCCAACCGCGAGACGCTTCGAGCCAGGGGTGTCGGGGGCGTGGGGCGCGCGGGGCGTGTAGATGCGCCCGACGGAATCGGAAGGGAAGGCCGAAGGCCTGGACGACGATGAGGACGGGGCAGTCCGGAGCGAAGGCTCCGGACCGCAATCG
>PJUB01000436.1_pt1 | contig 15916 bp, 16 predicted proteins | sample 1512141 | NCBI WGS metagenome assembly PJUB01 (sample SAMN08177677, study PRJNA422409) | Soil metagenome, whole genome shotgun sequencing project. | isolation source: Soil enriched on filter paper: alkali lignin treatment | place: USA: Madison | collected 2015-01-15 | reverse complement strand
TACGGCCGGCACGACACCGCGCTGTACGACCATTTTTCGGCGCGCATCGCCCCGGGCGAACGCGTCGGGCTGGTCGGCCATTCCGGCTCGGGCAAGACCACCTTCATCAAGCTGATCCAGCGCCTGTATGACGTCAATGGCGGCCGCATCACCATCGACGGGCAGGACATCGCCCAGGTGAAGCAGTCGTCGCTGCGCAGCCAGATCGCGATCGTGCAGCAGGAACCGGTGCTGTTCCACCGCACCCTGGCCGAGAACATCGCCTACGCCCGTCCCGGCGCCACGCAGGCCGATATCGAAAAGGCCGCACGGCTGGCCAGCGCGCATGACTTCATCATGGCGCTGCCCAAAGGCTACGAAACGCTGGTCGGCGAACGCGGCGTGAAGCTGTCGGGCGGCGAGCGCCAGCGCGTGGCGATTGCGCGGGCGTTCCTGGCGGACGCGCCCATCCTGATCCTGGACGAGGCCACCTCAAGCCTGGACAGCGAAAGCGAAGTGCTCATCCAGCAGGCCATGGAACGCCTGATGGAAGGCCGCACCACGCTGGTGGTCGCGCACCGCCTGTCGACCGTGCGCGCGCTGGATCGCCTGCTGGTGATGGACCGTGGCCGCATCATCGAAGAAGGCAGCCATGACCAGCTGATCCGTTTGAAGGGCGGCTTGTACCGGCGCCTGTTCGAGCGCCAGGCCCTGGAACTGACCAAGGGCCTGACGCAGGCGGAAATGCTGGCCGATGGCGCCCAGCCCACGCCCGTGAAAACGGATGGCGAGGCCGAGGACCAGGACGAAACGTCCTTTGCCTTCGGCAAGTAATGCGCCGGCAACGCCGCAGATGACAAATGGGCCTGACGTATGTCAGGCCCATTTTTTTGGCCTGAGTTTCAGGCTTTTTTTGGCCTATTCATCAGGCCCATTCGTCTGGTCCGTTTTATTTGGCCGAGCCGCCCCCTGCGCCTACCGGCTCAAGGTCAGCTTCAAGCCGAACCCGATCAGCGCGGCGCCGAACACCGCGCCCTGCCACTTGCGGACCCGCGGCCGCGCCGCCAGCCAGCGGCCCAGCGCGCCGCCGGCCAGCGCGCACAGCACGTCGAAGGTCAGCCCCAGGCTCACCAGCACCACGCCCAGCACCGCGAACTGCTGGCCGATGCTGCCTTGGGCCGGCGACACGAACTGCGGCAGCAGCACCGAGCAGAACAGCAACGCCTTGGGATTGAGCACATTGGTCAGCACGCCGCTCAGCAGCGCCGCGGCCAGGCCCTTGCCGCGCGCGGCGGCCTGCGCCTGGGTCGCCACGTCATACGACAGCGGCCCGGCGCGCAGCAGACGCACGCCCAGCCACACCAGGTAGCAGCCGCCCACCGTGCGCGCCGCGTCGAACGCCCACGGATGCGTCTTGAACAGCGCCGCCAACCCCAGCGCGGCCAGCGTCACGTGGGCGGCGCGGGCTATCGCCAGGCCCACTGCCACGGCCAGGGCCGGCGCCCGGCCGCGCAAGGCGCCGGTTTCGAGCAGCAGGATCATGTCCGGCCCGGGCACCACATAGACCACCAGCAACGCCCCCAGGAACAACGCCATATCGGCCATGACCACCCTCATTTCAACGACTTGGAATGCGGTCATTCTAGGGAATAGGCATCGGCATGTGCCTTCTATTCATGCCACTTGGAGTAGCATTATTGGCATATTTCACCAATAAATATCAACGTACATAAATTCCATGCCAAAACGCGAATTGGACGCCTTCGACCGCCGCATTCTGGAAGCCTTGCAGAAGAACGGCCGCCTGACCAACGTGGAGCTGGCCGAGCAGATCGGCCTGTCGCCGTCGCCCTGCCTGCGGCGGGTGCGCCTGATGGAAGAAGCCGGCGTGATCCAGGGCTACGAGGCGCGGCTGGCGCCCGACGAGGTGGGCCTGGGCCTGACCGTGTTCGTGGGCGTCAAGGTCGAGCGCCATCACGAGCGCGATGCTGCCCAGTTCCGCAAGGAAGTCAGCGCCTTGCCCGAAGTGGTGGCCGCGCACCTGGTGTCGGGCGAGTCCGACTTCCTGTTGCAGGTGGTGGTGCCGGACTTGCGCGCCTACGAGACCTTCCTGCTGGGCACCTTGCTGAAACTGACCGGCGTGAAGGACATCCGCAGCAACTTCGCGATCCAGACCGTCAAGCCGCACGGCCCGTTGCCGCTGGATCATCTGGGGCGCTAGGCGCACAACCGCCTCGGCCGCACCTGCTGGCGGGCCTCAAGCGCCCGCTGGCGCCACAAGCCGCCCAGGGCCTGCAACACTAAAAGAAACCTCGCACAGGCCCTAGTCCCGCGGCATCGCCGCCGCGGCGCGCTCGACCGCCGCGCGACGCGTCTCGAAACGCGCCTGGGACATGTCCAGATAGCGCTGCACGATGGCCGGTTCCGACGTCTTGGGCGTGCCGCCCGGAAACGGCGGCTTGGGGTCGTATTCGATCTGCAGCTGGATCTGCTTGGCCACGGCGTCGCCGCACAGCGTGGCCACCACTTTCAGGGCCATGTCGATGCCGGACGTAACGCCGCCCGCCGTGAAGAACTTGCCGTCCACGCACAGGCGCTCATCGGCGGGGATCGCGCCGAAAAGCGCCAGCAGCTCGCGCGCCCGCCAGTGGCTGGACGCGTGCTTGCCGCGCAGCAGGCCCGCCGCGCCCAACAGCAGCGACCCCGTGCAGATGCCGAACACGTGCCCCGCCGCTAACCCCTGGCGGCGGGTAAAGGCTACCCAGTCCGGATCAACGATGGCATCATCCGTGCCCGGCCCGCCCGGCACCACCAGCAAGTCGCACGGCGGCGCAGATGCCAGCGTCTGGGTGGGCACGAACCGCAGGCCGCGATCACTGCGCACCGGCGCAAGCGTTTTTGCGACAAAATCCACGGTAAAACCAGGCGCGGCGGCCAGCACCTCGTACGGCCCCGTCATATCCAGCTGGGTCAGCCCTTCGAACAAGAGAATATTCACATGCATGACGATGCTCCTTCGCAGAATGGAAACGCCAGGGTAGGCGGACGCGCCGGCGAGCGTGCGCCAAATGCACCCGCGATCGCGCCAAAGCGCATTGTGTTCCTGCTGTACGACGGTTTCCAGCCGCTGGACCTGGCCGGCCCCTGGCAGGCCTTCAGCGCCGCCAACGAAGAAGGCGGCGCCCCCTATTACCAATTGGCCACCGTGGCCGCCGCGCCGGTGGTATCCACCTGGGACCAGGGCCTGCGCATGCAGGCCGACGCCACCCTCGGCCATGATGACGATGCGCCGATCGACATGCTGTTCGTGCCCGGCGGCCCCGGCATCGACCAGGCCAGCGCCCACGGCGAAACACTGGCCTGGCTGCGCCGCCGCAGCCCGCAGGCGCGCCGCACGTGCAGCGTCTGCACCGGCGCCTTCCTGCTGGCCTCGGCCGGCCTGCTAGAGGGCCGCCGCGTGACCACGCACTGGCGTTCGGCTGACCGGCTGCGCCAATTGCATCCCGGCCTGCGGGTGGAAGACGACCGCATCTACATCGAAAGCGGCGCCATCTGGACCTCGGCAGGCGTAACCGCCGGCATCGACCTGGCGCTGGCCCTGATCGAACGCGACGTCGGCGCCCAGGTGGCGCAAGACGTGGCGCGGCGCCTGGTCGTGTTCATGCGCAGAAATGGCGACCAGCGCCAGTACAGCCAGTCATTGCGGCTGCAGGACCGCATGGCTGCGCCGTTTCGCGACCTGGTGGAAAAGATCGAAGCCAGCCTGTCGGCGCGCTGGTCGGTGGACGACATGGCGGATGCCTGCCATATGTCGCGCCGCACCTTCCAGCGCAAGTTCGCCGCCCACTTCGGCGTGACGCCGGCCGAAGTGCTGCGCCGGCTGCGGCAGGAACGCGCCGTGGCGTTGCAGGCCTCGGGCAAGGTGTCCGGCAAGACGCTGCGCCACGTCATGGGGCTGGCGCCATGACCGAACGCATCACGCAATCGCCCTGCCCCGAATGCGGCCAGCCCCAAATCGTGGCCGAACAGGGCCTGAGCCTGATCGCGCGTTGCACGGCGTGCGGCTGGATGGTGGCCACGACCAACCCCAACCACCCCTTCCACGACCGTACGCCCTACACGCTGTGGACGACGCCCGGCGCGCTGGGCACGGCCACCGCCATCGCCCGCCTGTCGGTGGCGCTGGGCATCGGCGTCAAGCGGGCGCGCGACCTGATCACGCAAAACCTGCCGGTAGCCGAAGACCAGCTGGCGCATGAAGTGATCCGGCTGCACCAATTGCTGTCGCAGGCAGGGTTGGAATTGCGCATCACGCCGGACTTTCCGTGGCCGCTGGACGGCAGCGACGGCACCGGCTGACAGGCCGCCGCCGCCCGGCCCCTACCCCGCCAACCCCACCGACATCCCCCCGCACACGTACAGCACCTGCCCGGTGATGAAGCCCGCGCGCGGGTCCAGGAAACCGGCCACTGCGTGCGCCACGTCTTCGGGCCGGCCGATCCGCCCTACGGGAATGGACGCTTCCAGCGCCACGGTCTTCGGCTCGCCCGGCGGGTTGGACTGATCGAACAGCTCGGTGGCGATGGGCCCGGGCGCCACCGTGTTCACGGTGACGCCGGCCTTGCCCAGTTCCAGCGCCCAGGTGCGGGTCATGCCGACCAGGCCGGACTTGGTCGCGCCATAGACCGAGCGCCCCGGCTTGCCCAGCGCCGCACGGCTGCCGATGTTGACCACCCGGCCGTAGCCCGCCTGGCGCATGCCCGGCAGCAGCGCCTGCATCAGCAGCAGCGGCGCGGTCAGGTTCAACGCCACGGTGCGCGCCAGGTCTTCCTGGGTAACGGCCTCGATATCGGCGACCTGGATCATGCCGGCGTTGTTGACCAGGTGCAGCACGGGCTGCGCGGCGACCAGCGCGCCGGCCGCCGCGATGGTGGCCGCGGCATCGCCCAGATCGACGGACTGGAAGGTCTCGCCGGGCAGGGTTTCGTCGGGTGCGCGGCGGCTGAAGTTGACGACCCGAAAGCCGTCCTGCAACAAGCGCGCAACGATGGCGCGGCCAATACCCCGGCTGCCGCCGGTGACCAATGCAATAGGGGGGTTCATTGCGCGGTGATTCCTTTGTCTTTGATGAGGCTGCCCCATTTCTTGCGCTCGTCGCGCTCGAAGGCGGCCAGATCGGGACCGAACAGGGTACCCGGCCGGGCGCCCAGGGTGGCGAAATTGGTAGCGATGGCCGGACTGGCCAGGCCCGTACGCGCGGCCTCGATCAGTTGCTTGACGACCGCTTCCGGCGTGCCGCGCGGCGCATACAGCGCGAACCAGGCCGTGACGTCAAAGCCCGGCAGGCCGGACTCGGCCACGGTGGGCAGGTCGGGCAGCGACGGGTCGCGCGTGGCCGAGGTGACGGCCACGCCGCGCACCAGGTTGCCGTCCTTGATCTGCGCCAGCGCGCCCGGCAGGTTGTCGAACAGCAGGTCGACCTGTCCGCCCGCCACCGCCGGCAGCGACGCCGACGTACCCTTGAACGGCACGTGCAGCATCGTCACCCCCGCCATCGCCTCGAAATAGGCGCCCGTCAGGTGCACCGACGAGCCGATGCCGGGCGAGGCATAGGTCAGCTTCCTGTCTTTGGATTGCCGGGCCGCCTGGATCACGTCGGCCACGGTCTTGTAGGGCGACTTGGCGCTGACGGCAATGACGTTGGGCGTGGTGGACACCAGCGCGATCGGCACCAGGTCGCGCTCGGGGTCGAACGTCATGTTGGCGTACAGGAACGGGTTGATGCTTTGCGTGCCGATGGTGCCCAGGCCCAGCGTATAGCCGTCGGGCTTGGCGCGGGCCACGTAGGCCATGCCGATGTTGCCGCCGGCGCCGGGCTTGTTCTCGACCAGCACCGTCTGCTTCAGGCCCGGCTGCAGCGCGTTGGCGATGGCGCGGCCGAAGAGGTCCGCGCCGCCGCCCGGCGGATACGGCACGACCACGGTGACGGGATGCTCCGGATAGCCCGCGGCGTGCGCCGCGGACAGGGCCAGCGCAGCCAGGGCGGCCGCAGCCAGCGCCCGCCGCCCGGCACGGCGATGCAGGGAATGCGTCATGGATCTGTCTCCTCGCGAATCCGCTGATCGCGGATTTCTATTGGCTCCGCCGGCGGCGGATTGCCTTTTTTTCCTGCGGTCCGGCATGACGGGCGGCACGCGCGGCCGACAGGTGCTTCCTATAGTACGTAAATACGGACTATATTCACAAGCACACGAAAAACAGACCGGAGACATGCCCATGAAACGCTGGACGCAACGGCCCGAAGGTTCCACCTGGGGCGATTTCGGCCCCGACGACGAGATCGGCCGGCTGAACCTCCTGACCGAGGAAAAGGTGCTGCAAGCCGTGCGCGAGGTCCGCACGGGCAAGGTGTTCTGCCTGTCGCTGCCGCTGGACCTGCCCGGCGGCAACGTGCTGAACCCGCGCCGCCACCCACCGGTGCTCAAGCCCACCTTCCGCGACGGCGCGCCCTACCTGAACTTCGCCATGTCGCGTCTGCAGCCCGAGGCCGTGGATGTGCTGTCGGACGACCAGGTCACGCTCAGCATGCAGTATTCGACCCAATGGGACGGCCTGTGCCACGTCGGCGCGCAGTTCGACATCCAGGGCGATGGCGAGGCCCGCCGCGTCTACTACAACGGCTACGCGGCCGGCGTGGACGTGTTCGGCGGCGACGATGCCGCCCCGGGCGACTGCTGCCCGCCCGGCGGTTCGTATGCGCGCAAGCTCGGCATCCACCGCTACGCCGAAAAAGGCATGCAGGGCCGCGGCGTGCTGGTCGACCTGGCGCGCGCCTTCGGCCCCGGCCGTACGCTCATCGGCCACACCCAGCTGCAGGCGGCGATGCGCGAACAGCAGGTGGTGGTCGAACCGGGCGACATGCTGGTGCTGCGCACCGGCTTTGCCGAGACGCTGGTGGAAATGAACGGCCAGCCCGATCCGCACCGGCTGGAGCAGACCGGCGCGGTGCTGGACGGCGCCGACCCGGCGCTGCTGGGCTGGATCACCGACAGCGGCGTGGCGGCCATCTGCGCCGACAACTACGCGGTGGAAGCGTACCCGGCACGCACCTCGGGGCCCGGCCATTCGATCCTGCCGCTGCACCACCACTGCCTGTTCAAGCTGGGCGTGCCGCTGGCCGAGCTGTGGTACCTGAAGGCGCTGGCCGACTGGCTGCATACGCAGGGCCGCAACCGCTTTCTCTTGACCGCGCCGCCGCTACGCATGCCCGGCGCCGTCGGTTCGCCCGTCACTCCCATCGCCACGGTGTAAACCATGACGCAGCCTGTTGCCCCGGCCCCGTTCACAGCCCCGTCCGCTGCCCCGTCCGCCGCCAAGTCCATCGTCACACCCGCCGCGCCGCGCCTGCCCCCGCTCTCCGCCACGTTTTCGCAGCACCTGGACGCCCTGGCCGCGCGCCAGCCCGATGTCCCCGCGCTGATCGACCGCGACCGGCCCGTCAGCCACGCGCAACTGCTCGCCCGCAGCCGCGCCCTGGCCGCCGGCCTGGCGCGCGCCGGCGTGCGGCCCGGCGACCGCGTGGCGGTCTGGCTGCCCAATTGCGCCGCCTGGGTCGAGACCTTCCTGGCCGCCGCCCACCTGGGGGCGCTGGTGCTGGCGGTGAACACACGCTTTCGCGCGCTGGAAGTGGCCGACATCCTGGGCCGCGGCCGCGCCGACTGGCTGGTGTTCTGGCCGGGCTTCAAGGGCATCGACTTCCAGGGCATCCTGAACGACGTCGCGCCCGAGCACCTGGCCCGCCTGCGCGGCGTGGTGGCGGTGGCCGAGGACGCCGGGCCGGACGACGCATCCAACCAGGCGCCCCTGGACGGCCGGCCCCGCCACGCCTACGCCGAACTCCTGGCCTGCCCCGACACCCCGCCGCCCGCCCAACCCAATGCCGGCGTGCTGTGCTTCACCACGTCCGGCACCACCTCGCAGCCCAAGTTCGTGCTGCACGACCAGACGACGCTGCTGCGCCACGGCGCGGCGGTGGCCCGCGCCTTCGGCTACGACGCCCGCACCTGCATCCTGGCCAGCGCGCCGTTCTGCGGCGCCTTCGGCTTTGCCACCCTGGTGGGCGGCCTGGCGCAAGGCGCGCCGGTGGTGTGCGCACCGGTATTCGATGCCGCCGAATCCGCTGCCGCGGTACAGCGCCACCAGGTCACGCATACCTATGCCAACAACGAGGCGCTGGTCGCCATGATGCGCGCCGCCGCGCCCGGCGGCTTCGCCTCGGCGCGGCTGTTCGGCTTTGCCAGCTTCACCCCCGCGCTGGACCACATGCTGGACCTGGCCCGCGAGGCCGGCGTGCCCTTGACCGGCCTGTACGGCTCCAGCGAACTGATCGCCCTGGTGGCCGGCCAGCCGCGTGAGGCCGCCGACGGCGACGTGTCGGCCCGCCACCAGCCCGGGGGCACGCTGGTCTACCCCGACGCCCGGGTGCGGGCACGCGACCCGGCCAGCGGCAAGGTGCTGCCGCACGGCGAATCGGGCGAACTGGAAATCCTGTCGCCCAGCCTGATGCAGGGCTACCTGGACAACCCCGCCGCCACGGCCCGCGCCGCGACCGAAGACGGCTACTTCAAGACGGGCGACCTGGGCTACACGCTGAATCCGCGCCAGTTCGTGTTCCAGACCCGCATGGGCGACTCGCTGCGGCTGTCGGGCTTTCTGGTGAACCCGGTGGAAATCGAACAGGTCGTGGAAACGCTGCCGGGCGTGCGCGCCTGCCAGGTGGTCGGCGCCAGCCGCGACGGCAAGACCGTGCCCTACGCCTTCGTGCTGCTGCACCCCGGCGCGGCGGCCGATGCGGCCGGCTGGACTGCCGCCTGCAAGCAGGCAATGGCCGGCTTCAAGGTGCCCGTGGGCTTTACCGCCCTGGACGCCTTTCCGTCGGTGGAAAGCGCCAATTCGGTGAAAATCCAGAAACACCGATTGCGCGACATGGCCGATGCCCTGCTCGCCGCCCCTCTTTCCCCTTGATTCCGCCGACCCATGCCCGCGCGCAAGCTTTTCTCGCACAGTCCCCAGCCCCTGTACCTGCAGGCGGCCGCGCTATTTCGCAGCCACATCCAGAACCGCACCTGGCGGCCCGGCCAGCAGATTCCGCCGCTGGAATCGCTGATGGACACCTACGGCATTTCGCGGGCCACCATCCGCCAGGCGTTCGGCCTGCTGGAACAGGACGGCCTGATCCGGCGTTCGCGCGGGTCGGGCACCTTCGTCAATGCCGCGCTGCCCGAAACCCCCACGCTGCTGATTCCCAAGACCTGGGCCGAAACCGTGGAACTGAGCAACCAGCTGGGCACCGTGTCGCTGGTGGAATCCAGCGCCGATTCGCCGCTGCCGGACACCCTGGGCATGCCGTGCGAGGCCGACCGCGGTGGCCGCTTCCAGTACCTGCGGCGCGTGCATACCACCGATGCCGGCCCCTTCTGCTACAGCGAGGTGTTCCTGGAAAGCAGCCTGTTTCGCAAGCACCGCGCCCGCATCCAGAAAAGCACCGTGGCACCGGTGCTGGACCAGTTCTACGGCGCCCGCATCAGCGAGGCGCGCCAGGTCCTGAACGTGATCGAGGCGGGCCAGGAATCGGCGGAATCGCTGCAGATTCCCGTGTCGTCCCCCGTCGCCGAACTGCGCCGCTACGCCTGTATCGACGGCCGCGTGGTGTATTTCGCGCGGCTGGAGTTTCCGTTCCGCAAGGTCCGAATGGAGTTCGACCTGCTGACGCAGCGCTAGCCGCGCGCCCCCCATTCAAAAAGGCGAGGCTTAGCCCAAGCGCCTGCCAGCCCCCGCACGTATCCGGCATAACCATAAATGGAGACAACCATGATCCCGATGCCCCGGATTTCGCAGCAACGCAGCGCCCCGCCGCGCCGCCTGTTGGCGCGGCTTGCCCCTTCAGCGGCCCTGCTGGCCGCGGCCCTGGCCTGGGCCGGACCGACTGCCGCCCAGGCCCCGTCCGCCCCCGCCATCTCGGACGACATCGTCCGGCTGGGCCTGATCCTGGACATGAGCGGCGTCTACGCCGACGTGACCGGCAAGGGCAGCGCCACCGCCGCGCAGATGGCCATCGACGACTTCGGCGGCACGGTGCTGGGCAAGAAGATCGACCTGCTGGTGGCTGACCACCAGAACAAGGCCGACATCGCCGCGGCCCGCGCCCGCGAGTGGTACGACACGCAGAAGGTCGACGCCGTGTTGGACGTGGCCGGCTCGGCACCGGCGCTGGCGGTGCTGGAAGTGGCGCGCGAGAAAAAGAAGATCGTGGTCTTCAGCGGCCCCGGCACCGAACGCATCACCAACGACCTGTGCTCGCCGTATTCGGTGCACTACACCTACGACACCTGGTCGCTGGCCAACACCACGGCCCGCGCCATCGTCGACCGGGGCGGCAAGAGCTGGTACTTCCTGACGGCGGACTACGCCTTCGGCCATACGCTGCAGGCCTCGGCCACCGAAGTGGTCAAGGCCCGCGGCGGCACCGTGCTGGGCGCCGCGCGGCATCCGCTGGGGTCCAGCGACTTTGCCTCGTACCTGTTGCAGGCGCAGTCCAGCCGCGCCCAGGTGGTGGGCCTGGCCAACGCGGGCGGCGACACGGTCAACGCCATCAAGGCGGCCAGCGAATTCGGCCTGACCCAGGGCGGCCAGAAGATGGCCGGCCTGCTGCTGTACATCAACGACATCCATGCCATCGGCCTGGACGCGGCCAGCGGCCTGATGCTGACCGAGGCCTTCTACTGGGACATGAACGACCAGACCCGCGCCTGGTCGCAGCGCTATTACGACAAGCTCAAGAAGATGCCCAACATGAGCCAGGCCGGCACTTATTCGTCAGTGATGCACTACCTGAAGGCGGTGCAGGCCGCCGGCACGGACGCGCCGGACGCCGTGATGAAGCAGATGAAGGCCATGCCCATCAACGACTTCTTCGCCACCAACGGCCGCATCCGCGAAGACGGCCGCATGGTGCACGACATGTACCTGTTCGAAGTGAAAAAGCCGTCTGAATCCAAACGGCCCTGGGACTACTACAAGCTGGTGGCCACGGTGCCGGGCGACGAGGCCTTCATGCCGCTGTCCAAGTCCACCTGCCCGCTGGTGAAGGCGGCGGCGAAGTAGCCGGCGCGTTGGCCCGGTCCGCGCGGTCGCGCGGGCCGGGCCGGACCGCAGCGCGTCACGCCTGGCCGGCCCGATCAGGCAGCGCGTCATGCCGGCGCGGCCACCGCCTCTTCCAGCATGTCCAGCCGGTCCTGCCCCCAGAACAGCTCGCCGCGATACACGTACGACGGCGAGCCGAACACGCCCGCCGCCACCGCGGCATCGGTATGCTGGCGGTAGATCTGCCCGGCGTCGGGCCGCTCGGCCGCGGCCAGCAGCGCGTCGGCATCCAGCCCCTGCTGCACGACGATCGCATGCAGCGTGGCCGGCGACGAAATGTCCTGCTCATCACACCATTCGGCCTTCAGGATGGCCTTGTACAGCGCCGCCACCGGCAACCCGGCGCGATCCGCCGCGATGACGATGCGCGAGGCCAGCCCCGCGTCCGGGCACATGAACGCCGGCTTGGGGTTGACGGCAATGCCCAGCTTGCGGCACCAGCGCGCCAGTTCGGCCACGCGGTAGGCCTGGCGTTCAGGCGAACGCTGCGCCAGCAGCACGCCGCCGGTGCGCGAATACACGTCGGGCAGGTCCACCGGCAGGTAGCGGATGCGCGCCTGGTGACGCGCGGCCAGGGCTTCGAGCCGGTCGGCACCCAGGTAGGCCCAGTCGGAATTCATCCAGAAGTAATAGTCGATCGTCTTCATGTCGTCCTCAGGTTCGCACGCCGGCCGGAACGGCCCGCGCCAGCCGCGCCGGCGTATCGCCACGCATGCGCCAGGCGCTGAACACGGCGATGACCCCCAGCACGCTCAGGTAGGCCACCACGTACTTCGGATCGCCGCCCGCCTTGGCCAGCAGCCAGGTCGCGACGATGGGCGCCAGGCCCCCGCCGATGGCGCCCGACACCTGCACCGCCAGCGAAATGCCCGTGTAGCGCACCTCGGCCGGGAACTGGCTGGAAAACAGCGTGCCCTCCGGGCCGTACAGGCAAGCGTAGACCAATCCCACCGCCAGGCATACCGCCGTGATGATCCAGGCGGTCTGGCCCGTGGCCAGCAGCTGGAAGAACAGCGGCGCGCAGGCCAGGATGCCCACGGCGCCCGCCATGAAGACCCATTTGTGGCCGATCTTGTCGCCCAGCACGCCGAACAACGGCATGGTGAACAGCGCCAGCGCCGCCCCCCAGATGGTGGCGTCCAGCATCACGGAACGTGCAATGCCCAGCGTGCCCGTGGCATAGGCCAGCGAAAACGTCACCACCGTGTAGAACCAGGTCACTTCGGCCAGCCGGGCGCCCACCACCGTCAGCAGCGCGCGCCGGTGATGCTTGAGCACCACGGCCACCGGCACTTCCACCTTGGCGCCCTGCTCGCGCATCTGCTCGAAGTCCGGCGACTCGGCCACCTTGACGCGGATGAACCAGCCCACCAGCAACAGCACCACGCTGGCCAGGAACGGCAGGCGCCAGCCCCAGGCCAGCATGTCGGCTTCGGGCAGCGCGGCCACCGCCCCCATCGCCAGCGACGACAGGATCAGCCCCGGCGCCACGCCCGCCTGCGGCAGGCTGCCGAAAAAGCCCTTCTTGCCTTCGGGCGCATGCTCGACGGCCATCAGCACCGCCCCGCCCCACTCGCCGCCCACCGCGATGCCCTGCAGGAAACGCATCAGCACCAGCAGCACCGCGGCCCAGTAGCCGATCTGCTCGTACGAGGGAATCAGCCCGATCAGGATGGTGGGCACGCCCATCAGCAGCAGCGTGATCAGCAGCATGGACTTGCGCCCGATCCTGTCGCCGTAATGGCCAAAGATGACGCCGCCCAGCGGCCGCGCGAAAAAGCCCACCGAATAGGTGGCAAAGGCCGCCAGCGTGCCCGTCAGCGGGTCGAACGACGGAAAGAAGATCTTGTTGAAGATCAGCGCGGCGGCCGTGCCGTACAGGAAAAAGTCGTACCACTCGATGGTGGTGCCCATCATGCTGGCCAGGCCGGCCGTGACGTAGTCGCGGCGTGAGCGCGCGCGTGGTGTCTTGGACGTCATCTTCGTGACTCCCCTTGAAATGTTCGTATGGAAAGCAGCAATTAACGGCCGGGCAGCGGCAACGGCGCAATGCCGTGCGTCTGGCGGCACCAGTAGTCGAACGTGGCGCGCACGATGGACGGTTTGAGCAGATAGTCGTGCGCTTCGCGCGCCAAGGCGTCGTCCACCGGCGTCAGCGGGCCGAAGGCCTGCGCCCGGATCTGCATGCGCGCCGCACGTTCCAGGTAGACCGACAGATAGGTCGCTTCCTCACAGCTGGCGCCCGCCGTCAGGTAGCCGTGGTGCGCCAGGATGATGGCGCGCTTGGCGCCCAGCGCGGCCGAGATGATCACGCCTTCCTGGTCGGCGATGGGCACCCCGGGCCACTCGCCCAGGAACGCGCAGTCGTCGTGCAGCGGCGTCATGTCCATCTGCGAGATCACCAGCGGCTGGCGCGCCGCCGCCAGCGCCGAGGCCCACGGCGAATGCGTGTGGATGATCGAGCGCACGTCGGGCCGGGCCTCGTACACCCACAGGTGAAAGCGCGTGGCCGGATTGGCCATGCCATCGCCGGTCAGCGTATTCAGGTCGCGGTCGACCTCGATGAAGTCGGCGGGGGTGGCCTCGTCGAACCCCAGGCCGAAGCGCAGCGTCCAGTAGGCGCCCGGGCGCTCGGACCGCACGCTGATCTGGCCGGCCAGGCCGGCTTCCTGCTCGGTCATCGCCAGGATGCGGCAGGCGTAGGCCATGGTCTCCTGGGGGGGGCGCGGCACGGCGCGCAGGTGCTGCGCCATCTCTTGGGTGGCGCGGGTGTCGAAATAGGCTTTTTCGCGCAAGGCGTTGTCCATGCTGTCTCCTGTCATGGCGGACGGCGCGGACGGACCCCGCGCCATGGGAAGCAGTATGGAAACCTTGGCGGCATCAAGCCATGCAGCGTGGGTCATAGCAGGTATTCGGCGGCCGTCGAGGGCCGGCCAGCGGCAGGATCTGCCCCCGCGCCCTACCCCCGCGCGATGCGGCGCGCGCAGGCCAGCAGTTCGCCCACCAGCGGCAGCGGTTCGCGCTGGGCCAGGGTGATGGCCACCACCCGGCGGCGCAGCACCGGGCTGGCAATGGCCACCTTGCGCAATTCGTAGTCGGCCAGCAGTTTTTCGGGAATGCGCGACGGCAGGATACAGGCCCCCACCCCCGACGACACCAGCTTGAGCATGGCGTCGATGGTCTCGGCTTCGGCCACGAATTCCGGTTGCAGGCCGGCGCTGTGGATCATCTTGCGCAGCGCATAGTGCGGCGGAAAACCCACCAGCCGCAGGGCCATGGCGCCCAGGTCGACGCTGTCGGCCACGTCCACGCCACGCCGCACGATCAGGCACATGTCGTCGTCGAACAGCGGCGTGGACGCCAGCGCATCGGAGGCCACCGCGGCGTCATAGACAAAGCCGATGTCGGCCTTGCCGCTTTCCACCAGCGCCACCACCTCGGGCGAGCTGCGGCCCATGACCGACAGGTTGACGTGCTCGCGGCTGCTGACGAACTGCGCCACGACCTCGGCCATGAAGTAGTAGCTGAGCGTATGCACCGTGGCCAGCCGCACCGAGCCCTGCGTCACGCCTTCGCGCTGGCGCACGGCCTCCAGCGTCTGGTCGATGCTGCGGTAGGCGGGCACGATGCCGTCCAGCAGGCGCGTGCCGGCTTCGGTCAGCTCGACCCCGCGTCCCGTGCGCACGAACAGCGGCTTGCCCACGTGCGCTTCCAGCGCGGCCAGCTGGCGGCTCAGGCCCGATTGCGTCTGGTCCAGGTCTTCGGCCGCGCGCGACAGCGACTTCAATTCCGCGATCCGCAAGAAATAACGTAGTTGGCGGTCCATGCTTTCCCCTGCGAGGCCCTGCGGCAAGCCTCGTCTTTATCGATTGCGCTCGAGACGGCGCGGCTGACAGTGTGCCCCAAGGCACGCGGCGCCACTATCGGGATTTCCATTGATCGGTGATAAATTGTCGGACTCGACAAGGAGCCTCGCATGGCCAAATTGCAACGTGACGCCGTCATCGCCAGCGCGCTGGAACTGCTGGACGAGGTGGGCGTGGACGGCCTCACCACCCGCAAGCTGGCCGAGCGCCTGGGGGTGCAGCAGCCGGCGCTGTATTGGCATTTCAAGAGCAAGCAGGCGCTGCTGGACGCGCTGGCCGAGGTCATGCTGCGCGACCACATGCAAGCCATGCCGACGCCCGGCGGCCCCTGGAAGGAATTCCTGCTGGCCAACGCGCGCAGCTTTCGCCGCGCCCTGCTGGCGCATCGCGACGGCGCCCGCATTCACGCCGGCACCCGGCCCGCCGAACCGCAGTACGAACGCGTGCAGGCCCAGCTGAACCTGTTGTGCGATGCCGGCTTCACACCGCTGCGCGCGGCCAATGCGCTGCAGGTGATCGGCCACTACGTGGTGGGTTCGGTGATGGAGCAGCAGGCCTTTGACGCCGCCGCGCCCGATCGCGCCCAACCGCCCAGCCCGCCGCCGGCCCTGGCCCGCGCCATGAAGGCGCTGGACAAGCAAGGTCCCGACGCCACCTTCGAATTCGGCCTGGCGATGATGCTGGACGGGCTGGCGCCGGGCTAGGCCTGCCCGGCGATCCTGCCCGGGCTGCCCCCCCCCAACGACCCGCCCGTCGCCGCCCCCGCGCCCCACGCATTCTGGAGTTCCCATGCAACCTTCCCCCCAACGCCCCATCGCCGCCCCCCTCGCCCCCCTCATCCCCCACCGCCACGTCCCGCCGGTCCAACC
>PJUB01000435.1_pt1 | contig 15957 bp, 12 predicted proteins | sample 1512141 | NCBI WGS metagenome assembly PJUB01 (sample SAMN08177677, study PRJNA422409) | Soil metagenome, whole genome shotgun sequencing project. | isolation source: Soil enriched on filter paper: alkali lignin treatment | place: USA: Madison | collected 2015-01-15 | reverse complement strand
CTCCGCCAAGACGGTCGACCTGTCGTCGCTGATCCTGCGGCTGAAGGGCGCCAAGGTCGACGTCGTGCTGCAAACGGCCTACCAGAACGACGCCATCCTGTTCTTCAGCCAGGCGCGCGCCGCGGGCTTCAAGCCCAAGGTCGTGATCGGCGCGGGTGGCGGCTATTCGCTGGCCGACACCGCCAAGGCCGTGGGCGCCGACATGAACGGCGTGTTCGACCTGGACTTCCCGCAATCGTCCATCAACCCGGCCGGCGCGCCCGGCCTGGACAAGTTCCTGGAAGCCTACAAGTCCACCTACAAGAGCGATCCGCAATCCGGCCACAGCCTGACCAACTACGTCGGCGCCAAGGCCTTCTTCGAAGCCATCGCCGCGGCCAAGTCCACCGACAAGGACAAGATTCGCGCCGCCGTGCTGGCCTACAAGAAGCCCGCCGGCCAGACCGCCAACGGCTGGGCCTTCGACTTCGGCGAAGACGGCCAGAACAATGCGTCCACGTTCTACGTGATGCAGTGGCAGGACGGCAAGCTGGTCACCATCGCCCCGAGCAACCTCGCGCTGGGCAAGCCTGTCTTCAAGAAATAACAAGCACGACAACTTGCCAGCAACCAGGCGCTCGGGGGCGCCTGGCGTAACACCGGGGCCAGCAGGCCCCGGCCCGGCCGGCGCGGCCGCCGGGCCGGGGCGCTCCCCTTTCCAAGAGGTTGCACCATGGATATCTTCATTCAACTGGTCATCAATGGCCTGTTGCTGGGCGGCGCATACACCATCATCAGCCTGGGGCTGACGCTGATCTTCGGCGTGGTCCGGGTCGTCAACTTCGCCCACGGCGAATTCCTGATGATCGGCATGTACCTGGTCTATCTGATCGCCGCGCAGTTCGGCGTGCACCCGTACATCGGCCTGGTGCCGGTGGCGGTCATCCTGTTCGCGCTGGGCGCGCTGACGCAGAAAGGCATCATCCAGCCGCTGCTGAACGCCGACCAGCACATCCAGATCTTTGCCACGGTGGGCGTGTCCACCATCCTGCTGAACCTGGCCCTGGTGATCTTCGGGGCCAACGTCTACCGCGCGCCGGTCGAACTGGGCACCGACGCCATCGACGTGGGCGCCTATTCCATGGTGACGGGCCAGCTCATCACCTTCGTGGTGGGCATCAGCCTGGCCGTGCTGCTGCACCTGTTCATGCACCGCACCTACCTGGGCCGCGCGCTGCGCGCGGTGGCGCAGCACCGCTACGCCGCCACGTTGATGGGCGTGAACGTCAACAACGTCTACGCCATCGCCTTCGGCCTGGGCACCGCCTTCGTCGGCATCGCGGCCGGCCTGCTGGCGCCGCAGTACCCCGTGTTCCCGACGGTGGGCACCTACTTCGTGCTGACCGCCTTCGTGATCGTGGTGCTGGGCGGCCTGGGCAGCCTGTACGGCGCCGTGGCCGGGTCCATGATCATCGGCATCGTCGATACGCTGGCCGGCTACTACATCGCCCCCGACCTCAAAGAGGTCGTCTATTTCGGGATCTTCCTCTTGATCCTTGTCCTGCGACCGACCGGCCTGTTCGGCGTCGGTACAGAGTGATCAGAGCCACAAGGAGCGAGACGTGTTTCCCGACTTTCGAAGCCCCAAAGCCTACGTCAGCCTTATCCTGCTGATCGTCATGTTCATCGTGCCCGTCGTCCTGGGCACGCCGTTCTGGACCAATCTGTTCGTCCTGCTGTTCGTCTTTTCCGCCCTGTCGGTGGCCTGGAACATCGTCGGCGGCTACGCCGGCCAACTGTCGCTGGGCCATGCGGTGTTCTACGGCATCGGCGGCTACACCGCCACGCTGCTGACGCAGAACTTCGGCATCTCGCCCTGGTTCGGCATGCTGGCGGGCGCGGCCATCTCGGCGGCCGTGGCCATCCTGATCAGCTACCCCACGCTGCGGCTGCGCGGGCCGTTCTTCGCGCTGGCCACCATTGCCATCCTGGAAGTGGTGCGGCTGCTGGTCATCCACGAAGAAAGCTGGACCGGCGGCTCCAGCGGCATCAGCCTGCCGCTGAACATCGGCTGGGCCTGGATGGTGTTCCGCGAAAAGATCAACTACGTGATCATCGCGTTCGGCCTGTTCCTCGGGGTGACCTGGGTGTCGTGGTACATCCGCAAATCGCGCATCGGCCACTACCTGATCGCCATCCGCGAACGCGAGGACGCGGCGCTGGCGGTGGGCATTCCGACCGTGCGCGTGAAGATCATCGCCGCGGTGGTCTCGGCCATGCTGACCAGCGTGATCGGCACCTTCCACATCACCTACCTGACCTTCGTCGACCCCAGTTCCGCGTTTTCGCTGGAACGGTCGATCCAGGTCGCCATGTTCGCCCTGATCGGCGGCCTGGGCACGGTGGCCGGCCCCATCGCCGGCACCTTCCTGGTGCTGCCCATCGCCGAACTGGCGCGCGGCTGGCTGTCCAGCGTGGGCAACGGCATGCACGGGCTGATCTACGGCCTGATCCTGGTGGCGGTGGTGCTGACCATTCCGCGCGGCCTGGCCGGCGCCTTCGGCCCCGCCATCGAACGCGCGCTGGCGCGGCTGCCCTACCTGGGCACGCCGCGGGCCAAACGCAAGCTGAACGAGCCGGCCCGGCTGCACAACGCGGTCCGCAACGACCAGCCCGTGCTCAAGGCCGACAAGCTGTTCAAGAGCTTCGGCGGCCTGCGCGCCACCAACGACGTGTCGCTGACGCTGAACCAGCACGAGATCCTGGGCATGATCGGCCCCAACGGCGCCGGCAAGACCACGGTGTTCAACCTGCTGTCCGGCTTTCTGTCGCCGGACAAGGGCGCGGTGTCCATGCGCGATGCGCAGGGCAACTGGGTGGCCTGCACCACGCCGGACGAATTCGCGCACCAGGGGCTGGGGCGCACCTTCCAGATCGCCAAGCCCTTCACCGGCCTGACGGTGCTGGAAAACATCATGCTGGGCGCCTTCATCCGCACCGCTGACCGCGAGGAAGCCGAACAGATCGCCCTTAAGGTGGCCGAGGAAACCGACCTGCTCAAGTACCTGAACACCGAGGCCCGCAGCCTGACGGTGGGCGGCATGAAGCGGCTGGAGATCGCCCGCGCCCTGGCCATCCGGCCGCGCATCCTGCTGCTGGACGAGGTGATGGCGGGCCTGAACCCCACCGACATCGAGAAATCCATCCAGATGATCCGCCGCATCCGCGACTCGGGCGTGTCGGTGCTGCTGATCGAACACATGATGCAGGCCACCATGGCGCTGTCTGACCGCATCATCGTGCTGAACGAAGGCGCGGTGCTGGTCAGCGGGGCGCCCAGGGACGTGGTCGAGAACCCCGCCGTCATCGAAGCCTATTTGGGCAAGGAGTACCAGGATGCTTAAGGTTTCGGATCTTTCGTCGGGCTACGGCAAGAGCCAGGTGCTCAACGGCCTGAACTTCGAGGTGCGCGCCGGCGAGATCGTCACGCTGATCGGCGCCAACGGCGCCGGCAAGACCACCACGCTCAAGACCCTGTGCGGCGTCATCGGCGCCACCACGGGCCGCGTGGAATTCGAAGGCCAGGACCTGACCAACCGCCCGCCCTACGACATCGTCGACGCGGGCATCACCATGATCCCCGAAGGCCGCCAGCTGTTTCCGCACTTCACCGTGAAAGACAACCTGCTGATGGGCTCGTACAAGCGCGCCGCCCGCCCCATCGTGCAGCGCAAGCTGGAAGAAGTGCTGCAGATCTTTCCGCGGGTGCGCGAACGCCTGGGCCAGTATGCCGGCTCGCTATCGGGCGGCGAGCAGCAGATGGTGGCCATCGCGCGCGGCATGATGGCCGACCCCAAGCTGCTGGTGTTCGACGAGCCCTCGCTGGGGCTGTCGCCGCTGTTGGTGCAGCAGATGTTCGACATCATCCGCGACGTCACGGCGCACGGCGTCACCGTGCTGCTGGTCGAGCAGAACGTGTTCCGCACCCTGCGCCTGGCCGATCGCGGCTACGTGCTGGAGAACGGCGCCATCGTGCGCACCGGCACCGGCGCCGAGCTGCTGGCCGACCCCCATGTCAAGAAGGCCTACCTGGGCCACTGATTCTTCAAGGACCTGCCCTATATGTCTTTACGCTGCACATTCATCGACCACGGCAAGGGCGGCTCGCCCGACTGCCTGCGCCCGGCCGAACGCGAGATGGAATCGCCCGCCGGCCGCCAGGTGCTGATCGAAGTCGCCTACGCGGGCGTCAACCGCCCCGACGTGCTGCAACGTTCCGGCTCGTACCCGCCCCCGCCCGGCGCGTCGCCCTACCTGGGCCTGGAAGTGTCCGGCACCATCATCGCCGTGGGCGCCCAGGCCACGCGCTGGAAGGTGGGCGACAAGGTCTGCGCGCTGACGCCCGGCGGCGGCTACGCCCGGTACTGCCTGGCCGACGAACGCCACTGCCTGCCGGTGCCGCGCGGCCTGGACCTGCTGGCGGCCGCCGCCATCCCCGAAAACTATTTCACGGTCTGGACCAACGTGTTCGACCGCGCCCGCCTTGCGGCCGGCGAGAAATTCCTGGTGCATGGCGGCTCCAGCGGCATCGGTCTCACGGCCATCCAGCTGGCGCGCGCCTTTGGCGCCGAGGTCTGGACCACCGTGGGCAATGCCGAGAAAGCCCGCGCCTGCCTGGCGGCCGGCGCGCACCACGCCTTGAATTACCGCGAGACGGACTTCGAGGCCGAGATCCGCGAGGCCACCCAGGGCGTCGACGTCATCCTGGACATGGTGGGCGGACGCTACATCAACAAGAACATCCGCCTGCTGGCCGTGAATGGCCGCCTGGTGCAGATTGCCTTCCTCGAAGGCAGCAAGGCCGAGATCGACGCCCTGCCCATCATGACCAAACGGCTGTCGTTCACCGGGTCCACCCTGCGTCCGCGGTCCGACGACGACAAGGGCGCCATTGCCCAGTCGCTGGCCGACAAGGTGCTGCCGCTGATGGAACAAGGCCAGTGCCTGCCGCGCATCCACGCCGTGTTTCCGCTGGCGCGCGCCAACGAGGCCCATGCCCTGATGGAAAGCAGCGCACACATCGGCAAGATCATGCTGCAGGTGCAGGCATGAGCGCGCGCTTCACCGATCAGGTCGTCATCGTCACCGGCGCCGTGGGCGGCATCGGCTCGGCCATCGTCGAAGGCTTTCTGGCCGAAGGCGCGAAGGTCGGGCTGATCGACTTCAACGCCCAGGCCGGCCAGGCGTATGAAAAAGCGTTGCAAGCACGCGGCCACGCCGTGGCCTTCGTGCCTGCCGACGTGGCCCATTTCGACCAGTGCCAGGCCGCCTACGAGCGCATCACCCGCGATCTCGGCCCGGCCACCATCCTGGTCAACAACGTCGGCATCTCGCCCAAGACCGACGGCCGCGCGCTGAAGGTCTGGGAAATGACGCCCGGCGAATGGGACAAGGTGGTAGCGGTCAACCTGAACAGCGTCTTCTACATGACGCACCTGGCCGCGCCGCATATGGTCAAGCAGCGCCAGGGCCGTGTCATCAACATGTCGTCGGTGGCCGGCAAGGCCTACTGCGACATCGTCGCCGCGCACTATGCCGCCACCAAGGCGGCGCTGCTGGGCCTGACGCGCCACTGGGCCGCGGAACTGGGCGAATACGACGTCACCGTCAACGGCCTGGCCCCGGGGCGCATCAGCACGCCGCTGCTCAAGAGCGTGCCCAAGGAAATCAACGACGCCGTGGCCGACGTCACCGCCCTGCGCCGCCTGGGCACGCCGGAAGAAGTGGCCGATGCCTGCCTCTTCTTCGCATCGGACCAGGCGCGCTTCGTGACCGGGCAGGTGCTTGATGTGGCAGGTGGCTGGTTGATGACGTAGAAAGCAAAAGCCCTGCTGGTTCAATGAACCGGCAGGGCTTTTTTGTCTTGCCGGTCCGCCTCGGACAGACCGGCGATCCGGTGCACACCGGGACCGATCAGAAGTCCATGCTGGCGCTCAGCGAGAACGTGCGCGGGCCGCCCAGCACCAGGTAGCCGTTGCCGGGGTAGCCGCCCACCGACGACCAGTAATTGCGGTTGGCGATGTTGTCGACCCGGGCGCGCAGCGTCACCACGTGGCCGTCCACGTCCATCATGTAGCGCAGGCCGGCGTCAAAGCGCGTCCAGCCAGGCACCTTGAGCGTGTTGGCATCGTCCGCATAGGACGCCCCGGTGTAGACCACGCGGCCGTCCACGGCCAGGCCCTGCACGCCGGGAATGTCCCATTCCGCGCCCAGGTTGGCCTGGAAGCGCGGCACGCCGATCACGCGGTTGCCGTCGATGGCGGTGTTGCCGGTGGAACGCTGCTTGGCATCCAGGAAGGTCAGGCCGCCCAGCACGCGCACGGTCTTGATCGGTTCGCCGAACACGGTCAGCTCGACGCCTTGGTGGCGATCTTTGCCGGAGGCCGTGAACTTGTTGGACGCATCGTAGGACGCACGCGGCTTGTCGGTCGAGAACAGCGCCAGGCCCGCGCCCAGGCCGTCGCCGTCGTACTTGACGCCGATTTCCTTCTGCTTGGACACATACGGGGCCAGGCTCTCGCCGGCATTGGGTACCGGCTTGCCATTGGCGACCGTGGGCGCGGTGTCCCCCGCGACCAGCGCTTCGATGTAGTTGGCATACAGGGACACGCTGGGCGCCACCTTGAACACCAGGCCCGCGGCCGGCGAATTGCGGCTCTGGTCGTAGGCGCCGTTTTCCTTGCCGGTGTCGTAGGCATAACTACGCGAAGACAAACGCTGATGCCGGATGCCCAAGGTCAGCAGCACCTTGTCGTCCAGGAACGACATCGTGTCGCCAAACGCATAGCTACTGGTACGGGTGCGGCCCTGCAGCGCAGGATTGTCGATATCGTTGCCACGATAAGGGCTAGCGCTGAAGACCGGTTTGTCGTACGACTGAGGGTCGTAGAGATTCGTAGGGAACTTGTTCCCAAGATCCATGATGTAGGCATTCTTCTTCTTCAGATCAAAGAAGGACGCCGACACGACAAACTCGTGCCCAACGGGACCCGTGCGCACTTTGGCTCGCAGCCCGATTTCTCCCGTATTGACGCTGTCCTCGCGGGTATTGTCAAAGCGATAAAAGTTGCCGGCACCGGTGGACGCATTCGTCAGATTGAAGTTGCCCAGCGAATTCGCCTCGTCGCTGCGGCGCATGCCGAACGCCGCCCAGCCGGTCAGCTTGTCGCTGAAATCGTGCTCGGCGCGCACCGTGCCGAACCAGTCGCGCTCGTTGGAATAGGACCAGGGCTGCGCATAGTTGGAACTGGCATCGGGCGCGGCGGGCACGTGGTCCTTCAGGCCCACGACGCTGACGTTCGGCCGGGCGCGCTTGAGCTTGTTTTCCTGGAAGCCGATGTCGGCCGACAGGCGCGTATCGGCCGAGCGCCAATCCAGGCCCAGCGACACCAGGCTGGTGCGGGAATGTTCGTCGTCGATGGCCGTGTCCCCGCTGCGCTGCGCCGCGTTGATGCGGATGCCGGTGCTGTCGTCCGGGCCGAAGCGGCGCGCGATGTCGGTGGACACCTGGAACTGGCCGCCGCTGGACACGCCGGTGGTGATGCGGGTCAGCGGATCGTTCGGCGCACGCTTGGGCACCAGGTTGATCACGCCGCCGATGCCGCCGCCGTTGGGCGCCGCGCCGGTCAAAAAGGCGGTCGCGCCGCGCAGCACTTCCACGCGTTCGAACAGTTCAGTGGCGATGTACTGGCGCGGCAGCAGGCTGTACAGCCCGTTGTAGGCCACGTCATCCGAGCTCAGGATGAAGCCACGGATGAAATACGATTCCTGGAAATTGCCGAAGCCGCGCGCCACGCGCACGCCCGGATCATTCTGCAGCACGTCGCCGACGCTGCGCGCCTGCCTGTCCTGGATCAGCTCGTTGGTATAGCTGGTGACGCTGAACGGGATGCTCATGATGTCCTGCGTGCCCAGCACGCCGATGCGGCCGCCGCGTGCCACCTGCCCGCCCGCATAGGGCTGGGCCAGGCCGCCGGCCGAGGCGTCGGCGCTGGCCTCGACCTTGATCGCTTCCATCGACACGACGGGGCTGTTGGCGGCGGCGGGCGCGGTGGATTGGGCATGGGCAATGGAATACGGCAAGGCCGCGACCACGCACGCAAGAGTTCGTAGTTTCATATCGGGATATCAAGAGGCGGGCGCTTCGCAAGAAGCTGGGAATCGCAAACATCCCGATGGAGGGTCACGCGGGTCAACGGCTGGCCACTCGAACTGCCGCGGGGCCGGACGGGCCGGCCCTGGCGAGCCTGTTCACCAAAGGGGATTGAGATCGTGCGAGATAGATTCTAGATAAAACGGAATCATTCTCATTGCGTCCCTTATATAGAAATTACTACTTGTTGCAGCGTTACAACGCCTGGGGCACATCAGGCGCCGACGGGGCCGCCCGACGTTCAGCCCGGGGTCAGCGCCTGCCCGGCCTCACCCCTGCACGCCCGCCTCTTGCCGCAACGTGCCGAACTCCCCCGCTTCGTACGCCGCCATGGCTTGCGACAAGGCACGTGAGCTCGCCATCACGAACGGGCCGCGCTGGATCACGGGTTCGTCGATGGCAGGCCCCGCCACCAGCACGAAATGCGCGGGCGCACTGCCCGCGATCAACAGCAGCAGCCCGTCGCTGTCCGCCGAGGCGGCCAAGGCAGCCCCCTCGGACAAGATGGCGAAATCGGGATCCACCACGCTTTTGACGCTGGCCGCAGGCCGTTTGCCCGCCGCAGCGGGGGACGCCCCGGCAGCGCCTTTCGCAGGCCCTGCGCCAGGTGCTCGACCCGCCGTGGGCCCTACCCAGCCGGCCGCCGTCGGCGCCCCGACCGCTGCCGGCGTGGTCTGGTGGCGCGCACGCACGCCCAATTCGCCCTGCACCGTGTACAGCCAGGCGTTCCACCCGGCCGGCAACGGCACCAGGCGCGACGCGCCCGGCCGCAGCCAGCCGTCCAGCACCAGCAACGGTTCCGGGGTATGCAGCGGCGCCTCCCAGCCGCCATAGCGGCCCGCCGCCACCCGCACGCGGCCGGCATCGGTCTGGATGACCGGCATCTCCCAGGCGCGCAGCAGCGAGGTGTCCGGCGCCAGCGATTTCAGCCGCTCCGGCAGGTTGACGAACATCTGCAAGCCATTCAATCGGGCTTCGCCCACCGGTTGCTGGGTGTGCACGATGCCGCGGCCGGCCAGCGTCCAGTGCAGGTCGCCCGCGCGGATCTCGTGGTCGTGGTGCACGCTGTCGCGGCTGCGCATGGCGCCGCGCGTGTCTTCCAGCAGCAAGGTCACCGCCGACATGCCCGCATGCGGGTGCGGCGCAAAGGTAGGGCCGGTCATGACGAAATGGTCCACCAGCACCAGGGGCGACATGCCCTGCGGGAAATCGGTATGGCGGAATTGACGGAGGGAACAGGCGTCGCCCGCCGGTTCAAAGGGGCGGGCCACGGGGGGGCTGAGGCGGATGGTCAAGGATGTGCTGCCTGGTTATTACCTGACGCAGAGCTTATGGGTTCTGCCGGGCGCACAGTAGAGTCGGATTTCAGGAATAATTGTCCTGTTAAGCAGGACAATTCTTCGCGTAAACCCCATGAACACGTACATCCATCACCTCGACGATCTTCTGCTTTTCAGCGAGGTGGTGGAGAAAGGCGGCTTTTCCGCCGCCGCCCGCGTGCTGAACATGCAGCGCTCCAAGCTGAGCCGGCGCGTGGCCGAACTGGAGGCGCGGCTGGGCATGCGCCTGCTCCAGCGCAACACCCGCCGGGTGTCGCTCACCCCGATGGGCGAGCAGATCTACGTGCACGCCCTGGCCATGGCGCGCGAAGCCCGCAGCGCCTTCGATCTGGCCGCGTCGATGGGTGACACGCCCAGTGGCCTGCTGCGCATGACGGCGCCGTCGGCGCTGGCCGTGACCCTGGTGGGCGACCTGGTGGCCCGCTTCTGCCTGAAGCATCCCGGCGTGCGCGTCCTGCTGGACACCCGCGACCAGATCATCGACCTGGTGGGCGAAGGCTACGACCTGGCCTTCCGCGCCCAGGGCGCCTCGCTCACCGATTCCCGGCTGGTCGCACGCGAGCTGGCGCCAGTGCCCTTGATTCTTGTGTGCGCCCCCGGCATGGCCCTGGCAGCGCCGCGCTACCCGCGCGACCTGAACACGCTGCCCCTGTTGGCCCATGCTACGCAGGACAGTCCGCAAAGCTGGCATTTCGTCGGCCCGGCAGGCGAAGCCGAATCCGTGGAATTCCGGCCGCGGTGCCTGAGCAGCAACCTGGCGGCGCTGCGCGAAATGGCGCGCGCCGGGCTGGGTGTGGCGCTGCTGCCGCATTACCTGTGCGCCGGCGCGCTGGCCAGGGGCGACCTGGTGCAGATCCTGCCCGCCTGGCACACGGCGCCGGCACGCATCTACGCGGTCATGCCCGCCCGCCGCGGCGCGCCGTTGGCGCTGCGGCGCTTCCTGGAGTTCGCGGTGGCGGAACTGCCGGCGCTGGTGGCCTGAGCGCGCGCCGCATGGCCAGGCGGGCCCAAGACCTGGAGGCGCCCAGCCGGGGATCGCCCAGGCCATGACGCGCCTCAATCCAGCTTGATCTGGTTGGCCTGGATCACCGCCCCCCAGCGCTCGCGGTCTTCGGCCACATAGGCGTCGACCTCGGCCTGGTTGCGCGGCGCCTGGATCACCAGTCCCTGCACCTGGAACCGATCGCGAAAGTCCGGCTGCCGCATCACCGCCGCCACGGCCTCCTGCAGGCGGCGGGATTCGGCCGACGGCGTTGCCTTGGGCACGGCCAGGCCAAACCAGGTGGCCGCGCGAAACCCCGCAAAGCCGCTTTCCGCCACGGTGGGCACGTCCGGCAGCACGGGCAGGCGTTCACGGGTGGTCACCGCCAGCGCCTTGAGCTTCTTGTCGCGCACCAGCGGCAACGACGTGCTGATGACGTCCACCATCAGCTGTGTGTCGTTGCTCATCAGCGAACTGAGCGCGGGCGCGCTGCCGTTGTAAGGGATGTGCGCCACGTCGATGCCGGTGCGCGACTTCAACAGCTCGGTAGCCAGTTGCAAGGGATTGCCGATGCCCACCGAGGCGTAGTTCAGCTTGCCCGGCCGGGCGCGGGCATAGTCGACGAATTGCGCCAGCGTGGCGGCCGGCACGTCGTTGTTGGCCACCACCACCAGCGGCAATTCCGCCACCACCGACAGCACGCGGAAATCGCGCGCGGCGTCGTACGAGATTTTTTGGTAAAGCATGGGGTTGAGCACCATGCTGGCGTTGCTGGCCAGGAACACCGTGTAGCCGTCGGGCTGGGCCCGCGCCACCTGGGTGGCGGCGATCATGGTGTTGGCGCCCGGCTTGTTTTCCACCACCACGGGCTGCGCCAGTTCCTGCGACAGCCGCTCGGCCAGCACCCGCGCCAGCTGGTCGGCCGACCCGCCCGGCGTATACGGCACCACCAGCTTGACCGGGTGGTCGGGAAACGCCGCCCACGCCGGCAACGCCCCGGCGGCAGTCAGCAACAGGGCGGCCGAGAGGCGGCCGAACGTGTGAATCATCCTCGACATGGTTGTCTCCCCAGTGTCATTGTGTGATGCGCAATATGGGCTTGCGCTGGTGGTGCTGCATGGGCAACCGCGCCAGGCCTGGCGGTCACGGACGCGGCGTTGTGTTCTTGTATCGAGCGAAGATGCGCGCTACACCTTCCTTTCCTGGCCGGCCCAGAAGGTGTCGCGCAGGCGCCGTTTGGCGATCTTGCCGTTGTCGTCGCGCGGCAATGCGGCCTGCAGGCGCAGTTCGCGCGGCACCTTGAAACGCGCAATGCGCCCCGCCAGCCACAGCAGCGCCTCTTCGGGCTGCACGTGCGCGTCCGCCGCCGGCTGCACCAGCGCCAGCAGGCGCTCGCCGAACTCGTCGTCGGGCACGCCGAACACCGCGCAATCGGCCACCCCCGGGTACTGCATCAGGTGGTGCTCGATTTCCGCCGGGTAGATGTTCACGCCGCCCGAAATGACCAGATCGGATTCGCGGTCGCACACGAACAGGTAGCCGTCTTCATCCACGTAGCCCAGATCGCCCAGGCCGATCAGGCCGTCGTGCTCGATGCGGCGGCGGGCGTCGGGGTGGTTGCGATAGGTGAAGTCGGCATAGGCCGGCTGGCGCACGAAAATGCGGCCGACCTGCCCCGGTGCGCACGCGGCGCCGTCCTCGCCGACGATGCGCACCTGCGCGCCGCCGATGGGCCGACCGGCGCTGCCGGGCCGCACCAGCGCCTCTTGCGAGCCGATGGCCGTCACCATGCCGGCCTCGCTGGACGCGTAGGTTTCGTGGATGACGGGCCCCAGCCAGTCGATCATGGCGCGCTTGAGCGCCGGTGCGCACGGCGCCCCGGTGGAGGCCACGAAACGCAGCGACGACAGGTCGAACGACGCGCGCACCGCAGGGTCCAGTTTCAACAGGCGCACATACATGATGGGCACCAGGTAGATCGTGTCGATGCGGTGCCGTTCGATCAGGCGCAGCACCTCGACAGGATCGAAGCGCGGGGTGACGACCAGCGTATCGCAGACCCGCAGCGCCACCTGGGCAAAGACGCTGGGCGCGCTGTGGTAGATAGGCGCCGGCAGCAGTGCCCGGCAGCCGGCCCGCAAGCCATAGGCCTGTTCGACGACGGCCTCGACGGCCGCCAGGCGCTGCGGCAGCTGATCCAGCGGAAACGGTTCACGCACCACGCCCTTGGGGCGGCCGGTGGTGCCCGACGTATAGGCCATGTGGCCACGCGGGGCCACCACGGGGCCGTCGTAGGGGGCATGCGCGTCGCGCCAGGCGGCGTAGTCGTCGGCGGCGCCCGCAGCGCCCACCCGCAAGGCGGGCAGGTCGGCGGGCAGCGCGGCCTGCACCGCCGGCCACAGATCGGCTTCGGCGATGAGCAGCCGGGCGCCGCTGTCGGTCACCAGAAAGGCCACCTCGGAAGGCGTGTAGTGCCAGTTGATGGGGCAGTAGTAGCAGCCCAGGCGCTTGCAGGCCTGGATGATTTCCAGGTAGGGCATGCCGTTGCGCAGCAGCACCGCCACCACGTCGCCTTCACCCACCCCCATCGCCGCCAGCCCGGCCGCGACCTGCTCGCCGCGCTCGGCCAGCGTGGCGCGGTCCAGCACGGCATCGCCGACGATGATCTGTCCGGCGCCAGCGGACGCTGCGGGCGCCGTGGCGCGATGCTCCGACGCCCTCATGCCCGGCCCGCCGAACGCTGCGCCTTGTCTTCGGCATTGCGCGCCTCGATGGCGGCGCGGGCCGCGGCCCAGTCGTCGTCGGTCCATTCGAAGTACTGCTTGAAGTAGGCGCCGTTGGCCAGGTAGTCGCCGCCGTCCAGCGCGATGGTCTGGCCGTTGATCCAGTCGTTGCCCGGCGCCAGCAGGAAAGCGGCAAGTTCGCCGATGTCCTGGTCCTGGCCGAGGCGCTGCATGGGGTTCTGCCTGACCAGGGCGTCGGTGCCCGTATCGTTGGGCCGCAGCCGGGCCGACGCACCCTCGGTGGGAATGACCCCGGGCGCGATGGCGTTCAGGCGGATGCCGCGACGGCCCCATTCCACCGCCAGCGACTTGGTCATGGCGTCGATGCCGGCCTTGGACATGGCCGAGGGCACCACGAAGGGCGAACCGGTCCAGACCCAGGTGACCACGATGGACACCACCGCCCCGGATGCCCCCGTGGCGATCCAGCGCTTGCCCACGGCCTGCGTCATGTAGAACGTGCCGCGAAACACCGTGTCGGCGATGGCGTTGAAGCCGCGCTCGGACAGTTTTTCGGTGGGGCTGATGAAATTGCCGGCGGCGTTGTTGACCAGCGCGTCCAGTCCGCCGTGATCGGCCCAGATGCCAGCCACCATGGCGTCCACCGCGCTGGCGTCGCGGATGTCCACCGCATGGGCATGGGCCTGGCCGCCAAAATCGCGCCGCAGCGCCTCGGCGGCCTGCTCCAGCACCGCCAGGCGGCGTCCGCAGATGTGCACCGTGGCGCCCAGCGCCGCCAACTGCCGGGCCATGGCGTAGCCCAGCCCGGTGCCGCCGCCGGTGACGAGGATGCGCTGGCCCTGGAACAGGTCGGCGCGGAACATGGTTTGTCGCATGGGGTGTCTCCTTGTGTTTGATTTCAGAGTATCAATGGCCTTGTTCCGCGACAATGCCCTGATATGACTAAACTATGTTTCCTGACAGGCAACAATGAGGCAAGCCATGGCCGCCCTGCCCGCCCTGGACCTGAACCTGATCCAGCTGTTCGTGACCATCGTGGAAGCCGGCACGCTGAGCGAAGCCGCGCTGCGCCAGGGCGTGACGCGTTCGCACGTGAGCCGCAACCTGCAGAAGCTGGAACGCGCTTTTGGCGCCCAGTTGATCCGGCGCACCACCCGCCGACTGGAACTGACCCACGAAGGCGCGGTGCTGTACGAACACGGCGCCCGCATGGCGCGCGAGGTTGAATCGGCCCGCCACGCCCTGCAGAAGCTGGGCACCGAACCCACCGGCCACGTACGCCTGAGCCTGCCTACCGGCCTGGGCGAACTGGAAGCCTTGCGCCCGCTGCTGGTGCGCTTTGCGCTGAACCATCCCAGTCTCAGCCTGCGGGTGCTGTTTTCGAACCGGGTGAGCGACCTCATTTCGTCCGAGATCGATGTGGCGCTGCGGGTCATCTCGACCCCGCCCCAAGACTACGTGGCGCGCGAACTGGGCCGCATCAAGTGGCACCTGTGCGCCGCACCCGACTACCTGGCGCGGATGGGCGCCCCCGCCCACCCGCGCGACCTGGGCCGGCTGGACTTCCTGGCCCCGCCCGGTCCCAAGCCCCAGGTGACGCTGCGGCTGCACCGCAAGGGCCAGGTATACGAGACCAAGCTGGCGCCCCGCCTGCAATCCGAATACTTCCCCTTCCTGGCCCTGGCCGCCCGCGACGGCGCCGGGGTGGCGCTGCTGCCGGCCTACATCGTGCAGCCCGACCTGCGGACCGGGCGGCTGGCCCCGGTGCTACAGGCCTACCAGGCCGAGGGGCCGGGCGACAAGCTCTATATCCTGACCTCGCCCACCCCCTACCCGTCCACGGCCCAGCGCGCCCTGGTGGACTTCCTGAAAACAGAACTGGAGCCGCTGTTGCGCGATTTCCTGGCCTGACCGGCCGCCATGCGCCTGTAGGACTTCTTTGTTAAAAAAAGGGGACTTGCAGGGATGGCGCGCCTGCTCCAAAGTAGCGCTTTGGGCATGCAGCCCTCGACGGGCGCCAGATACCGGGGCGCCCCAGGCGGGGCCCGGATTGCCGGGCGCAGCCAGGACCTGACGGTGCCGAGGAACTTTGACGTGCCCTTCAAGTCTTATATAAGATATAAGACACCAGCCAGACTGCGCCGCTGTCGCCTACAATGACAAACGCGTCGAAACGCCTGAAAATGCCGGCTTTACGCGGGCGAAACCACGGAGTCCATCATGCCGCACAACACCCTAGACACACTCAAGAATTTCAAGATCGGCAACAAGTCCTGTCAGTTCTACTCGCTGCCGGCGCTGGGCAAGTCCCTGGGCATCGATGTGCAGCGTTTGCCGGTCTCCATTCGCATCGTGCTGGAATCGGTGCTGCGCAACTGCGACGGCAAGAAGGTCACTGAAGAACACGTGCGCCAGCTGGCCGCCTGGCAAGCCAACGCCAAGCGCGAAGACGAAATTCCCTTCGTGGTCGCCCGGGTGGTGCTGCAGGACTTCACCGGCGTGCCCCTGCTGGCCGACATCGCCGCCATGCGTTCGGTGGCCGACAAGATGGGCAAGAGCCCCAAGAGCATCGAACCCCTGGTGCCGGTCGACCTGGTGGTCGACCACTCGGTCATGATCGACTACTTCGGCACGAAGGACGCGCTGGACCTGAACATGAAGCTGGAATTCAAGCGCAACCAAGAGCGCTACCAGTTCATG
>PJUB01000433.1_pt1 | contig 16293 bp, 13 predicted proteins | sample 1512141 | NCBI WGS metagenome assembly PJUB01 (sample SAMN08177677, study PRJNA422409) | Soil metagenome, whole genome shotgun sequencing project. | isolation source: Soil enriched on filter paper: alkali lignin treatment | place: USA: Madison | collected 2015-01-15 | reverse complement strand
CGTTGATGAACATGATCAGCCCGGCCAGGCGCATCGTCTTGGTGACGCCGAACTCATTCGCCGCCTTGATCGCGTTGGTGGCGTCGGCCCCGGCGTTCGCCAGCGCCAGGATCTCGGCCTTGCTGCTTTGCGCCTGCAACAGGAACGACGAGAAATCCGCCGACGACAGCGGGTGCTTCACCGACCCCACCACCGTGCCGCCGCCCGCTTCCACCACCTTCGTCGTGTCCGCCTGCAACGCATGCCCAAAGGCGTAGTCGGCCGTCAGGAAATACCACTTCTTGCCGCCCGCCTTCACCACCGCCGCCCCCGTGCCGCGCGCCAGCGCAACCGTGTCGTAGGCGTAGTTCAGCGTATAGGGCGTGCATTGTTCATTCGTCAGCGCCGGGGCGCCGGCACCCACCACGATGATCGGCTTCTTCTTGTCGGCCGCCACCTTCGACATCGCCAAGGCCGTACTGGAATTGGTGCCGCCGATCAGCATGTCCAGGCCCTTCTGGTCGAACCACTCGCGCGCCTTGGCCGACGCCACGTCCGCCTTGTTCTGGTGGTCTGCCACCAGCAGTTCGATCTTCTTGCCGTGGATCTCGCCGCCCATCTCCTGGATGGCCATCTTGATGGCTTCCACCCCGCCCGGACCGTCCGGCCCGGAATACACGCCCGACAGGTCCGTAATGAAGCCGATCCGGATCACATCGTCGGAATACCGGGCCTGCGCGACCGGGGCATTCAGCAGCGAGACCAGGGCCCCGCAGGCGACGGCAGCACGGCAGACCGCCTGTTGCATTGACAACATCGTTATCTCCTCTTATGGTTTTTGGGCTCTTGGGGCCAAGAGCCTGCCACGACTGCGCCTCGCGCGTTGATACGCGTTCATTGCGTGCGCAGGCGACTTTGCGTGTTGACAGGCCCTGGCCTATTCTGCGTCCCGCCCGGGATGCGAACAGTCATCACGGTGACAGAGCGCCCTAGGGTTTACCTGAGCGATATCGCACTGCAAAAAGGAATGGATATGCGTGGATCGCCCGCCGGCAGCGCCAACGCGCATGCCAATGCCAACGAGTCGCCCGCCGCCAGGCACCGCCCCGCGACCTGCCCCGTCGATCGCATGCTGGACGTGGTGCCCTGGTACAAGAGCCTGCCCGCGCTGGAACGCAGCGTGGTCCGGTCCGAACTGCGCACCGTGTCGCTGGCCGCCGGCGAATACCTGTTCCGCTCGGGTTCGCGCTCGCCCGGCTGGTATGGCGTGGTGGCCGGCCTGGTGAAATGGTCGTCCCGCGGCCCCGACGGCCGGTCCCTGTCGCTGGCCGGCTTCAGCACAGGCAGCTGGTTCGGTGAAGCCACCATGATCCGCCGCGAGCAATTCGAATACGAAGTCGTCGCCCTGCGCCCCAGCCAGATCGTCATCCTGCCGCGCGACACCTGCGAACGCCTGTGGAACAACAACATCGAATTCACCAAGGTGCTGATGATGCACCTGGCGCAGCGCGTCAATTGGCTGATGGCCTGCTACACGGGCAACGTGCTGCTGGACGTGGATACGACGGTGGCCCGCGCGGTGGCTGCGCAATGCGATGCGGAACAGCATTCGGGGTTCGATGGGCGATTGAAGATATCGCAGGAAGAGATCGCGGCCTTGTGCGGAGTGTCACGGCAACGCTGCAACGCCACGTTGACTATGCTGGCACGCGAGGGGGTGCTGCGGACCCACTATGGCGGGTTGACGGTGCTGGATACCGACGCGCTATATCGCTTAGCGAAAATCAGTCGAAAGCCCGCTGCGGGTTGAGGCGCTTCGGACTAGGATTCGCTTCAGGGCTTGCGTGCCTCTGTCGCCTTGGGCCTTGTCGACCGGACTAACGCCGTTAGGTCGAATCTCCGGCGGCATAGGGCGGCAAAAATATTTCACATTAGCAACCGCCAACCCATATAATCACTCTCCAGGGAACCTTTAAATGCCGTTAAACGCCCCTATGGAGCTTTTAAATGGAATCCCCCCTCCCATTGCCGGTCGAACGCGCCATCCAGAAACTCGGCAACGACATTTCGCTGGCCCGCAGGCGGCGCCACATATCCCAGGCTTCGCTAGCCGAACGCATGGGCGCATCCCTATCAACGGTGCGCCGCATGGAGAAGGGTGACGCCCGCGTGCCCATCCACTTCTACGCCCGCGCCCTACATGTCTTCGGCGAAATCCACGCGCTTGAGCACCTGCTGGACACACCGAACGACGAGATTGGACTCACACTGATGGACGAGCACCTGCCCAAGCGCGTGCGTAGCAAGTCCGGCGGCTCGTCGGGAGCATTGTGATGGCGACCATTGCACCGATCCGTCGACACGTCCAACTCTGTATCGGCACAGCTGGCCTGCCGCTAGGCTCGCTCGTATACGTCCAGTAAGGCCGGCGTGAGAATTGTGCCTTTGCCTACGACGAAACGTGGCTGGCCAGCCCTGCACGGTTCAACGTATCAGCGGACCTGCAGTTAGTGCATGGCCACCAACCCCATAAGGCGGCCTCGCCTCATGACTCCGTCTTTCATGGTGCGCTAGCGGATACCGTCCCCGACGCCTGGGGTCGCCGCGTTATCGCGCGCGATCATGCCAAACGCCGCCGAGCGGATCCGAAGCTACCGGCTCTCACCGAGTTGGACTATCTGCTTGCCGTCGACGACTTCAGCCGCCAAGGATTGCGGCGGCACAGACGCCGACAGTCAGGAACAGAGATGTGGCTGGAAAGACTTGCGGAATCAAATAGACGTAGATGCCCGCGACGAACACGACTGCCCCAATCACTATTCCGACCAAATGCAGGACTACGCCACCCATTGATTCCTCCATCCGACTAGTGCCCATTGCGAACCCAAACGGCGAAATGCCAGCAGGCATGCAAACATGGCCGTCATGGCAACAAACGAAAAAATAGGAATGGCAAGCGATAGCGCGTCCAAGACATCGCCCCCCGAACTCGACCACGTAGCCAAGCAGGTCGCGACAGGACATGCAAGCAATAGCGCCCGCTGTCAAAATTTCCGGTGCATCAAATACGCTTCCTGCGGATCCATCCCGCCAAGGATCGCCTTGCGAACCAGGTTCTCCTTGCCCATCGCCTCTTCCGCCAGCAGCAGTACCCGATCAAGATGTACTCGCGGAATGCGCACCACGCCGTCACGGTCGCCAAACAGGTAATCACCCGGAAGAATCTTGACCTCGCCGATGGTGACCGGCACGTCGAAGGCATAGGGCAGCCAATAGCCCACCACGTCGCGAGGCGTGTAATAGCGATGCCAAACCTGAAAACCAATATCCAGGATGGATTGGGAATCACGCACGCCGCCATCAGCGATCACGCCACGCACACCCTTGTACTTGAGCGTTTCGGCAGACAGTTCGCCCATGTGCGCAACCGTCGAATCATTGGGCTGTATCACCACCACGTGTCCCGGCCTCGCCTTGGACAGCAGGCCCGTCCAGCCCAGCAAGGTGTCATGCCCATCGGCTGTGCGATCGACACGCCCCGCAACGGTAAAGGCCGGGCCAGCCAGCTTTTGACCAGGGATCAACGGACGCAGTGTCGAAGGCAGCGTGAAATTGCGCAGCCCTTCCGCCCGCATCACATCGTGAAGAATCCCTGAATAGCATTTATCCAGGCGGTCCAGGTAGGCGGCTTGTTGCTGTTCGGTGTCTCTGTCCGGCTTGCTCATCATTGTCTCCTTGGGTGGCTATGGCATGCACGGCCGTACGTCGTTGCGCAGGGAGTCTTCCGCCTCGCATGCCGACGCGGGATCACCCTGCGTGATAACCCCGAAGCCGGCATCGGCTGGACTTCCCGCGCCAAGCGGCGCGCGGCCAGGCAGAAATTGGATGATTTCTAAAACGAGTTGGCGGGAAAGCCTTGGACGATCCGCGCCGATCAGAAAGCGTCATGGAGGGAATGTCCGGACAGCCCCGCGAACGACTGGTGCGGTGGCAGGACTGCGGACAGATGGACCAGCTACTGGCCTCCCATCACTTCGCGCCAGTGCGCTCTGACCCGCGGGTCAAGCACCTCTTCTCGGCCCAGTTTGTGCTCAGTGGCCCGCGATACCCGCCGTCTGATTTCATCAGCACAAAACTTGAAATGCCGCGCCTTGGGATCGGACTTCTCGAAGAGTATTTCGCCACATCGAATCGGATAGGACGGCACCCATCGGTCAAGTTGGCCCTTGTCAGCGATCAGCAAAGGATTGTCGGCCAGCGCCACCAGCCCATGCCCATCGGCCACCTGCCGCTGCGGCAGGCCAGACGCGGTAACCGCCGGTGTGGCCGGGCGCTCCGGGAACCCGTAGTACACCAGCGCGCAAATTGCGACAACGATCGCAAGGTTCGACCCGATCATCCAGACATTGCGCATCCATCTTGCTCCAAAGTTGCCCGGCGTGAAGTTGCGGGGGCATGAGAAATGACGGGCCAGACCCATGCGGTCGCAGGCGCTACCCCAGCAACCAACAGGCGCCCCGCCCGTCGTCCACGGCTCAACCGGCCATGCTAGGCCTCACCCTCCCCAGGGGGGATTGGAAGATTCTGAAAACGGACCGATGAGGCAGAAACGAGCGGCGCGCAGGCAGCGCAGCGCACAGGGAACGTCATCAGGAGATTGCCAAGACGATCTAGCGATCGTGGTCCTGCACAAGGACCATGAAGAAGATGAAGGGCAAAGTGGGAGCGGATCAACGCAATCCGACCCCTACGTGAAGCGAGCTATTGCTCGGACCAGAAAGGCGCTAGGCGGCTTCCGCCCCGGCGCCACGCGGCCGGCGGCGCAGTTCGACCACTTGCTGCGCCCCCACGGCCCGGGCACGCAGCTGGCCACAACCGGCCTCCACGTCCTGCCCGGCGCTGTTCCTCACCTTGGTCAGCACACCGCGGCGGTGCAGGGTACGAACAATCTCGCGGATGCGTTCGGTATCAGGACGCTGGTAGTCGTCCCCTTCCAGGCTGTTGAAGGGAATGACGTTGAGCACGCCCAACTTGCCCTTGAGCAGGCGGGGAATGGCGTCGAGTTCGTCGTCGCCGTCATTGACGCCCTTGAGCAGCGTCCACTGGTACTGCACCGGGTAGCCGGTATGGCGGGCATAGGCTTCACCCAGCTCGACCAGTTCGTCCGGCGTAATCTGCGGCGCGCGTGGCAGGAGGTGCCGGCGCAGGTCGGCTTTGGTCGTGTGCAGTGACAGCGCCAGTGCGGGCTTGACGCGTTGTTGCGGCAAGGCATCGAACACCCGCCGGTCTCCGACGGTGGAGAACACCAGGTTCTTGTGGCCGATGTTGCCATCCGTGCCGAGCAGGTCGATGGCTTCGAGCACGTTGTCCAGGTTGTGCGCCGGCTCGCCCATGCCCATGAAGACGACTTTCTTCACCGCACGCAGACGTCGCGCCAGCACGACCTGGGCCAGGATTTCCATGCTGGTCACCTGGCGGATCAGGCCGCTCTTGCCCGTCATGCAGAACCGACAGCCCACCGCACAGCCGACCTGCGTGGAAACACAGAGCCCATCGCGCGGCAGCAGCACGCTTTCCACCATCTGGCCGTCTGCCAGCGCGAGCAGCAGGCGCGAGCCGTCGTTACCGGCATGTTCGGCGTGGACACGAGCAAGGCCGTCCAGGTCCGCCGCCAAGGCAGGCAGCGCGTCACGCAGCGCCAGCGGCAAGTAGTTGTCGAAACGCCGGCGCCAGGTGTCGGTGTCGAAGGCCTGCCCGCTCAGCCAGGCGCGCATGACCCGGCCGCGATGAGCCGGCTGGGCGCCGAGGGCGGCGAGACGGGGGTGGAAGTCGGAGAAGCGCATGGGGAGCGGATTTTACCCGCACCAACCGGGCAAAATCAGTCGAAAGCCTCTGGAAGCGAGTGAGAGGTCGAGCTATGGTCTCGACGTCGAGATGTTCGTAATTTGAGCCCTTAAGCAGGTTTAAGACTGGAACTGCGGTCATTAAACGCTGCCCTGAGCAGGCAAGGGGTGACGGATCGGTCAGACTGATCCCGTGATTAGATTCAGCGTTAGAAATAGTCCATAAGGATATTTCTAATGCAACTTCTCTGTCCACGAGAACAAAGCGATTGAATATTGTGCTAATTTTCAACCATGGAAGGAAATTCTAGATACCAAGTAATCAAGCGGCTCCAAGCGGATCTTCCCCGTGGCGCGCCGTTTGACTTGACCATTCTCGCTCAGCTCGGAGTGTCTCCCCAACTTGCTGCACGTTACGTTGAGGGGGGCTGGCTCGTGCGGCTGGCGCAAGGCGTCTACGCCTTCCCGAATGATGATTTCGGCGCCTACGGCGCATTGAAGCTTCTGCAACGGCGCGTGCCTGGCCTGCACATCGGGGGCAGAAGTGCGCTAGCCCTCCAGGGTGTACGGCACAACCTGGGCAGCCGGGACACGCTGGTGTTGTGGGGAGGTAGCCGCTACATGCTGCCAGCCTGGTTCACTTCGCGCTTTCCGGCGCGTTATGTGCACGCCAGCCTGTTCGATTGGCCGGGTACTGCCCTGGCCAGCAAAAGCCTGGGTACCCCCCCTGGCCTACCCGAGGGGCTAGCCGTGGCAGCACCCGAACGCGCTGTGCTGGAACTGCTGTATGACGCTGGCACCAGGCAAAGCCTGGAAGAGGCCCGCAATCTCTTCGATGGTTTGCGTTCACCGCGCAAGGAATTGCTGGGCCAATTGTTGTCCTGCTGCACGAGCGTCAAGACCGTCCGCCTGTTCCTTACCTGGGCCCGCGAGACCCAGGTAGTGGATGTGGACGATTTGCTCACGCGATATTCGCCACGTACTGGCAGTACGAAACGCTGGATGAGCCGGCTTGCCGACGGCACCCTGCTGAGCCTGAACCCATATGGATAAGGACTACGCCGATACGGTTCGCCTGCTACTCGCTGTCACGCCTGAAGTCTTCGCTAACGACGTATTTGCGATGAAGGGAGGCACGGCGATCAACCTGTTCGTGCAGGACATGCCCCGCCTGTCGGTGGATATCGACGTGGTGTACCGGCCTTGGGATGTAGCACGGGACGAGGCGCTGGGCGCGACCAACAGCGAGCTGGCAGCCATCACGCAGCGCGTTGCGCCACTTGGCGTGCAGACACGTCTGATTCGCGGCAATGACCTCGGCGACACCAAATTGATCATCGGAAACGATACCAGCCAGGTGAAGATCGAAGTCAATGTAGTATTCCGTGGAACAGTGCTGCCTATCGAGCATAGGCCGCTGAGCGCCAGAACCAGTGACATGTTCAGCGTCGAGTTCACGGCACCGATCCTCGCGCGAGACGAGTTATATGCTGGCAAGCTGGTCGCGGCCCTGGACCGGCAGCATCCGCGTGATCTGTTCGACGTATGGCAGCTTTACGAATCAGGTGGTGTCAGCGATGACATGGTCGAGTGCTTCGTGATCTATCTGGCCGGCCACAATCGGCCGCCCCATGAAGTGCTGTTCGGCAACGACAAGGACATTTCGGCAGAGTATGAGCGTGCTTTCGTCGGCATGACTGAAGCGGACTGCTCGCTAGAAATGCTGCTGAAGGCTCGTGCCAGATTGCGGCAAGAACTGCCGCAACGAATGACCGCACATCACAAGCAATTCCTGAGTGGGCTAGTGCGTGCTGAACCTGACTGGGCATTACTGCAATGCCAGCACGCTGCCCAACTGCCAGCTTTACGGTGGAAGCTCGCCAACCTGGAGGCGTTCCGAAAAAAGCGCCCAAATGATTTTTTGACACAGGCGAATGCGCTTGATGCCGGGCTGAGCCTCAAAGATCAAAAATGAACGGGCCGCAGTTGTCAGCTTTAGAAGCCCCACCTACCCCGCAATGGCCTGGGCCAGTTGCTGGATGGACAGCGGCGCGCAACCCTCGGCGTCGTTGCTGATCGTCACGTAGGCCGGCTGGCCCGCGCCCGTAATGCCGCGGACCGTGCGCGCCAACACCGTGCGAGTGGGGATGTCTTCGCTGAGAATGGCATTGAACGGATCATGCTTCTTCTGCGCGGCGGCATACCCATATGGGCCAAAAACGCGATTCAGGTTCCAGCGGCAGACCAGCGGCCCCGGCCATAGCGCGCGCAGCATCGGCAGTTGCGCTTCGATCGGGGGCATCTTGCCATGCAGCCCCAGGCAGAAAGTGGCCCCATGCGCCTTGAGCGTGTCGACCAGCGCCTGGCCCAGTAGTTCCGGGTCTCGTACTTCCACCGCGACGATCACGGCATCATGCGTGGACAATGCCTCCCGGACGGCCGCCAGCATGCGCCCCAGTTTCTCGAACAGCGATGTCTGGCCACTCAGCCAGCCCAGAGGCAGCGGACTCAGCTGGAACACCAGGACGCCGAGCTTGGCCCCCAGGCCTTCGAGCGCCGGCCGCACGAAGTCCTGGACAGCCAGCGACGGATCAAGGAAAACCGGGTTGGCCTCGCGCGTCCTGCCTTCTTCGCCACGCACCTGGGCGTCGGTAATGCTGGCGGGGCATTTGACGACGAAGCGGAAATCATCATCGACCTGCCCCGCATAACCGGCATACTGGCTCGCCGTCAACGGCTGCCAGAAAGTGCGGTCCACGCAAACCGTGCGCAAAAGCGGATGCCGATGGTAGGCGCCAAGGCCGTGCCTGGACAGCGTGCTTGAATCGTATTCGCCGTCCCAGACCAGCCCTTCCCAGCCGGGGTATGACCAGGTGGAAACGCCAAAGCGCAACTGCGCCGGCAACTGCTGCGCAAGCGCACACCATTCCTGCGCCGCAGGGGCAGGAAGCACTCTGGCCATGCTTCGGAGGGCGGAAAGGTCGGAATTGGCAGGAGACGCGACATGCTGCGAGGCGTTGGCCGGCGGCACGGGTAGCGCATCTGCGAAAAGATCGTCTTGCATGCTTGGCATTCTAAAGAAATAACGAACCAGACTGCGTTTTCAATCAGACAACCTGGCGAACACGCGGTACAGCTACGGACGCGCCGCGGCACGCCGATCGGAAAAGGCCATCAGGAGATTTGCCAAGAAAATCAGGCGATCGCACAGCTCAGTACAAGAACTGCGAAGTAAGCGATGAGGGCAAAGCGGGAGCCGGTGAAGGGAATCGAAATCCACTCAACCAATTGATTAAAAAGAGACATGGCAAAAATTTGACGATGTGATGGCGGCCTTGCTCGCCAACCGGCGCGCCAAGATTGAGCGGCGCGTGCAGGAACCCGCCTCAGTGAAAAGCCTGCAGAAAAGGGGTTGATTAAAGTATCTCCCGGGCTACAATTTCACTTGATTAGCCTATTTTTGATGCCCAGGGGACACAATGACAACCCTCTCTGACGTGGCCGACATGCTGAAGAAGGCACGGCGCCAAGCCGGCCTGAGCCAGGAAGAACTGGCCCAGCGGGCGGGGGTATCGCGCACGACGGTGGCACGCATGGAAACCCTGGCCAAGGGCGACATGAGTGTGTCGATCTTGGTGCGGCTGCTCGAAGCAGCCGGCTATGACCTCAAGCCGGTGAAGCAGGGTCATGTCCGTACGGTCGAAGACATTCTGGCCGAACAACGTCGAGGTGACACGCCATGAAACTCGACGTCCAGGTTAGTGGGAAAACGAGAGCACAGCTCTACCGGGAACGGGACGAATACGTCCTGAAATACCTACCAGGCAGCAGCCCGGCCGACTTCATTAGCCTGACCATGCCAGTACGCGAGGAGCCTTGGCGCTGGCCGCGCGATCTACATCCCTTCTTCCGCCAGAACCTTCCTGAAGGCTATTTGCTGGGCATCATCCGCGAAGAGTTTGGGCCGCTGCTCGACGGCACAGACCTGTCCTTGCTCGCTGTCGTCGGCGGCATGGGCATTGGGCGCGTCACCGTCACGCCCGAAGGTGGCAAGCCGGGTGCCGATCTGGCGCCATTGCAGATCGGAGGCCTGCTGAAAGCGGACAACAGCGTCGAACAGTTCTCCTCGCTGGTGCGCCGTTACGCGCGCGCCGCCATTTCCGGCATGGTGCCCAAATTCCTGGCACCGGAGGCCACGTCTTCCGATGCGGCTGGCCCCTTGGGCAAATCCACTCTGCGCACCCACCGCCACATCATCAAGGGTTCGGACGACAGCACGCCTTACCTGGGTTTCAACGAGTTCTACAGCCTGCGCGTGCTGGCACGGTTGAACGTGGTGCCGGTCGTCCAGGCGCAAATGTCCGATGATGGCCGCGTGCTGGTGGTTGAACGCTTCGATGTCGATGCGCATGGCATCCCGACGCATGGCCTCGAAGATGCGTGCAGCCTGCTTGGTTTGCCGCCCCACGAGAAGTACGCGACCACCACGGAAAAGGTGCTGAACGCCACACGGGTCTACCTACCTGCCGCACAGGTACGAGAACAACTGACGCGGCTGGGCTGGCTGCTGCTCACCAACTATGTGGTACGAAACGCTGACTGCCACGCCAAGAACATCGCGCTCTACTACAACTCGCTGGCCGACGTGGCCTACACGCCAGCCTACGACATTGTGACAACGCAGGCCTATCCGCGCTATGCCAGCAATCCGCCGAGCTTGTCCATCGACGGGCGCCAAACCTGGGCAATCGGCAAGACGCTGGAGCGGTTCTTCAACGCGCGGCTAGGTATTCCGCCACGGCAATACGCGGAAATGATCGAACGTCTATGTGAATCGGCGGTAGCCGTGGGCCAGGAAGTAATCGAAGCGGCGAAGAATGAACCACGCTGGCGTGACGTAGCCAAGCAGATGGTACATGCCTGGAACGAGGGCATGGCCTCGCTAAGCAGTCCCAAGTCAGCGGTGCAATTCCGAGCGCTGGATGCGGCTATCGCCGCGGCCGGGTTTTCCGATCCTCAGCCGCCAGAGTCGACGCGCACGAAGATCGGGCAATCGGAGCTGTTGGCCCCCAGGCGCGGCAAGCGGTAGCCACTTCTCATTCACAGACTCTTGAAGCTGCCTCGCGAACCTGCGGGAAGACCGGCATGGACTGGTCATTAGTCATGGGCCAACCGACCACGCTAGGAGTGACCCGGTCAGGCAGGAACTAGAAGATTCTGAAAATGAGCACGCAGGACAGAATCCGACGCGCAGCGGCACGCCGATCGGCACAGGTCTTCAGGAGATTTGCCAAGAAGACTGGCGATCGCGTAGCTCAGTGCAGGGACTGTGGCCTAAGCGATGAGAAAACGTAGTCTGGTTCGTTATTTCCAATCCGCAAGGCGTCGGACGGGCGTGTCGAACTGCGCACGCCGATCCGCTTCCAGGGCCAGTACCATGACCATGAAACCGGGCTGCACTACAACCGCTACCTCTATTACGACCCGAAGGTGGGAAGGTTTGTGGGCAAGGACCCCGTCGGGTTTGCCGGCGGGATTAACGTCTATCAATATGCGCCCAATCCGGTAGAGTGGTCTGACCCGCTAGGACTGGCGAAGCGAACATACCAAACCTACACCAAGGTCCACCCGACGATCGGAGAAGTGTATTCTGGACGGAAATGCGGGTGCGGATTGCCAGAAGACAATGTCGCTAAGCGAGATAGCAGCCATCACATTAAGGGCTACGGCCCTGCTGTTCTTGATAAATCATCAGAGACTTCGATGGCAATTCGAGGCCGACAACAACAGCTCATCGATGTAAACGGGAAGGCGAAGTCCGTAGGTTGAACATCTGGCAATGCTATCAATGGGATTTCACCAAAGAATAAAAAATAAATGATTACCCTAATGCTGCAAATGATGAGTTTGGGAGTTAAGTAGTGGCAAAAATTAAGGTAGAAGCAGGTGATGTTTTCCAAATATCGCTTGGAGATGAGGGCTACGCTTTTGCTAGAGTGCTTGAAAGCCCTCTGGTGGCCTTTTACGACTTGCTGTCCCCAACGGCCCCATCCGTAGAGAAAATTGTTAGTTCGAATATTATTTTTAAGGTTTGGGTTATGAAAAACTCTTTTAAATCAAGATTTTGGAAAAAATAGGTCACACCCCATTGATAGAAGAGCTAACAAACTCGCCGGCCTTTTTTTAAAGTGAATCCCATATCTAAAAAGTTATCCATTTACCGAAATGGAGTTGAAGTTTCTGCGACGCATCAGCAATGCGAGGGGCTAGAACGTGCTGCAGTATGGGAGCCAGAGCATATTGAAGACAGGCTACGGGATCACTTTCGAGGAGTTCCGAAAAAATGGGTTGAATCGTTGAAACTTCCTGCCACTTAATCGATATTGCGCGCCCAGACAGATGCTTGGCGGCGACCCGCTACTGGTGCCGCTACCGCTACGAGCCGGTGGGCCGCCTGCGGGAAGCGCAAAGCCGCGTGGGCGTGGAAACCTTCGCATTCGACCCGGCCAGCAACCTGGTCGACCCGCAGGCCCAGCGCGAGATTAGCCTGGCTGATTTTGGATTGAAACACATAGCCTGATTCGCTTTTTTGCAAACGATCTCAACATTTTTATATTTTCCCTAGTCCCCCGGTTTTTCCCAAACCGCTATATTTTCTATCGCCCTTTCAAGATCATCCATATCGTCGTCACCGAGGGAATTATCAAACTTTCCAGAGAGGACCTTTCTTATTTTTGCCAATCTATGCACAACCTTTTTTTCATCAATGAATCTAGTCGTTTCCTTGCAATAGTCAGCATCAGTACCGCCCCCACTGGAGCCTTGATGATAATTCCTACCGATATTTCTCAGGGAAATTAAGACGTATTCAAGCTCGCAGAGAATAAATATCGCTTCCTCCCCAGAGAGCATAATTTTTTTATTCTCTCCTCGCACAACATCTCCCTCTGCAATGAAGTAATAACGACTAATAACGAACCAGACTACGTTTTCGCGATTCAGCTGACGTTTTCTAAAGTCAACCCGCCATGCTAGGAGGCGTTCAGCCAAGCAGGAATTGGAAGATTCCGAAAACGAGCACACAGCACAGAACCCAACGCGCAGCAGCACGCCGATCGGCAAAAGTCTTCAGGGGATTTGCCAGAAAAAACTGGCGAACGCATCGCTCAGCGCAAGAACTGCGGCCTAGGCAATGAGGGGAAAGTTGGAGCGGGTGAAGGGAATCGAACCCTCGTATGAAGCTTGGGAAGCTGCCGTTCTACCATTGAACTACACCCGCTCGGGTGTCGTGCCCGGGACTCAAACCCGGACAGAGGCCGGAATTATAGCGCGGGTTTTTCTGCGCCGGGAGGCGGCTTGCCGCCCCCCGGTTTCTCAGCGATCGGGGCTTAGCTGGCCGTGATCCTAGTTGGCCGTGATATTGGCCGCCTTGACGACCTTGCCCCAGCGGTCCAGTTCCGACTGCGTATAGGCGCCCAGTTCTTTCGGCCCCATGAAGATGGCCTCGGCGCCCTGCTCGGCGGCTTTCTGGCGGAAGGCGTCGGTCTTCATGATCTTCTGGATTTCACCGGCGATCTTGTCGACGACGGGCGCGGGCGTGTCCTTGGGCGCATACATGGCGAACCACGACGACACGATCAGGTCGGGGTAGCCGGCTTCGGCGGCGGTGGGGACGTCGGGCAGGGACGGCAGACGGGTGTTGCCGGTGACGGCCAGCGCGCGCAGCTTGCCGGCGGCGATCTGGCCCAGCAGCGGCGGCGGCGTGGTGATGGTCATGTCGACGGCGCCGCCCAACAGGTCGTTCAGCGCGGGGCCGGTGCCCTTGTAGGGGATGTGGGTGATCTGGGTGCCGGCCATCTGGTTGAGCAGTTCGGTGGCCACCTGTTGCAGCGAGCCATTGCCGGACGAGGCGTAGTTGAGCTTGCCCGGGTTGGCCTTGGCGTAGGCCACCAGGTCCTTGAGCGATTTGATCGGCAGGTCCGGGCGGACCACCACGACTTGCGGCGCCGACAGCACGTTGGCGACGGGCGCGAAGTCCTTGATGGGGTCCCAGCCCGAGGCGGGCGTGACGTGGGGCGTGATGACCTGGAAGCCCGAATATTGCAGCAGCAGCGTGTAGCCGTCGGGTTTGGCGCGGGCCACGGCCTGCGCGGCGATGCCGCCCGAGGCGCCGGGCTTGTTCTCGACGACGACGCTCTGGCCCAGTGCCACGCCCAGGGGCTGGGCGATCAGGCGGGCGGCGATGTCGGTGGTGCCGCCGGGCGCGGCGGACACGATCAGCGTGACGGGGCGGTTGGGAAAGTCAGCTTGCGCGCTGGCGGCGCCGGCGGCGAATGTCAGGGCGGCGGCGACGCCGACGCGCAGGATGGGGGGCAGGCTGGGCAATGCCATGGGTGTGTCTCCTTGGGTTTTTATAGTGTGGTCAAAACGGATGGATCTGACTGCGGTACTGAGCTGCGACAAGCGCGGCCCGCTATGGCGCGGCCGCGAGACCGCTGCCGCGTTACTGTGGAAATCGTTCAGCCAGCCACGCGGGCGCCGTATGCGTCGCCAGGCGCGGCCCGGCTTGCAGCAAGGCGTTGGACAGGTCCCGCTGCACCAGGGCGGGCAAGCCGCGCACGATGGCCATCAGAGGTTCCAGCGATACGCCGGTGTCCACGCCCATGCAGGCGAACATGTGCACCAGTTCTTCGGTGTTGACGTTGCCGCTGGCGCCCGGCGCGTAGGGGCATCCGCCCAGGCCGCCGGCCGCCGCATCGAAACGGGTGATGCCGGTTTGCCAGGCGGCCATGGCGTTGGCCAGGGCCATGCCGCGCGTGTTGTGCAGGTGCACGGTCAGCGCTACGCCGGGCAGGCGCGCGGATGCCTGTTCGCACAGCGCGGCCACTTGCGTCGGAAAGGCCATGCCGGTGGTGTCGCACAGCGTGATGCCGGCGGCGCCCGCATCCACCAGGCGTGCGGCCAGGTCCAGTACCTGATCGGCCACGACGTCGCCGTCGAACGGACAGCCGAAGGCGGTGGACAAGGATACGTTGCACGGTGTGCCGGTCTGCGCCGCCGCGGCCAGCACCTGTGACAGTTCGGCATAGGACTGGTCGCGCGTCATGCGCAGGTTGGCGCGGTTGTGGGTTTCGCTGCACGACATGACGAGGTTCATCTCGTCAGTGCCGGCTTCCAGCGCGCGTTCCAGCCCGCGGATGTTGGGCACCAGCGCGGTGTAGATCACGCCGGGCTGGCGGCGGATGCGGCGCATGACGTCGGCGGCGTCGGCCAGGGCGGGAATGGCCTTGGGCGAGGTGAAGCTGGTGACTTCGATGCGCGCGAAACCGCAGTCGGACAGGGCGTTGACCAGGGCGACCTTGTCGTCGGTGGCGACCAGGGCTTTTTCGATCTGCAGGCCGTCGCGGGGGCCGACTTCGTTGATTGCTATCTTGGCGGGGCCGGCGTTCATGCGATGACTCCCTTGGCGCGCAGCGCGGCGCGTTGTGCATCCGTCAGGCCCGCCTGCGCCAGCACGGTGTCGGTGTGTTCGCCCAGGGTGGGCGCGCGCTCGCGCACCGCGCCGGGATGGGACGACAGGCAGGGAAAGACGGCCGGCATTTCCACGGCGACGCCGGCCGCGGATTCGACGGTGGTGATGGCGTTGCGGGCGCGGTAGTGCGGGTCGGCGGCGATGTCGGCCACGGAATAGATGCGGCCGGCAGGCACGTCGGCTTCGCGCATGGCGGCCAGCACGTCGTCGATGCGGCGGGTGTGCGTCCAGGCACCGATGGCCGCGTCGATCTCGGCGACGCGGCGGGCGCGGCCGTCGTTGTGCGCCAGGTCCGGGTCCTGGCCCAGGTCGTTGCGGCCGATGCGGGCCATCAAGCGGGTGTAGATGGCGTCGCCATTGCCGGCGATGAGCACGTAGCCATCTGCGCAGGGATAGGCGTTGGACGGGGCGATGCCCGGCAGCGCGGCCCCGGCAGGTTCGCGCACGGCGCCGAACACGGAGTATTCCGGCAGCAGGCTTTCGCTGAGGTTGAACAGGCTTTCGTACAGGGCGGCGTCGATCACCTGCCCCACGCCGCCGCGCGCATCGCGCTGGTACAGCGCCAGCATCACGCCCAACGCGCCGTGCAGGCCGGCGATGGTGTCGCCCAGCGACAGGCCGGCGCGCACCGGGGCGCGGCCGGGTTCGCCGTTCAGGTAGCGCAAGCCGGCCATGGCTTCGCCGATGGCGGCAAAGCCGGGTTCGCGCGCCTTGGGGCCGGTCTGGCCGTAGCCCGAGATGCGCAGCATGATCAGGCGGGGGTTCAATTCATGCAGGGCTTCCCACGACAAGCCCCATTTTTCCAGGGTGCCGGGGCGGAAGTTCTCGATCAGCACGTCGGCCTGCTGGGCCAGCAAGCGCACGATGTCCTGGCCTTCTTGCTGGCGCAGGTCCACGCAGACCGACTGCTTGTTGCGCGACTGCGCTTCCCACCATACG
>PJUB01000431.1_pt1 | contig 16332 bp, 15 predicted proteins | sample 1512141 | NCBI WGS metagenome assembly PJUB01 (sample SAMN08177677, study PRJNA422409) | Soil metagenome, whole genome shotgun sequencing project. | isolation source: Soil enriched on filter paper: alkali lignin treatment | place: USA: Madison | collected 2015-01-15 | reverse complement strand
AGGCGGCCCCGTCGACCGCCACCAAAGAAGGCTCGGCGCGCGGCGCCAAGTAAGGAAGCGCTCCCATGAGCACCCCCGCACAGCCCGCGGCCGGCGGCGCCCCCGCCGAGCCGACCGTACTCCCGCCCGGCACCTACCCGCCACTGGAAGGCGCGACCCGCATCATCGGATCGATCGCGCTGTCCACGGCGGTGTTCATGAACGTGCTGGACACCTCGATCGCCAACGTCTCCATCCCGACGATTTCCGGTGACCTGGGCGTCAGCTCCAGCCAGGGCACCTGGGTCATCACCTCGTTCGCCGTGGCCAATGCCATCACGGTGCCGCTGACCGGCTGGCTGACCCAGCGCTTCGGCCAGGTACGGTTGTTCCTGATTTCGACGCTGCTGTTCGTGCTGGCGTCGTGGCTGTGCGGCTTTTCGCCTTCGCTCGAAGCGCTGATCGCCTTCCGCGTGCTGCAAGGCGCCGTGGCCGGCCCGATGATCCCGCTGTCGCAAACGCTGATGCTGGCCAGCTTCCCGAAATCCAAGGCGGGCATGGCGCTGGCGGTCTGGTCCATGACCACCCTGGTCGCCCCCGTGGCCGGGCCCTTGCTGGGCGGCTGGATTTCCGACAACTACACCTGGCCCTGGATCTTCTACATCAACGTTCCGGTGGGCCTGCTGGCCGCCTGGATCAGCTGGCGCATCTACGGCAACCGCGAATCACTGACCCGCAAGCTGCCCATCGACAAGCTCGGCCTGGTACTGTTGGTGGTCTGGGTGGGTTCGCTGCAGATCATGCTGGACAAGGGCAAGGAACTGGACTGGTTCGCCAGCCCCACCATCATCGCGCTGGCGGCCATCGCCTTCGTGGCCTTCGTGTTTTTCCTGATCTGGGAACTGACCGACGCGCACCCGGTGGTGGACCTGCGCCTGTTCAAGATCCGCAACTTCACCGTGGGCGCCGTCACCCTGGCAGTCGCCTATGGCGTGTTCTTCGGCAACGTGGTGCTGCTGCCGCTCTGGCTGCAAAGCTACATGGGCTACACCGCCACGTACGCAGGCCTGGTGACGGCCCCGGTGGGCCTTCTGGCAATCCTGCTGACGCCCATGGTGGGCAAGATGCTGGCCACGCGCGACCCGCGCCAGATCGTCACGGCCGCGTTCATGATCTTCGCGCTGGTCTGCTTCATGCGGTCTGGCTTCAACACCCAGACCGACGTGCGCACGCTGATGATCCCGACGATCATCCAGGGCGCAGCCATGGCGGCGTTTTTCGTGCCGCTGACCTCGATCACGCTGTCCAGCATCGAACCGTGGCGCATTCCGGCGGCCTCGGGCCTGTCGAACTTCCTGCGGCTGACCGCAGGCGCGTTCGGCACTTCGATCGCCACCACGCTCTGGGAAAACCGCGCGACCCTGCACCACTCCCAGTTGACCGAAGCCGCCAAGCCCGGCCAACAGGCGTTCGACCAGACCTTGAACGCACTGCAGAACGGCGTGGGCATGTCGCACGAACAGGCCCTGACCACGGTAGACCGCATGATCAACGCCCAGGCGTTCACCATGTCGGCGGTCGATGTGTTCTATGCGTCGGCGGTCATTTTCCTGATGCTGATCGGCTTGGTCTGGTTCGCCAAGCCGCGCTCCGCGAAGGCCGGTGGCGGCGGTGGCGCGGCCGAGGCGGCGGCAGGCGCCCACTGATCACGACGGGGCATCCTGCAACGCAAAGGGCCTGGCAAGAAATTGCCAGGCCCTTTGTTTTCAGTTGTTCAACAACGCTTGCCAGTTTTGCCGTTCGATCACATCCGGCGGTATCGCACTGACGGGTGACAGATTGATTACCGACACGCCTCGGCCACGCCATTGCTGGGCGGCAAACCGGAACGACGGCTCGATGAGACGGGCGAAATTGCGCGCCAGGCGACTGGTCTGCGGCGTCGCCCCTTCATCGTAGAAACGCATGCCATGCTGCAGCGTCAGGTCCAGCCCATGCAGGTACACCTTGCGTGCGCCGCCTGAAATCATTACCTGCAGCGCCACATAGGCCACCGTATCGGCATCGAACACGCCCAGAGAGGCATTGAAGCTGTAGCCCAGCCCCTGCTTGGCGTCCAGCAACTGCAGGTCGGGCGACGCCGCCACCATGCGCTTGAGCACGGCGGGTGCCGCGCTACGCTGGTAGGCGCGTTCGGAGATCAGCTCGATGATGCAGATACGGCAGCGTATGAACTCCTGCGGAATCCCTTGCATGATGTAGCGCAGCACTTCGGGCAACACGTACAAGGTGAGATCACAGGCGACGATCTCGCGCACCAGGTCGATACGGTCGCGAACGAAGTTCTGGTCGATGATGCAGTAATACTTGAATGGCAGATCGAACTTGCGGGCAAGCGCGATCGAGCCATTCACCCCCATCGCCGCCCGGATCTTCAGGCGGTCGTAGGGAATGTCGGCGACCGAGGGGCCGCTCAGGATCAGGTGCATCTCGTCGTCGGCCGGGTCGTAGCCCTGCTCGAGCGGCGTGATCGGCAGCGACCGGCCAAAGGCACGGAAACCGCAGATCACCCCGGCCGGATTGCGCCAGATGCGGACGAAGGGCCACAGGTGCTGGTTGTGGCGCTGCGTGCGCGACCGCATCATGCGGAACAGCTTGCGAGCGAAACGGTCGGCACGGCTGCCACCCACCTGAGTGGAGGTAGAAGCAATGGAATCGACCATGTCCTCGGCCCCCTGGAAATGCACGACTAGCCCGCCGCGATCAGCGACGCAATGGCATCGCCGACTTCAGCGGTGGAAGCGGTGCCCTTCATGTCGCGCGTGCGCGGGCCATCGGCCAACACGGTTTCAATGGCGCGAACCACGGCCGCCGAGGCCTCGGGGTAGCCCAGGAAGTCCAGCATCAGCGCGCCGCTCCAGATCTGGCCGATCGGGTTGGCGATGCCTTTGCCGTAGATGTCGGGTGCGGAGCCATGCACGGGTTCAAAAAGGGACGGGAACTTGCGTTCGGGGTTCAGGTTGGCCGACGGCGCGATGCCGATCGTACCCGTGCAAGCCGGGCCGAGATCGGAAAGGATGTCGCCGAAAAGATTGGAGGCCACGACCACATCGAACCAATCGGGGTGCTGCACGAAATGCGCGCACAGGATGTCGATATGGTATTTGTCCCAGCGCACATCCGGATAGTTCCCGGCGATGTCGGCCACCCGCTGGTCCCACCAGGGCATCGAAATGGAAATGCCGTTGGACTTGGTAGCCGCCGTCAGGTGCTTGCCCCGTTTTTGCGCCAGTTCGAATGCGAACTTCAGCACGCGGTCTGCACCCACACGGGTAAATACGCTTTCCTGGATGACCACTTCGCGCTCGGTTCCGCCAAACAGGATGCCGCCGCTATTGGAATATTCACCTTCGGTATTTTCACGAACGATGAAAAAATCGATTTCGCCGGGCTTGCGGTCAGCCAGCGGCGACGGCACCCCGGGCATCAGGCGCACAGGACGCAGATTGATGTATTGATCGAATTCGCGGCGAAACTTGAACAGCGACCCCCACAGCGCCTCGTGGTCGGGCACGGTAGCGGGCCAACCGATGGCCCCGAAGAAAATCGCCTCGTGCTGACCGATCTGTTGCTGCCAGTCGTCCGGCATCATCTTGCCGTGCTTGGCGTAATAATCGCAGCTCCAGTCGAAGTGGTCCCACTGGAAATCGATGCCGAAGCGCGAGGCGACGGCTTCGAGCACCTTCAGGCCTTCCGGCACGACCTCCTTGCCAATACCGTCTCCTGGAAGCACCGCAATCTTGTGTTTCTTCGCCACCGCTCTGTCCTTTCGAATCCTGGGTTATACCGCCCAGAATCATAGGCATAAATGGCGTCAACGCAATACCCCCAGTTACAAAAGTTGGGGGTATTCGCGTGTTCCAGAGATGGAATACAGAATTCAGCGACGGGTTTTGGATCCCAGCAAGGAACCGAGGATGCCGCGTGCCAATTCTCGTGCGATGGAACGCGCCGTGCTCTTGGCCACCGACTGCACCACGCCGTCGCGCTTGCCGCCACGCGGCCCCGTCGAACCGAACAGGACGTCATTCAGGCCATCCATGAAGCCGCCGCCCTTCTCTTCAGGGGCGGGAGCGGGCGACGGCCCGCCCGCGGTCGGCACCGGCGCAGCCGAATCCTGCCTGGCCGGCACCGAGGCGCGGCCGGCCAGCACCTCGTAGGCGGAGGCTCGGTCGATGGCCTGGCCGTACTTCGTGGTCATCGGGTTGGCCTGGCGCAGGGCCTGGCGTTCCGCGTCGGTCGCGGGGCCGATGCGGCTGGCGGGCGGCACGATCCAGGCGCGCTCGGTCGGCATGGGACGGCCCTTGACGTCCAGCAGCGACACCAAGGCCTCGCCCACGCCCAACTCGGTAATGGCCGCCTCGATGTCCAGGCCCGGATTGGGCCGCATCGTCTGCGCGGCGGTCTTGACGGCTTTCTGGTCACGCGGGGTAAACGCGCGCAGGGCGTGCTGTACCCGATTGCCCAATTGGCCCAGCACGGTATCCGGAATGTCCAGCGGATTCTGCGTCACGAAGTAGACGCCCACCCCCTTGGAACGCACCAGCCGCACCACCTGTTCGATCTTGTTCAGCAACGCCGGCGGCGCATCGTTGAACAACAGATGCGCCTCGTCGAAGAAAAACACCAGCTTGGGTTGTTCCATGTCGCCCACTTCGGGCAGCTTTTCATACAGGTCGGCCAGGAGCCATAGCAGGAAAATCGCGTACAGCCGCGGTGCCTGCATCAGTTTGTCGGCGGCCAGCACGTTGACGATCCCGCGCCCCTGGGCATCGGTGCGCATCAGGTCGGCCACGTCCAGCATGGGTTCGCCGAAGAATTTCTCGGCGCCCTGGGACTCCAGCGCCAGCAGGCCGCGCTGGATCGCGCCCACGCTGGCCGAAGACACATTGCCGTAGCGGGTCTTGAGGTCGGCGGCGCGGTCGGCCACGTTCTGCAGCATCGCCCGCAGGTCTTTCAGGTCCAGCAGCAGTTGGCCTTCGTCGTCAGCCACCTTGAAAACCAGGGTCAGCACCCCTTCCTGGGTGTCGTTCAGTTCGAGGATGCGCGACAGCAGCAGCGGCCCCATATCGGTGATGGTGGCCCGCACGGGCACGCCCTGCTCGCCGAAGACGTCCCACAGCGCGACCGGGCTGGCGCCCCAGGCCGGCTCGGCAAGGCCCAGGCTTTTCAGGCGTTCCTGCAGCTTGGGGCTGGCTGTCCCCGGCTGCGAAATACCCGTCAGGTCGCCCTTGACGTCGGCCATGAAGACCGGGGTGCCGATGCGGGAAAAGGATTCGGCCAGCACCTGCAGGGTGACCGTCTTGCCGGTGCCGGTGGCCCCGGTGATGCAGCCGTGCCGGTTGGCCAGGGCAGGCAGCAGCGCCAACTCGGTCTGCGCATTCTTGGCGATGACGATGGGGTCGGGCATGGGCAACTCTCCGGGCCGGGGGTATCAGATGCCCAAGTGTAGAGCCTGCCGTGGCGCTTGTGCGTGGCAATATGGACACAGGCGACAGGGTCCCGGGCGCGCAGGCCGCCGGCACGGTAAAATGCCGTTTTTGCAGACAATTTATCTGGGAAGCCATGGCCGGACACAGCAAATGGGCCAATATTCAGCACCGCAAAGGCCGCCAAGACGCCAAACGCGGAAAGCTCTGGACCAAGATCATTCGTGAAATCACCGTGGCGGCGCGCGCCGGCGGCCCCGACCCGGACAGCAATCCGCGCTTGCGCATGGCCTGGGACAAGGCCACCGACGCCAACATGCCCAAGGACAACATCCAGCGCGCCATCCAGCGCGGGGCGGGCGGCGCCGACGGCGACGCCTACGAAGAAGTGCGCTATGAAGGCTACGGCATCGGCGGCGCGGCCGTCATTGTCGACTGCATGACCGATAACCGCACCCGCACCGTGGCCGAAGTGCGCCACGCCTTCGCCAAGAATGGCGGCAACCTGGGCCAGGAAGGCTCGGTGGCCTTCATGTTCAAGCACTGCGGCCAATTCGTTTTCGCGCCCGGCACCCCTGAAGACAAAGTCATGGAAGCCGCCCTCGAAGCCGGCGCCGAAGACGTCACGACCGACGAAGAAGGCGTGATCGAAGTCGTCTGCGCGCCGCCCGACTACGCCGCCGTGCGCAGCGCCTTCGACGCCGCGGGCCTGAAGGCCGAAGTCGACGGCATCGTCATGAAGGCGTTGAACGAAACCGAGCTGGCCGGCGAAGACGCCATCAAGATGCAGAAACTGCTCGACGCCCTGGAAGCCCTGGACGACGTGCAGGAAGTCTATACCACCGTCATTTTCGACGAAGCGCAGTAATTCCATGACCCAGGCGTTGTGAAGGCACCCGCCTTCCCGGCGCCACGCTGTCACCGGACCCGGGCCCGCCCGGGTCCGTGGCCTATTTCTCGGGCAGGTGTCCCGCGACACTCGACTGGCAACCTTAAGACTCACGCAACATGAAACTCCTGGTAATTGGCTCTGGCGGCCGCGAACATGCCCTGGCCTGGCGACTGGCCCGCTCCCCGCGCGTACACAAGGTGTACGTCGCCCCGGGCAACGGCGGCACGCAACGGGCCGAGCAAATGGAGAACATCCCGTTCACCAATGCCGAAGAACTGGCTGATTTCGTCCAGCGCGAAGGCATCGCCCTGACGGTCGTGGGCCCCGAAGCCCCGCTGGCCGCCGGTGTCGTGGACGTCTTCCGCGCCCGCGGCCTGAAAATCTTCGGCCCGACCAAGGCCGCCGCGCAACTGGAAAGCTCCAAGGACTACGCCAAGGCCTTCATGGTCCGGCACAACATCCCCACCGCGCGCTACGAGACCTTCACCGACCCGGCCCTGGCCCACGCCTATATCGACCAGGAAGGCGCCCCCATCGTCATCAAGGCCGACGGCCTGGCCGCCGGCAAGGGCGTCGTCGTCGCCGCCACCCTCGAAGAGGCGCATGCCGCCGTCGACGCGATGCTGGGCGACGGCTCCATGGGCGCCGCCGGCGCGCGAGTCGTCATCGAAGAATGCCTGGTGGGCGAAGAAGCCAGCTTCATCGTCATGTGCGACGGCCGCAACGTGCTGGCGCTGGCCACCAGCCAGGACCACAAGCGCCTGCAGGATGGCGACCAGGGCCCCAATACCGGCGGCATGGGCGCCTATTCGCCCGCCCCTATCGTCACGCCCGAACTGCACCACCGCATCATGCGCGAAATCATCCTGCCGACCGTGCAGGGCATGACGCGCGACGGCATTCCGTACACGGGCTTCCTGTACGCCGGCCTGATGATCGCCCCCGGCGATGATCCCGACCGCGACATCAAGACGCTGGAATTCAACTGCCGCATGGGCGACCCCGAAACCCAGCCCATCATGATGCGCGTCAAGAGCGACCTGCTCGACGTGCTCGAGCACGCCGTGGACGGCACGCTGGATCGCGCCGACATCACCTGGGACCGCCGCACGGCCCTGGGCGTGGTGCTGGCCTCGCACAACTACCCCAACACCCCGCGCACGGGCGACGTCATCCGCGGCCTGCCCGCCGACGCCGACGACTGCATGGTGTTCCATGCCGCCACCGAACTGGACGGCGAAGACACCAAGACCACCGGCGGCCGCGTGCTGTGCGTCACCGCGCTGGGCGATTCGGTCAAGATGGCGCGAGACCGCGTGTACGAAGCCATCGACGGCATCCACTTCGACGGCCGCCAGTACCGCAGCGACATCGGCTGGCGCGCGCTGAAGCCCTCGCAGCAAAAGCCCAAGTCCAACGCGTAACCGGAAGCGCCGATGAACGCACTGCCCGTCGCCACGGTCCGCGACTACCTTACCGGCCTTCAGTCCCGCATCGTCGCCGCCCTTGAGGCCGCGGAAGGCAGCGCCTTCCGCGCCGACGAATGGACGCGGCCCGAAGGCGGTGGCGGCCTGTCGCGGCTGCTCGAAGGCGGCGCGCTGTTCGAGCGCGCGGGCGTGCTGTTCAGCCACGTCAAGGGCACCAAGCTGCCGCCGTCGGCCAGCGCGCATCGCCCCGAACTGGCCGGGCGCAGCTGGGAAGCCATGGGCGTGTCCATGGTGCTGCATCCGCGCAATCCGTACGTGCCCACCACGCACATGAACGTGCGCATGTTCGTGGCCGCGGCCCGCCCCGGCCACGACGAAGCCGACGTATTCTGGTTCGGCGGCGGGATCGACCTCACGCCCTACTACCCGTTCGAAGAAGACGCCCGCCATTTCCATACGGTCTGCCACGACGCCCTGGCCAGCCACGGCGCCGACTACTACCCGCGCTACAAGCGCTGGTGCGACGAATACTTCTTCCTGAAGCACCGCAACGAAACCCGCGGCATTGGCGGCATTTTCTTCGACGACCTGAACGCCCCAGGATTCGATGCGTCCTTCGCCCTGACCCGTTCGGTCGGCGACGCCTTCCTGGCCAGCTACCTGCCGATCGTCGAGCGCCGCCGCGATATCCCCTACGGCGAACGCGAACGCGACTTCCAGGCCTACCGGCGTGGCCGCTATGTCGAATTCAACCTGGTCTTCGACCGGGGCACCCTGTTCGGGCTGCAATCCGGCGGCCGCACCGAATCGATCCTGCTGTCCATGCCGCCCCTGGCACAGTGGCGCTACGACTGGCAACCGGAAGCCGGTACCCCGGAAGCCGAACTGGCCCCCTACCTGACGCCGCGAGACTGGGTGTGAAGCGTATCGGACTCCTGGGCGGCAGCTTCGATCCCGTCCACGTCGCGCACATCGCATTGGCCGAAAACGCCTTGCGCGCGCTCGGCCTGGCCCAGGTGCAGCTCATCCCCGCGGCCAATCCGTGGCAACGAGCCGCCCTGCACGCCACCGAGTCGCAGCGTCGCGACATGCTCGAACTGGCCATCGCCGGCCACGACGGGCTGGTGGTCAACCCCATCGAGCTCGAACGCGGCGGCGCCACCTATACCATCGACACCCTGCGGGCGCTGCCCGGCGACGCTCGTTACGTCTGGCTGCTGGGCGCCGATCAATTGGCCAATTTCTGCACCTGGCGCGACTGGCAGGAAATCTCCCGTCTGGTGGATCTGGCCGTGGCGACCCGCCCCGGCACGCCGCTTGCGCCCCCCGCCGAACTGGCCGCCTGGCTGGACAGCCTGGGCCGCAAGCTCGAAGAACTGCCTTTTGCCCCGATGCCGGTATCGGCCTCGCAGATCCGTCAGCGCCTGGCGCTGGGCGAATCCACCGACGGCCTGCTGGCCAGTCCCGTGGCCGCGTATATTGCGGCGCACCATCTTTACCGATAAACCCACACCCGCCTGGGCGCGCAGCGCCACGGAACCGGCACCTGCTGTCCGTGCGCGGGTTATATTTGCAGCTATGGATATACAGAAACTCCAACGCGCCGTCATCGACGCCCTCGAAGACGTCAAGGCGCAAGACATCAAGGTCTTCAACACCACGCATCTGACCAGCCTGTTCGATCGCGTCGTGATTGCAAGCGCCACCTCCAATCGCCAGACCCGGGCGCTGGCCTCCAGCGTGGCGGATCGCGGCCGTGCCCTCGACCTGACCGGCATCACGATCGAAGGCGAAGACACCGGCGAATGGGTCGTCGTCGACCTGGGCGACCTCGTGGTCCACATCATGCAGCCCGTCATCCGCCAGTACTACAACCTGGAAGAAATCTGGGGCGGCAAGCCGGTACGCGTCAAACTGCTGCCCGAATCCACCCGGGCTGCGCCGATCGTCAGCGACGGCGCCTACGACGACGCCGATCAGTAAGGCGCGGCGTGAAACTGATCGTCGCCGCCGTGGGCACGCGCATGCCGGACTGGGTGCAGACCGCCTGGGACGACTACGCCAAGCGCCTGCCGCCCGACTGCGCGCTGGAACTGCGCGAAATCAAGCCCGAACCGCGCACCACCGGCAAGACGCCCGCCCAGATGATGGCCGCCGAAGCCAAGCGCATCGAAGCCGCCTTGCCCGCTGGCGCGCTGCGCCTGGCGCTGGACGAACGCGGACGCGACCTGACCACCATGGCCCTGTCGCAAAAGCTCGAACAATGGCGAGCGGGCGGCCAGGACGTGGCTTTCCTGGTCGGCGGTCCCGATGGCCTGGATGCCGACCTCAAGGCCTCGTGCAGCGGCCAGTTGCGCCTGTCGTCCCTGACCCTGCCGCATCCCATGGTGCGCGTGGTGCTGGCTGAACAGCTCTATCGCGCCTGGGCCATCATGACCAACCACCCCTATCACCGCGCCTGATCCGCGCCCGGCTCCCAGCCAGGCGCGTGGCCGGCGCACCCAGCCGCCGCCCTCGTATGACCGAACCCGCTCCCGCCCTGCCCCCACGCCTCTATCTTGCTTCCGCCAGCCCGCGGCGGCGCGAACTGCTGACGCAGATCGGCCTGGCCCACGAGGTCTTGCGCGTACCCGCCCCGCCCGGCGAAGACGAACCGCAGCATGCTGGCGAAAGCGCCGCCGACTACGTCCAGCGCACCGCCCGCGACAAGGCCCTGCGCGGCCGCGACTGGATGCGCGACCAGGCCCTGCCCGTCCTGCCGCTCCTGGCCGCCGACACCACCGTGATCCTTGACGGCCACGTGCTGGGCAAGCCCGTTGACCGCGACGACGCCATTCGTATTCTTGGCGCCTTGTCCGGCAGCACGCACCAGGTGCATACCGCCGTCGCCCTCTGGACGGGCGATCGCCTGCTCCAAGCCGTGTCCATCACCCATGTCTGGATGCGCGCGCTGACAGCGGACGAAATCGGCCGCTACTGCGACAGCGGCGAGCCCTTCGGCAAGGCCGGCGCCTATGGCATCCAGGGCCTGGCCGGCACCTTCATCTCGCGCATCGACGGCAGCTACACGGGCGTGATGGGCCTGCCGCTGTTCGAAACCGCCAATCTGTTGCGCAGCGCCGCGATCCAGATTCCCTGACGCGTGGCAGCATGATAAAAGGCCCCCAAGCCTGTCGGCTTGGGGGCCTTTTGTCGAGCGGCTGCTCAGCCGTCGCATCCAACGGCATGAGGCAATCGGTCGCGGTGCTCAACCCTGCAAGGTCGACACGCGTGCAATCGCTTGCGGGTCCGCCGCGGGCCCCGCGCCTTCCAGCGCGGCATGCAGCTTGTCCTTGTCCAGCTCACCTTCCCAACGCGCCACCACCACGGCCGCCGTAGCGTTGCCGACCAGGTTGGTCAGCGCACGGCATTCGGACATGAAGCGGTCCACGCCCAGTATCAGGGCCATGCCGGCCACCGGCACCGTCGGCACCACCGACAGCGTTGCAGCCAGCGTGATGAAGCCCGCGCCGGTCACGCCAGCCGCGCCCTTCGAGCTCAGCATCGCCACCAGCAGCAGCAGGATCTGGTCGCCCAGCGACAGCGGAATGTCGCAAGCCTGGGCGATGAACAGGGCCGCCATCGTCATGTAGATGTTGGTGCCATCCAGGTTGAACGAGTACCCGGTAGGCACGACCAGACCCACCACCTACTTCGAACACCCGGCACGTTCCATCTTCTGCATCAGGGTCGGCAGCGCGGCTTCCGACGAGCTCGTGCCCAGCACCAGCAGCAGTTCTTCGCGGATGTAGCGCACCAGCTTCAGAATCGAAAAGCCGTTGTAGCGAGCCACCATGCCCAGGACAACGACCACGAACAGCACGGCCGTGGCGTAGAACGTGCCCACCAGCATCGCCAGGTTGACGATGGACTTGATACCGTATTTGCCGATGGTGAACGCCATGGCCCCGAAAGCGCCGATGGGCGCCGCCTTCATCAGGATGGCAACCAGCTTGAAGATGGGCTGGGCCAGCGCCGTCAGGAAATCCAGCACCGGCTTGCCCCGTTCGCCGACCTGCGCCAGCGCGATGCCGAACAGCACGGCCACGAACAGCACTTGCAGGATGTCGCCGCCGACGAAGGGGCTGAAGATCGTGGTGGGAATCACGTTCAGCAAGAAGCCCGTGATCGTGGAATCATGCGCCTTGGCGACGTATCCCGACACCGCCTTCTGGTCCAGCGTGGCGGGATTGATGTGCATGCCGGCGCCCGGCTGCACGATGTGGCTCACCACCATGCCCACGATGAGGGCCAGGGTCGAGAACACCAGGAAGTACAGCATGGCCTTGCCCGCCACGCGGCCGACCTTCTTCAGGTCGCTCATTGCGGCGATACCGGTGGCGACCGTCAGGAAGATCACGGGCGCGATGATCATCTTGACCAGCTTGATGAACCCGTCGCCCAGCGGCTGCATCGACTCGCCGAGTTCCGGCTTGAAGTAGCCCAGCAAAATGCCGATCGCGATCGCGAAGAGCACCTGCACGTACAGGATTTGATAGAACTTGAGCTTGCGCGCAGGCGCGACTTGATCTACTTCGATCATTGGGATTTGTCCCCACCAGGGGCCCCGAACGCATTGCGATGCGACGCAACGGACGCCGGGGCGTTTTCTCTTTTGAAGCCTTGCGTATCTCCGCAGGCCATTTCACCTGGGTGCGCAATGCCGCCAGGCTTACTGGGGTATATGCAAATGCCGTGCCAGCCGACGACAAGGCCGCATCCGCCCCTAAACACTTGATTTTGCTTATCTTCTTATCGCGTCCGAGATCGCCGCGCGTTATAGTTGGCGAAATTCCACACATAAAGCAGATAAAATGTGCGGAAAACCACACAAACCTATGCCCCCCACCCCCTCATCACCCAAGACGTCCGCTCAGGCGCTACCGGACAGCCCGCCCAAGGCCGACGCGCCCTTGGCCGCCAAGCCGCGCGGCATTGCCTGGCCTTGGGTCCTTCTGATCCTGCTTGCGGTGGGCATCGCGCTGGGCGCCCTGCACGCCGCCAGCCAATGGGCGCGAGAAGGGGCGCTGAAGGAGGCCGCGCTGCAAGCTCGCGGGGCCGGCCAGATCAACGCCGCCCTCCTGCGCAACAACCTGGACAAATTCCGCGCCCTGCCATTCGTGCTGACCCGAGATGTCGACCTGCGCGCCACGCTGCAGAACCCCACCGCCGCCCAGATCGAATCACTGGACGAAAAGCTCGATACGCTGAGCCGGGGCGTCGGCGCCTCCGCCATCTACGTGCTGGATACCAGCGGCTACGCCATCGCCGCCAGCAACTGGCGCGAGCCGGCAACCTTCGTCGGCGTCGACTACCAATTCCGGCCCTATTTCAAGGGCGCGGTCGCGCATGGCTCGGCGGAGCATTTCGCGTTGGGCACGATCAGCCACGAAGCCGGGCTGTACTTGTCGCGACGGGTGGACGGTGCCAATGGCGTCATGCTGGGCGTGGTGGTGCTGAAGGTCGATTTCCGCGACCTTGAAGCCGATTGGCGGCAATCGAACGCGCCGATTTTCGTGACCGACGAGCACGGCGTCGTACTGCTGGGCAGCCTGGCCGACTGGCGTTTCCGCGTGTTGTCGCCGTTGGCGCCTGATCTGGCGCAAACGCTGCGCACCAGCCTGCAGTTCGGCGACGCGATGTTCCAGCCGTTGCCGCTGCGTCCGCCGCTGAAAACCATCAACGGCGGACAATTGGTGCACACCGATGAAGCCCTGCCCCAGATCGCCGCGGGCGCGCCCCTGCTACACACCACGCTGCCCATTGTCGAGTCGCCGGGTTGGACACTGCATCTGCTGTCGCCCGTGCAGTCAGCCATGAACCGCGCGACCGCCAACGCCCAGCTTGGCGCCCTCCTCGCCATGGCGGTGCTGTCGGCGGTGATAGGCATCGTCCTATTCCGTCGCCATCGCAACCGCGAGCGCACCGCGCAGCAGGCGGCAGTGCGCCAACAACTGGCCGCGCAGGTCGAAGAACGCACCGCCCAATTGCGCGAAGTGAACCAACAGTTGTTGACGCAGATGGACGAACGCCAACGCACCGAAGCGCGGCTGCACACCATGCAGGACGAACTCGTGCAGGCCAGCAAGCTGGCATTGCTCGGCCAGGTCGCCGCCGGCGTCGCGCACGAAGTCAACCAGCCGGTTGCCGCCATTCGCGCCTATGCCGACAATGCCGCCGAATTTCTGCGCCGCCGCGACACGGCCTGCGTGGCAGAAAACCTGAGCACCATCGCGTCCTTGACCGAGCGTATCGGCCACATCACCGGGGAACTGCGCGCATTTTCGCGCAAGGCGGGCGCCTCGGTAGGCCCCACCAGCCTCAAAGAGGCCTTGGACGGGGCGTTGTTGCTGGTCGGTCCGCGCGCCAGGCGCCAGGGGGTGACGCTGCAACGCCCGCCGGCGGAACCTGACTATCGAGTCCAGGCCAACCGCATCCGGCTCGAACAGGTCCTGGTGAACCTGTTGCAAAACGGCATGGACGCGCTGGAAGGCCAAGCCGATGGCCGCATCATCATCGCCCTGCAGGACATGGGCGCCTCGGTACAACTGTTCGTCAATGACAACGGCCCGGGTTTGTCACCTGAAGCCAGTGCGCGCCTGTTCACCCCCTTTCATACGACCAAGGCCGAAGGCCTCGGATTGGGCTTGGTCATTTCGCGGGACATCGTTGCCGAATTCGGCGGCGACCTGCAAGCCGCTCATCCCGGAGACGCCATTTTCCCCGCGCCCCACGGCCCCGGCCGCGGCGCGATGTTCACGCTCACGCTGCGCAAGTCGCCGCCTACTATCCATGACCCGCGCCCCTGATACTTCTCTCCAGCCCGCGCCCGAGCGCGACGATTCGGCGCCCGGTACTCCCTGCGCCGTTACGTCCTCGGCCCGCATGCCGACTGGCAGCCCTTCAATCGGTTCCGCCGGGAACCCGGACAAGCCACTGACGCCTCGCGTGGCATTCATCGACGACGACGAAGACCTTCGGCGCGCCAATGTCCAGACCCTCAAGCTGCAAGGCATCGCAGTTGAACCGCACGCCAGCGCACGCAGCGCGCTGCCGACCCTTAACCGCGACTTCGACGGCGTAGTGGTCACGGACATCCGCATGCCGGATATCGACGGCCTGCAACTATTCCAACGCCTGCGCACCATCGATCCGGAAATTCCCGTCATTCTCATCACCGGCCATGGCGACATCGCCACCGCCGTGCAATGCATGCGCGATGGCGCGTACGATTTCCTGGCCAAGCCTTACCCGCCCGACCGCCTGGTCACGGCGATTATGCATGCCGCCGAAAAGCGCCACCTGGTGTTGGAGAATCGGCGCTTGCGAAAGGCGGCTTTTGCCGTGGAGGCCGATGAAGTGCCATTCATTGGCACCACTCCTGCCATGCAGCGTATCAAGCAGACGCTGCGCCACATCGCCGATGCCGACGTGGACGTGCTGGTAGAAGGTGAAACCGGTACCGGCAAGGAAGTCGTTGCCACGGCCTTGCACCGCTTGAGCCGCCGGCGCCATCATGCGTTGGTGGCCATCAATTGCGGGGCCCTGCCCGAAAGCGTGATCGAAAGCGAGCTGTTCGGCCATGAAGCCGGTGCGTTCACAGGCGCGCAAAAGCGGCGTATCGGCCGCATCGAGCATGCCAGTGGCGGTACGCTGTTCCTGGACGAAATCGAAAGCATGCCGCTGGCCGTGCAGGTCAAGCTGCTGCGCGTGCTGGAGTCGCGTCAGATCACCCCACTGGGCAGCAACGAGGTTCGCAACCTGGATTTGCGTGTGGTCGCCGCCACCAAGGAAGATCTCGGCAGTCCAGCCATCCGCGCCAAATTCCGCGAAGACCTGTTCTACCGCTTGAACGTCGTCACCATCCGCATTCCGCCGCTGCGCGAACGCCGCGAAGACATTCCTCTGCTGTTCGCCCACTACCTCGGCCATGCATCGCGCCGCTTCCAGCGCGATATCCCCGATATGCCGGCCGACATCAAGCACCACCTCTTGACCCACGACTGGCCAGGCAATGTCCGTGAACTGGCCCACTTTGCCGAACGTTTCGTGCTGGGCGTGCTCAATACCCCGGCCGTTGCGGCGCCCGCCGAAGTCTCGGGCCCAGGTTCGCTACCCGAAAAGATGGAACGCTTCGAAGCCCAGCTCATCCGCGAAGCGCTCACTGCCCACCAAGGCGACGTGCGTGCCACGCTCGAAACGTTGGGCATTCCCCGCAAGACGTTCTACGACAAGCTCCAGCGTCACGGCATCGACCGGCAAGACTACACAGGCACGCCGCAGGCCTGACAGCGAGGCACCGAGCCCAAACAAAAGCCCCTGGTCGGCGCAGCCGCCCAGGGGCTTTTATCTTGTCAAAACCGTGGCCAGTCAAAACCGTAGCCACAAAGACAAAACCCCACAGGCGAGAGCCTATGGGGTTTTGCGGAATAAAAGCCTGACGATGACCTACTTTCACAGACGTCCGTCCACTATCATCGGCGCAAAGGCGTTTCACTGTCCTGTT
>PJUB01000430.1_pt1 | contig 16381 bp, 16 predicted proteins | sample 1512141 | NCBI WGS metagenome assembly PJUB01 (sample SAMN08177677, study PRJNA422409) | Soil metagenome, whole genome shotgun sequencing project. | isolation source: Soil enriched on filter paper: alkali lignin treatment | place: USA: Madison | collected 2015-01-15 | reverse complement strand
TTTTCGCTTTGCCTGCCCACCAAAGCTTTCACTTTGTACCAGTTTATCTCTGACATTTTCCCAAGTGAGCGAGAAGTCTTTTGTTGTTCCCATTGGAACACTGTATCTGCCGAGTTCGAAGAAAATAATTGATCTAAAGTTTTTGGAAGAAGTCATATAATCTTCGGCATGGAAAGCTGGAATATTTTCCATGGTATAGATGGTTTTACTTCCTAAGATTTCCCCAACTTCAGAATATAGACCTGTATTGTAATTTTCTACTTTTCTGTTACTGACGGCCAGCCCGCCTTTTAGATTGGCTTTGTAATGACAGATTTCGGGAATGCGAGTAACGTATTGACTATAAAGTTTCGGAAGATCTTCCTGAAATTCCCAAGAATTTAGGTTAAAGATGAATGGAGACTCCGTACGATAGCGGTATTCAATAATTGTACCTTCTTGAACCTGTGGAATAGCTGCTTTCGTTATTGCATAGTTTTCTGAGGAGTTTTCGTAAAATATATTTGCTTTGGTCATCTCTGTTTCTACAATTTTGTCACCAACAAGATGATAGGATGATCCCTTAATGTCCATAAGAACTTCCCGTTCATTTCCACTTTTGTATAATGGAATGCTGAAGTTTGCATAATTATAGGCTTCCTTGTTTAAGATTTTAATGCGTACATGTTTGAAAAACTCAACAACAAGACCCTTATTCTTGTTGTAGTTGACTTCTGCAGAGCCATATTCACGTAAGACAAAGGCATTTGCGGCCGTATCTATTTTGTCCATAGTAATGGCAAAATCTTCCTTTTTTATTTTACCGAATGAAAAATCTTGTGCTTGTACGTATAAACAGCTAAGCACGAGCAGGCCAGTTAAAAAACTTTTCATAAAAAATGACTGTATGGTTAATAATTATAGCGCTAAAGTAGGAAATAATTTTAAATCAAAATCACTTTGTTAATTAATTTGGTGTAAAAATTAATGCATTGATCAGTTTAGACTGTTTTTGTATTTAGGAAATAAGTTCTACGTATTTACAGCGTGAATTCGAAGGTTAATGTAACATATCGGTAATCTTCTCCATTCCATTTGGGACCTGAGAGTATAATTTCCTTGGCTTTGGCATCAAGGTACTCGTTTGCACTTTGGAGAATACTGATATTCGTTGGAAATCCACCCTTATCAATATAGAAGCTTATGCGTACGGTGCCTTCATAACGGCTTTTGGCTGTTTTTTTCTTGATATAATTGTTGAATGATCTCCAGCCCCATACAGGTTCAGCACTTTTTGATTTGCGTGAAGACATCGTGGTGACGACAACTTCATCCAGCGAATTGTTGGAGGGCTGCAATCTGATTGTGGTATTTTTACTGCGGCGCATATTCACTGCGACGGTATTGTAACCTAGGGCCACGATGTCGACGAGTGAATCCACCGAGCTTGGTTGGATGGTCGCCTGTCCCTGCGCGTCAGTGTTGGTTGCCAATTTACTATTGGGTTGAATGATGGTGACCCCAGAAAGAGGTAAGCCCGTTTCTTTGTCGCGAACGGTGAGTTGAAGGGGTATACCGCCTTGTTGTACTGACGAAATCCCCGCAGCTTTGCCAGTAAGTGTACTGTTTAAACTTGAGTTTCCTCGCATCATCATCGTTTGAGAGGCCTCTTTTTTCTTTGCCATCGGTGTATAGCTAATCACGGTCGCACTGTCTTGAGGTCTTAATCCAAATACAGGGCGATCACTATTAAGACGTCCTTCCATTTCTTCCAGTGATTTTACACGTAGGGAGGGTTCGCGCGATAAAATCGTGACCTCCTCTTGTGGATGTTGTTCACGAAAACGGGGGCTGTTGTTATCTGCCAATTGTGGCGAACGATCTTGCGGTTCGATATTTGACTTGATATCATCCGTGGCCGTGGTAGAATCCTCTCCCATAACCGTTGTTTCTGGCTTATCCTGAGTAACGTTTACGTCAGCAGTACGTTTTGTCTCAGATCTATTTTTTTCCTGCTGCCAGAAAAGTACAAGACCTATTCCCAAAACGATTACTGTAGAGGCGGCGATGGCTAGTCTTTTCCAGTCCAATATTTTAATTTTAGCAACCTTATCCCTTTTTGCACGTTGGCTAATCTGCTGATTGATTGCTGCAATTACGGTTTTATTTTGATCCATCTCTATACCCATCAGCATATCCGCCAACATGGGGTCACGCTGTGCCTCACGCTCAAGCGCGTACATCTCCGTAGGAGATAGTTCACCGTTGACGTATTTCTTTAAGTATGCTATGTCGTAATTACTGTTGCTCATTCCAAGCCTCCATGCAATTTTTTAAATTCCGTTTCCCATTTTGGATATAACTCTTTACTTCGTTCAAGCTATAACCGGTAGATTCACTGATCTCTTTGTAACATTTTTCCTCTAAAAAGAAAAGTCTGACCGACTGTTGCTGTTTTTCTGGCAATTTGTCCAGACAGCCTTCCATGGCCGTTAACTGCTCTTCTTTTTCATCATATTGTTCATACTGATGCAGGTCTCCCGGAAATTTCACAAATTCATCCAAAGAAACTTGAGATTTGTTTTTTTGAGACCTCAAATACATCAGACAATGATTTTTGCTTAATACATAGAGCCATCTTGGAAAATCTTTGATTTCCTGCTTGTTGACTTTATATATTAATTCCTCAAAGATATTCATGACCGCATCTTTACTCAATTCGGAATCTTGGAGATACCTTAAGCAAACATAATATACCATTTCGGTATGTCGCTGGTATAGATCGCCTAATACCTGGAGATCCATAGACTCCTGATAGCGCAACAAGAGCTCGTGGTCTTGTGGTGTATCTATTTTTGACGACTTGAATGCGGACATTATATAGTCTAAAAGTATTTTTTTTTTCTGGTTTATGGAAATTTAATATTTCGTGCATCCCTTGGCAAAAAAATGAATGCTATGAGAACAATACTTTTTGTGATAGGCTTGTTGCTATCCTTCGGTGGATACGCCAAGCAGGGATATGAAGTCAGCGGTAAGGTGGTCGATGCATATACAGGAATTGCTCTTGCTGGGGTGCAGGTAAGCAATGCCGTAACCAAAGAGCAGCGTCTGACGGATGATAAAGGAAATTATCGCATCCAGGTCCAGGATGCTAAAAATACCTTGATTTTTAGTTATATCGGATATCTCGAGCAACGGATCGCGGTCAACCATCGGTCAAAGGTTGATGTGGCGTTGGTTCAGCAAAACAATACACTGGATGAAGTTGTGGTGACCGGATATGAGCGCAAAGTGAAGCGCCAGACGGCACCGATGATGCATGTTAATTCAGCTTTGTCGGGACAAGTGTCAAGTTTGTATATCAGAGGGACGGCATACATGCCTAATCAAAACCAGGAATCTTATCGGAAGGTAAAGGAAAATAAGTTTATCAATCCGCTTAAAGAACCTTTATCAACGTTTGCGGCGGATGTTGATGCCGCCTCTTATAGTAATGTACGTCGTTTTATCAATTCGGGAAGTTTGCCTGAAAAAGATGCGGTACGCGTTGAAGAGATGATCAATTATTTTCAGTATGAGGTATCTGGTCCTAATAATGGTGAGCCTGTAAATATTGTCACTGAATTGACGAAGGCACCCTGGAATACTGCGCATCAACTTATGCGTGTAACGTTAAAAGCGAAAGATATGCCTACGGCAAAGCTTAAAGCTTCCAATCTGGTGTTTTTGATTGATGTTTCTGGATCGATGATGGGGCCGGGCCGTCTGCCTTTAGTAAAAGCTTCGTTGAAGATGTTGGTTGATCAGCTTCGTGACATAGACCATGTGGCTATTGTGACTTATGCCGGATCGGCAGGGGTAAAATTGGAAAGTACGCCTGGAGACGAAAAGATGAAAATAAAATCAGCTATTGAAGAGCTGGAAGCAGGCGGAAGTACCGCTGGTGCAGCGGGAATTAAGAAGGCTTACGAAATTGCCAAGCAACAATTTATCAAAGGTGGAAACAACCGGATTATTTTGGCCAGTGACGGTGATTTCAATGTTGGAGAGCACAGTGACGAATCGATGGAAGAATTGATTGCGAAAGAAAGTAAATCGGGCATTTTCCTTACGGTACTCGGTTATGGCATGGGGAATCTTAAGGATGGTAAGATGGAAATCCTTGCGGACAAAGGTCATGGAAATTACGCTTATATCGATAATATTTCGGAAGCACGAAAGGCGATGGTGACTGAATTTGGCGGAACGTTGTTTACTGTTGCTAAAGATGTAAAGATTCAGGTCGAATTCAATCCAAGGTACGTGCAAGCCTATCGCTTAGTAGGGTACGAAAATCGTATGCTGGAGGCCGAGGATTTCAATAATGATCAAAAGATGGGCGGCGATATGGGCGTAGGCCACATGGTGACAGCCTTGTATGAAATTGTACCTGTCGGTGTTGAGTCGGGAATGGTCGGAACGGTAGATCCATTAAAATATCAGCAGCATGCAAATCCGGCAACTGGAAGGAGAAATGCTGAACTGGCAACAGTTAAATTTCGGTATAAGGAGCCTGAAGGGGAGAAAAGTAAGTTGCAGCAAAAGGTGGTAGGAACTGCGGTAACGGAGTTGAACAATGTGAGTGAAGATTTACGTTTTGCAACTGCGGTAGCGGAACTTGGTTTACTACTTCGTGATTCTGATTTTAAGCAAAAGGCCGATTTTGACCAGCTGATCGTGCGTGCAAAAGCTTCCAAAGGAACAGATGAGGAAGGTTATCGTGCTGAATTTATCCATATGGCTGAAAATGCGCGGGACTTATCGAGATCGAAGGAATAAATAGGATAAGCTTATTCAAAAGTATTTTCAGCAGCGACAACCGAAAGTCTGCTGCTGAAAATTGTTTAGTTTTGAGGATCATAGGCAAAAAAGTGAATAAAATCTATATTTTTAAGCCATAAATAAAAGGAACGTATTTTGCGCCTGCGATTGGTGCTACATGCTATTCTCCTCGGGTGATGAATGGGGTGGATTGTTTTGGTGAATAGAGGTAATTTGTAAAGGAATCGGCCCGGCTGTCGATGGTGAGGCAAATACGAGAATAAAAAATAATAGATAAATGAAAAATTTCTTCTTGTGCTTTCTTTTGGCGATTAGTATTGTAATGCCTACAATAGCCCAAAATGCGGGTTTGAATAAACAGCAAACGATGGCCTATATTAACAAGCTGTATAAAGTTGCTTATCATTATAAGGATACAAAAATTGATACGGTGACGGTAGATGGGAAAGTGCTGACAGTCTTTCTTTCCAGTGGCCAGCATTTTCGAAGTGATATTGCGAAATCAGATGTACTTGTCATTGCCAGGGTAAAATCAGGTTATCAAATTCGATTCAAGTCGTCGCCAAGCACGGATGAAATTTTGTGGGCTATCCAAACAGAAGATGATGCCAAGCGTCTGAAAAATGCGCTGGAGCATCTGATTAAAATTGTAAAAACGGAGAAAAAGACAGATCCTTTCAGTAGTTAAGTACTTTAGAAGCGTTCTGGTCTGATGAATACTAGAATGTTCGGCAAGGTATGCGCTTGCCGAACTGAATAGAGAAAGTGGTAGGGCTTGTACATGGATATGTGTTGAGGATTGCTGAGGGGGTAACCAAATGCCTACTAGATATAAAGACGATTGGCTTCATGTCCGAAATTGATGTAGCTGTTGAAACCATTGATTGTAAATTACATCGTTAATACGAACTTAAGGTGTTTACATAAATTCAGTATTAAAATGGTGTTATCTTATTGTAATTAAGTGATATAGTTTATAATGCTTAGATTGCACAAAAAAAGCAGACCCGATGAAAGATCTGCTTGAATTGATATGTATTAGAAGTTGGCTGCTACGTTAAATAAGTATTAAGGTCAATAGTGGAATTAAGGCGACCATAGAAAACATCACTGTAGTACGCTTTTGTAGATATAAACTTATAGATAAGATCAATTCGCTGTTTTCGCAGCTTTCTATTTTGCCGCCATTAGATAGCGAAGAGGGCTTGATTTCTACAACTTTTCCTAGCTCATCTTCAATTTGCCATGTGGTCATCCACCTATTTTTAGGGCTCCATGTGTATTTTTTATTGATCAGGCTAATGGTAGCTTTACTCTTCCAAGAATTGTATTCAATATCACCGATCAGCTCATTGTTTTGATTTCGAATCTCTGTGTATGGATTAAAAAGCCCTTTATTTATGAAGCGATACTTGTCTTTATGGATAGAAACATGCGCATCTAGATTCCAATCAATAGATTCGAGGCTACCGATCACAGCATCATTACAATAGAGGGTAGACTTTGTTCCGAATAAATTATTTTTCCAGTTATAAATTGATTTCTTTTCCATGACTGTGTATGCTTATATGTTGATTTAATTTATTAGTAGCCGATCAGCTCATTATGTTACAGCGTGTGGAAATATTCTTTGCGGAAATCTTTTGTGGAAGCATTCATAAAGCTTAGTATAGGAGAATTACACAAAAAAATCCCTATTTTTACCAAAAAAATCACATCGAATTGACACATCAGGAAAAGTCGAGCCAGATCAGGAGAGAAATAAATCAGTCTTATCAGGAGCTTAAAGGAATATACCCCATATTAAAACGTCAGAACAGCATTGGGCTGCTCATATTTGCTATCGCAATCCTAGCGATTCTGCTTGTATCGATGGGTTGGTACCGCGCAGTTGTACCGACTTGGTTAATGATTGTTAGCAATGCATTTTTTATGGGCGTATTACACGAGATAGAGCATGATCTAATCCACTGGCTATATTTTAAAAAACAAAGAGGTATTCATCATTTTATGCTTTTTAGTGTTTGGATTTTAAGGCCACTGACTGTCAATCCTTGGATTCGCAGAACCTTGCACCATCATCACCATAAATTTTCTGGTACGTTGCACGATGTTGAAGAGCGTAGTGTGACAAATGGTGAACGTTGGTCAATTAAACGTCTGTTGACAACACCTGATGTTGTATTGGGAGGACTCTTTCGCCTTCATCGGATGTTTAGCGATATGGATGAGGAAGTAAAAAATGGAAATCTAAAATTGGAGACTTGTTCAAAACTAAAAAGAATTATGTTTTTGAGCATTGTTCCCGTAACGATTTTTGCACATGTGGTTTTATATTTCTATTTCGCAGATCTGCTAATGGTCTGGTTGAATGCATTGTTCAGGTTAGATTTGAGTTTTCCACAGTATGTTGATAACATGTTAATAAGTTTTCATGGGTTAGTTTATGTTATTCTTTTACCAAACTTATTACGTCAATTTTGTTTACATTTTATTACATCAAATATGCATTACTTTGGTGATGTTGAGGCAGGCAATGTCATGGAGCAGACACAGGTACTGACAGTTTGGTGGACGTTTCCGATGCAATTGTTCTGTTTCTTTTTCGGCTGGACCCACAGCATTCATCATTTTGTTGTTAACGAAACCTTTTACGTACGGCATATTGGTCGTAAGGCAGCTCAGGATATCTTACGTCGGTATGGAGTTCGTTTTAATGATTTGGGGACATTTAGGAGGGCAAACCGTTTTCGTGAACTTTCCAACAAAGAAGTTTAGTGCTTTCCTCTAATTCTTTTTACGGTAGGTTTTAAAATTTCCATGTTGTCGGTAAACAAGTGCTCCCTCTTCGCAATAGTTCGATAAGTAAACAGAAAACTTGTTGCTCTCATTCTTATCAACTCCCAATTGAATCAATACATCAGAAACACGTCTTTCGGTGTCAAAAAAATCGGAATGATACACGAGATTATCTAATTTTTTGCTCAGTGTGATTCGCTCTCGCGCCTCTGGAGGTAGCGAATATGGCGATTTGAATACAATGTCGTGCTGAAAAAAGAGTGCCGGTTGAATTTCGAGACTGCGGCATAGGGTTAAAAAATTTGTGAACGTCAGGTCTTTACCCTTTTCAATACCATTAAGTGTTCCTGTTGAAATGCCCGTTATATGGGATAGATCGCGCAATGAGTAATATAAATCATTTCGTTTTGCTCTAAAGCGTAACCCAATTGTTTCAAGTAATACTTTGTCTTCGTCCGTCATATAACGAATTGAATGACAATTTGCGCAAAATATCGTTTATTTTTTTGATTAAAAATTTGTATTTAGTTTATTTTAATGTTATGTTTGTTACAATAGCCTTCTTTAAGTGGGAAAGAGATTTATTTTAGCGTAATCGAAGAATGTGTAATAGCAGAAATCCTTTAAATTAATAAATGGACCTTACATCACCTTCCCAATGTTAACGAGTATGGTACATTGTTACCTTATCGCTAGGGGATAGAAAAACTAATCATATAAAAGAAACTATCGGTTCATCCTCGTCGTCTCCTGCGGGTGCGTTGTGGTGCTTTAAGATAGTTGTCTAGCATTTAATCACGATGTTCAATTGTTGGTCCAGCCAACTGGGTATCTACCGTGTATGAAAAAAACAATTTCCCAGCTTCAGTTTCAAGGAATCCGTCAAATTCTGTCGAAGCTGTGGAAGTTGTATAGTAGTGAAAGTTGTTTATTATTTTTCACTCATAAAATAATATATGATATAAAATACGATCAATAGGCATACCGCGATAATAAGTGTGCGCTTGATGTTTTTGCCAGCTGGTAAATCATCCTTTTCTTCTACGGCCACTTCCGGTAGTTTCTCCTCCTGCTTGTGGTCGCTATTTTCGGGCGTATTATACTTATTTTCCATAATTAAAAATGTTAATTTACATAACTAGAACAGTGCTGAGCGATAAATTGTTGGGGTTGGCTTATAATTTTAATTGGATAAAAACTTCTTTATGAGGGGCTATTTTGCATTTAAAACAAATAAAGGCGATAAAACATTGTGTTTTTTTGCAGTATTTACATACATTGCAGGTACATTGAACGCAACACCCTAAATAATCTCTGAGCACTGCGTTTACAGATGATTGTGCGTTGAATGAAGTCTATAAAAAATAATTGAGCACTAAATGAAAAGAAGAACTCTTATTGGAACATTGGTAGCTGGATGTATGATGTTGGCTATTACTCCAACATTTGCGCAACAAAAAGCTGCAAAAAAGGAAATCGGTCTACAGTTATACTCTGTACGGGAAGAAATCGGGAAGAACCCAAATTTCGACCAGATTCTGCAAAAAATCGCTGCATTAGGCTATACTGGAGTGGAAGCTGCGGGATATAAAGATGGCAAATTATATAATTTGAGTCCACAGGAGTTTAAAGCAAAAGTGGAAAAGGCGGGAATGAAGGTGATTTCATCACACGCTACGAAGACTTTGTCAGAAAAAGAACTATCGTCTGGCGACTTTACGGAATCTTTAAAATGGTGGGATGAGTGTATCGCTACGCACAAAGCTGCGGGAATGAAATACATTGTTACGCCTTGGATGGAGGTCCCTAAAACACTTAAAGATCTGGAAACACAATGTCGCTATCTGGATGCGGTGGGTGCCAAATGCCGCCAGCAGGGAATTGTATATGGATATCACAACCACTCACACGAATTTAAAAAAGTGGAAGATAAAGTGATGTACGATTATATGATAGAGCATACAAATCCAGAGTATGTATTTTTCGAAATGGACGTATATTGGGCAGTAATGGGGTATGTTAGTCCTGTGGATTATTTCAATAAATATGCGGGTAGATTTAAAGCATTACATATTAAAGATCATCGTGAAATTGGTCAAAGCGGTATGGTGGGGTTTGATGCTATTTTTAACAATTCAAAAGCGGCGGGATTACAATATATCTTTGTTGAGTTAGAAGAAACTCGTAATGATATTTACACTGGTCTACAGCAAAGTATCGATTATTTGAAAAAAGCTCCTTTTGTTAAGGCAAGCTATTTAAAATAGGAAATGTCGGGAGAAAATTGACGCTGTTTCGACAATAATCCGTTTGATAGATTTATTATTTTTCGGTAACTTGAGAATAATAAAAAGGGATTTTTTATTCAATTAAATTGGATTATATGAAACGGATTATTGTTGCTACAGATTACGCTGAGGAGGCAGAGCATGCCTTAAAATTTATTATGGAAGTCTTTGCTGGAAAAGAGTATGAACTCGTTTTATTTTCCCTTCAAAATCCTTCCATTCATGCGATGAACGCTCGGCTTTCTCCCGATTCTATGTTTAAAATATTTGAACATCAAAGTAAGATTCTACAACATAAGGCAGATGCTATTACCGCTGAGAGCGGTGTTTTGGCTATTCCATATCTTGCTGCAGGTCTATTTTACGATCAAATGACCAAATGTATCGAAGAGACGGGAGCCGATTTGTTAGTGATGGGTATGGCTAAACGTTCTTTTGATCAGGATATGCTTGGTAATACGACGACTGCAGCTATCAGCAAATTAAAAATACCGATCCTTTCTATTCCGCTCGGCGCAAAATTTACGGGGCTTCAGCATATTCTTTTTGCCTGTGATGTCGTTCGTGGTGTGCAAAAGGAAATTTTAGAAAAAGTGAAGGATTTTGCGAGTGATTTTGGGGCAGTACTGGAGGTACTCAATATTCGTAAGACCGTTGAGCAGCTGAATGAGGAAAAAGGAAAAGAGACACGGGAAACCATCAATGATGTGATGGGAATTGTAAGTTATTATTATAAAAATGTAACTTCCAATGAGGTGGTAAAAGCCATTCGTGACGAAGTTAAAGAAAGCAATACAGACCTGCTGGTTATGATTCCTTATAAGTATGGTTTTTGGAGTTCATTGACCCATCGAAGTAAGACTCGTATGATGGCGTCGGGGTTGGATATTCCATTACTGACGATTTCGATTTAATCTATTTAACACTATTGGGCCCGTAGAACTGAGTTCAAAGGGCCTTATTTTAGTTTGAGGTGTTATAGAATTGGCAATATTTTGTCCCAAATCTGCTGGTAAACTCTATTATCCCGAATAATTCCCTTATCCAGATCATAATAATTTGGTGATTCAAAACTACCTCCCTTACGACGTTCTATTAGAAATATATTAAGGACTATCTTTGAACCGCCACTTTTTAACGAGGTTATCAAAAAATTTGTGATTATTTTTTCACCTTCTTTATTGCTAAGCAGCTTCTTGTTTTCAAAGTACGCACTGGTCTGAACGAATCCAGAAGATCGATCCAATTGTGAAATAAAATACCCGCCATCTTGAAACGCTTGTATGATTTTGGTATACGCTGAATCGCTTGCGATTGGGACAGTTTTTGTCCGTTCAGGGTTTTGGGCCAACAGAGAGCTGGAAAGGAAGAATACTTGAGCGATCGCCAGCAGAGCGAATTGGATTAAGCGTTTCATATGAAATCTTTATTGTTTAAGCTATAATTTAGCCATTTATTTTAAATAATTGAATATTCCGACAAAAGTACACCACGGTTTCCGGACGAAAGTACACCAGATTTAGTGACCAATAACCCGAGCTATTTTACAACTGGATTGTATTAACTATTCAAACTTAATGATTTTTTTTCTTTCTCAAAGACTTCCCCTGTAGCGAGAGTCTGTGTGCGGAAGCTGTCAATCTGTCCATTATCGCGTCCGCAAGTGTTGGCTCATCAATAAAGTTGTACCATGCTTCAACCGGAAGCTGAGAAGTTATGATAACTGAGCTATTTCCATATCTGTCTTCCAATATATCCAGCAGTGCAAGCCGAGTGTCGGCGTCTATAGATTTTAACCCGAAGTCATCCATTATCAGTAACTTTTGGTTTGCGATACCCTTTATCCATTTCAGATAAGTACCATCAAGCCTGGTCTGTACAACGGTATCCATAAAGCGGTTCATACTGAAGTATAGCGTTTTAAAGCCCAGCAGACAGGCCGACCTTCCCAGCGCACAGGCCAAAAAACTCTTACCTGATCCTGTAGCTCCTGTGATAAGAACATTTTCTCCACGATGTATAAAAGAGCCGTCTGAAAGTCGAAGCACCTGTTCACGTGTGATGCCCCTTTCTGCATTGCAGATGATCTCTTCAGGAAGAGCGTTGTACCTGAGCCGGCTGGCTTTGAGATATTTCTGGGTTCTGGTATGGTCACGGTATTCCAGTTCGGCCTGTACCATAGACCCCAATAGTTCATGGACATCCTGGATTTCGTGTACTGGTAAGGAGGCGACTGCTTCATAGCGGCGGGCCATGCCAGTCAGGCGCATTGATCTGAGCTGTTCGATAGTTTGATCTGTGTTCATTTCTGTTGTTGATTTATGTGTCTATTTTTATTTATATTCATCAGCCCCCCGGATGTTCCGGTGTAGTGGAATGCTATATCCGGCAGTGTGCCGATCATCTTTTTCCAGTATGTCCATCTTGTTGTCAAGGATATTTTTTATGGCCATATAATTAAAGCGGTGGCCTTTTAGCCCTCTTTGGCAGGCGGCTTCTATGCGGTCTGGATAAAGCGATGCCAGCCTGAGGAGTCCCTGACAGGCTTGATAAGATTGGTCTATGATCAGTTTGCTGTCCATCACCTTTTGAAAGTATTCGCGGGTGGCAACGCCGTATTTTTCTGCCCTTGAAAGATAGTCATCAGGATTCCAGGCCAGCCGCTCGCGAAAGTGGCGGTGATGTGGTGGTTCATGATTTCTGTCGGTCGTATAACCGTGTTTTTTATAGCTGCGCCTGTGAAGGGCTACACGGGTGCTTCCGATGTATATTTCAACGGTATCGGTACAATAAATAATATTTACCGTACTTCCGATATGTTTGGAAGGTACACTGTAGAAGTGCCAGTCCTCACCCAGTACCACATGATAATCACGTTGCACCTTTGCACGCGTATAGTGTTTCATTATAAAAGAACTTTCCGGCAACGGATTTAAGATCGGTTTCTCACTACTTTCAAAAAGCTCTGTTCTGCTGAAAGTCTTGCGCTGGAAGTTTTTCTGATGGTGTTCTTTAAGCTGTAGACCTATCGCCAGATTGAGTTCGCTGATACTTTTAAAGGTCTCATTCCGGAGTGGAGCGTATATCCTTTGATAGGTTATTTTAACAGCACCTTCCACTGATGCCTTATCCCTGGGTTTTGCAGGACGTGTGGCCAGGAGCGCTATGTTGTTATGATTGGCCCATTGCTCCAGCATATCGGCGAACTTTGGTTCGTAACGGTTACTGCGCACGACCCATTGTTTCATATTGTCCGACTTTACCGATAAGGGTACACCTCCAAAATAGCCAAGAGCATTGTTGAGCGCCCGCAATACCTGCGGCAGGGATGCATTAATGAGCGCTTCCACATAACTATAACCGCTATAAGGCAATACGGCCACCAGAACAGGACAGGCTATCAGTTCACCACTGTTGGTATCCACATAATGCAGCATATCACCAGCAAAGTCTACCTGCAGCAGCCTCCCAGGCTCATGTTCAAAATGCATGGTGGCTCCCTGTTTGCGGATATGTTCCTGTAGAAGCTCACAGAATCTGGAATAGCCAAAGCCATCGGGATATTCATTGATATATTCCTGCCATAACAGCTGACGCGTAACACCTACACGACGGAGTTCGGAAAATAGATAGGAAAACTGCGATTCAAGATGTATCCGGCGGGGATCTTTTTCTATCAGTTCCGCTTTGCATGCATTAAGATAGGCTTCCAGCTCGGCATCGGAAAAAAGGAGCAGTTCCGCAATACTGAATCCGCTGTCGGCGAACCGCTGCAAATAACTTGCGATGGTACGTCTATTGATACCGGTCTCCCTTTCGATGGAGCGCTGGGAAAAGCCACGTTCCAAAAACAGCAATATCTGTCTTATCTTCTGCATATTTAGAGGTCTGTTTGCCATATCGTTAGGTCTAATACAGACCCAACTTAGCAATCTTTTTTTCTTAAATATCCAGTGGTGTAGTTTGCCGCGGAATTATTGGTGCACTTTGTGTCGGAATGGCAGTCTTTCTAGAACAGTGTAAAAGACCGTCAACCTATAATTAGACTGCTAAAAATTTACACCAGAGTGGTGTATTTTGCAGCGGAATCACTGGTGTACTTTGGAGCGGAATGGTGGTGTAGTATGGTGCGGAATATGCATAAATAATGGCTGTTAATAGTATAACCTTAGTTTATTTAATTCTTATTCCTAGTATCTTTAGGCTTCGCTCTTCCTGATCGAGCGTTGCAATATTAGGTAAATTAGCCCATTCCTCGAATCCCATTTTTTCAAACAACGCGATGCTGGCAAGATTGTGCGCGAAGATAAATCCCAACAGGGTATGTACGCCTAAACCTGGGGCTTTATCCATACAGTGCTGGAGAATTTGTTTACCTAGACCCCGGCCTCGTTGCTGTTCGTCCAAATAGATACTAATTTCTACTGTTGCATCATAAGCGGGACGACCGTAGAACGATTGGAAACTGACCCATCCAAGGAGTTGATTATTTTGATCTTCCACCATCCATAAAGGTCTTTTCGAAGCGTTGTGTTCGTCAAACCATTTTTGTCTACTCGCAACAGATACAGGTTCTGTATCTGCTGTGACCATACGAGAGGCAATTGTTGAATTGTATATTTCTACGATGTATGGTAAATCTTGTTGTTCGGCGTTGCGAAATTTTAATTGATGCATGTATTTTACTGTTTAATTGCTATTAGCTGTTGTTTTTTGCTCTAATGTCCAAGTTAGAAAGTCTGTCATGACGTCGTTCCAATGCGGTTTTTTGTAATCGGGTCTACCATCATTCTGAACTTCAAAATAATTATGCTCCAGATTGTAATATCGTTTTATCGTCAGGTTGTTTTTGTGATTTCTTATAAAATATAGTGGTGCTAGATCATTTAATTCAGCTACAATGTCTTCTGTGCCGGAGACCAGATAGATTGGGTAGTCAAATCCCAATAGCTCATCAATAGCAGGTTGTGAAAATGACTTCCAGGAGCGCAAATTGGGATTGTTTTTTAATTTTTCAGGGTTGTTGGCATCTTTATAAAACGCATAGGTTGATTCAATTTTTTGAGAGGCTTGTTGCCAGGTAATTTTTCCTTTTTGGATATCGCGCTTTGCTTGCCGTATATCTTGGTCTATCCGTCCAAACAAATTTGTGCCTGATAAACCCAGTTTGCTGACTTTTTTATATTTATTGGCTAGTTTGGCGGCTACATGTCCACCTTGGGAATGTCCAAATACTGTTAATTGCGAATTATCTACCCAACGTTGTTTGCTCAGGTAATCTAATACGGAAACTGCTCGATTCACATAATTATCTAGATAATCTGCTTCTTGATAAGCTCTACTAGGGATATCTCTATCTTTAGAGTCGCCATAATACCAATAGGAATCATTAAGCTGCGATTCATCCAAAATAACAGGGGTCTCTGGCATGGAAATAACGACGAGATGGTACGATTTAATTATATCCTGGTAGTTAAAGTTGGTTAGTCCACCCCCAAAAAGGCTTAAACCTTCTTTTTTATAATTAAAGTATAGTGGTAGGGGCAAGGAGCCCTGACAAAACAAAAATAGAGGCTTTTTGCTTTTCGGAGCTGGATCAATGACTAAAAAATCAATGTTACCGTTTGGAGTTTCAAGTGTAAAAAGAGTTGATTCATTGTTGATAACGCTTGTTTTCTGTCCGAAGGCAGCCTGTGACATTAATAATGAACAGATAAAAAAAATGAATTTCATGAAGATCAGCTATCTAGTATACTTGTTATTGCCAAACTTATATAAATTGCTTTTGATATCCAATAGCATAATATTCATTTAGGAGCAATTTGCATATAGCTAGAATCTCTCGGAAAAGGGCTGGAGAAGAACAGCTTAGGGCTTGGATGATAGGAAGATTTTCCGGCGAGGTTCTCTTTGGTAGTGTAACCCTGTTTGCGAAAAGTTTATTCTATGCAATAGATGGAACTATTCGGGAGATATGTAAGGTGGAATTTTGCACAATAAGTTTTATAAACTGATTATGTAATAAAATAAAGAAACCTAACTGATGTTAGGTTTTTTTATTTGTGGAGGTCACGAGAGTACAATAGAACCTTTAGTTCCTTTATTACAGTTTATTAAGAAGATTAAAACAGGCAAATAGGATTACACTATGTAATTCTATTTGCCTGTTTTTTTTATAAAAATTTTAATTTTATTGACCTCTCCCCAAAAAACTGGAGCATTTAAAAGTAGAGAATTTGGGTATGAATTACTAATTTTAAAAGGGAGGAAAAACGATGAAAAAATCAAAGTTTACCGAAGCACAGATTGCCTTTGCGATCAAACAGTCCGAGACAGGTACCTGTGTGGAAGAAGTCTGCAGAAAAATGGGTATCAGCGAAGCTACGTTCTACAACTGGAAGAAGAAATACGGTGGCTTGGGGGTATCAGAGCTGCGTAAGCTCCGGCAATTGGAAGAAGAAAATGCACAGCTGAAAAAGCTCGTGGCCGAT
>PJUB01000429.1_pt1 | contig 16404 bp, 11 predicted proteins | sample 1512141 | NCBI WGS metagenome assembly PJUB01 (sample SAMN08177677, study PRJNA422409) | Soil metagenome, whole genome shotgun sequencing project. | isolation source: Soil enriched on filter paper: alkali lignin treatment | place: USA: Madison | collected 2015-01-15 | reverse complement strand
GGTGCAGCTGCCGGAGGGCGTGGAGATGGTGATGCCGGGTGACAACGTGAAGATGGTGGTCACCCTGATCAACCCGGTGGCGATGGACGAGGGCCTGCGCTTCGCGATCCGCGAAGGCGGCCGTACCGTCGGCGCCGGCGTCGTTGCCAAGATCCTGAAGTAAGCCCCCTGCGGGATCCCGGCGACGGGCTCGCCGGAAAGCGCGAAGGGCGGGCCGGAACCCCGGTCCGCCTTCGCCGTCTAAGGGAAGGCCAAGGTTCACGCGTACGCCAGTAGCTCAATTGGCAGAGCAGCGGTCTCCAAAACCGCAGGTTGGGGGTTCGAGTCCCTCCTGGCGTGCCACTTCCCAGCGCCGCGGCGCCTCAACGGCCGTCGCGCCGCAACAGTCAAGAGAGCGACAGCGACTTGAACAGCAAGATTGATCCGGCACAGACCGCCACCAGCGGCGGCGACATGGTCAAGTACGCGCTTGCGGCGCTGCTGGTGCTCGGCGGGCTGTTCGTATGGTTCTGGTTCGGCGACGCGGCCCGTTCGGCCCAGCTGGGCCAGTGGGCGCCGCAGATCCGTGGCCTGGCCGTGGTGGCCGGCCTGGCAGGCGGCACCGTCGTGTTCATGCTCAGCAGCAAGGGTCGTGACCTGCGCGAGTTTCTCGCCGAGTCGCGGTTCGAGCTGCGCAAGGTGGTGTGGCCGACCCGCCAGGAAGCCACCCGGATGACCTGGGTGGTGGTTGCCGTGGTGGTGGTCCTGAGCCTGATCCTTGCTGGCTTCGATTTCTTCGTCAAGTGGGCGATCGAGCTGTTCCTGAACTTCGGCCGCTGAGGAGAATGTCCAAGTGAAGCGTTGGTACGTGGTCCACGCCTATTCCGGCTTCGAGAAGTCCGTCGCCCAGGCCCTGCGCGACCGCATCGTCATGCACGGCATGGAGGAGCGCTTCGGCGACGTCCTGGTCCCGACCGAGGAAGTGGTGGAGATGCGCTCCGGCCAGAAGCGCCGTTCCGAGCGCAAGTTCTTCCCGGGTTACGTCCTTGTCCAGATCGAGACCACCGACGACAACGGCATCCCGCGCATCGACAGCGAGAGCTGGCATCTGGTCAAGGAGACCTCGAAGGTGATGGGCTTCATCGGCGGCACCGCCGACCGCCCGCTGCCTATCCGCGACGACGAGGCCGATGCGATCCTGCAGCGCGTCCAGGACGGCGTGGAGAAGCCGCGTCCCAAGGTCCTGTTCGAGCCGGGCCAGATGGTCCGCGTCACCGACGGCCCGTTCAACGACTTCAACGGCGTGGTCGAGGAAGTCAACTACGAGAAGAGCCGCCTGCGCGTGGCCGTGCTCATCTTCGGCCGCTCCACCCCGGTGGAGCTGGAGTTCGGCCAGGTCGAGAAGGCCTGAGCGGGCGGCCCCGCACGGGGCCGCCGGACCTGATATACTGCGCGGCTTCCTGCCCGGACAGCCGGGCAACCCCGATGGCCGCCGCCGAGGCGGCCTTTCGCACGATCGGGGAGAACTTCCAACGCGATGCCGGGACGCGTGATTTTCCCGGAACGATGGGGAGCCTGTACGCAGGCGCTAGCACCCGGAGAGAAGAGAAATGGCAAAGAAAGTCGTCGGTTACATCAAGCTGCAGGTGAAGGCCGGTCAGGCCAACCCCTCGCCGCCGGTCGGTCCCGCGCTGGGTCAGCGTGGCCTGAACATCATGGAGTTCTGCAAGGCGTTCAATGCCGCCACGCAGAAGCTCGAGCCGGGCCTGCCGATTCCGGTGGTCATCACCGCGTACTCGGACCGTACCTTCACCTTCATCACCAAGACGCCGCCGGCGACCATCCTGCTGAAGAAGGCTGCCGGCATCACGTCCGGTTCCAAGCGCCCGAACACCGACAAGGTGGGCAAGGTCACCCGCGCGCAGGTCGAGGAGATCGCCAAGGCGAAGGAGCCCGATCTGACCGCGGCCGATCTGGAAGCTGCGGTTCGCACGATCTCGGGCTCCGCCCGGTCGATGGGTCTGGTGGTGGAGGGCTGAGCACATGGCACTGAACAAGCGACAGAAGGCGATCAAGGCAGCTGTGGAGCCGGGCAAGGCTTACGCGGTCGATGAGGCGCTGAAGATCATCAAGGGTTTCACCAAGGCCAAGTTCGTCGAGTCCGTCGACGTGGCCGTCCGTCTTGGCGTGGATGCCAAGAAGTCCGACCAGCAGGTGCGCGGCTCGACCGTGCTGCCGGCTGGTACCGGCAAGAGCGTGCGCGTGGCCGTGTTCGCCCCGGCCGGTGCCAAGGCCGACGAGGCCGTGGCCGCGGGCGCCGAGGCCGTCGGCATGGACGACCTGGCCGAGAAGATGCTGGCCGGCGACCTGAACTACGACGTTGTCATCGCCACCCCGGATGCCATGCGCGTGGTCGGCAAGCTGGGCCAGGTCCTGGGCCCGCGCGGCCTGATGCCGAACCCGAAGGTCGGCACCGTGTCGCCGAACCCGGCCGAGGCGGTCAAGAACGCCAAGTCGGGCCAGGTCCGCTACCGCACCGACAAGGCCGGCATCATCCACGCGACCATCGGCAAGGCCGATTTCGGCGATGACGCGCTGAAGTCGAACCTGCAGGCGCTGCTGCTGGACCTGATCAAGGCCAAGCCCGCGACCTCCAAGGGCCAGTACCTGCAGAAGATCTCGCTGAGCTCGACCATGGGCCCCGGCGTGACCGTCGACCAGTCGTCGCTGTCCCTGAAGTAATCGTTTCACCCGCTCCGTGGCCGCAAGGCGCGGGGCGGTTTTGAGGGCAGTCGGCGCCTGCATGGGCCGACAGCCGTCAAAGACCGCAGGTGCGGTCGGCGCACATCGACGACGGGCATGGATGCTCGCTATGGCAGGGAATCGCCGTCGGTGCAGCGGGGTCGCTTAATCGGAATCCGCGAGGATCCCGGCCTGCGTAGATGGTGCCGCCTTCTGGAAGTTTTCCCGGCACGACCGAGTCCTCGGACGTACGGGTCAGAAAGGCCAGCACCGGGATGCCCCGGCATCCCCGGCGCGCACGGAAGGGCGCCGCCCAGGACCGCAAGCGGCAGGAGCCGCGAGCGGAGTTCATACGGAGGAGTGTTATGGCTCTCAATCTGTCCCAGAAGAAGGAAGTCGTCGCCGAACTGGCCGACGTCGCCGCCAGCGCGCACTCCCTGATCGCCGCCGAGTACGCTGGCACCACGGTCGAGCAGTTGACCGCGATGCGCAAGAAGGCCCGCGAGAACGGCGTGTTCCTGAAGGTTGTCAAGAACACGCTGGCTGCGCGCGCCGTCGAAGGCACGGAGTTCGAGTGCACCAAGGATGCGCTCGTGGGTCCGCTGCTTTATGCGTTCTCGACCGAGGAGCCCGGCGCCGCCGGTCGCCTGATCAAGGAGTTCGCTAAGACCAACGACAAGCTCAAGCCGAAGGTGGTCGCCGTGGGCGGCCAGCTGTACCCGGCCAGCCATGTCGAGGTCCTGGCGTCGCTGCCGACCCTCGAGCAGGCCCTGGCCATGGTTGCCCGCGCCCTTGCCGAGCCGGTCACCATGTTCGCCCGCGCCGTCAAGGCCGTCGGCGAGCAGCAGGGTGGTGGCGAGGAAGCCGCGCCGGCCGAGGCCGCCGCCGAGTCCGCGTAAGCGTCATCGACGATTCCGAATCCCTTTCCAGAAAACATTCAGAAGGTAATCACAATGTCCCTTTCCAACGAGCAGATCGTCGAAGCCATTGCCGGCAAGACCCTGATGGAAGTGATGGAGCTGGTCAAGGCCATCGAAGAGAAGTTCGGCGTCTCCGCCGCCGCCCCGGTCGCCGTGGCTGCCGCCGCCGGCCCGGCCGCGGTCGTCGAGGAGCAGACCGAGTTCACCGTCGTGCTGAAGGCCGCCGGCGAGAAGAAGGTCGAGGTCATCAAGGCCGTCCGTGCCATCACCGGCCTGGGCCTGAAGGAAGCCAAGGACCTGGTCGAAGGCGCGCCGAAGGACGTCAAGGAAGGCGTGTCCAAGGACGAGGCCGAGAAGTTCAAGAAGGACCTGGAAGCCGCCGGCGCCACCGTCGAGCTCAAGTAAGCGGCATCTTGCATCGCCGGTTCGCTCGGTGATGCGCCAAGGCTGGGGGCGAAAGCCCCCGGCCTTTGGTCGTTCCGGAGCCTCGTGTCCGGAAGGGCCCCGCGAAGGGGCCAGCAGTACCCGGAAAACCCAGTTCCGCACAGGGGAGCTGGTAGTCGGAAGTAGCGGGAGATGGCGTGCTGGTGCCGGCAATACCAGCGACTACCGACTGACAGCTTCATGTTCCCCCGGTCCGCGCGGCGCGCGGCCCGCACTGCCAAAGGTGGTACACCCATGACGACTTATTCGTTCACCGAGAAGAAGCGCATCCGCAAGGATTTCGGCAAGCAGCGCTCGATCCTCGAGGTGCCGTTCCTGCTGGCCATCCAGGTCGACTCGTACCGCGAGTTCCTGCAGGCCGACCTTGACCCCGCCAAGCGCCGCGACACCGGCCTGCACGCGGCCCTCAAGTCGGTGTTCCCGATCGCCAGCTACAGCGGCAATGCCGCGCTGGAGTACGTCGGCTACAAGCTCGGCGAGCCGGTGTTCGACGAGCGCGAGTGCCGCAACCGCGGCCTGAGCTACGGCGCCCCGCTGCGCGTAACCGTGCGCCTGGTCATCTACGACCGCGAGTCCTCGACCAAGGCGATCAAGTACGTCAAGGAGCAGGAGGTCTACCTCGGCGAGATCCCGCTGATGACCGAGCACGGCACGTTCATCGTGAACGGCACCGAGCGCGTCATCGTCTCGCAGCTGCACCGTTCGCCGGGCGTGTTCTTCGACCACGACCGCGGCAAGACCCACAGCTCCGGCAAGCTGCTGTACAGCGCCCGCATCATCCCCTACCGCGGTTCCTGGCTGGACTTCGAGTTCGACCCGAAGGATGCGCTGTACACCCGCATCGACCGTCGCCGCAAGCTGCCGGTGACGATCCTGCTGCGTGCGCTGGGCTACAACAACGAAGAGATGCTGCGCGCGTTCTTCGAGATCAATACCTTCCACATCGACCCGAGCGAGGGCGTGCAGCTGGAGCTGGTGCCCGAGCGCCTGCGCGGCGAGACCCTCGGCTTCGACCTGTCCGACGGCGAGAAGGTGATCGTCGAGGCCGGCAAGCGCATCACCGCGCGCCACGTGCGCCAGCTGGAGCAGTCGGGCATCACCGCCCTGGCCGTGCCGGACGAGTACCTGCTGGGCCGCATCCTGGCCCATGACGTGGTCGACGCCGGCACCGGCGAGCTGCTGGCCGCCGCCAACGACGAGATCAACGACGAGCAGCTGGCCGCCTTCCGCAAGGCCGGCGTGGCCAGCGTCGGCACCCTGTGGGTGAACGACCTTGACCGTGGTCCGTACCTGTCCAACACCCTGCGCATCGACCCGAGCCGCACCCAGCTCGAGGCGCTGGTCGAGATCTACCGGATGATGCGTCCGGGCGAGCCGCCGACCAAGGAAGCGGCGCAGAACCTGTTCCACAACCTGTTCTTCACCTTCGAGCGCTACGACCTGTCGGGCGTGGGCCGGATGAAGTTCAACCGCCGCGTCGGCCGCAAGGACGTGCTCGGCCCGGCCGTGCTGTTCGACCACAAGTACTTCTCCGAGCGCAACGACGAGGATTCCAAGTCGCTGGTCGCCGCCCAGGGCGAGACCTCCGACATCCTCGACGTGCTGCGGGTGCTGACCGAAATCCGCAACGGCCGCGGCGTCGTGGACGACATCGACCACCTGGGCAACCGCCGCGTGCGTTCGGTCGGCGAGATGGCCGAGAACGTGTTCCGCGTGGGCCTGGTCCGCGTCGAGCGTGCGGTCAAGGAACGCCTGTCGATGGCCGAGTCCGAGGGCCTGACCCCGCAGGAGCTGATCAACGCCAAGCCGGTGGCCGCGGCGATCAAGGAGTTCTTCGGCTCCTCGCAGCTGTCGCAGTTCATGGACCAGAACAACCCGCTGTCGGAAGTCACCCACAAGCGCCGTGTCTCGGCGCTGGGCCCGGGTGGCCTGACCCGCGAGCGCGCCGGCTTCGAGGTGCGCGACGTGCACCCGACCCACTACGGCCGCGTCTGCACCATCGAGACCCCTGAAGGCCCGAACATCGGCCTGATCAACTCGCTGGCCGTGTTCGCCCGCACCAACCAGTATGGCTTCCTCGAGACGCCGTACCGCAAGGTCGTGGACGGCCGCATCACCGACGAGGTCGAATACCTGTCGGCGATCGAGGAGAACGAATACGTCATCGCGCAGGTCAACGCCGCGCAGGACGGCGAGGGCCGCCTGACCGAGGCGTTCGTGCCTTGCCGCCACCACGGCGAATCGCTGCTGAAGCCGGCGTCTGAGATCCATTACATGGACGTCTCGCCGATGCAGACCGTGTCGGTGGCCGCCGCGCTCGTGCCGTTCCTGGAGCACGACGACGCCAACCGCGCGCTGATGGGCGCCAACATGCAGCGCCAGGCGGTGCCGACGCTGCGTGCGCAGACCCCGCTGGTCGGTACCGGCATCGAGCGCGCCGTGGCGCGCGACTCGGGCGTGACCGTCAACGCCCGTCGTGGCGGCGTGATCGAGCAGGTCGACGCCGGCCGCATCGTGGTCAAGGTGAACGAGGAGGAGATCTCCGGCGAGCACGATGCCGGCGTGGACATCTACACCCTGACCAAGTACACCCGCTCCAACCAGAACACCTGCATCAACCAGCGTCCGCTGGTGCACGTGGGTGACCGCGTGGCGCGCGGCGACGTGCTGGCCGACGGCCCGTCGACCGACATCGGCGAGCTGGCCCTGGGCCAGAACATGCTGATCGCGTTCATGCCGTGGAACGGCTACAACTTCGAGGACTCGATCCTCCTGTCGGAGCGCGTGGTCCAGGAAGACCGTTACACCACGATCCACATCGAGGAGCTGACCTGCGTCGCCCGCGACACCAAGCTGGGGCCGGAGGAAATCACCGCCGACATCCCCAACGTCTCCGAGCAGGCGCTGGGCCGCCTGGACGAGTCGGGTGTGGTGTACATCGGCGCCGAGGTGCGCGCCGGCGACATTATGGTCGGCAAGGTCACCCCGAAGGGCGAGAGCCAGCTGACCCCGGAAGAGAAGCTGCTGCGCGCGATCTTCGGCGAGAAGGCCTCCGACGTTAAGGACAGCTCGCTGCGCGTGCCCCCGGGCATGGACGGCACCGTCATCGACGTGCAGGTGTTCACCCGCGACGGCATCGAGAAGGACAAGCGCGCCAAGCAGATCGAGGAATCCGAGATCCGCCGCGTCAAGAAGGACTTCGACGACCAGTTCCGCATCCTTGAGGCGGCGATCTACGCGCGGCTGCGCTCGCAGATCCTGGGCAAGGTCGCCAATGGCGGCCCCGGCCTGAAGAAGGGCGACTCCATCACCGACGCCTACCTGGATGGCCTGAAGAAGGCCGACTGGTTCGCCCTGCGGATGAAGGACGACGATGCCGCCGACGCGATCGAGCGTGCGCAGAAGCAGATCGCCGCGCACGAGAAGGAGTTCGAGCGCCGTTTCGCCGACAAGCGCGGCAAGATCACCCAGGGCGACGACCTCGCCCCGGGCGTGCTGAAGATGGTGAAGGTGTTCCTGGCGGTGAAGCGCCGCATCCAGCCCGGCGACAAGATGGCCGGTCGCCACGGCAACAAGGGCGTGGTCTCCAACGTCGTGCCGGTCGAGGACATGCCGTACATGGCCGACGGCACCCCGGTGGACGTCTGCCTCAACCCGCTGGGCGTGCCGTCGCGCATGAACATCGGCCAGATCCTCGAGGTGCACCTGGGCTGGGCCGCGAAGGGCCTGGGCAAGCGCATCCAGAAGATGCTGGACGAGCAGCGCGCGGTCAGCGAGCTGCGCGAGTTCCTCGGCAAGGTCTACAACCACGACTCGGCCCTGGCCGGTGATCGCGTGGACCTGTCGCAGTTCAGCGACGAGGAGCTGCTGCAGCTGGGCCGCAACCTCACCGGCGGCGTGCCCATGGCCACCCCGGTATTCGACGGCGCCTACGAGGACGAGATCCGGCAGATGCTGGAGCTGGCCTACCCGGACGACGATGCCGAGACCGAGCGCCTGGGCTTCAACGCCAGCAAGACGCAGATGCAGCTGCACGACGGCCGCACCGGCGAGGCGTTCGACCGCAAGACCACCGTCGGCTACATGCACTACCTGAAGCTGAACCACCTGGTCGACGACAAGATGCACGCCCGTTCGACCGGCCCGTACTCGCTCGTCACCCAGCAGCCGCTGGGCGGCAAGGCGCAGTTCGGCGGCCAGCGCTTCGGTGAGATGGAAGTCTGGGCGCTGGAAGCCTACGGCGCGGCCTACACCCTGCAGGAAATGCTGACGGTGAAGTCTGACGACGTGCAGGGCCGCAACCAGATGTACAAGAACATCGTCGACGGCAACCACGAGATGGTCGCGGGCATGCCGGAGTCCTTCAACGTGCTCGTGAAGGAAATCCGCTCGCTGGCGATCAACATGGAGTTGGAGGACGAGTAAGGCGCGCGGCGCGGCCTGCCCGGCAGGCCGCGCTTCCACCGAATCGCCCGATCGACCGCCTTTACTCCTGACGGAGACAAGAAATGAAAGACCTGCTCAACCTCTTCAACCAGCAGCGCCAGACGTTGGACTTCGATGCGATCAAGATCGCGCTGGCATCGCCGGACCTGATCCGTTCGTGGTCCTTCGGCGAGGTGAAGAAGCCCGAGACGATCAACTACCGCACGTTCAAGCCCGAGCGTGACGGCCTGTTCTGCGCCGCGATCTTCGGTCCGATCAAGGACTACGAGTGCCTGTGCGGCAAGTACAAGCGCATGAAGCACCGCGGCGTGGTGTGCGAGAAGTGCGGCACCGAGGTCACCCTGGCCAAGGTCCGCCGCGAGCGCATGGGCCACATCGACCTGGCCTCGCCGGTCGCGCACATCTGGTTCCTCAAGTCGCTGCCGTCGCGCATCGGCCTGATGCTGGACATGACCCTGCGCGACATCGAGCGCATCCTGTACTTCGAAGCGTTCGTGGTCACCGAGCCGGGCCTGACCCCGCTCGAGCGCCGCCAGCTGCTCAACGAAGAGCAGTACATGCAGGCCCGCCAGGAGCACAACGACGACTTCGACGCCGCCATGGGCGCCGAGGCGATCTACGAGCTGCTGCGCACCATCGACCTGCAGGCCGAGATGGCCCGCCTGCGCGAGGAAATCGCCGCCACCGGTTCGGAGACCAAACTCAAGCGCCTGACCAAGCGCATCAAGCTGATCGAGGCGTTCATCGAGTCCGGCAACCGTCCGGAGTGGATGGTCATGACGGTGCTGCCGGTGCTGCCGCCGGACCTGCGCCCGCTGGTTCCGCTGGATGGCGGCCGCTTCGCGACCTCCGACCTGAACGACCTGTACCGCCGCGTCATCAACCGCAACAACCGCCTGCGCCGCCTGCTGGAGCTCAACGCGCCGGACATCATCGTGCGCAACGAGAAGCGCATGCTGCAGGAGTCGGTCGACGCGCTGATGGACAACGGCCGTCGCGGCCGTGCCATCACCGGCACCAACAAGCGCCCGCTGAAGTCGCTCGCCGACATGATCAAGGGCAAGCAGGGCCGCTTCCGCCAGAACCTGCTGGGCAAGCGCGTCGACTACTCGGGCCGCTCGGTCATCGTGGTCGGCCCGTACCTGCGCCTGCACCAGTGTGGCCTGCCGAAGAAGATGGCGCTGGAGCTGTTCAAGCCGTTCGTGTTCGCCAAGCTGCAGCGTCGCGGCCTGGCCACCACGATCAAGGCGGCCAAGAAGCTGGTCGAGCGCGAAGAGGCCGAGGTGTGGGACATCCTCGAAGAGGTGATCCGCGAGCACCCGGTGCTGCTGAACCGCGCCCCGACCCTGCACCGCCTGGGCATCCAGGCGTTCGAGCCGGTGCTGATCGAGGGCAAGGCCATCCAGCTGCACCCGCTGGTCTGCACCGCGTTCAACGCCGACTTCGACGGTGACCAGATGGCCGTGCACGTCCCGCTGAGCCTGGAGGCCCAGCTGGAAGCGCGCGCGCTGATGATGTCGACCAACAACATCCTCTCGCCGGCCAACGGCGAGCCGATCATCGTGCCCTCGCAGGACGTCGTGCTCGGCCTGTACTACATGTCGCGCGCCCTGGAGAACAAGAAGGGCGAAGGCATGGCGTTCGCCAACGTGGCCGAGGTCAAGCGCGCGTACGACAACCGCACCGTCGAGCTGCACGCCAAGGTCAAGGTCCGCATCACCGAGCTGGTGACCGACGAGGACGGCAACAAGGAGCGCAAGACCTCGATCGTGGACACCACGGTCGGGCGCGCGCTGCTGGCCGAGATCCTGCCGGAAGGCCTGCCGTTCGCGCTGGCCAACACCGAGCTGACCAAGAAGAACATCAGCCGCCTGATCAACAGCTGCTACCGTCGCCTGGGGCTGAAGGACACCGTGGTGTTCGCCGACCAGCTGATGTACACCGGCTTCAGCTACGCGACCCGTGCCGGCGTGTCGATCGGCATCGACGACATGCTCATCCCGGACGAGAAGAAGGGCATCCTCTCGGAGGCCGAGGCCGAGGTGCTGGAGATCCAGGAGCAGTACCAGAGCGGCCTGGTCACCGCGGGCGAGCGCTACAACAAGGTGGTCGACATCTGGTCGCGCACCAACGAGCGCATCGCCAAGGCGATGATGGAGACCATCGGTACCGACAAGGTCGTCAACGCCAAGGGCGAGGAAATCGCCCAGAAGTCGATGAACTCGCTGTACATCATGGCCGACTCCGGCGCGCGTGGTTCGCAGGCGCAGATCCGCCAGCTGGCCGGCATGCGTGGCCTGATGGCCCGTCCCGACGGCTCGATCATCGAGACGCCCATCAAGGCCAACTTCCGCGAAGGCCTGAACGTGCAGGAGTACTTCAACTCCACCCACGGTGCCCGCAAGGGCCTGGCCGATACCGCGCTGAAGACCGCCAACTCCGGTTACCTGACCCGCCGCCTGGTCGACGTGGCGCAGGACGTGGTGATCACCGAGGACGATTGCGGCACCATCCACGGCCTGACCATGACCCCGATCGTGGAAGGCGGCGACGTCGTCGAGCCGCTGCGCGACCGCGTGCTGGGCCGCGTCGTGGCCGAGGACGTGTTCCTGCCGGGCAACGACGAGGATCCGGTCGTCACCCGCAACACGCTGCTGGACGAGGGCTGGGTGCAGAAGCTGGAGGACGCGGGCGTCCAGACGATCAAGGTGCGTTCCACCATCACCTGCGAATCGTCCTTCGGCGTCTGCTCGCACTGCTATGGCCGTGACCTGGCCCGTGGCCACCTGGTCAACATCGGCGAGTCGGTGGGCGTCATCGCCGCGCAGTCGATCGGCGAGCCCGGTACCCAGCTGACCATGCGTACGTTCCACATCGGCGGCGCGGCTTCGCGTGCGGCGGCGGTGGACAACATCACGGTCAAGACCACCGGCTCGGTGAAGTTCACCAACCTCAAGTCGGTCGAGCATTCGGCCGGCCACCTGGTGGCGGTGTCGCGCTCGGGCGAAATCTCGGTGCTGGACCCGCACGGCCGCGAACGCGAGCGCTACAAGCTGCCCTACGGTGCCACCATCGCGGTCAAGGACGGCGCCGAGGTCAAGGCCGGCCAGTCGGTCGCCAACTGGGATCCGCACAACCACCCGATCGTGTCCGAAGTGGCCGGCTTCATCCGCTTCATCGACTTCGTCGACGGCATCACCGTCATCGAGAAGACCGACGAGCTGACCGGCCTGGCCTCGCGCGAGATCACCGATCCGAAGCGTCGTGGCTCCCAGGCCAAGGACCTGCGTCCGCTGGTGCGCATCGTGGACAAGGACGGCAAGGACCTGAGCATCCCGGGTACCGACCTGCCGGCCCAGTACCTGCTGCCGCCGCGTTCGATCGTCAACCTGCAGGACGGCGCCCCGGTGGGCGTGGGCGACGTGGTCGCCAAGATCCCGCAGGAGGCGTCCAAGACCCGCGACATCACCGGTGGTCTGCCGCGCGTGGCCGACCTGTTCGAGGCGCGCAAGCCGAAGGATCCTGCGATCCTGGCCGAGCGTTCGGGCGTGGTCAGCTTCGGCAAGGACACCAAGGGCAAGCAGCGCCTGATCATCCGTGATGGCGAAAGCGGCGAGCACGAGGAGCTGATCCCCAAGTACCGCCAGATCATCGTGTTCGAGGGCGAGCACGTGACCAAGGGCGAGACGGTGGTGGACGGCGAGCCGAGCCCGCAGGACATCCTGCGCCTGCTGGGCATCGAGCCGCTGGCCGCGTACCTGGTGAAGGAGATCCAGGACGTCTACCGGCTGCAGGGCGTGAAGATCAACGACAAGCACATCGAGGTGATCACCCGCCAGATGCTGCGCAAGGTCGAGATCACCGACCAGGGCGATTCGAAGTTCCTCAATGGCGAGCAGGTCGAGCGCCAGCGCGTCATCGAGGAGAACGCCCGACTGCAGGCCCGTGGCGAGATCCCCGCCAAGTTCGACCCGGTGCTGCTGGGCATCACCAAGGCCTCGCTGGCGACCGAGTCGTTCATCTCCGCGGCTTCCTTCCAGGAGACCACCCGCGTGCTGACCGAGGCCGCCGTCCGCGGTACCCGTGACAGCCTGCGCGGCCTGAAGGAGAACGTGATCGTCGGCCGCCTGATCCCGGCCGGTACCGGCCTGACCTACCACAGCCAGCGCCGGCGTGGCGCCAGCGGACTGACCGAGTCCGAGCTGCAGGCGCTGTCCGGTGGCCCGGAGCCGGTGGCGGTGGCCGAGCAGGCCGAGACCGCTTCGCCGGCCCAGGACGACGCGGCCGAGTGATCCATCCTGCCGGCGCCGGAAACGGTGTCGGCACGGTGCGGCGGCAGGGCAGGGAAGCCCCGCCGCACCGGGTTCCCGGCAAGCCTGCGGGCCGGCCGGGAACCCGTGGCCGGGCAGGGGCCGGTTGACGCGGTTTTTACCGGCCCGCTATACTTTCCAGTCTTCGGCAGGCCGTCCTTCGGCCTGCCGTCGTTTTCACACCTCCGGTCCCGGTTCGCGGGGCCCCAAGCAGAAGAACCTTAGAATGGCGACGATCAACCAGCTGGTCCGCAAGCCGCGGCAGGCGGAAACGTACAAGAGCGCCTCGCCGGCACTGGAAAAGTGCCCGCAGCGCCGCGGTGTTTGCACCCGCGTCTACACCACCACCCCGAAGAAGCCGAACTCGGCCCTGCGCAAGGTTGCCAAGGTGCGCCTGACCAATGGCTACGAGGTCATCTCGTACATCGGCGGCGAAGGCCACAACCTGCAGGAGCACTCCGTGGTGCTGATCCGCGGCGGCCGCGTCAAGGACCTGCCGGGCGTGCGTTACCACACCGTCCGTGGTTCGCTGGATGCCGCCGGCGTCACCAAGCGTCGCCAGGGCCGTTCGAAGTACGGCGCCAAGCGCCCGAAGAGCTAATCGAGGAAGCCCGACATGTCCCGTAAAGGTTCCACCCCCCAGCGCTCCGTCCTGCCTGATCCCAAGCACGGGAGCGAGACCATCGCCCGCTTCATCAACATGGTGATGAAGAGCGGCAAGAAGTCGATCGCCGAGAACATCGTGTACGACGCGATGGACGTCATCGGCGAGAAGAACGCCAACGCCATCGAGCTGGTGCAGAAGGCCCTGGACAACGTGTCCCCGGCCGTCGAGGTCAAGTCCCGCCGCGTCGGCGGCGCGACCTACCAGGTGCCGGTCGAAGTGCGTTCGTCCCGCCGCCTGGCCCTGGCCATGCGCTGGGTGATTGATTCGGCCCGCAAGCGCGGCGAGAACTCGATGGCCCGAAAGCTGGCCGGCGAGTTGCTGGATGCTTCCGAAAACCGTGGTGGCGCGATCAAGAAGCGCGAGGAAACCCACCGCATGGCCGAGGCCAACAAGGCCTTCGCCCACTACCGCTGGTGATTGCCCGCGGGCCCGTAACGGGCCCGCCGGACCAGCCCGGGCGGCGCGGAACCTTCCGCGCCCTCCGTATTTTAAGGGGTGCCGCGCAGACGGCCCCTCCATCCGAAAAGTCAAGCTAACGAGAGGCTCCCCGTGGCCCGCACTACTCCCATCGAGCGTTACCGCAACTTCGGCATCATGGCCCACATCGATGCCGGCAAGACCACCACGTCCGAGCGCATCCTGTTCTACACCGGCAAGAGCCACAAGCTGGGTGAAGTGCACGACGGTGCCGCGACCATGGACTGGATGGAGCAGGAGCAGGAGCGTGGCATCACGATCCAGTCCGCTGCCACGACCGCGTTCTGGAAGGGCATGGACAAGTCCTTCCCGGAGCACCGCTTCAACATCATCGATACCCCCGGGCACGTCGACTTCACCATTGAGGTGGAGCGTTCGCTGCGCGTGCTCGACGGCGCGGTGTTCGTGCTGTGCGCCGTGGGCGGCGTCCAGCCGCAGTCGGAGACCGTGTGGCGCCAGGCCAACAAGTACCACGTGCCGCGGATCGCGTTCGTCAACAAGATGGACCGTACCGGCGCGAACTTCTCCAAGGTCCGTGACCAGCTGAAGGCCCGCCTGGGCGCCGTGCCGGTGCCGATGCAGGTGCCGATCGGCGCCGAGGACGGCTTCGAGGGCGTGGTCGACCTGCTGAAGATGAAGGCCATCCACTGGGATACCGCCAGCCAGGGTCTGAGCTTCGAGTACCGCGATATCCCGGCGGAGCTCCAGGCCGAGGCCGAGGAAGCCCGTGCGTTCATGATCGAGTCCGCGGCCGAGGCCAGCGAAGACCTCATGAACAAGTACCTCGAAGAGGGCGAGCTGTCGGAGGCCGAGGTCATCAATGGGCTGCGCACGCGCACCCTGGCCACCGAGATCGTGCCGATGTTCTGTGGCTCGGCGTTCAAGAACAAGGGCGTGCAGGCCATGCTCGACGGCGTGGTCCAGCTGCTGCCCTCGCCGGTGGACGTGCCGGCCGTGCGCGGCGTGGACATGGACGACGAGGCCAAGGAGCTGACCCGCGAGTCCAGCGACAACGCCCCGTTCTCCGCGCTGGCGTTCAAGATCATGACCGACCCGTTCGTCGGTTCGCTGACCTTCTTCCGCGTCTACTCCGGCAAGCTCAACGCCGGCGACCAGGTGCTGAACTCGGTCAAGAACAAGAAGGAGCGCATCGGCCGCCTGCTGCAGATGCACTCCAACAACCGCGACGAGATCAAGGAAGTGCTGGCTGGCGACATCGCCGCCGCCGTGGGCCTGAAGGACGTCACCACCGGTGACACCCTGTGCGCCACCGACGCCCCGATCGTCCTGGAGCGCATGGCGTTCCCGGAGCCGGTCATCTCGATGGCGGTCGAGCCGAAGACCAAGTCCGACCAGGAGAAGATGGGCAACGCCCTCAGCCGCCTGGCGCAGGAGGATCCGTCCTTCCGCGTGCGTACCGACGAGGAATCCGGCCAGACCATCATCTCCGGCATGGGCGAGCTGCACCTGGACATCATCGTTGACCGCATGAAGCGCGAGTTCAACGTGGAGGCCAACGTCGGCAAGCCGCAGGTGGCCTACCGCGAGACGATCCGCTCCAGCGACGTCAAGTCGGACTACAAGCACGCCAAGCAGTCCGGTGGTAAGGGCCAGTACGGCCACGTGGTGATCGAGCTGTCGCCGATGACCGCCGAGGACCGCGAGAAGCACGCCGCCGACATCAAGGACGACTTCCTGTTCCTCAACGAGATCACCGGTGGCGTGATCCCGAAGGAGTTCATCCCGTCGGTCGAGAAGGGCCTGCGCGAAACCATCACCAGCGGTCCGCTGGCCGGGTTCCCGGTGGTCGGCATCAAGGTCAAGCTGGTGTTCGGCTCGTACCACGACGTCGACTCGTCGGAAATGGCGTTCAAGCTGGCCGCCTCGATGGCGTTCAAGCAGGGCTTCGCCAAGGCCAGCCCCGTGCTCCTCGAGCCGATCATGAAGGTCGAGATCGTCAGCCCGGAGGATTACCTGGGCGACGTGATGGGCGACGTGAGCCGTCGTCGCGGCGTGCTGCAGGGCCAGGACGACAGCCCGTCGGGCAAGATCATCAACGCGATGATCCCGCTGGGCGAGATGTTCGGCTACGCCACCTCGCTGCGTTCGATGTCGCAGGGCCGCGCCACGTTCTCGATGGAGTTCGACCACTACGAGGAAGCGCCCAACAACATCGCCGAGACGGTGATCAAGAAGGCGTAACCGGTGGCGCCCCGCGGCGCACCCCTACCAGGAGTGGCCATCCACGGATGGCCGCGGTTCCCAGGAAATTCCAAGTTCAAGAGGTATTGCACCAATGTCCAAGGGTAAGTTCGAGCGCACCAAGCCGCACGTGAACGTCGGCACCATCGGCCACGTTGACCATGGCAAGACCACGCTGACCGCCGCGCTGACCAAGATCGGCGCCGAGCGTTTCGGT
>PJUB01000427.1_pt1 | contig 16509 bp, 16 predicted proteins | sample 1512141 | NCBI WGS metagenome assembly PJUB01 (sample SAMN08177677, study PRJNA422409) | Soil metagenome, whole genome shotgun sequencing project. | isolation source: Soil enriched on filter paper: alkali lignin treatment | place: USA: Madison | collected 2015-01-15 | reverse complement strand
TAAAGCTGCTGCGGTTCCGGCTTAACTCCTTGGCCGAAAGGCTCGCGCCAAACGCGCCGACTCGGGTAAGCACGCGCACCGCAGCAATCGCCTTCGCCCGTGAAGATGTTCATGTCGCATCACGTTCCCCCGACGGGGTCATAACTGAAACCTCAGAGTCGTTCCGCCTCGGCAGATCAGCCGCCCCCAGCGATTTGCCTATGCCGTCTTAATGAGCGCGCCCGAGAAGCAAAATCCAGATACCAATAACGGATATCCGTCCCTCGGTATGAGATCGAAAGCGAGAATGCTCGACTACTGTGGGGTTGGCCCGTTCCATTCCATACTGAAGAACTGTTGCCACCGGAGGTAACGCCGGAGTCACGACAGCATCTGACAAACGAGGTTGGTGAATTCGGTGGTAGAGCCTCGGCCACCTACGTCTGGTGTCCGCAGGTCGGGATCGAGCAAGGCCTTATCGACGGCGGCTTCGATCCCAGAAGCTGCTTGTTCGAGCTTGCTGTTTCCACCGTGGCGACCTCGCCACGCCAGGAGCATTGCTGCGGACAGGATAAGCGACGTAGGGTTCGCGACGCCCTTTCCAGCGACGTCCGGCGCTGAACCGTGCTGTGCTTGCGCGACGCAGACACCTTCGCCCATGTTGATCGCCCCGCCCAATCCGAGGCTGCCGCAGAGCTCGGACGCTTCGTCAGACAGTATGTCTCCGAACATGTTGGTGGTGACGATGACGTCGAACTGATCTGGCTTGCGGATCAGCATGGCCGCTGCCGCATCGACGATCAGTTCCTCCAGTTCAACGTCGGGGTAGTCTCTTGCGACCCTGCGGACTTCACGGAGGAACAGGCCATCGGACAGCTTGACTACGTTTGCCTTGTGAACGACTGTAACCTTGTTACGCCGACCACTGGCGATATCGAATGCGACCCTGGCTATGCGGGCAGAAGCGCGAGCCGTGACCTTCCGTATTGAAAGCGCCATGTCGGGATCGGGCATGAACTCTCCGTCACCGGCATGCATGTTGCGGTCGGAGTAAAAACCTTCGGTGTTCTCCCGGACGATGACCAGATCCATCGGCTTGCGAAGAATGGTCAGTTCCGGACGGGACCGGCAGGGCCTAATATTCGCGAAGAGTTCGAGGCCGACGCGCAAAGCGCCGGATGGATTGACGCCGCCTTCCTGCTTGCTGGGATATTCGTAATGAGACACTGGCCCAAGCACCACGCCGTCGTGGTCGGGGATCGCCGAGAGCACCTCTGGCGGCAGCGTCGTGCCGCGAGACTTTAGTGCCGCGAGGCCGATTTCCATATCTGAGAACTCAAGCCCGAGGTCGAACCGGCGGTCGGCGGCTTTAAGCACCGACTTCGTTGCCGCCGCTATCTCCGGGCCGATACCGTCTCCGCTGAGAAAAAGGATTTTCATGACTGCTCTCAGACGATCAGGCGAATGCAATGGAGACCGGGCTACCGGTCGCAGCTGTTTCAGTAGGGTTCGTCATCATTCCTTCTGCCCTCAAGTCATATGCGACCACGGTATCGGTCAGTTCGTTTGCCACAAACAACGTTTTCCCTGTCGGAGAGAGACTCGCGAACCTGGGTCCTTTGCCAAGGGTCTGGTGCCATCTCGGGTCGGAGATCTTGCCGGAGGCGGCATCGATGTTGAACTGTACCACTGTGTTTTGACCGCGATTGGTTGCAAACAGCTGGCTGCCGTCGGTTGAAGCAACGATGGCAGCGGCGCGATTATCGCCCAGGAAGCTGGTAGGCACGCTCGGAACAATTTCGATCGGAGTGAGGGCACCGCTGGTGCTGTCGAATCCATAGGTGGTGATCGACGAATCCAGTTCGTTTACGACATGTACGATATCGCCTTGTGGGTTGAATACCGCGTGTCTTGGGCCGGCGCCCCGCCGGGTAGCGATCGATGTCACGATCTCAAGCTTTCCGCGCTCATCGACGGCGATGGTGAAGATGCGGTCGAGACCCTTGTCGGGCACCAGAAAAAAGCGGCCCGAACGATCCGCGACGATCTGGTGGGGATGGGACATCGTCTGCTCGGTTCGATGCGGACCCGATTCTCCAGGCAGGAAAATAGGGTCTCCTGCCTGGCTGAGAGTGCCGTCGGTCGAAATCGGTATCGTCACGATGGAGCCCGTCGCATAGTTTGCAACGAGCATCGTCTGGGAGCTCGGATGTATGACCAGATGAACCGGGTTCTTGCCTTGGGTCGATGCCGTCGCGATCTTTCGAAGCTTCCCGATGTCGGCGTCGATTGCGAAGGATGTAATCTCGGACTCGTCACCATGGACCGTGTAGAGGAAGCGGCGCTCGGCGTCGGTGATAAGGAAGGACGGGTTCGTCAGTCCATCGAGAAGTTGGATGTGCTCCCACTCACTTTCATTTTGACCGATACGATACACTTCTATGCCCTTGCCGCGGGCCTTCCGTTCCTTTGTTGTCCGCGAGCCAACATAGGCAAAGCGGGGCCGAAATGGTTTCAATGTCGACTCCTTGGCCGCAACAGCTATAGGCAAAACGGCTACTGCTGCAGCCGACATTCCGATGCCCTTAACAAAGGCTCTTCTGTTGATCACTTTCATTCTCTCCTCCCATGTTTCGTCTTCCCGACGGACGGCTGTTGCTCGACGCCTAGCCCCGGTCGGTGATCCAGGGCATGGACGTCCAGAAGTCGCATTGATGGTCCTTGGAGATCTCTTCGCTGGTCACGATTCCGCTCTTGCCTGCGGGCCGGAGCATCATTGCCTTTTGCTCCTTGCCGAACTGCGGCCAATCGGGGAGACCATCGACCCGCGGCGCCCCGCTGCGCACGAAGGCACCCCAGTAGCGGATCATATCGTCGGAGAGTTGGCGCTGCCCGGCATCGAACTTCCTCGATGCTTCGTCGATGCCGTCATGGCGCGGGAAAAGGTATGGGACTTCGGCGCCATGAGCAGCGCCGAATTTCCAACCTTCGACCTCATTGGTAACCGGAGCCCCCGGGTCATCGAACTGGTAATAATAGGTCGGGGCGATCCGGGAGAGCTTGATTGCCGCATCGCGCACCGTGCAGCCGCCAAGGCCGCGCATACCGCTGTCCGTGATAACATCGGTCACGACTTCGGCGATCGGGTGCTTTTTGTCGGTATGTAAATTCGCCGGATATTTTTCAAGAATGCGCTCGGCGCGGTCCGGGGCGCCAATTTGCTCGACCCTTTTCAGGTAGTCGGACTGGGTGAACTTGAAATAGCTCGGCCCAGCGTTGCGGCCTTCCTCTCGATTGGAGCCAATGATCGTCGGGATCTTCAAAAAGTTGCCAGACGCAATGCCATCCACACCGTATTCGGTCAGAAGACCTTTGGCGTCGACCTGAGGAAACCAGCGTCCTCCGGCGGCGATAATCTCGTCCACCGACTTTTTGCGCAGGCATGATGCCGCGTCTTCTGACGCTTTACAGCCCATCTGCTCCGACCATTTTACGGCTTTAACTTCAGAGCCCTCGGCCGTCTCCATGTCATGGAAGCAGTCGTCGCTCTCGATGATTTGGCCGCGGTAGAGGCCCTGCACCCCAGCAGACGTTACCGCCATGGCGCAGATGTTGGTCGCGCCGGAGGATTCACCAAAGACGGTGACCTTCTTGGGATCCCCGCCAAATCCGGAGATCTTGTCCTTCACCCAGATAAGCGCCGCTTTGATGTCGGCTATGCCGTAGTTGCCCGCCAGCCCATCCTTCGCTTCCTTCTGAAGTGCAGGGTGGTTGAGGAAGCCCAGCGCCCCAAGGCGATGGTTTAAGGTCACGACGACTATGCCATTCCGCTCGGCCATCGCGCCGCCGTCGTGATTGCTGCCTGAGCCATTGGTATTGCCACCACCGTGAAGCCAGACAGCAACGGGAAGGTTTTTCCCTGCACTATCCTTCGGACGATAGATGTTGAGGAACAGGCAATCCTCGCTCTGTGATAACGAGACGCGCTGGTCGGCGTTGAACTTTTGGGGACAGGCAGGCGGCAGGGTCTTGGCATCGCGAGCGCCTTGCCACGTTGCCATCTTCTCCGGCGCCTTCCAGCGCAGATCGCCGACAGGCGCTTTGGCGTATGGCACCCCCAGGAATTCCTCTCCTCGCTCTGTTACTAATCCGACAAACGTCCCCTCTGCGGTCTGTGCGATCGGCTCATCTGCGGCCGCACAAATGGCGAACTGCGACACCAGCATCACAAAACTGGTAGCGTTCAATAACGTCGATTTCACGTACATCCTCCCCGATGATCGCAAAGACTCTCAACCTAAGGATTATCATTTATATATAGATAAGACAATCCAAAGGTTATTTGGGCGCCGGCGTTCAAATGAGAATTCACAGGTCGGGCATGGGAGAGGGCCGATTTCCGGCTGAGGATGCGCCACTGAGGCGGTGCCTCTACTCAATCGCGGACTCGAAAATCGCGCTACGCGCTTTCCTGTTCTTGGCGTTGCCGAGGTGGTGAGCGAGGATTTGCGAGGCTTCAAAGCGAAGCCCTTTTTCGAGCGTGTCCAGAATATCAAGATGTTCGTTATTCTGGCCACGCACCTGCTCGCGATTCAGCGTTTGCCGATACTCAACCAGCCTTCGTAGCTGGTTTTGTCGCTCTATCGTCCCGAGCAGGAAGCGGTTTCCGGACATCTGCGCGAGGCCTTCGTGAAACTGCGCATTGGTCTCGAAAAGCTCAATTTGACTGAGAGATTTCCAGCCTCCGTCGCGTACCATCACCTGTTGCTGGCGTAATCTACTGAGGATGGTTTCATCCAGCTTGAACGAGTCGTTGATGAGACCGGCTGGCTCCAGCATTTGCCGCAATTCATAGGACTCGCGGTAGGCTTCGACGGAGTCGATCAATTGCACGAAGGACCAGCCGCGGCCCTCGCGGCGCTCTATCCAGCCTTCTGTAGCAATCCGCGTCAGAATACGCCTCAGGCGAGGGCGCGAGATGTCGTAGCGGCGCATTAGATCTGGCTCCGACACCGTACGCGCAATATTACCCATAAGACGGTCATCAGCGATCGACAGGTAAAGCGCTTCATCGTCGCTGGATGCGTCCTGCTCGGCCGCCGGTAAAGTCGGCTCGGCGATGACATTACCGAGGAAAAAGCCGCGGTTTGGCATTTGCTGAACGTAGCCATCTTCAATCAACAAGGCCAGCGCTGCACGGATAGGGCCGCGCGATGTGCCTAACACGTCAGACAGCGACGCTTCGGTAAGGTGGTGACCGGCCTGGAGCCCGCTCGTCCTGACATATCGAAGTATTTTGGCGGCGAGCGCCCTGTGCAGCTGATTGGCCATGTTCATTCCTGTTGCCTGTCTTTCATTACAATAACTCAGGATGTTCGCACCAGATACTTGCAAACCGCTCGAAATTGTCTTAAGTCATTAGTTACAACAATGATCGCAGGGAGGCGACGTTGTTGTTAAGGGCGTTGGAGGTCTCGCGCCCTGGCTTACTCTTGGGAGGATTCCATGAAACTGAATAGCGTATTCGGCGCTGTAATTGCGTTCGCCGTCATGACTGCACCTGCAATGGCCGATCCAGCCGTCGTGCTTGCGCCGGGAAGCGCGGGCGGTGGTTACGATGCAATGGCCCGCTTGCCTTTTGAAGCCATGCGCAAGGAAAAGATTTTCACCGACGGTGCTCAGTTCACCAACCGCGGCGGTGCTGGCGGAACGATCGGTCTTGCGGAGTTCGTCAACACGTCGAAGGGCAACGACAATGCGGTCATGTCCATGGGTGCGATCCTGATCGGAGGCATCATTCTCAATAATTCCCCGGTTTCGCTAAAAGATGTTACACCGCTCGTTCGCCTGACCAACGATACAGGCGCAATTGCCGTACCGACCAATTCCGACATCAAGACGATCAATGATCTCGCCGCAAAGATGAAGGAAAACATCGGCGGCGTTGCCATCGGCGGCGGTTCCGCAGGCGGTGTAGACCACATCGCCATGGCACTTCTGGCGAAATCCAACGGCCTCGAAGCTTCCAAACTGAACTACATCCCTTATGCCGGCGGCGCCGAAGTGGTGACCGCACTCGCCGGGGGCAGCACCACGGCTGCGATCTCAGGCCTTTCAGAATTCCGCTCCCTGGCACAGGCTGGTCGCATCCGCATCATAGCCGTCACTTCCAAGGAGCGCGTCGAAGGCATCGATGCGCCGAGCCTGACCGAAGCAGGGTATCCCGTCGTCATCGGCAACTGGCGCGGCATTGTCGGCGCACCCGGCATGAGCGAGGAAGCAAAGAAGACATGGCTCGACCGTTTCCAGAAGATGCATGGCACAGAAACCTGGAAGGCAACGCTCAAAAAGCAGAATTGGGAAGACGCTTATCTTTCCGGCGATGATTTCGTGAAGTTTCTCGACCAGGAAGTAACAAACCAGACCGCGACGCTCAAAGACGTTGGCCTGACGAAGTGATCTAGAGCCGGAGGCGATGAACATGGTCGAACGTCCGTATTGGATTGCCGCAGGCGTCATCGCCTTCGGCCTGGTCTGGCTCTACCAGGCTTCTCTACTACCGCAATTTGCCCAATATGCAGAGCTTGGGCCTGGCTTTACCGTCACCCTTATCGGTGCCGGTCTGGTCCTCTTCGGCGCAATTTTAGCGTTCCAGATTTATCGTGGCGTGCCTTTTGAGGCGCAGGAGGCGGAAGATGTCGCAAGTGACCTTCCTCCATCTCGTAGCTCACTCGCCTTCGCCGCAGCTGGCGCAGGAATTCCGATCCTGACGATGACGACGCTTGGCTTCGTCATCACTGCGACGGCGAGTTTCGTCTTGACCACGCGTGCCTTCCAATCGCGTCGCTACGTGTTCAACACGGTCATCGGGGCAACCTTTGCCCTCATCTGCTGGTACGGTTTCCGACTGCTGGGCGTTCCGCTTGGTGGGCTGCTGCCTGTAGCGGGGGTCTGATCATGGATTCCTTCTACTCACTCGCACAAGGTTTCTCGACCGCACTTGAGCCGCACAATTTGATGTGGGCCTTCGTCGGCACATTTCTTGGAACAGCAATCGGGGTTCTCCCGGGTATCGGCCCGGCGCTTACCATCGCGCTCCTGCTACCCGTCACAGTAAACGTCGATCCGACCGGTGCCTTCATCATGTTCGCCGGTATCTTCTACGGCGCAATGTATGGCGGCTCGACGACGTCCATCCTTTTGAATACACCGGGCGAGAGCGGTTCGATGATGACCGCGCTCGAGGGTAACAAGATGGCCCGTAACGGTCGAGGGGCCGCAGCCCTTGCAACCGCCGCCATCGGATCCTTCGTTGCAGGAACCATCGCGACGGTTGGCATCACCTTCCTCGCGCCGCCGATCGCCGAGCTTGCCTTCATTTTCAAGCCGCAGGACTACTTCGCGCTGATGGTACTGGCATTCATGTCGGTGTCGGTCGTCATGGGCACGTCCAGGCTGCGGGGCTTCATTGCGCTGTTCCTGGGTCTTGCTCTCGGCCTTATTGGCATTGATGGGCAGACGGGTGTCTCCCGCCTTGCGTTCGGCCTGCCGGATTTGCTTGACGGCGTCGATATGACGGTGGTTCTCGTCTCGCTTTTTGCGGTCGGTGAAGCGCTCTACGTCGCAAGCCGTTTTGCATTCGCGCCGCCTCATCTCAATCCCATCTCCGGCGGTCTGTGGATGACCCGCGAAGACTGGAAGCGGTCGTGGAAGCCATGGCTCCGGGGAACCGCACTCGGCTTCCCTATCGGTGCCCTGCCTGCCGGTGGTGCTGAAATCCCGACCTTCCTGTCCTACACAATCGAGCGCAAGCTAACGCGTCACCCGGAAGATTTCGGCACTGGTGCCATCGAGGGTGTCGCCGGACCGGAGGCTGCCAACAATGCCGCTGCCGCCGGCGTTCTTGTTCCGCTTTTGACACTGGGCCTTCCAACATCTGCGACCGCCGCCATTCTTCTCGCCGCGTTCCAGAACTACGGTTTGCAGCCCGGTCCGCTCCTGTTCATCAACAGCGGCGATCTCGTCTGGGGGCTTATCGCCTCGCTCTATGTCGGCAACATCATGCTGCTGATCCTCAACCTACCATTGGTCGGCCTATGGGTGCGTCTGCTGCTGATCCCCCGGCCCTATCTCTATGCGGGCATCCTCATCTTCTCGCTGGTCGGCATCTGGGGTGTTTCCAACTCCTGGCTCGATTTGGTCCTGATGTTCACCATTGGATGCCTCGGCTACGTCATGCGCGTCTATGATTTCCCGATCGCTCCAGTGCTGATCGGCCTCATCCTCGGACCCATGGCAGAAACCCAGTTCCGCCGCGCCCTCGCTATCGGTCAGGGCGACCCACTTACCCTTGTTTCAACCCCTCTCTCTGCCGTTCTCATCGCCATCTCTTTCGCAATCCTGATCGTTCCTTATCTGCTGCGGAAAATGAATGCGAGAACGCGCGAAACCCGGACTTCTAGCGTCGACAGCGTCGGCGAGAAGAATTCTGATGGAGCTGCTTCGTGATTACCATACTTGCCTACACAATGATTGCGATCTTCATGACCGCAATCATGACCCGCACCCTGTCTGCGCTGATTGCGCTGATCCTCGTGCCATTCCTCTTTGGCCTTCTTGGCGGATTTGGACACGAGCTTCCAGCAATGATGGTTGATGGCATAAAGTCCATCGCGCCGACAGCGGTACTGCTGCTCTTCGCCATCATGTATTTCGGTCTGATGATTGATGTGGGCCTGTTCGACCCGATCGTTCGGTTGGTGGTGAAGATCTGCCACGGCGATCCGCTACGCGTCATCGTGGGCACGACGATCCTCTCTGCCATCATTTCGCTCGATGGAGATGGCTCTACAACTTACATGCTTTGCGTTTCCGCAATGATGCCGCTGCACCGTCGTCTCGGGATCAACCCGCTCATCCTGCCGCTGGCCATCCTGATGCCGAACAGCATCATGAACATCATGCCTTGGGGCGGCCCCACGGCCCGCGTGCTTGCATCTTTGCATCTTGAGGCAAATCAGGTTTTCCTGGCGATGCTGCCTTCGATCGTTGCGGCGACTTTGGGTTCTGTGGCTATCTGCTGCTATTTTGGTCTTAAGGAACGGAAGCGTCTGGGTACCTTGACGCTGCCCACCGATCGTCCGCAACCGGAGTTCCGCGATGAGGATTATGCGGAACGCCCGGAAGGCGTGAAGGTCGCAACCGGCTGGCGCGCTGCGTTCAACATCGTCCTGACTGTTCTTCTGATGGTCTTCCTCGTTGCCGATGTTGCGCCACTGGTTGTACTCTTTATCATCGCATTTGCACTTGCCATTACAGTCAACTTCCCCTCGCTTCCCGAACAACGCCTGCGCATTTCGGCTCACGCGCCAAGCGTTCTCGCCGTCGTCTCGGTTATTTTCGCTGCTGGCGTCTTCACAGGGATTCTCAAGGGTACGGGCATGACGGATGCCCTCGCGCAGAGTATTGTTTGGATGATCCCGGAAGGGCACGGTAACCTGCTTCCGCTTATCACAGCCTTGATAAGCGCACCTTTCACCTTCTTCCTTTCCAACGATGCGTTCTATTTCGGCGTCGTGCCGGTGCTAGCCGAAGCGGCTGCGAAATATGGCATCCCTCCTGAAGTCATCGCCCGCGCCTCGCTGATCGGTCAGCCGGTCCACCAGCTCAGCCCGCTCGTCGCCGCTCTCTACGTTCTGTTGGGACTGTCGAAGGTTGAGATGGGAGACTTCCAACGTTTCGCGCTCAAGTGGACACTCGTCTTGACCGCTCTGATGCTCTTCGCCGCGCTTATAACCGGCGCCGTCACACTTTCTTAAATATCAAAGAGGACTCTTGAAAATGACTGAAACCCGGTATTTCGAGACAGCCGAGCTCATTGAGTTCGCAACCAAAATATTCGAGAAAACGGGCATGACGGCTGCCGACGCTGGCGTCATCGGCCACGATCTCATCAAGGCAAACCTCCGCGGCATCGACTCGCACGGTATTTCCCGCATCCCCATGTATGTGGAGCGTTTGTCCAAGGGCTTGGTCAATCCCAAGCCCAACGTCACCGTCAAGAAAGTTGCTGGCGCCGTCTCCCTCGTGGACGGCGACAACGGCATGGGCTTCATACCGTCGCATCGCGCGACGGATGAAGCTGTAGCGCTTGCGGAGAAGAACGGCATCGGGCTCGTTGGCGTTCATCGCAGCACGCATTTCGGCATGGGCGCACTTTACGCACTTCAGGCCATCAAGGCCGGCTACATCTCGATGATCTTCACCAACTCGTCGCCAGCCATCCCCATGTGGGGCGGGAGAACGACCTTCCTCGGTGCAAGCCCGATCGCGGCTGGCATTCCGGGTGGCAAGCACGCGCCTTACGTGATGGACATGGCGATGACGGTCATCGCGCGTGGCAAGATCAGACTGGCGGCAATGAAGGGCGAGCCGATCCCGGAAGGCCTGGCACTTGATGTCGATGGCAATCCCACGACCGACGCCGAGAAAGCCTTCGAAGGCGTCTGCCTTCCATTCGGTGGCGTCAAGGGTTCCGTTCTCGCCACCCTGATGGATCTGATGTCCGGCGTTCTGACCGGCGCCAACTTCGGCGGTGACGTCAAGAGCCTCTATTTCGATCACAGCGAACCGCAGAATGTCGGCCACTTGTTCTTCGCCATCAAGCCGGACCTTTTCATGTCGCTTGAGGACTTCGATGCACGCATGGACGAGTTCTATGAACGCATTAAGAAGCTGCCAAAGGCGGCCAACGTCGATGAAATTATGATGCCGGGCGAACCGGAAGAGCGCCGCGAGACACAGCGCCGTGCCGAAGGCATTCCAATCACAGGCAACGTTATCGAAGACCTGCAAAAGGAAGGCAGCACTTATGGTATCACCTTCCCGGTCGGGCGCGCGTCTCCCTTGGGAGCGGCAGCATGACCGTGAACAGGTTGTCGGCGCATATCGGCTACCTCTTCACTGAGCTGCCGCTTGAGGAGCGTGTGGCTGCAGCGGCGGCTGCGGGCTTCACGGCCATCGAGCATCCTCAGCCTTTCGCAATCCCACCGAAGCGGATGAGGGAGTTGCTGGCCGAGAACAACCTCGTCTTCACCCAGCTAGCCGCCGCAACCGGCGATGCCAGCAAGGGGGAGAAGGGGATCTCGGCACTTGCGGGACGGGACGCGGATTTCAGGGCCTCGTTCGACAAGTCGCTGGACTATGCTCTCGAAGTGGGTGTGCCACTCGTCCACCCCATGGCGGGTGTTCCAGAGGTCAGCGCAACGGAGGTGTGCTGGGACATTTACATGTCCAACATCGCCTATGCGGTGGAGCAGACCGCAGCGACTTCTGCCCGGGTTCTAATCGAGGCAATCGGTCATGCCGCAGTTCCGGGCTACGCCGTTTCACGACTTGAAGATGCCGTGCGCATTCAGGATGCTTTCGGTCCCGGCAATGTCACCCTCCTGGTCGATACATTCCATGCGGCAAGCAACGGCCAGGATGTCATTTCCTGGATCGATGAGAATGCCTACCGTATCGGCCATGTCCACATCGCAGACTATCCCGGGCGCCATGAGCCGGGGACCGGAACCATTGACTTCGACGGCGTTCTGGATGTGCTCGCCAAACATAAATTCAGCGGCGCAATCGGCTTCGAATATGTGCCCTCAACCAACACACTCGAAAGCGCTCAGTTCCTGGCCCGGTGGAAAGCCCGGCCTGGCAACAGCGCGGCTCGCTAAAGAATTCCAAAGGAGAAGACGATGATCGTTTCAATTAATCCGGCGAACGGCAAGGAACTTGCCCGCTACGAACTGCATGACGACGCCTTCGTGGACAATGCGCTCACGGCCGCTGCCAACGCGCAAAAGGCTTGGCGGAAGGTTCCGGTGGAGGAACGTGTCGGCCTTTTGAAGAACATGGCAAAGGCACTGCGCAGCGGGAAGTCGCGGTATGCGGAGATGATTACCCGAGAGATGGGCAAGCCGATCGCTGAATCCGAGGGCGAAATCGAGAAGTGCGCATACAATTGCGACTTCTACGCCGAACATGCCGCCAACTACTTGGCGGACGAAGCTGTACCCTCCAATGCGACGGAGAGTGTTGTCGAGTTCGATCCGCTCGGCGTGGTGCTGGCGATCATGCCTTGGAACTACCCTTTCTGGCAGTTCTTCCGGTTCGCGGCGCCAGCATTCGCAGCGGGTAACGGCGCTATCCTCAAGCACGCCAACAACGTGCCGGAATGCGCCCTCGCAATTCAGGACATCATGAAGGAGGCCGGCTGCCCGGAGGGACTGTTCGCCACCCTCATTATCGATGCCTCAAAGGTCGCGGGAATCATTGCTGATGATCGCATCGCTGCCGTCACCTTGACGGGTTCCACGGAGGTCGGCGCCATCGTTGCCGCGCAAGCCGGCAAGGCCTTGAAGAAGCAGGTTCTCGAGCTTGGCGGTTCCGACCCCTTCATCGTTCTCGCCGATGCCGACCTGGAAGAGGCGGCAAAGGTAGCGGTCAAGGCTCGCTACATCAACGTCGGCCAGTCGTGCGTGAATGCCAAGCGCTTCATCGTCGAAGAAAGCATCGCCGACCGTTTTGTCGAGCTATTCCTGGAAGGTGTCGCCAAGCTGAAGATCGGCGACCCGATGGAACGTGACACCAACATCGGCCCGATGGCTCGCGAAAATCTGATGACAGGGCTTCACAGCCAGGTCGAGCGGACGCTGGCCTCCGGTGCGGTTCTCAAGACAGGCGGCAAGCCGATCGAAGGTGCCGGCTACTACTACCCGCCGACCGTTCTCGACAACGTCAAGCCCGACATGGTGGCATTCTGCGAGGAAACCTTTGGTCCGGTTGCCGCAATCATCCGCGTCAAGGATGCGGATGAGGCCGTCCGTCTCGCCAACCAGACCGAGTTCGGTCTCGGCTCCGCGCTCTGGTCGACAGACCTGGAGCGTGCCCGCAACCTCGCTCGCGATATCGACGCTGGCGCCGTCTTCATCAACGGAATGGTGGCTTCCGATCCGCGCTACCCGTTCGGCGGCATCAAGCGTTCCGGTTACGGCCGCGAGCTCGGCGTCTACGGCATCAGGGAATTCGTGAACATCAAGACGGTGTGGGTCGGCCCGGCCAAGTAACCGCATTACGAAGAACAAGGATACGACAATGTCTGAAGCAGCAATCCTTCGTCCCAAGGAACTCAAGACCAACGACCGGGGTGGTGGCGCGCGGACGACGCCGCTCGTCACCCGCAAGTGCGGCTCAACCAGCATGATCAATGGCATCACCGCCTTCGACCCCGGCGCTGCCATCGGTCTCCACAAGCATAATTGCGAAGAGAGCGTCATGGTCATCGAAGGCCAGGCGATTGCCGAGATCGACGGCGTCCAGCATCATCTGGACACCAATGACACGACCTGGATTCCGGCGAACGTTCCGCACCGCTTCATCAACGCGTCCGACAAACCTATGCGCATCTTCTGGACCTACGCGTCCATAGATGCCACGCGAACAATGATCGCGACAGGCGAAGAGCGCACGATCGATGCAGAGCACGTACAGAAGGCGGGGTGAATCCATGATCTATGAAGTTGCCGAGATCACGGTGAAGCCGGGCGAGGAAGCCAGTTTCGAAGATGGTGTGGCGCGAGCCGCCCCGCTTTTCCTCCGCGCGAAAGGATGCCATGGCCTTAATCTGCAGCGCGTGGTGGAAGACCCGTCTGTCTACCGTCTGGTGGTGCAGTGGGAAACGGTCGAGTATCACACCGTGGATTTCAGGGACTCCGACGACTTTCAGGAGTGGCGCCGGCTGGTCGGCTCGTTCTTCGCCAACCCGCCTGTGGTGACACATACTGCAGTCACTGCGAGCTACCAGGTGTCGTGATGGCCATGCCTGCATTCGCCAAGTTCCTGCTGACCATTTCGGTCGGCAGCCTTGGCGGCTGGGTGATGTGGCATTTTCATATGCCACTTGCCTGGCTACTTGGCGCCATGATTTTCTGCGGGGCAGGGGCGCTGCTTCGCATGCCGCTTGCCATGCCAAAGTTTGCTCGTCCGCCGATGACGGCGACGATCGGCGCAATGCTCGGCACGTCGTTTTCGCCGGCTGTGTTCGAACACTTCCGGATATGGATGGTTTCGCTCGGCGGACTGGTATTCTTCATCGCGGCGGCAGCCTCTGTAACTTACGTCTATTTCCGTAAAGTGGGCAAGTTCGATCATCCGACCGCCTTCTTTTCGGCGATGCCGGGTGGACTGGTCGAGATGGTCACGCTGGGTGCCGAACGCGGTGGCGACGAGCGCATGATCTCGCTTATCCATGCCGCCCGCATTTTCCTCGTGGTTCTCTGCTTGCCATTCCTAATCCAGTCTGTGACCGGGCACGCGATCAGCCGAAGTGGTTCGAGCTACGTGCCGCTGGACGCCATCGATCTACGCGATCTCGGCTGGTTCGTCGCGGCTGTCGTAGTTGGGGTAGGGATCGGCGTCGCTCTGCGCCTGCCAGCTCGATATCTGCTCGGCCCGATGGTCGTGAGCGCGGGCCTTCATCTTAGTGGCATCACCGACTTTCTGCTGCCGAGCGTGTTCCTAGGAGCGGCGCAGGTCATAATCGGCTCCATCGTTGGATGCAGGTTCGTGAACACTCCTCCGGCACTGATCTTGAGGGTGGTGAAGTTGTCGTTCGGTTCGACTGTCCTGTTGTTGTCAGTGTCGATGGCATTCGCATTCATGATCTCGCGGATCACAGGGGACCAGTTCGTTGGCACTTTGCTTGCGTACTCCCCTGGCGGCGTGGCGGAGATGAGCTTGATTGCTCTTTCGCTCGGCATCGAAGTGCCTTTCGTTGTCTTGCACCATATCGTACGCGTGCTGCTGGTCGTCGCGGGCTCCGCAGCGGTATTCGCACTCAAATACGATCCATTTAAATCGGAGTAGCGCGGTGCGTCCCTCCTCCCGTATCAATTGGAGTTGCCCACGATTGAAACATTCACGGCGGTCGGCTGAGCGCGTTCTTGCAGGTTATAGCGATCGACGTGGTCCTCGCTGGCGACAATGCAGTCGTGATGGGCCTCGCTGCCGTCGGGTGACGGATTTTACATTGACTTTATAGCGGAATTTTATCGCCAAGTCGTCTTATGTATCGTCAAACTGTTCAAGAGCAAACTCTCGCTTATGGATCCCACGCCATGTCGCCGGCAACGGCGGCACGACATACGGCATTTGCATTCGATTTGGATGGCACGAGCACCAGAGCTGAGCTTTTACCGGTGAAAGCGCCGGAGTTGGGTTTGGAGGCGGAGATGCGTCTCTTGACCAGCCTGACCATGGCGGAAAAAAAATTCGTTCAAAGATTCTTTCATCGCCAGCGCTCGCTCTGGCGGGCACAATGTTAACCCTAAATTGTGTCTTTGATCGGTGGATTTCGAGCGCCCGGATGCGCATGAACCTTGTCGATAGATTTCGTGGTTTCCGTAAGCGAACTCGCCTGTCATGTTCCCGGGTTCCCGCCCAAGGGAACGGTTGTGCTGATGATGCTCGGAGGTCAGACAGTCCAGGTGCCGATCCATAAGGCAATATTTGAAGGGGAAAAGGACGACATCGGACGAGCCATCCGGCAAAAGCCTTTCTACACTTTCTGACGTGTCCTGAGTGTCGCCGCTGAAGGCGATCGCATTGATAACGAACTACGTGCTCCAGATGAGCTTTACTCTCGAATGGTTTGCGCAGACTATGGGGCTTGCCGCTTCGCGAGTTGGCTTCTTTTGTTGCGTTCTTTTTATTCTTACCAGCTATCTTAGCTTCAATTCGAATTCAAGATTTATGACAAAAATCAATGGTTTAGTTCCATAATGCTGATTATCTGATTGTGGCTCGTAACTGGGGTTAATCCGACGGTTTCGTTTCCCTGAAACAGTGCTTGCCCACATGGCGATATATTTCGAGTTACATCATCTCGTGCCACGCTTTTCCTTGCGGCCGTTAATGTCCTGCTCCCTATCGCCGTATAGGGACTTTCGAACGATATCAGATCTCTTCCTCGAGTAGGCTGGTGCTACCATAGGATAGGATGTAGGCAAGCCCCAGCGATGCCGATACTCATCAGGAGTAGGATTGTATTTGTGGCGCAGATGCTTTTTCAGCGTCTTAAATCTCAAACCGTCCTCAAGGCACACAATCACATCGTCTGTAACGGATTTCTCGATGGGCACCGCAGGGCGGCGTGTTGACTTAACATCCGCTGCTTGGATGATTTGCGGGCAGCCGGCGAGGCAATCGGAAACCATTTTAATAACATGTGGGAGCTCAGAAAAATGAATATAGTTGTTCGATAGCCAGGCGCAGACTATTTTCGTGGTCAACGTTACGTGCGACATACGCCTGTTCTCTCGGTTGTTACTCTGTTCAACTAAAAAAGGCGACCGACTTGACTTTTCTACACGCAAAAAGATCTACGACCTACTTCCCGACCTTTGCGGTGTTTCGCCAAACCCTTGGTCCGCCAAGCTGCAACTCACGGGGGTTCCTGGTCACGGGAACTGGAGCCAGATT
>PJUB01000424.1_pt1 | contig 16820 bp, 18 predicted proteins | sample 1512141 | NCBI WGS metagenome assembly PJUB01 (sample SAMN08177677, study PRJNA422409) | Soil metagenome, whole genome shotgun sequencing project. | isolation source: Soil enriched on filter paper: alkali lignin treatment | place: USA: Madison | collected 2015-01-15 | reverse complement strand
GTACAACGCCGCCATCGCCGAAGGCAAGGTGCTGGCCCCGGCCAAGTCGCTGTCGGAAATGTCGCGCGTGGTGCTCAACGACTACATCAACGCGGGGCTGTGCGGCATCTTCATCTTCGTGGTGGTCAGCATCGTGGTGTTCGGCGTGCGTTCGGTGCTGCGCGCCCGCCAGGAAAACAAGCCCACCGCCCGCGAAACGCCGTACGAAACCCTGCCGGCCGTCGCAGCCGGCGCGGACTGACCCCGGGAGCCGCCGCATGCTGTTTACCAATATGACCTCGGCGGCCGGCGCCGCCGGCCGCTACCTGGGCCAGACGCTCAGGCTGATGGTCGGCGTGCCCGACTACGAGACCTACGTCGAACACATGCGGCGCACCCATCCGGACCAGGAGCCGATGACGTACGAAGCGTTCTTCCGCGAGCGGCAGGACGCCCGTTACGGCGGCAAGAAACGGATCGGGTGCTGCTGACAGCACTGACAGTGCCGCGGACTGCGCGGCAGGTGGCGTGGCTCAGCGGGCGTACTTCTTCGCCCCGGCCACGCACACCACCGCTGCCAGCGTCACCAGCAGCATCGCCCAGCTGACGTTTTCGTGCAGCAGCAGCGCCGCCAGGCCCAGCCCCATGAAGGGCTGGAACAGCTGCAACTGGCCCACCGCCGCAATGCCGCCCTGCGCCAGGCCGCGGTACCAGAACACAAACCCGATCAGCATGCTGAACAGCGACACATAGGCCAGCCCGATCCAGCCGGCCACGGTGACGTGCGCGAACGACGGCGGCAGGGTGAACAGCGCCAGCGGCAGCATTACCGGCAGCGACAGCACCAGCGCCCAGCTGATCACCTGCCAGCCGCCCAGCGTGCGCGACAGCTTGGCGCCTTCCGCATAGCCGATGCCGCAGACCACGATGGCCGCCAGCATCAGCAGGTCGCCCTTGAGCGACACGTCCAGCCCGCCGATCACCGCGTAGCCCACGCCGAAGGCCGCGCCCGCCACCGAGAACATCCAGAAGGCCGGGCGAGGGCGCTCGCCGCCGCGCAGCACCGCGAACACCGCGGTGGATAGCGGCAACAGACCCAGGAACACGATCGAATGCGCCGACGTGACGTGCTGCAACGCCAGCGCCGTCAGCAGCGGAAAGCCCAGTACCACGCCCATCGCCGTCAGCGCCAGCGCCGGCAGGTCTACGCGCCGCGGCCGCGGCTGGCGCAGCAGCAGCAACAGGGCCCAACCCAGCACGGCGGCAATGGTGGCGCGGGCGCAGGTGAGGAAGGTCGGGTCCAGCTCGGCCACGGCCACCCGCGTCGCGGGCAGCGAGCCGGCGAAGATCGCCACGCCGATGAAACCATTGATCCAGCCACTTGTTGCCTTGTCCATGAACCGCTCCGATGAATCCGTTACTTCAGCACCGCGGCCGGGTTTTCCCCAGAGACAGTCCAGTACAATTCAAAATAACTGTTATGCAATACAGTTCAGTACAAACGGAGGCGCTATGGCGCGAGGCGGCACGCGGATCGAAACGGTGATGGCGCAGGTTCAGGCAAAGATCGCCTCGCGGGCCTGGTCGCCTGGCGCCCGGCTGCCGTCGGTGCGGGCGCAGGCTGCGGCCATGGGGGTGTCGGTGTCGACCGTGGTGGAAGCCTACGAGCGCCTGGCCGCCGAAGGCGCCATCACGTCGCGGCCGGGTTCGGGCTTTTACGTCGCCGGCCCGGTGGCACCCCTGGCGCTGGCCGAGATCGGCCCCAAGTTCGACCGCGAAGTCGATCCGCTCTGGGTCTCGCGCCAGTCGCTGGACACCGCGCCCGCCGCGTTGAAACCCGGCTGCGGCTGGCTGCCCAGTTCATGGATGTATGAAGCGGGCATCCGCCGCGCCTTGCGCGCCCTGGCCAAGGCCGACAGCGTGGCGCTGACCGAATACGCCACCCCGCTGGGCCATCCGGGCCTGCGCCAGGTGCTGTCGCGGCGCATGGCCGCCGCCGGCATCGAGGCCGCGCCCGACCAGATCATGCTGACCGAGTCCGGCACCCAGTCCATCGACCTGATCTGCCGGTTCTTGCTGGAACCCGGCGACACCGTGCTGGTCGACGACCCCTGCTATTTCAATTTCCACGCCTTGCTCAAGGCCCACCGGGCGCGTGTCGTCAGCGTGCCCTACACCCCGCACGGGCCCGACGTGGGGCGGTTCGAAGCGGCCGTGCGCGAGCATGCGCCGCGCCTGTACATCACCAATTCCGGCCTGCACAACCCCACCGGGGCCTCGCTATCGCCGCTGGTGGCCCACCGTCTGCTCAAGGTGGCCGACGGCGCCGGCCTGGTCATCGTCGAAGACGACATCTTCGCCGACTTCGAAAACAGCCCCGCGCCGCGCCTGGCCGCCTTTGACGGCCTGTCACGCGTGATCCAGATCGGCAGCTTTTCCAAGACCGTGTCCGCCTCGCTGCGCTGCGGCTACATCGCCACCAAGCCCGACTGGATCGACAGCCTGGCCGACCTGAAAATCGCCACCACGTTCGGCGGCGGCCGCCTGGCCGCGGACGTCGTGCACCGTACGCTGATCGACAGCGGCTACCGCAAACATATGGAATGGGTGCGCCAGCGCCTGGCCGAGGAAATGGAAGTCGTCGCGCGGCGTCTGCACGCGCTGGGCATCGAGCCCTGGAGCTACCCCAAGGCCGGCATGTTTCTCTGGAGCCGACTGCCCGCCGGCATCGACGCGCCGACGGTCGCGCGGGCCTGCCTGCGCGACGGCGTAGTGCTGGCGCCGGGCAATTCCTTCAGCCGCTCGCCCGAGGCGGGTGGGTTCCTGCGCTTCAACGTGGCGCAGTCCAACGACGATCACGTCTTCGGCAGCCTGGCGCGGGCGCTGGACGCGAGCCGGCGGTAGGGCAGTCAGCCGTGTCGCCGTGCGCCGTGCCGGGCAAGGTCAGCGCGGCCGCTTTCAGGCCGGCCGCGTCCGTTTTTCAGACAGCAGCACCAGCGGAATCGCGCAGGCCGCGCACAGCGCCATCACCAGGAAGCCGCCCGGCGCAAAACTGCGGTACAGCGCGCCGCCCAGCTGGATGCTGCCGAACATGAACACCCCGCCCGACAGCAGTGCGTACAGCGCGATCGCCGACGTCTTGCAGCCCGCCGGCACGCGCCGCGCGATGTACCACATGATGGCGGCATTATTGCCCGCCAGCGTGAAGCACTGCAGCAGTTGCAGCGCGCCGATCCACACCGGGTCCGTGGTGGCCGACAGCCCGGCCCAGCGGATCGCCGTCATCGCCGCCGACGCCAGGATCAGCCACTGCGCGCCCACCCGCGCCAGCACCTTGGGCGCCAGGAAGAAGAACAGCACCTCGCTGGTCACGCCCACCGCCCACAGCATCGAGATCAGCGCCGTCGACAGGCCTCGGTCGGTCCAGTACAGCGTCGAATACGAATACAGGAAGCCGTTGCTGGCCTGCACCAGCGACGCCGCGCCGATGCACAGCAGCAGCGGCCGGTCGCGCAGGATCTCGCGCATCGGCAGCCGCACCCGTTCGGCGGGCGCTTCGTCCGGGCTGGGCCGCGCGGCCTGCGGCAACAGCCGCACGCAGGCCAAGCAAGCCACGATCAGCAGGATCGACAGCCACATCACCCAATCCGCATTGAACGTCTTGATCAGGTAGCCGCCCGCCACGGTCACGATGGCAAAGCCCAGCGACCCGCAGGCGCGGATGAGGGTGTACGAATTGCCCTGGCCGCGGCCGCTGGCGATCGCCATGCGGTCCAGCAGCGGCAGCACCGCCGGAAACACCGCATTCAGCAGCAGTGTGATGGCGAACAGCCAGGCCGGCGCCTGGCTGAAGGGGTAGCAAATGAATAGCAGCAGCGATGCGCCCAGCGCCGCGGCGATCAGGCCGTGGGCGCGACCGCTCTGGTCGGCCACGTGCGCCACCACCGGCGTCGACAGGATCTTGGGCAGGAACGACGTGGCCACGATCAGGCCGATCAGCGCCGGGTCCAGCCCGCGGCTGGCGAACCACAAGGGCAAGAAAGGAATGCTGACGCCCTGCAAGCCGTAGTACAGGAAGTAGAACCCATGCAGGGCGATAGCGCCTTGCCGGGCGTCGGGGTTGCCGCGCATAGCGTTGTCGGGGTCGGGCCGGAATGAAGCGCGCTAGCATACTCCTTCCGGCGCAACGCCTACCAGGGCAGCGGCACGGCCTCGTCATTGGCGTGCTCGCCGTAATAGATCGACGGCAGGAAGCGCGACAGGAAGGTGAATTCCGTATAGCAGTGCCGCAGCAGGTTCAGCCCCAGCACATCCGGTACGTCCTGTTCGGGCTGCGCGCTGGACAGACCCAGGTAGAAGCGGCTGCGCAGCACGCAGCCAAACGGCGTGTCGCGGGCCAGGTGGATCATCTGGCCGTCCATCGGGTCGCCCTCGGCATCGAGTTCGATGGCATCGCCAAAGCCGATGCGCGCATAGACCGCCGCCGACACCTCGCCATTGGCGGTGGCCGCGCGCAGGCGCGCCGCATCCAGGCAATCTTCCGGCGCATGGAACTTCAGCTTCGCTGCCACCGGCGGCAGGTCCGCCAGCGATTCCACCGCATGAATCGACGCGCCCACGTAGTTGTCGCCGCGGCGCCAGTGTTCGTCCCACCCCCGATGTTCGACGTGGTCCTGCGGATGCCACCACTTGATGTGCTGCGTCGTCTGGAAGAACTTGAACCACCAGTCCAGCATGCGGCCCTTGCAGCCGTGCAGATCGGTGCGCGCCGCCACGATCAGGCCGCCGCCCGGCAGCCGGGTGATGCCGGTTTCCAGGCGCAGCGGGGCAGGGCTGAGCAACGTGTCCAGGTCGGCGGCGATGTACGCCGCGTCGGGGTGAGGGGTGGTCATGACCGGTCTCTTCAAGGTTGGGAAAACCGAATTCTACAATAAGGAAACGTTAAACGTTTCCAAAATATCCGGACCGTGTAAGATCGCGGTTCATCCATAGGGCAGGCGGCCACGCCGTTCACCCTTGCAACAACCGTTTTGACCGATCACCAGGACTTGCGACCGCCCATGGCGACCCTAGCTTCCCCCCCTGCGCCCCGGCCGCGCGGCCGTCCCGCCCGGCCCGATGCCGAGCTGCACGCTGCCGCCTTGCAGGCCGCCACCTGGCTGCTGCTGAACGAAGGCTATGCCGCGGCCACGCTGGAAGCCGTGGCCAAGCGCGCCGGCATGGCCAAGAAAACCGTCTATCGCTTTGCCGCCAATCGCGAAGACCTGGTGGCGCAAGTGGTGCGCGGCTGGACCGACACCTTCGAACCCGTCATGGCGCAGGAAGTCGCGTCGGCCGCCGACGTGCTGCCCGCCTTGAGCCGCGTGCTGCAAGCGATTGCCGAGCGCGCGCTGTCGGCGGATGCCGTCGGCATGTTCCGCCTGTTGACCAGCGACTTTCCGGCGCGGCAGGCGTTGCTGGACGTCTACCAGAAGAACGGCATCGAACGCGGCACGGCCATGCTGGCCGCCTGGTTCCAGAAGCTGGCCGCGCGCGGCCTGATCCGCATCAAGCAACCGATCGAGACCGCCGGCCTGCTGCTGGCCATGGTCATTGCCGAACCGCTGCGCCAGATGGCGCTGGGCCTCACGCCGCCGTTGCCAGCGGGGTCGGTCCAGGCGCGTATCGAGGCCGGCGTGGCGCTGTTCTCGGGTCAGGGAGGGGTGTTCGAGGTGAAGACGGGCTAGGCTTGCCGGTGTCGTTGTTCAGCGCGAGCGGGTCTGCGACGGTCCGAAAAAACTAGTGCGGCCGTCATGTCGAAGCAGGCCTTGCATTCAGCTTGGCGCCAGCCTGGCGCGCCCATTTGGCAAAGCGCGCATACGGAATTACCCTGGGGTGTCGCGGTGCCATCGATCGGCGCCGCGCGCGAGTTTTCCGAATCATTTCCAGGAGCTGCGATTCATGGCCAAGAAACTGAATGAGAAGACCACCAAGGCGGCAAAGACGCTGCGCAAGCGCCCGCTGGCGACCCCGACCGACCTTGCCGCCGCCGCCACCCGCGACATCTCCGCGGTGCTGAACCAGGTGCTGGCCGACGTGTTCGCGCTGTACCTGAAAACCAAGAACTTCCATTGGCACGTCAGCGGACCGCACTTTCGCGATTACCACCTGCTGCTGGACGAGCAGGGTGACCAGCTCTTTGCCATGACCGACCCCATCGCCGAACGCATCCGCAAGATCGGCGGCACCACGCTGCGGTCCATCGGCCACATCTCGCGGTCGCAACGCATTTCCGACAACGACGCCGATTACGTCCAGCCGCTGGACATGCTGGCCGAGCTGCGCGAAGACAACAAGACCCTGGCCGCGTCCCTGCGCGAAGCGCACAACGTCACCGACGAACATCGCGACATCGCCAGTTCCAGCCTGATCGAGAACTGGATCGACGAGACCGAACGGCGCACCTGGTTCCTGTTCGAAGCCAGCCGTCAGGGCGACTCCACGGGGCATTGAGCCGCGTGCGTGCCAGGCCTGGGCTCTGCGAGCCCAGGCGTGCCATGCGGATAATCACGCAACATCGCGCTGATCCGCGTGCCGGTTGATGGCCGCGATGGCGGCTTGCATTTTCAGTCGGGCTGCCGAATTGGCGGAATGGACGCGAATGGCCGGGGGCGTCATGCCATGCACGGCCACTTGTTCTTCCAGCCACAACAGCACTGTGTAGCCCGTGCCGTGTTCGTCATCGCCCAGATCGTGGTCGAGCGAGAGTTCGGTGACCTCGCCCGTCTTCAAGAGGGCAATCACTTCTTCGGGCCAGAATGTGCGCACCCAGCCATCGGGGGTAACGCGCACGTCGTCGAGAAAGACCTTCATTGTTGTTCCTTGTTGGCATGACGTTGGCAAAGGCATATAGTTTTACCCCGTCTCGGCTTCGATGAACGCGACGCGGGCCACGCCCCTTGCCGCTCACCCCATGAAAATCCCACTTCTCATTCTCTGCCCCGTCGTGTCCGCCAACCTGGATGCGCTGAAGCAGCGCTACGACGTCACGTATGCGCCCTCGGCCGATGAGCGCAAAGCGGCTATCGCCACGCACGGCGCGCGCTTCCAGGCGGTGCTGACCATCGGCACCATCGGCCTGACCGCCGAGGAAATCGCGGCCATGCCGGCCCTGGCGCTGGTTTCCTGCATGGGCGTGGGCCACGAGCGCGTGGATGTCGATGCGGCCAAGGCGCGCGGCATCGTCGTCACCAATGGCCGCGGCGCCAACGACGAATGCGTGGCCGATCATGCCATGGGGCTGGTCATTGCCAGCATCCGCGATTTTCGCAAGCTCGACCAGCTATGCCGAGACGGCGTATGGCGCACGGCGATCACGCCGCCGCGCAACGTCTCGGGCAAGCGGCTGGGCATTTTGGGCATGGGCGCCATCGGTGAAAAGATCGCCACCCGCGCCAAGGGTTTCAGCATGCCGGTGGCCTACCACAACCGCAACGCCAAGCCGGGTTCGCCGCATCAGTACTTCGACAGCGTGCAGGGGCTGGCAACGTGGTGCGACGTCCTGGTCTGCGCCGCGCCGGGCGGCGCGTCCACGCACCACATGATCAACGCCGACGTACTGCAGGCCCTGGGCGCCGACGGTTACCTGGTCAACGTGGGCCGCGGCAGCATCGTCGACACCCAGGCCCTGGCGGCCGCGCTGGCCGCGGGCACTATCGCCGGCGCGGGCATCGACGTGTACGAAAGCGAACCCCAGCCGCCTGCCGAACTCATCGGCCTGGACAACCTGACCCTGACGCCGCACCTGGCCGGCTGGTCACCCGAGTCCATCCAGGCGCAGTTCACCACCTTTGTTCAGAATATCGACGGGCATTTTTCCGGCAGCGGGGCGGTGACGCCGATCTAGCGGTCAGGCCAGCGCAAGCCCGCTGTGGGCACGGGTGCGGTCGTCGTGCAGTTCCTGCACGGCCAGCGCATCCGGGTGCACGTTCAGCGTGTTGCCCACGCTGCCCAGGTACTGGCAGGCGGCAAAACCCTGCGCGGCCTTTTCGTAGCGCGCCACCCAGGCGTTGCGGGCGGCCTGCTTCTCGAACGGCACCGGCCAGACGCTTGGTCGCGGCAGGTGCTCGTCAATGTCCACCCGCCACGGCTTGGCGCTCAGGCGCGCCCGAAAACAGTTCTGGTTGCGGCACATGCGCGTATAGACCGGGTCGGCGCCCAGTGCCTCGAAAGCCTCGGTCACGCCGGCATCTGCGGGCGCGAACACGTCGTGCATCGCCAGAATGCGTGCGCCCGACGGCGTGCGGTACAGCCGCAGGTGCCACTCGGGCCGTTGCTGGATGAACTGATCCACGCGTTCCCGCAGGCCCGTCAGTTGATCACTTTTGTCCTCGGTCAGGCGCAGCCCCTCGGCGCGTGCGCGCCAGAAACCGAACGCCGTCACCAGCATGAGCGTGGCCAGGCCCGCCATCGCCGAGTGCGTGGCGTAGCCCACCGCGAAGGCCATCAGAAACGCCGCGCCGATCACCGTCAGTCCGCGCGCGCTGCCGCGCCGGTCTTCGAAGTCGACGTCGACGAACATCACGTTGGGCGTGTTCAGGCAGCGCGCCCCGTAGCCGTTGCGGGTGATGATGCTGTCGCCCTGGCGTTCCAGGATTTCCTCGCGAATCGGCATGCCGTCGGCGCCGTTATACGCCAGCTTGCGCTCGCGACGCTGCAGCGGTTCGCCATTGACGATGCGGTCGAAAGCCTCGCGCGTGCGCTGGTCGGCATGCGCCTGCGCGGCCATCGCGCTGTCGTCGGACCAGCCGTAGCGGCGCACGGTGTATTGCTTGCCGGCCACCTGCTGCTGGATGCGGCCTTCGGCCCAGTACTCAGGAACGATCATGTGTCAGAAGCCTTTGCCGAGCGTGATCCACGCCAGCGCGAACAGCAGCAAGACGATGGCGATGGGCAGCCATTTGAAGCCGCCGCGCGGCACCCGGCCGGGTTCGGCCATCGGGTCGCCCAGCCTGTTCGATGACAAGGGGACGTCGTTTTCGGCGGCAGGGTTCAGTTGGGCGTCCACCAGCTTGAGGGCGTCGGCCAGCCCCAGGCCCGTGGCATCGCGCGTGAGCCGCACGGCTTCGACCTTATGGCCGCGCGCCAGGGCGTCCAGCGCGGCGGCGGGTACGGCGGGTTTGTTGCCGTGCATGGCGCCGGTTTGGGTTGCGCTGTCGTACGTGCCGCGGCTTGCGCTGCCGACGGCGCCTGCACCGCGCTCTTGCTCGCTGCTATTGGCGTACCGTTCGACCGCTTCCTTGGACGACTTCAGGTCCATGCCGGTCTGGTCACGCGTGATCTTGATGGCTTCGATCAGCTCGCCGCGCTCCAGCGCGGCAATGGCTTCGAGGGGAAGCTGGGTCATGGGGTCCTTTCAAGCTCGTCGTCTGACTCTTCTATTCGCACGATGATCATCGCCCCGCAGTTTACGGGGAATGGTGGCCACAGGATCAGGTCCAATATGTCTGAGTGTGTCAGCTAGCGTCGACGTCTTCCACGGAGCGGGGGCTGCCCGGCCTTATACCGTATAGTCGAAGCGAACTGCTTCAACGCATCGAGATTCTACGGAGCCGATGCCGCGGCTGTGCTGGCGGCTGTTTCAACGTTCGTCGCAGACAAATGATCATTGCGATATTCAGTCGGGGCTTTAAGCGATGACGACACGGCATGAACACTTTATCGACTACCTGGTAGACCGAGGCTGGATGGTGTTGCGCAGGGGGGCTGAAGCCTCTCCAGTGCATTCACCAGCCGGTTCTGCTGCGCACGCGACGTTCCTGGCCCTGTACACGCAGCTGAGCAATGCCGCGGACACGCGCTGGTTCCTCAGTGCCGCCGATTATGCCGGAGCCACTGACAGCGCCTTCGCTTGGGATGCCTTTCGCAGCATCAGTCTTGAAGCGGCGGCGAGCGATGCCGATCGGCAGTCTATCCAGGCATTCTGGGCGCGGTATCTGCCCGTCTTCATGAGCGTGGACGGCGACTACGAGTTTCTTGCACTGGACCGGGAATCAGGCAAGGTGGTGCACGGCATCGAACCGGAGTTCGAGGATGTCAGCGAGGTGGCCGTCAGCCTCGACGCCCTGTTCGAGCAGGTGCTGGCGGGCGGCAAGGCCGCCGCGTGGTTCGGCTGACGCCGCTACTTGTCCACCGACGGCATATCGCAGGTGGTTTCCGATATTTCGCAGATGCCCCGAAACCACGCCCGCCCGCGCGTGCGGTCTTTGGGGGCCAGTGCTTCGAACTTGTCGCTGTTGCGTATTTCGTAGTCCAGCAGCAGCCATTGGCCATCGCAGGCGACGATGCCTTGCACCTTGGCCCGTTCGGTCAGCCAGTTGTCTTGCAGGTCCAGCAGCCGTTCGCTGGCGGCGTCCGGGCGGGCGTATCCGCGCGCCGACTGGATGGCGATATTCGCGTCGCCGGCTTCGATCCAGCCTTCGCCCTGGTACACGGGCCGTGGCCGGCTTTGATCGCTGCCGGTCTTGGCATCGCTGGCATTCTTGATCCTGAGCCAGCCGTCGCGCGCCTCGGTCACATCGAACGTGACGCTGTAGTAGTCGATGGTGGGGTCCGGGCCGTCACCGCGGGTCGTCGGCAGGGTGCCCACTACCTTGGCCTGGGCGGACGGCGCCGCGCGCACCTGGACCACGGGCTTCTCATCGTTCGTCCAGCCCGAGAAGCTGCAGGCGGTGGCCCCCGGCGGGGTCCAGGCCGTGCCCTGAGCGGGCGGCGGGGCGGCGAACGCGGGCGACAGGGTCAGTGTGGCAAGTACCAGGAATATCGGTCGAAAGGTCATGGGCTTGATCTCGTCGTCGATGGAAACTGGAAAGACAGGGAGCGGGCTGCGGTGTGGGCCGGGCAGCCCGCGGCATCAGCCGTGCTTGGGGAAACCGCCGCTGACCCATTCCGAGGCGCGCTGCACGTTCAGCTTGTAGGTCGGCGCCACGTGGGTCTGAGCCAGCTGTTCGCCCAATTCGTCGTAGGCGCTCAGCACGGCATAGGGTTCGTCTTCGTCGGGAACGATGTCCAGCTTGATCGTCAGGCGGCCGGCGTCGGCGTCGATCTTCACGCTCTTGTGCAGGGTCGCGTGCAATTGCTGTTCGTGGCGGCGCAGCACTTCGTTGGCGGTCTTGACCAGGGTGGAGAACGCGGGGCCGTCCATCGGCTTGGGGTTCTTCTTGTCGCGGCCCATCGTCCAGGGGCCTACCAGGGCGGGTTCGGCCTGGCCGTCCAGCGTCATCTCCACGGCCCAGCCGTCGTCGTCTTCGTTCTTGATGATCCGAGCGGTCCAGCCGTCATCGCGCCACAACCTGGCTTCTTGTTCCTTGCGGTCTTCGGCGATATCGGACTCGGGCGTGCGGGTGTCATTCACTGCGGTACTGCTCCTGGGTGGGATGGTGGGGGCGCGGACGTTCGCGCGACCTTCAGCACTTTAACTTAAGGCTGGGGGGATTTCCTGGCGTGGGGGCGCTTTTGACACAGAGAGGGGGCGTTGGCGGGAGTAACGGCCGTTATCACCGAACTTCCGACACAACTCCGCTCAAGCTCAGCGGCTTTTTGCGATCACATCCGTCATGTATTTATTCAGATCGCGAAAATCCTGAACCGTCCAGGCATGCGGCGGCACCTTCACGCCGTTCTCTTTCAACGTCTTGGGGATCAAGTCGCCGTTCGGACGCAGGATCACCGATGACACGATGACGCCCGGATAGTCATGCAGCCGCTTCTTGAAAGCGGCGGTGGTCAGGTCGGGGGTAGGCGGATTGCTCTTCTTGGCCAACGGCCCGGTGCCCTTGATGTCTGCCCCATGGCACATGGCACATCGCTGCGTGAAGAGGTTCTTGCCGTTGAGGTTCTGTGCGAACGCGGGCGCGGCTTGGGCCAGCAATGCAACGCCCAGCGAGGCGATGCTTAAAACACGGACTGTCATTTTGTCTTTTTATATGAATTGAATAATGGTCAAGGCAAGCCAGGACGCGACGGTGTCCTGGCCCTCGGGCCGTCATGGCTCGATGATCTCTACTCGCTCGCCATGGCGCAATGCTTCATCGATGAGCCGGCGAAGGGCCAGTGAGGCAATCGCGGGGTTCACAAGATGGTCCACGAAGTAGAAACCCGCTGGCTCCAGCGCATAGCTGTAGATGTCCGTCATTGAAGGCCGCTCGATCGCGTCCGGCAGCTTTTTGATCAGCGCGGACGGATCATAACCAGCGGGAACGGCGAACTTGATCTGGTATTCGATGCCCATGGCTAGCTCAGTTCAAACTGTGGATCGTCCCCACGCCGAATGGTCATGGAATCTGCTGGCGGGACTTAGGAAAGTTCGGGCGAATTCCCGCTCATTGCCCATCAAGACGTTCGCGGTTCCAATTCCTCCAGGTCGGCGGAATTGAAGCCCCAGCGGTGCGTCGGGTCTGCCTTGCATTGGATGACGATCTTGATTTCGCGTTTGGCGCCGACGTCTTTCAGCCCGATCTCGCCGTTGCATACCGGGCAGTCTCCGCCCAGGGTGGTGATATAGACGCTGCCGTGCTTGTCGGATTCGACGTTGAACCAGCCCGCAATGCTGACGAACCGTTTGCGCAACAGGCGATAGCCGATCATCAGCGCCGCGCCGAACGGAATGATCAGCCAGAACCACCACACGCCCCAGCGATACGACATTTCACCCAGGCTGGCGATGACCCCGGCCGCGCCGATGGCCGTCAGCCACAGGCGCTTGAGCGAGTGGCCGCGAAACGCGATGGGAATGATGTTGGTGCGCACGAGCCGCGGCAGGCTCCAGCCGCCTTCCTTGGAGAGCGGTCGGCGATACCCGGATTCAAGAATATCCTGGTCGGCCTTGAAACCGTCGTCCGGCACCGGGGACGGCTTGGGGCTGGACAAGCCGGACAAGGTCTTTTTGCATTCGTCGCAAAGAGGGCCCCGGCCGCGGAACGCAGCCCCGCAAGTTTGGCAATGCACGTGCATTCCCTCGCGAATGATGACAACGGGCGAAAGAATACAACTGATTGGGAATTCAGAATGTTGCGGACCCCCGGCGTCGCGGCTGCGACGCCGGGGGTTTTACGGCCACTTGAATAAAAACGCTGGCGGCAGATCGAGCGTGAATGGCGAACTGCCCCAGGTTTTAAGGCATGTACGGCTGCGCTTTAGAACCGCACCGCCAGCTTGAACATGCCCGACTGTTGCCGGTTGCCGCCGCCAAACTGTGCGTCGTACGCAACGCCCGCGGTGGTGTTGCGGGCGATGGCGATTTCGGCGCCCAGGCCCAGCACGGCCGCGTTCTGCGCTATCGGTGCACCGCTGACCGAGAACGTGCTGCCGCCGTCGAAGGCCAGGTCCTGCCGGGGCTTGACGTCGCCCATGGCATGGCGCCAGCCCAGCGACGCGGTGAGGCGGCCGGGTGCGCGGTTGGACTCGAATTCCCAGGCGCCGCGCAGGCCCAGCGTGGTGGTGGTCACGTCGTCGGTGCTGCCCGATCCGCGCAGGGCGGCCGATCCACCCGATTCCTGGAAGTCGCGGGTGCGCAGCTGGTTCCAGGCCAGGCCGGCGTAGGGTTCGATGCTGTAGGCGTCGCCCAGCGGCAGCTTGTAGCCCAGTTCGGTGAACACCTGCGTGGACGAGGCGTTGTACGAGGACTTCAACTGCTGGTTCAGGCTGCCCGCCGCGACATTGCGCTTGGTGTCGACGTCATGCCAGGTGTAGGCGGCACCGGCCATGAAGCGGATGTGGCCGGGGCCGGCGGGGAAGTTGCGGCCGCCGAACACGGTTGCCGTGTAGCTGTCGACGTTGGTGCGCGCCGAGGTGTCGGCCACGGAGCTGTGGCTGCCGGTGTAGCCGACCGCGCCGCCCAGGCGCCAGCCGCCGCCCACGGCGGCATCGGTGCCCACGAACAGGCCGCCGGCCGACTGGCTGACGCGCGAGGCGTTGCCGTCGCCGCCCAGGCTGCCCCAGTTGCCGAAGACCTGCGCCCAGACCGGGTGCGCGCCGCTTTGCGGCAGGGCGTCGGACGAGGGCGAGCCCAGTTGGGCCGTGGGCGGACCGGCAAACAGGGGCGCGTCGAGGTTGCCGCGCAGATGATCCAGCGGCAAGGTGCGCACGGTGTCGCTCTGGCCTTGCAGCACGCTGGCGGTGCTGGCGTAGGCTTCGCCCGCCAGCTGCTTCAGGGCCGATCGCGCTTCGGTGGGCGTCATGGTCAGCACGGCGGTCGTGACCTGGCTGGCGCCGGTGTTCCTGGGCGAGGTGATGCCGCTGCCGATCACGGGCGAGCCGCTGCCGGTCGAGGAGGTGGCGGGGGTCGACGAGCCATTGCCGGCCGCGCCATTGCCGGCCGCGCCATTGCCCGTGGCCGAGGAACCATTGCCGGAGGACGACGCCCCGTTGCCATTGCTCGTGGCGGGCGGGTCTTCCTTGTCCAGCGCGTTGCCCACGCTGCTTTCGTTGCCTGAGTTGCCGATGCTGCCGATCGGCACGTCATTGCGCGTCAGCGTCATGAAGGCGTTTTTCGCGTCGTAGCTCAGCGTGGGGGTCAGGAAGGCGTAGTTGCTGGAGGCGCCGGTGAATCGGCCCTGGATGCCGCCGTCGGCCGTCAGGATGTTGTAGGTGGTGCGCGGCGCATAGTTGCCGTCGGGGCCGACGTGGGCCACGGTGCCGTCCAGGTAGGCGATGCCGGTGACGTGGATGCGGTCGCTGGCGCTGCTGGCGGGGTCGGCGTGCACGCGGTAGATCGTGTCCTGGCCGAAGGTCAGGTTGCCGTTGACGGTGAGCGTCCCGATGGGCGAGCCATCGTTGCCCGGCGAGATGACGGCGGTGGGGTACAGCGTGGTGGTGCCGACCTGGCCGACGCCGGCCAGCACGACTTCGCGGCCGATGTCCATGGGGCCGTTCAGCTTGCCATCGATTTCCAGGGCGCCGTCGGCGATCAGGATGGGGCCGGACAGGCCGCTGCTGTCGGCGGTCAGGATCAGCGAGCCGGGGCCGGTCTTGACGAAGCCCTGCGTGCCCTGCAGCGGGTTGTGGATGGTGTCGACGAACTGGCCCGACGCATAGGTGCCGTCGCCCACGACGAGGGCGGGCGGGTTGCCGCCGTTGCCGACCAGGGTGATGGGCGCGCCTTGCACGGTGTAGCGGTCGGTGGCGAACTGGATGCCCGACACGCGCACGGGGCCCGCGCCGCCGTCGACCGTGACCGTGCCGGCCGCGCCGGTGAAGATGGCATAGCCGCCATCGGGCAGGGCGCCGGTGGCATTGGTGGGGCTGTTCCAGTTGCCGCCGGTGGCGCTCCAGGTGCCGTTGCCGCCGCCCGCGCGGGTGGCGGATGCCACGCCGTTGCCGTTCCACAGGTTGGTGGTGCTGGGGCCGAGGATCAGGTTGATCTGCTTGTCGCCGGTCAGCGACTGGATGTTGGCGGCCGGCACGGAATCGCCGGTGACGGTGCCCAGCGTCAGGCCGTTGCCGCTCAAGGTGCCGCCGTACGACAGGATGCGGTAATAGCCGGCGTTGACCCCCAGGGTATTGACCGAGACGTTCAGCGTCGTGTTGTTCAGCGCAACATTGCCGCCGACGGTGATGTTGTCGCCGGTGCCGGGCTGGGTGATGGGCAGGCCGGCATAACCGGTCTCGAATTCGAATACGGCATTGTTCATCGACAGGTCGCCTTTGACGACCAGGTTGCCGTTGGACACGCCGGTGGGCGTGCCGACGGGATAACCGGGGGCCACGCGCGAATTGCCCGACACATTCAGGTTGCCGTTGACCGTGCCAAAGCCGGACACGGTGGCGTTCGACACGGCATTGACGTTGCCGTTGAGGGTGACGCCGGCGCCGCCGCCATTGCCGCCGACGACCAGCGTGCCGCCATTGACGTCAACGCCGCCGGGGAAGTTGGCCGAGCCGTCGAATACCTGGGTATTGCCGGGTGCCACCGTCAGGTCGGCGGCCAGGGCGCCGCCGCAGTAGGTCGTGCTGAGCGCGAGCGTCGCGGTCAGCCATTTGTTTTTGCCAGAGGTCAAAACTGGAGTCCTTTGTATTTCGATTGATAATCTCGCCCGGGCATTTTTCGCCGATGTAACGAAGTTGCTGCATAACGAAACAAAATGCTCTGGCGCTGCGAGGAATCGAAAAAAGGACGGAATTTATACTAATTTTTTTGCAATACAAAGTAAGGGTGTTTGGATACCATCCGTATTATTAAGGGTCGGGTTGTGGATACCAACCGATTGATTTTAAACAGGGTTTTAGATACCGTCCGCATTATCAAAATGGCGTGAATTGATACATTTAATCGTATAAAAAACGGGGCGGGATGAGGGGTGATGGATGTGGTGATGGTGCTGTGATGCTTATTATTGATTCTCTAGTTGTTGGATATTCCAGGAATTAATTATTAAGCGCTTTTTATGTCATTAATAATAAAACACTGCATTATTGAAAATAATGAGCGGCATCCACAAGCGCAAGTGGCTGCCCATGGGCAGCCACCAAGCGATTCAGGCGTGAACGCCAGGCGATTCGGCGTTCAATGCCTACGGATTCACCAGCACCGGCTTGTCTCGATATGCCGCCGGAAAGGTCTTGGCCAGGTTTTCCACCTTGGGCACGTCATTGACCATGATGTACATGCTGTAGGGGTGGCGCACCAGATAGTCCTGGTGGTAGCCCTCGGCCGGGTAGAAGCCCTTCAGCGGTTCCACCGTGGTCGCCAGCGTCTTGGGATACACGCCCGCCTTGTCCAGCTGCGCGATGTAGGTTTCGGCCACCTTGCGCTGGCTGTCGTTGGTGGGGAAGACGGTGGACCGATACTGCGTGCCGCTGTCCGG
>PJUB01000420.1_pt1 | contig 16990 bp, 15 predicted proteins | sample 1512141 | NCBI WGS metagenome assembly PJUB01 (sample SAMN08177677, study PRJNA422409) | Soil metagenome, whole genome shotgun sequencing project. | isolation source: Soil enriched on filter paper: alkali lignin treatment | place: USA: Madison | collected 2015-01-15 | reverse complement strand
TTCGAGCCGTTCTCGATGGGCCACTCGATCCTGGGCTACGGCATGAGCCTGGCGAGCCGCGCGGGCGTTGCGCCGATGATGAACCGGCGCACCCTGTCGATCATGGGCGACGGCGGCTTCTGGCACAACGGGCTGCTCACGGGCGTACAGAGCGCGCTGTTCAACGGCGACGACGCGGTGCTGCTGATCTTCAAGAACGGCTACACCTCGGCCACCGGCACGCAGGACATCATCTCGACGCCCGACGACGAAATCAAGGAGCGCGCCGTCGACAAGCAGCAGAGCCTGGTCGACAAGAACCAGACCATCGAGGCCACGCTGAAGGGCCTGGGCGTGCAGTGGATGCGCGCCGTGACCACCTACGACGTGGAGCGCATGCGCAGGACGCTGACCGAGGCGCTCACCAGCGACTTCAATGGCCTGAAGGTGGTGATTGCCGAAGGCGAATGCCAGCTCGAGCGCCAGCGGCGCATCAAGCCCTGGATCGCGGGCCTGCTGCGCAAGGGCGAGCGCGTGGTGCGGGTGAAGTACGGCGTCGACGAGGACGTGTGCAACGGCGACCACGCCTGCATCCGCCTGTCGGGCTGCCCCACGCTCACGCTCAAGGACAACCCCGATCCGCTGAAGGTGGACCCGGTGGCCACCGTGATCGACGGCTGCGTGGGCTGCGGCCTGTGCGGCGCCAACGCGCATGCGGCCACGCTGTGCCCGAGCTTCTACCGGGCCGAGGTGGTGCAGAACCCCAAGTGGCATGAACGGCTGCTGCACGGCCTGCGCGGTGCGGTCGTGCGCGCGCTGCAGCCGGCATGAGGGACAAGCACATGGAACAGAACCGTCCCCTCACCCTGCTCGTCTGCGCCCTCGGCGGCGAAGGCGGCGGCGTGCTCACCGAATGGCTGGTCGATACCGCGCGCCATGCCGGCTACGCCGCGCAGAGCACGTCGATCCCCGGCGTGGCGCAGCGCACCGGGGCCACCACCTACTACATCGAAGTGTTCCCCGTGCCGCTCGCCCGGCTCGCCGGCAAGCGCCCCGTGTTCAGCCTGAGCCCGGTGCCGGGCGCGCTCGACGCCATCGTGTCGTCGGAGCTGCTGGAAACCGCGCGCCAGATCGGCAACGGCATGAGCGCGCCGCTGCGCACGCTGGTCATCAGCTCCTCGGCGCGCATCTTCACCACGGCCGAGCGCATGGAGCCGGGTGACGGGCGCGCCGACGCGCAGCGGCTGCTCGACGTGGTCAAGGCCTTCAGCCGCGAGCACCATGTGTTCGACATGAACGCCATCGCGCGCGATAGCGGCACCGTGGTCAGCGCGGTGATGCTCGGCGCCATCGCGGGCAGCGGGCTGTTCCCGTTCCCGCGCGAGGCCTACGAGCATGTGGTGCGCGGCGGGGACACCAGCGCCCCGGAGAAACTGAACAAGATGGCCGCCGCCAGCCTGCGCGGCTTTGCCGCCGCCTTCGAAGCGGTGAACGCACCGCGCGCGCAGGCCGCGTTCGTGAGCAGCGTGCTGGCCAGCGACACGAACGACGCACCGCCCCCGGCCAGCGCCCTGCCGGCCGAACTCGCCCGGCGCTTTCCACCCGCGGTGCACGACATGCTCGCGCTCGGCCACGCTCGCGTGCTCGACTACCAGGACGCGGCGTATGCCGCGCTCTACGCCGACCGGCTGGGCCGCGTGCTCGATGCCGAGCGCACCGCCGACCCGGCCGGCGCACAGGGCTTTGCCATCACGCGGGAGATGGCGCGCTGGCTCGCGCTGTGGATGGCCTTCGACGACATCGTGCGGGTCGCCGCGCTCAAGGGCCGCGCAAGCCGGGCGCAGCGCGTGCGGCAGGAGGTGCGCGCCGGCGACGACGACATCGTGAAGGTCTACGACCACTTCAAGCCCGGCGCGGCGGAATTCGCGGCGCTGCTGCCGGCTTCGCTCTCGCGCCGCGTCACGGCCTGGGACCGGGCCCGCCAAGCGCGCGGCCGGGAGCCGTGGGCGCTGCCGCTGAAGGTGGGCAGCCACTCGGTGTTCGGCATGGCCTCGCTGCGGCTGCTGGCGTCGCTGCGCTGGCTGCGCCGCCGGGGCAGCCGCTTCGCCGAGGAACAGGCGCTGATCGAGCGCTGGCTCGCGGCGGTGGAAGCCGGCACCTGCGAGGCCTGGGCGCTGGGCCACGAACTGGCGCTGTGCGGGCGGCTCATCAAGGGTTACGGCAGCACCAACGAGCGCGGCAAGCACAACCTGCTGCACGTCATCGACGCGCTGGCCGGCCGCACCGCCCTGCCGGCAACGGCGCGAGCCGCCGCGATCGCCGCGGCCCGCGAGGCGGCGCTGGCGGACGAAGGCGGCAAGGCGCTCGACGCCGCGCTGGCGGCGCACGGCGCGGCACCCCGGCCGGTGCAGGCGCAGCCCATCCGCTGGATGAAGCGGCCACCGCCCGCGAAGGCTTGAGGCGAGGCGACCGATGGCCTTGCTGCTCAACGTGGACGACCACCGGCGCCGTGCGCGCCGTGTGCTGCCGCGCCTGGTGTTCGACTATGTCGACGGCGGCGCGGAAGACGAACGCTGCCTGCGGCGCAACCGCGACGCAATCGAAGCGCTGCCGCTCATTCCGGAATGCCTGCGCGACACCACCACGGTGGACACCGGCATCGAACTGTTCGGGCGCCGCTGGCGCGCGCCGTTCGCGGTCGCGCCCATCGGGCTGGCCGGGCTGGTACGGCCGCGCGCCGACGCCTTGCTGGCCGGAGCCGCGCAGGCCGCGCGCGTGCCCTTCATCCTCTCGACCGCATCGAACACCCGCATCGAGGACGTGCGCACCGCCGCGCCCGACGCCACGCTGTGGATGCAGCTCTACGTGATGGGCGAGCGCGCCATTGCCGAACGCATCGTGCGCCGCGCGCGCGCTGCGGGCTTCGAGGCGCTGGTGCTCACGGTCGATGTGCCGGTGAGCGGCCTGCGGGAACGCGACCTGCGCCACGGCTTTCGCGTGCCGATGCGGCTCACGCCCGGCACACTGTTCGACATGGCGCGGCACCCGGCCTGGCTGCTGCGGCTTGCGCGCCACGGCATGCCGCGCTTCGAGAACCTGCTGCCCGATGAAGACGGCGCACCCGTCTCCGCGCAGACGCAGGCCGCGCTGCTCTCGCGCACCATGGACCGCGCGCTCACCTGGGAAAGCCTGGGCTGGCTGCGCAAGCTCTGGGACGGCCCATTGCTCGTCAAGGGCCTGCTGGGCGCGGAAGACGCACGGCGTGCCGTGCGCCACGGCGCCGACGGCATCGTGGTTTCCAACCACGGCGGACGCCAGCTCGACGCCGCGCCGGCCAGCATCGCCGCCCTGCCCGCGATGGTCGACGCCGTGAACGGGCGGATCCCCGTGCTCATGGACGGGGGCATCCGGCGCGGAAGCGACATCGTGAAGGCGCTCGCGCTCGGCGCGCGCGGGGTCCTGGTCGGGCGCGCCCCGGTCTACGGGCTGGCGTGCGACGGCGAGCGCGGTGCGCTGTCGGTGCTGCAGATGCTCATCCAGGAGACCGAACGCACGATGACCCTGCTGGGCGCCACGCAGGTGCGCGAACTCGGCCCGCATCACGTGGACAGGCCTTCGCCGCGTTCGCCCGACGAACAGGAAGGCGTGCCAACGCGACCCAAGGAAAACACGCACGGGAAACCCTCCATTTACCCCGCGCGCGCGACTGCCTAGATTGCTCAACCCAGACGAACACATAACGAAGGAGACCATGACAATCGCCCACCGCCCCCACCGCACGGCACTGGCCCCGGCCGCCGTCGCCATCGCCGCCGCCCTTGCGCTCTGCACGCCCGCCGCGTATGCACAGGACAAGCCCGTGCAGCTCAAGCTGTCGAGCTGGGTGCCCGCGCAGCATCCGCTCAACCCCGCGCTGCAGGCGTGGGCCGATGACATCAAGAAGGAGTCCGGCGGCACCATCACCGCGATCCTGTTTCCGTCGGAGCAGCTCGGCAAGGCCTTCGACCACTACGACATGGCGCGCGACGGCATCGCCGACTTCTCCTACGTGAACCCCGGCTACCAGCCCGGCCGGTTTCCGGTGATGGCCGGCGCGTCGCTGCCCTTCCTGTTCGCCAACGGCAAGGAAGGCTCGGCCGCCATCGACGCCTGGTACCGCAACTACGCGGCCAAGGAAATGAAGGACGTGAAGTACTGCTTCGCCTTCGTGCATGACCCCGGCACCTTCCATTCGCGCAAGAAGATCACCGTGCCCGGCGACGTCAAGGGCCTGAAGGTGCGCCCGGCCACCAGCACCGTGGGCCAGCTCATCACCTCGCTGGGCGGCACCAACGTGCAGGCCTCGGCGCCCGAATCGCGCGACATGCTGGAGCGCGGCGTGGCCGACGCCATCACCTTCCCGTGGGGCTCCATCGGCCTGTTCGGCATCGACAAGGTGGTGAAGTACCACATGGATGCGCCGCTGTACGTCACGCCCTTCGTGTGGGTCATGAACAAGAGCAAGTACGACGCCATGTCCACCGCGCAGAAGAAGGTGATCGACGACCACTGCACCAGCGAATGGGCGCAGAAGGTGGCCGGGCCGTGGGCCGACTTCGAGTTCGCCGGCCACGCCAAGATGGCGGCGCTTTCGGGCCACGAGATCTACAAGCTCACGCCGGAGCAGCTCGACGCATGGCGCAAGGCCGCGGCGCCCTCGGAAGCGCAGTGGGCCGAGAGCGTGAAGAAGGTCGGCGAAGACCCGAAGGCGGTGATGGATGCGTTGAAGGCCAGCCTCGCCAAGTACAAGTCGGCGCTCTGAGCGATGGCTACCCGGTCCGCCAGCTACATGGACCGCGCGATCAATACGATTGAATGGCTCGCCGCCGTTTTTGTAGGGATCGTCGCGCTCAACATCTTCGTGGCCGTGGTGCTGCGCAAGTTCTTCGACACCTCGATCCCCGACGCCTACGACTTCGGCCGCATGCTGCTGGGGATCCTGATCTTCTGGGGCATCGCGGCCACCAGCTACCGCGGCGGCCATATCACGGTCGACCTCGTGTGGACGGCGGCGGGCCCGCGCATGAAGCGCGCGATCGACGTGTTCGCCACGCTGGTGCTGCTGTTCGTGGTGGCGGTGCAGACCGCCATGCTGTTCGACAAGGTGCGCGGCACCTACGTCGACAACGTGCAGACCTATGACCTGAACATTCCAACCTGGCCGTTCTATGCCGTGGCCTGGGCCGGCGACGTGTGCGCGGTGCTGCTGATCGCGATCCGCACCTACCGGCTGATCTTTCACCCCGAGCAACTCGAAGAAGTTCACGCAGAACAGAAGGCGGACGAATGAGCCCCGATGCAGTGGCAGTGCTGGGCTTCGTCGCCCTGTTCGTATTGATGTTGTTGCGCGTGCCGGTGGGCATGGCGATGGGCCTGGTGGGCGTGACCGGCTACAGCTACCTCGTGGGCCCCGGGCCGGCGCTGAAGCTGGTCGGCCAGACCTCGATGCGCACCGTGACCGACTACACCTTCGGCGTGATCCCGATGTTCATGCTGATGGGCGCGCTGGTGTCGGTGTCGGGCGTGAGCCGCGAGCTCTTCAAGGCCGCCAACTCGATGATCGGCCACCTGCGCGGCGGCCTCGGCGTGGCCACCGTGGTGGCATGCGGCGGCTTCGCTGCGATCTGCGGCTCGTCGGTGGCCACGGCCGCCACCTTCTCCGCGGTGGCGTATCCGGAGATGCGGCGCTTCAACTACCCGCAGTCGTTCTCCACCGGCGTGATTGCCGCGGGCGGCACGCTGGGCGCGATCCTGCCGCCATCGACCGTGCTGGCCGTGTACGCCATCCTCACGCAGCAGGACATCGGCAAGCTGTTCATGGCGGGCATCGTGCCCGGCATCCTGGCGATGGCGATGTACGTGCTGACCATCGCGATCATCGTCAAGCTGCGGCCCGACTGGCTGCCCGGCGGCGAGGTCAAGCCGTGGTCGGAACGCGTGAAGGACCTGAAGAATGTGTGGGCGCCGCTGGTGCTGTTCGTGTTCGTGATCGGCGGCCTGTACGGCGGCTTCTTCACGCCGACAGAGGCGGGCGGCGTGGGTGCGAGCGGTGCGTTCATCCTCGGGCTGGTGCGGCGCAAGCTCGACGGCCCGAAGATCCGCGAGGCGCTGCTGTCGGCCACGCGCACGGCTGCGGCGGTGTTCACGGTGCTGATCGGCGCGCTGCTGTTCGGCTACTTCCTCACCATCACGCAAAGCCCGCAGAAGCTCACCGAGTTCCTCACCGGCCTGGGCATCGGCCGCTACGGCGTGCTCGCGCTCATCATGCTGATGTACCTGGTGCTCGGCTGCCTGATGGACGCGATGGCGATGATCATCCTGACCGTGCCCATCATCTACCCGGTGATCGTGCACCTGGGCTTCGACCCCATCTGGTTCGGCGTGATCATCGTGATGACGGTGGAGCTGGGGCTGATCCATCCACCGGTGGGCATGAACGTGTTCGTCATCAAGAGCGTGGTGAAGGACGTGAGCTTCACCACCATCTTCAAGGGCGTGCTGCCGTTCATCGTGACCGACATCGTGCGCCTGGTGATCCTGATCGCGTTCCCGATCATTGCCTTGTGGCTGCCGACGAGAATGGGCTGATGAGCAACAGCAACAACGTCAAGGAAGTCGTCTACACCGCGCGCGTCGAGTTCGGCGACTGCGACCCCGCCGGCATCGTCTGGTTTCCCAACTTCTTCCGCTGGATCGACGCGGCCTCGCGGCACTTCTTCGCCGAGTGCGGCGTGCCGCGCTGGGAAGAAACCACGCAGACGCTGGGCGTGATCGGCACGCCGCTGGTCGACACGCACACGCGCTTCGTCAAGGCCGCAAGCTACGGCGACACGCTGCAGATCGCGGTGCGCATCAAGGAATGGCGCGAGAAGAGCTTCGTGCAGACCTATCGCGTCACGCGCGGCGACGACCTGATCCTCGAGTGCGAGGAGGTAAGGATCTTCGCGGCGAAGCGTGAAGGCGGCGGGATCCGGGCGGTGCAGATTCCGCCGTCGATCCGGGTGCTCTGCGAGTAGCCTTCAGCGCGCCTCGGCCTGAAGCTTCGCGAGCAGGCCATCGACGCCATGGTCGATCAGGTCGAAGACTTCGACGAAGTCTTTCTGGCCGCCGTACCAGGGGTCGGGCACGTCGCCGTCGATGCCGTCAGCGAACTCCGTGAACAGATGGATCTTGCCCTCCGTGCCAGCAGGCGCGAGCCTGCGCAGCGCGGCGCAATGCTGGGCCGTCATGCCAATGATCAGGTCGAAGCGCTCGAAGTCGGCCTTGCGCACCTGACGCGCGCGGTGCGCATGCATCTCGATGCCGCGGCGCCTGGCCTCGGCTACCGAGCGCGGGTCGGGCGGATTGCCGCGCTCCTCGTCGGAGATGGCGGCGCTGTCGACATCGACATCGAAGCCGGCCGCGCGGGCCTTGTGCATGAGGAGTACGTGGGCCGTGGGCGAGCGGCAGATGTTGCCGGTGCAGACGAACAGAATCGAAGGGTTTTTCAATTGGGGCAAGAAGGTCGGTGGAACCGCATTTTCGTCCCACGGGGAAAGAGCACCTCCAGCGCCCGGCGGGACCCGCGACCGCCCTCGCGATATGCGTCGCCGCAGTAGGATGGAACGATGCCCCTGCATCGCCCCCTGCACATCGCCGCCCTGTTCTGCACCGCCACCCTTCTGGCGGCCTGTGCGACCCCAGCCGATCGCGGCGCAGCAACCGCGCGGCACGCCATGGCCGCCACGGATCGCGAAGGCGGTGGAGCTGCGCTGGCGTCCAGGGCCCCGGTCGCAGACCTCTCGCCGGCCGAGGCGCTGGCCCCTGAGGCGCAGGGTGCCCGGGTACGCTGGAGCGGCGGAATCAACGCCATCGAGTCGCGTGAAGGCGCTCGCCAGTGCTTCACCCTGCTGCATGCCACTTTCGATGCACAAGGCGTGCTGCAGTGGCCGCGCGATGCGCAGAATTTCGTCGCCTGCGGCCCGGGGCGTTATGACCGGGAGCTGGTGGCCCAGTTCACGCTGGTGAGCCTCGAAGGCCGTGTGAGCGGGCAACAGATGCTTATGGACAAGCCGGTTCCCGTGATGGAGATCGATGCGCTGTATCGACACTCCGACTGCGTACAGGGCAGCGAGAAGAGTCCCGAGTGCTACGCGGGCTATCTGCGACCTCAAAGTCCTTAGCACCCTGCCGCGAGGCATCCGCCAAGCTACGCAGAGATCGATCGCGTCCAGGTGCGCGCAGCGGACGCCAGAAGACTACAAGCGCACGGGTTGCCGGCCTTCATTCCGGGCCGCGTCGAACGGCGCGCGCTGGATATGCTGAGGCCGCGCGCTCCAGCCAACGACGTACAGAGCGCGAAACAACTCTATGGAGGTCAGGTGAGGAAAAACCCTTTGGTACTGCTTGTGGTCGGCGTGATCCTTCTGATTGCAGGTGCGATGCTTACCTTCGGGGGCACGGCGCCAGCGGCTGATGCCGCGACGGTGGCGAAATGCCAGGAGCGAATGAAAGATCAGGGCGCGGAGATGCTCGGGCGATGCAAGGAGTCGGCATTCGCCACGGCCATGACGGCGACCGATGCCAATGCCGCGGCCCGTGCCATCAGCGCGAGCAACAACAGCGAGATCGGAGGCAATGCCCTCGGCATGTTCCTGCTGGGCCTGGGGCTCGTCTTGACGGTGGCGGGCGGTCTGGCATGGAGAAGGCGAGCGGCGACGGCATAGAGGTGCCCAGAGGGCCTTGTGCGGATCGCCACCCGATCGAGAGAAGACCCTTGCGCATTGCGTGAAGCCAATCCCGAAGGTTGACGCATCCATGATGCGGTGCAACAATCGTGAAATCTTCATTTCGGAGCCCCGTGCGTGGACAGTGCCAGTTGGATCAGTGACAAGACGCGTGCCTCGGCAGGCGTGACACTCCAGGCTCTCTAGCGCAGACTTCCCGCGCTGTGGCCGCCGTGCACGCAGCGTGACCCCCTTGCCCTCGCGGCAAGCGGTTCTCTCCTCCCGATACCCGCCCCTCTCGTCACTGGCTTTTTCAGTCAGCTTGCGTGCGTCCGTGCGCGAGGCCCTTCAACGCGAAGGAGCCTTGTCATGCGTCATCTAGAAACTCGTCAGCAGCCGTTGCAACAGCAGCAGGCGCATCCGCGGACGCAGCACAGCGGCGGCACGCCTGCGAGTGCCAACGCGCCTCGCATCGACGACACGCTGGACCAGGCCGCCGCGCTCTGGACCACCCGCCGCATCCGCAGCTGCCTGGTGCTGCTCGATCCATCCGCTCGCCCGGCGCACCGCTGAAGCCCGCGCGCACCCCGCCCCATTCACGCACGCAGACAAAGGAGGCCCCCATGGACCCAGCCCCTCATTTGCGCCCCTGCGCGCCCCGTCCATTGGTCCGATCGATTGCCAGCCAGAGAGAGCGCAGCGTGCCGTGCTGCGAAGGAATAGTCACGCCTGATTGACCGAGGCGTGCGCGCTTTTCTTTCCTTCACGGCCCGCGCTGCCGCCGTGAAGGAAAGAAAAAATGAAAAACGTCCTGAAGTCCTTTTTCGAGAGCTTCCTGCGCAGCCGCCACATGCTGCATCACTTCGAGCGCTGGCAGACGCTGCTGGGCTCGAAACCCGCCGCCGCCGGCTCGGCCAGCATGCCGGCCGACATCGCCAAGGCGCTGAGCGCCGCCTCGCGCACCGACGCCGGCGAAATGCTGGTCAGGCTCCACAGTTCGCCGCGCGGCCTCAGTGAAGGCCATGCGCAGGTGCTGCGCAAGCGCCTGGGCAGCAACGAGGTCCGCCACGAGCAGCCGCTGCCCTGGTGGCAGCACCTGTGGCAGTGCTACCGCAATCCGTTCAACCTGCTGTTGACGGTGCTGGCGCTGATCTCCTACGCCACCGACGACATGAAGGCCGCGCTCGTCATCAGCAGCATGGTGGTCCTGTCGACGGTGCTGCGCTTCCTGCAGGAGTCGCGCTCCAACAAGGCGGCCGAGCGGCTCAAGGCAATGGTGAGCAACACCGCGACGGTGCTGCGGCCCGCACCGGGCCAGAAGGCAGGATCGGCCGGCGACGAAGGCTTCGATGCCACGCACGCTGGCACGCTGCGCGTCGAGGTGCCGATGCGCGACCTGGTGCCGGGCGACGTGATTGCGCTGTCGGCCGGCGACATGATCCCGGCCGACTGCCGCCTGCTCACCGCCAAGGACCTGTTCATCAGCCAGTCCGCGCTCACGGGCGAGGCCATGCCGGTCGAGAAGTTCGTCGCCGACCGCGGCGCGCACGACGCCGGCGTGCTCGAACGCGAGAACCTGCTCTTCATGGGCACCAACGTGATCAGCGGTACCGCCACCGCGTTGATCGTGCACACGGGCGACCGCACCTTCTTCGGTGCCCTCGCGCAGCGCGTGACCGCCACCGACCGCGGCACCAGTGCTTTCCAGGCCGGCATCAACCGCGTGAGCTGGGTGCTGATCCGCTTCATGCTGGTGATGGCGCCGCTGGTGCTGGTGATCAACGGCGTGGCCAAGGGCGACTGGTGGGAGGCGGCGCTGTTCGCGCTGTCGATCGCGGTCGGCCTCACGCCCGAGATGCTGCCGATGATCGTGACCGCCACGCTGGCCAAGGGCGCGGTCGTGATGTCGCGCCAGAAGGTGATCGTCAAAAGGCTCGAGGCCATCCACAACTTCGGCGCAATGGACGTGCTGTGCACCGACAAGACCGGCACGCTGACGCAGGACCGCATCGTGCTCGAGCGCCACACCAATGCCTGGGGCGAAGGCTCCGACCACGTGCTGCAGCTCGCCTATCTCAACAGCTTTCACCAGACGGGCTTGAAGAATCTGCTCGACAAGGCCGTGCTGAGCCACGCCGAGATGCAGCTCGAGACGCGCGTTCAGACCGGCTACCGCAAGATCGACGAGGTGCCCTTCGACTTCTCGCGCCGCCGCATGTCGGTGGTGGTGGCCAACGGCGGCAGCCAGCACCTGCTGATCTGCAAGGGCGCGCTGGAAGAGATCCTGTCGGTGTGCACGTCGGTGGAACGCGGCGCCGAGGTGCTGGCGCTCGATGAAGAGGTGCTCGCGCGCATCCATCGCGTGGCGTCGGAACTCAACGCGCAGGGCCTGCGCGTGGTGGCGGTGGCAAGCCGCGCGCTGAAGCTCGAGGCGCAGAAGCCGGCGTACGGCGTGGCCGACGAGTCGGGCCTCACGCTGCTGGGCTATGTGGCGTTCCTCGACCCGCCGAAGGAATCGACCGCGCCCGCGCTGCGCGCGCTGGCCGAGCATGGCGTGGCGGTGAAGGTGCTGACAGGCGACAACGAGCTGGTGACGCGCAAGGTCTGCGGCGACGTGGGCATCGAAGCCGGCCGCATGGTGCTCGGCCGCGAGATCGAGGACATGAGCGACGCCGACCTGCGCGTGCTGGTCGAACAGCACCAGGTGTTCGCCAAGCTCACGCCGGCGCACAAGGAGCGCATCGTGCATGCGCTGCACGCCAACGGGCATGTGGTCGGCTTCATGGGCGACGGCATCAACGACGCACCGGCGCTGCGTGCCGCGGACATCGGCATTTCGGTGGACGGCGCGGTGGACGTGGCGAAGGAATCGGCCGACATCATCCTGCTGGAGAAGAGCCTGATGGTGCTGGAGCAAGGCGTGATCGAGGGGCGCCGCACTTTCGCGAACATGCTCAAGTACATCAAGATCACGGCAAGCTCGAACTTCGGCAACGTGTTCTCGGTGCTGGTGGCCAGCGCGTTCCTGCCCTTCCTGCCGATGCTGCCGCTGCACCTGCTGGTGCAGAACCTGCTGTACGACGTGTCGCAGATCGCGATCCCGTTCGACAACGTGGACGACGAGTTCCTGAAGAACCCGCAGCGTTGGAACCCGGCCGACCTGGGCCGCTTCATGGTGTTCTTCGGGCCGCTGAGTTCGGTGTTCGACATCCTGACGTTCACCGTGCTGTGGTTCGTGTTCGCCGCCAACTCGGTGGATCACCAGACGCTGTTCCAGTCGAGCTGGTTCGTCGAGGGCCTGCTGTCTCAGACGCTGATCGTGCACCTGATCCGCACCCGCAAGATCCCGTTCCTGCAAAGCCGCGCGTCGTGGCCGCTGCTGGCAATGGGCGCGGCCATTGCCGCGGTGGGCATCTGGCTGCCGATGGGGCCGCTGGCGCACTACTTCAAGCTTCAGGCGCTTCCGCTTGCGTACTTCCCGTGGCTGGTGGCGATGCTGGTCGGCTATGCGGTGCTGACGCAGACGGTGAAGGGGTGGTATGGGCGGCGGTATGGGTGGCAGTGATGTGCCTGTGCTGAGGGAACTGTTCGGGACGCGTGCGAATGACACCGGGTACTCCCCTCCGCGAATGTCCCCCGGCCTGCGGCCTCCTCCTTGATTTCGCTGCGGGGAGCACCCGATGCCATTCGCACATGAGCGCAGCTGTCGTGCCGGCCGTTCAACCACGACTCTGATTGATCACATCGACGGCGTGCTCGCGCCCCGAAACAACGCACAACGGTCGAATATGCTTTATCTCCCAATGTGACGCAGCCCGACACGCACATGACACCCAAGACTCGCAAACTGCTGGTGCTGGATCTCGATGAAACGCTGGTTCACGCCACAGAGAACGCACTCGGCCACGACGAGGATTTCCGCGTCGGCCCTTACCGCGTGCACTTGCGGCCGCATCTTGCCGACTTCGTGGGCAACGTGCTCACGAAGTTCAAGGTCGGCGTCTGGACTGCATCAGGCGAAAGCTACGCGTCGCAGATCGTCGAGCGCATCTTCCCGAGCGGAACGCTGGAGTTTGTCTGGTCGAGCGCACGTTGCACGACAACGCGAGACTGGACGACGGGTGAGTACCAGAGCATCAAGAATCTGCAGAAATTGAAGTCCAAGGGCTATCCACTCGAATCGATCATCGCCGTCGACGACACGCCATCGAAGTACGCGAGGAGCTACGGCAATCTGGTGACGGTGCGCGAGTTCTTGGGCGACAAGAGCGATGCGGAGTTGCCGTTGCTGGCGACATATCTGACGCACCTTGCGGACGTTCCGAATGTGAGGCGTATCGAGAAGCGCAACTGGCGTGAACACATCCAGCGGCATACGGGCATGACGCCATCGGCCGATTGAACATCGACAGCACAACAACAAGGAACCTTTCGATGCAAGCCATCCAGAACATCAACCTGAACTCGCTGCTCGACACCTTCATCAGCGTCGCGGCCGCCTTCATCCTCGGCTCGGTGATCGGCCTGGAGCGCCAGATACGCCAGCGCACGGCCGGCCTGCGCACCAACACGCTGGTGGCCGTGGGAGCGGCGGTGTTCGTCGACATGGCCTACCGGCTCGACGGCAGCGGCGGCGCGGTGCGGGTGGTGGCTTATGTGGTGTCGGGCATCGGCTTCCTGGGTGCCGGCGCGATCATGAAGGAAGGCGCCAACGTCACGGGGCTCAACACGGCGGCAACGCTGTGGGGGTCGGCGGCGGTGGGCGCCTGCGCGGGCGCGGACCTGCTGGGCGAAGCGCTGATCGCGGCGCTGTTCGTGCTGGCCAGCAACACGCTGCTGCGGCCGGTGGTGAACCGCATCAACCGGCAGCCGATCAGCGAGGGCGCGAGCGAAGCGACCTATGTAGTGCGCGTGATCTGCACGCGCGCGGCGCGGCCCGAGGTGATGGACCAGCTGCTGCTGCTGCTCGAGGCCGCGAACTATCCGGTGCGCGATGTCGACCAGCACCCCTTCGGGCCGGCCGACACCGAGATCGGCGCAACGCTTTATGCGACGGCGGTCGAGCCCGCGGAGCTCGACCGTGTCATCGAGGATCTCGAAGCCCTCGACGGCGTGCAGCAAGCCTTCTGGAATGCCGCCGCCGAAGAGTGACCGGCAAGCGCCGGCTCAGACGCCGAGGATCGAAACCGCCTTGGTGTTCAGGTAGGCCTCGAGCGCTTCCGGGCCGCCTTCCGAACCGTAGCCCGAATCCTTCACGCCGCCGAACGGCATTTCCGGCGACGGGGTGGCGGGCTGGTTGATCCACAGCATGCCCAGCTCGAGCTTCTGGCTCAGCAGGTGCGCGCTCTTGATCGACTTGGTGAAGGCGTAGCCGGCCAGGCCGAACGGCAGGCGGTTCGATTCGGCGATCGCTTCCTCGAGCGTGTCGAAGCCGCGGATGGCGGCGATGGGGCCGAAGGGTTCGTTGTTGAACACGTCGGCGTCCAGCGGCACGTCGGTCAGCACGGTCGGCGCAAAGAAGTTGCCGGTGTCGCCCACGCGTTCGCCGCCGGCGGCCACGGTGGCGCCCTTCTTGCGGGCATCTTCCAGCACGTGGGCCATGGCGGTGAGGCGCCGGGCGTTGGCCAGAGGGCCGATGGTCGTGCCTTCCGCCAGGCCGTCGCCGAGCTTCAGGCCTTCGGTGTACTTGACCAGCGTGCGGGCGAATTCCTCGCGCAGGCTGTTGTGCACCAGGAAGCGGGTCGGCGAGATGCAGACCTGGCCGGCATTGCGGAACTTGGCGGCACCGGCGGCCTTGACGGCCAGCGCCACGTCGGCGTCCTCGGCCACGATCACCGGGGCGTGGCCGCCCAGTTCCATGGTCACGCGCTTCATGTGCGCGCCGGCCAGAGCGGCCAGTTGCTTGCCGACCGGAGTCGAGCCGGTGAAGGTGACCTTGCGGATGATCGGATGGGCGATCAGGTAGTTCGAGATTTCGGCGGGGTTGCCGAACACCAGGCCCACCACGCCGGGCGGGATGCCGGCATCGACGAAGGCCTGCAGCAGCGCGGCGGGCGACGCCGGGGTTTCTTCAGGTGCCTTCACCAGGAACGAGCAGCCGGTGGCCAGCGCGGCACCGAGCTTGCGCACGATCTGGTTGATCGGGAAGTTCCACGGCGTGAATGCGGCGACGGGGCCCAGCGGCTCCTTCAGCACGAGCTGCTGCGCGGCCAGGTTGCGCGACGGCACGATGCGGCCATACACGCGGCGGCCTTCGTCGGCGAACCACTCGATGATGTCGGCGGCGGCCAGGGTTTCGCCCTTGGCTTCGACCAGCGGCTTGCCCTGCTCCTGGGTGAGAAGCTTGGCGATTTCAGGGGCGCGTTCGCGGATCAGGCCGGCGGCGCGGCGCATGACGGCGGCGCGCTCGTTCGCGGGCGTGTTGCGCCAGGCCTCGAAGCCGCGCTGCGCGGCAGCCAGGGCACGGTCGAGGTCGGCGATGCCGGCATGCGCCACCTTGCCGATGGCCTTGCCGGTGGCGGGATTCAGCACGTCGAGTGTCTTGCCGTCGGCGGCGTCGACCCATTGGCCGTCGATCAGCAGGCGGGTGTCGGTGTAGGTAGCGGTCATGACGAACTTTTCCTTCGGGGACTGGATGATGAAAAGGGGAAATCGGGTCTGTGCGACGCGGCACCCCGAAGGGTGCGCTGGCGACGACGGCAGCCACGGCCGCCGGAACGCGTAGATTAACCCGAGTTCACAAAGCCCGCCCGCGCCGGGCGAACAGCCCCGTTACAACACCAGCAGCGCGCGGAAGTCGTTGACGTTGGTGTGCGATGGCCCGGTGATCAGCAGGTCGCCGATGGCGCCGAAGTAGGTGTAGGCGTCGTTGCGGTCCATGTGATCCGACAGCTTCATGCCCTTGGCGGCCGCGCGCGCCAGCGTGTCGGGCGTGACGAAGGTGCCGGCGTTGTCTTCCATGCCGTCGATGCCGTCGGTGTCGCCCGCCAGCGCCCAGACGCCCGGCTGGCCCATGAGCGCGCCGGCCAGGCCCATGCAGAACTCGCCGCCGCGCCCGCCCCGGCCCTTGGCCTGGCCGGGCTTGCGGGGACGGATCGTCACCGTGGTCTCGCCACCCGACAGGATGACGCAGGGCCTGGCGAAGGGCTCGCCGCGAAGCGCCACCGCGCGCGCAAGCGCGGCATGCACCTTGCCGACCTCGCGCGACTCGCCTTCCATTTCGTCGCTGAGGATGTGCGCCTCGAGGCCGGCGGCGCGCACCACCCGGGCGGCCGCTTCGAGCGACTGCTGGGGCGTGGCGATCACATGCGTCTGGTGGCCCTCGAACACCGGATCGTTCGGCTTGGGCGTTTCGAGCGCACCGCTTTCGAGCTGCGCGCGCACCGGCGCGGGCACGTCGATGGCGTAGCGCTCGAGGATGGCGAGTGCGTCGGCACAGGTGGTGGCGTCGGGCACGGTCGGTCCGCTGGCGATGATGGCAGGGTCGTCGCCGGGCACGTCGCTGATGGTGAGGGTGACGACACGCGCAGGCGCGCAGGCCGCGGCCAGCCGGCCGCCCTTGATGCGGGAGAGGTGCTTGCGCACGCAGTTCATCTCGCCGATGCTCGCGCCGCTTTCGAGCAGTTGCGTGTTGATGCGCTGCTTGTCGGCCAGCGTCAGGCCTTCGGCCGGCAGCACCAGCAGCGACGAGCCGCCACCCGAGATCAGGCACAGCACCAGGTCATCGGCCGTGAGGCCCTTGGTGAGCGCGAGGATGCGCTCGGCCGCCCGCAGGCCGGCCTCGTCGGGAACCGGGTGCGCAGCCTCGACCAGTTCGATGCGCTGCGGCAGGCCCTCGGGCCGCGGCGGGATATGGTCGTAGCGCGTGACGACCAGCCCCGACAGCGGCGCGTCGGCCGGCCACAGGGCTTCGAGCGCCTGCACCATCGAGCCGCCCGCCTTGCCGCAGCCCAGCACCAGCGTGCGGCCCTTGGGCGGCGGCGGCAGATGGGGGCCGAGCGTGGACAACGGCAGCGCGCGGTCCACCGCCACGCGGTAGAGATGTTCGAGAAAGGCGCGCGGGTCTTTGCGTGGATCGGGGGCGGGGGCCAAGGACGGATTCGAAGCGGTCATTGCGGTTTGTCTCCAGACCGGCAATTGTGCTGCGGACCAGGCCCCGCCCCTGCCGGTCAGTTTTTTCGGGATGCCTAGTTGGTCGTCTTCGCGCCGGCCTGGAACCACCGGCTGATGAGCGCGCGTTCCTCATCGGTGATGCCGGTCGCGTTGTT
>PJUB01000416.1_pt1 | contig 17689 bp, 13 predicted proteins | sample 1512141 | NCBI WGS metagenome assembly PJUB01 (sample SAMN08177677, study PRJNA422409) | Soil metagenome, whole genome shotgun sequencing project. | isolation source: Soil enriched on filter paper: alkali lignin treatment | place: USA: Madison | collected 2015-01-15 | reverse complement strand
CGCAGCCGGTATGCCCGCTGCCGGTACGCCCGCTGCCGATACCCCCGCGGCCAATCCACCCGCCCCCTCCACCGCCGCACCGAAATCAACGCTGCGCATCACCGAAATCCCCGCCGAAAATCCGCACGCCTGGGTCGACGCATTGAAGGCAGAATTGGGGCGCTGCGCGGCGCTGGGCTTTTTCGAGCGTCCGGATTGCGCCTGGGCCGCACGCAAGCAGTACTGCGGCCCGAACCAAGGCTGGGGCGCCATCAAGGAATGTCCCGCCCAGCAATAAAACAACGCCGTATCACGCGGCAGATCATTGCCTCGCCCACGACAAGTGGGCGATAATTCAACCACTCTCCGGGCTCCCGCCCGGCATGCATGCCACCAGGACACCCGCCATGGATCTTTCCGTCAACAACACCGTCAACACCGGCCTGGCCATGCGCGATGCGCAACTGATGGCGGAAATCCAGGCGCGCGTCACCAAGAAAGCCATCAACGCGCAAGCCGACACCGTCGCCACGCTGATGCAATCGCTGCCGGTGGTGGCCATCGACGGCACGCTGGGCACGCGCATCAACACCCAGGCGTAAACCTCGCGGCACTAGCCGCCCCGCGGCGGCGGCCCGCGGCACATCACGCACTCTGCGTGGCGCCCCTTTGGCCGGGGACATTACCTGGCGGCGTCACAGCCGGGGCGAAGTCACAACGCCCGCCCGCTCCCGGCCATCACCCCGCCTGCCCTCAGGCGTCCAGGTGCTTGCACATCAGTTCCTCGAACCATTCCAGAAATACCGCCAGCCGGCGCGACCGCTGCCGCCGGTGCGGATACAGCAGCGTCACCGGCATGGCCGGGGCGCGGTGGGTCGGCATGACCTCGACCAGCTCGCCCGCGTCCAGCAGGTGCTGCACATCGAAGCGCGGAATCTGGATCAGCCCCAGGCCGGCCAGGCAGCAGGCGATATAGCTTTCGGCGTTGTTCACCACCACGCGGCTGGGCAGCGCGATGGCCTGCGCGGCGCGCTCGCCGGCCGCGATGTCCCAAGGCAGTTCACGGCCCGTCGTGGGCGACGCATAGCCGACCATCCAGTGGCCCTCCGCCAGGTCTGCCGGATCCCGCGGCACGCCCTGGTCGCGCAAGTAGGCCGGGCTGGCGCAGTTGATCAGCGCAATTTGTCCCAGCGGCCGCGACACCAGGCTGCTGTCATGCAGTGCGCCGATACGCACCGCACAATCGACGCCCTCCTGGATCAGGTCGATGGCGCGGTCGCTGGACCCCAGCGCCAGCTGCAAGCGGGGATGGCGGCGCAGCAGCCCCGGCAGCGCCGGGGCCACCAGTCGCCGGGCGATGCGGCTGGGCACGTCCACGTTCAGGCGTCCGGCCACCTGGCGCGCGCTCTGCTGGAACAGGTGGTCGATCTCTTCCACCTCGGCCAGCAGCGGCCGCAGGCGTTCCAGCAACTGGGCGCCGTCGGCAGTCAGGCGCACCTGGCGCGTGGTCCGGTGCAGCAGCCGCACGCCCACCTGGGTTTCCAGTTGCTGGATGGCCGCCGATACGGAGGCGCGCGGCAGCTCCAGCGCATTGGCGGCCTTGATGAAACTGCCCATCTCCGCCACCTGCGCGAAGACGCGATACTGTTCGAATCTGTCCATTCCTGTCCCGGCGTGGCGTGGCGGCACGGTGCCGCCGGTGCCAGCATAGCGGGTCTGCCTGCCATCGCAACCGCCCGCCTTGGCCAACACGGCCAGCCAGGGCGACCGCCCGCCGATCCCGACCGCGTGCCTGACGCCTTGGGATGGCCGTGGGCCCGGCAGGCCCGCCGATCGCCTACTTCGTGGTGTAGCCGCCGTTGATCAGGATGGTCTGCCCCGTGATCCACCAGCCGTCGCTGACCAGGTGGCGGATGAACGGCACCACGTCTTCGATGTCGGTCAGGCCGGTCTTGGAAAACGGCGACAGCGCGGCCGCGGTCTTGTGGTACGCCACCGCATCGGCGCCTTCGGCCGGATAGAAGAACGGCGTGTCCATCGGGCCCGGGCCCACCGCCGTCACCGAGATGCCGCGGGCGCCGAACTCTTTGGAGGCCGCGCGGGTATAGTGCTCGACCGGCGCCTTGCTGCCGGCATAAGCCGCGTAGAACGGGGTGAAGGCGCCCAGCAGGGAGGTCACCAGGGTGCAGACCTTGCCGTTGTCATTCACATGACGGCCCGCCTCTTTCAGGAAGAAGAACGCCGACTTGGCGTTGACGGCAGCCATCTCGTCGTACTCGGCTTCGCTGATCTCGGCCAGCGGCTTCTTGAGCACCTTGCCGACCGTGTTGATGGCGATGTCGGGGCGGCCCACCGCGGCCACGGCATCGGCAAACAGCTTTTCGACGGCGCCCGCCGTGCTCAGGTCGGCCTGCAACGCCACCGCCTTGGCCCCGGCGGCCTCGATGGCGGCCACCGTGGCGTCGGCGTCCGGCTTGGACGCGGCGCTGTTGTAGTGGATGACGACGGCGCGGGCGCCTTGCGTAGCCAGATCGCGGGCGATCAGACCGCCCAGGTTCTTGGCGCCGCCGGCGATCAGCGCGACTTTGCCTTTGATGGAATGGTCTGCCATGGAAACTCTCCTGCATCGGTAAGGGGAGATTCGATTCTAGGCAGCTGCCCCGCCGGAATCAGCCCGCTGGAGCGGGATGAATTATCCAGAAAAACGTCCCAATGAAAACAGCCCGACGGGGAAGATCCCCATCGGGCTGCGTTGCGTTGGCCAGGCCGGACCGACGTCCGGCACTCGCCGCGGCTTACTTCTTTTTCATCGGAGGCAGGTCGGTGCAGACGCCTTCGGCCACTTCGGCCGCCATGCCCACCGATTCGCCCAGGGTCGGATGCGGGTGGATGGTCTTGGCGATGTCGATGACGTCGGCGCCCATTTCCACGGCCAGCGCCACTTCGCTGATCAGGTCGCCGGCGTGGGTACCCACGATGCCGCCGCCCAGGATGCGATGCGACTCGGCGTCGAACAGCAGCTTGGTGAAGCCTTCGTCGCGGCCGTTGGCGATGGCGCGGCCCGAGGCGGCCCACGGGAACACGCCCTTCTCGATCTTGATGCCCTGCTTCTTGGCTTCGTCTTCGGTCAGGCCGACCCACGCCACTTCCGGATCGGTGTAGGCCACCGACGGAATCACGCGGGCGTCGAAGAACGACTTCTGGCCGGCGGCGGCTTCGGCCGCCACGTGGCCTTCATGCACGGCCTTGTGCGCCAGCATGGGCTGGCCGACGATGTCGCCGATGGCGAAGATGTGCGGCACGTTGGTGCGCATCTGGCGATCGACTTCGATGAAGCCGCGGTCGGTCACCGCGATGCCCGCCTTGTCGGCGCCGATCTTCTTGCCGTTGGGGCTGCGGCCCACGGCCTGCAGCACCAGGTCGTAGCGCTGCGGTTCTTTCGGCGCGCCCTCGCCTTCGAAGGTGACGTAGATGCCGTCTTTTTTGGCCTCTGCGCTTACCGTCTTGGTCTTGAGCATGATGTTGTCGAAACGGCCGACGTTCTTTTTCTGCCAGACCTTGACCAGGTCGCGGTCGGCGCCCTGCATCAGGCCGTCCAGCATTTCCACGACGTCCAGGCGCGCGCCCAGCGTGGAATACACCGTGCCCATTTCCAGGCCGATGATGCCGCCACCGATGATCAGCATCTTCTTGGGGATTTCACGCAGCAGCAAGGCGCCGGTGGAATCGACGATGCGCTCGTCGGCGGGCAGGAACGGCAGCTTCACCGACTGGCTGCCGGCGGCGATGATGGCCTGCTTGAAGCGGATGGTCTGCGACTTGCCGTCGGCGCCCTTGACCGCCAGGTGGTTGGCGTCGGCAAATTCGCCCACGCCCGTCACCACGGTGACCTTGCGGGCCTTGGCCATGCCAGCCAGGCCGCCGGTCAGCTTGGCGACCACGCTGTCCTTGTAGCCGCGCAGCTTGTCCAGGTCGATCTTGGGCTCGCCGAAGCTGATGCCGTGGGCCGCCAGCTCGCGCGCTTCGTCGATGATGGCGGCGTTGTGCAGCAGCGCCTTGGACGGAATGCAGCCCACGTTCAGGCACACGCCGCCCAGCGTCGAATAGCGCTCGACCAGCACCACGGACAGGCCCAGGTCGGCGGCGCGGAAGGCGGCCGAATAGCCGCCGGGGCCGGCGCCCAGCACCAGCACGTCGCATTCGGAATCGGCCGAACCCTTGAAGCTGGCGGCAGCGGGGGCCGGTGTGGCAGCGGCCTTGGGGGCCTCGGCTTTCGCGTCGGCCTTCGGGGCTTCTGCCTTGGGCGCGTCAGGCTTGGCGGCCGGCGCGGCGGCGGCGTCCGAGGCTTCGACCTCGAGCACCACGGCGCCCTCGGCGACCTTGTCGCCCACCTTCACGGCGATCGACTTGACCACGCCACCCTGCGAGGCCGGGATTTCCATCGAGGCCTTGTCGGATTCGACGGTGATCAGGCTTTGCTCGGCCTTGATCGTATCGCCCACGGCGACCAGCACTTCGATGACTTCGACTTCCTTGAAGTCACCGATGTCCGGCACTTTGATTTGAACGGTATTGCTCATAGGGCTCCCCGTTTACAGCGCGATGCGGCGGAAGTCGGCCAGCAAGGCGCCCAGATAGGCGTTGAAGCGGGCAGCGGCGGCGCCGTCGATGACGCGGTGGTCGTACGACAGCGACAGCGGCACGATCAGGCGCGGCACGAACTGCTTGCCGTCCCAGACCGGCTTGTGCGACGAACGCGACACGCCCAGGATGGCCACTTCGGGCGCGTTGATGATCGGCGTGAACGACGTGCCGCCAATGCCGCCCAGCGACGAGATCGAGAAGCAGCCGCCCTGCATGTCGGCGGGCGAGATCTTGCCGTCGCGCGCTTTCTTGGACAGGTCGGTCATTTCCTGGGCGATCTGCAAAATGCCCTTCTTGTCGGCATCGCGGATCACCGGCACCACCAGCCCGTTGGGCGTGTCGGCGGCGAAACCGATGTGGTAGTACTGCTTGAGCACCAGGTTGTCGCCATCCAGCGAGGCGTTGAACTCGGGGAATTTCTTCAGGGCGGCAACCACGGCCTTGATCAGGAAGGCCAGCATCGTGACCTTGATGCCCGACTTCTCGTTTTCCTTGTTCAGCGTGACGCGCAGCGCTTCCAGGTCGGTGATGTCGGCTTCGTCATTGTTGGTGACGTGCGGGATCATGACCCAGTTGCGGTGCAGGTTCGCGCCGGAAATCTTCTTGATGCGCGACAAGGGCTTGGCTTCGACCGGACCGAACTTGGTGAAGTCGACCTTGGGCCACGGCAACAGGCCCAGCGCGGCGCCGTCGGCCGAACCGCCGGCGGCGGCAGGCGCGGCCGAAGACGACAGGGCCTGCTTGACGAAGGCGCGCACGTCCTCGGCGGTGATGCGGTCTTTCGGACCGGAACCCTTCACCTTGCTGAGGTTCACCCCCAGTTCGCGGGCGAACTTGCGCACCGACGGCGATGCGTGCGGCAGCTGGCCGGGCTTGAGGTTGGCGTCTTCCAGCGCGGCGGCCGGGGCCGGGCGCGAGGCGGGCGCGGCCGGGGCGGCTTCCGACTTGGCTTCGGCCTTCGGCGCGGCGGCGGCTTCGGTCTTGGTGGCAGAAGCGGTGGCTGGTGCAGCGGCGGCAGGCGCGCTGCCTTCCACCACGACCACGATCGAGCCCTTGGCGACCTTGTCGCCGACCTTGACCTTCACTTCCTTGACCACGCCGCCTTGCGAGGCGGGGATTTCCATCGAGGCCTTGTCGGACTCGACGGTGATCAGGCTTTGCTCGGCCTTGATGGTGTCGCCGACGGCGACCATGACTTCGATGACTTCCACTTCCTTGAAGTCGCCGATGTCCGGCACTTCGATCTCGACCGGGCCGCTGGCGGCGGCCGGCGCGGCCGCTTCCGCCTTGGCGGCGGGCGCGGCGGCGGCAGCCTGCCTGGGCGCTTCCTTGGCTTCGGCCTTGGGGGCGTCTTCCTTGGCGGCCGGGGCGGCAGCGTCCGACGCTTCCACTTCGAGCACCACGGCGCCTTCGGCGACCTTGTCGCCGACCTTCACGGCGATCGACTTCACCACCCCGCCCTGCGAGGCGGGGATTTCCATCGAGGCCTTGTCGGACTCGACGGTAATCAGGCTCTGCTCGGCCTTGATCGTGTCGCCCACCGCCACCAGCACTTCAATGACTTCCACTTCCTTGAAGTCGCCGATGTCGGGAACCTTGATTTGCACGACGTTGCTCATGTCTCTTTACCCTCAGGCGTATTGCGGGTTGGCTTTGTTCGGATTGATGCCGTACTTCTTGATGGCTTCGGCCACCTTGGCAACCGGCACGCGGCCTTCGTCGGCCAGCGCGCGCAGCGCGGCGACCACGACGAAGTGGCGATCCACTTCGAAGTGCTCACGCAGCTTGGCACGGAAATCCGAACGGCCGAAACCGTCGGTGCCCAGCACCTTGTATTCGCGGCCCTTGGGCACGAACGGGCGGATCTGGTCGGCGAACAGCTTCATGTAGTCGGTCGACGCGATGATCGGGCCTTCCGTCTTGGCCAGCTGCTCGGTGACGTAGGCCACCTGGGGCTTCTTCTCGTCGGGGTGCAGCATGTTGTGGCGCTCGGCGTCCAGGCCGTTGCGGCGCAGCTCGGTGAAGCTGGTGACGCTCCAGAGGTCGGATGCCACGCCCCAATCGGCTTCCAGCAGCTCTTGCGCGGCCATGACTTCGCGCAGGATCGTGCCCGAACCCATCAGTTGCACGCGGTTCTTGCCCTTGCCGTGCGACTTGAGCTTGTACATGCCCTTGATGATGCCTTCCTCGTCGCCCTGGGTCAGACCGGGCTGCGGGTAGTTTTCGTTCATCACCGTCAGGTAGTAGTAGACGTTTTCCTGGTCTTCCACCATGCGCTTCAAGCCATGCTGGATGATGACGGCCAGTTCATGGCCGAACGTCGGGTCGTACGAGACGCAGTTGGGGATGGTCGAGGCCAGGATATGGCTGTGGCCGTCTTCGTGCTGCAGGCCTTCGCCGTTCAGCGTGGTGCGGCCCGCGGTGCCGCCCAGGAGGAAGCCGCGCGCCTGCATGTCGCCGGCGGCCCAGGCCAGGTCGCCGATGCGCTGGAACCCGAACATCGAGTAGTAGATGAAGAACGGGATCATGATGCGGTTGTTCGAGGAGTACGACGTGGCCGCCGCAATCCAGGAGCTCATCGCGCCCGCTTCGTTGATGCCTTCCTGCAGGAGCTGGCCGTCGGCCGCTTCCTTGTAGTACATGACCTGGTCCTTGTCGACCGGGGTGTACTTCTGGCCTTCCGGCGCGTAGATGCCGATCTGGCGGAACAGGCCTTCCATGCCGAAGGTACGCGATTCGTCGGCCAGGATCGGCACGACGCGCGGACCCAGTTCCTTGTCGCGCAGCACCTGGTTCAGGATGCGCACGAAGGCTTGGGTGGTGGAGATTTCACGGCCTTCGGCGGTGGGTTCCAGCACGGCCTTGAAGGCTTCCAGGGCGGGCGCCTTCAGTTGCTCGTCGGCCTTGGCGCGGCGGCGCGGCAGGTAGCCGCCCAGCGCGGCGCGGCGCTCGTGCAGGTACTTCATTTCGGGCGAATCTTCGGCCGGCTTGAAGTACGGCAGATCGGCCAGCTGGTCGTCCGGGATGGGGATGCCGAAGCGATCGCGGAATTCGCGGATCGAGTCCAGTTCCAGCTTCTTTTGCTGGTGGGTCGGGTTCTTGGCCTGGCCCACGTGGCCCATGCCGTAGCCCTTGATGGTCTTGGCCAGGATGACGGTCGGCTGGCCGGTGTGGCTGGTCGCGGCGTCGAACGCGGCGTAGACCTTGTGGGGATCATGGCCGCCGCGGTTCAGGCGCCAGATGTCTTCGTCGCTCATGCGCGACACGGCTTCCAGCAGCTTGGGGTGCTTGCCGAAGAAGTGCTCGCGCACGAACTTGCCGTCGTTGGCCTTGTACGCCTGGTACTCGCCGTCGACGGTTTCTTCCATGATCTTGCGCAGGATGCCTTCCTTGTCGTGCGCCAGCAGCGGGTCCCAGTAGCCGCCCCAGATCAGCTTGATGACGTTCCAGCCCGAACCGCGGAAGTCGCCTTCGAGTTCCTGGATGATCTTGCCGTTGCCGCGCACCGGGCCGTCCAGGCGCTGCAGGTTGCAGTTGACGACGAAGATCAGGTTGTCGAGCTTTTCGCGGGCCGCCAGGGCGATGGCGCCCAGCGACTCGGGTTCGTCCATTTCGCCGTCGCCGCAGAACACCCAGACCTTGCGCTTGCTGGTGTCGGCGATGCCGCGGGCGTGCAGGTACTTCAGGAAGCGGGCCTGGTAGATGGCCATCAGCGGGCCCAGGCCCATCGACACCGTGGGGAACTGCCAGAAGTCGGGCATCAGCTTCGGATGCGGGTACGACGACAGGCCCTTGCCGTCCACTTCCTGGCGGAAGTGGTTCAGCTGGTCTTCGGTGAGGCGGCCTTCGAGGTAGGCGCGGCCGTACATGCCGGGCGAGGTGTGGCCCTGGAAGTAGACCAGGTCGCCGCCGTGCGTGTCGTCTTCGGCATGCCAGAAGTGGTTCTGGCCGCAGCCGATCATGGTGGCCAGCGAGGCGAAGGACGCGATGTGGCCGCCCAGGTCGCCGCCGTCCGGCGGGTTGTGCTTGTTGGCCTTGACCACCATGGCCATGGCGTTCCAGCGCACGTACGAGCGAATGCGCGATTCCAGTTCCAGGTTGCCCGGATGCGCGGGCTCCAGGCCCGGGGGAATCGTGTTGACGTAAGCGGTATTCGGCGAGAACGGGATGTGGGCGCCAGAGCGACGGGCTTCGTCGATCAGGCGTTCCAGCAGGTAATGTGCGCGCTGCGGCCCTTCGCGATCAAGGACTGCCGCCAGGGCTTCGAGCCACTCCTGGGTTTCTAGGGTGTCTTCGTCGTTGGCAGCCTGCACGGCGCCAGCCTGGGCGAAAGAGGACATCGTGTGTCTCCTGTTGGGGTTCGTTCGTGACCACACCCGCTTATTTGATCTACTCGCGGACACGCCATGGTAGCCGGGATCATCCGGGCTACCCTGCCATGCATGGGTCGGGGTGTTGTGCTAGAGACCGGCGACTCGCTGAGCGGTGTCTCTCTATCAGCCGGCATTCTAAGAAAGAAGATTAACCGGTCGCAAGCAAAATTTCATGTTGCGGTACGGCATTTCATAATGCGAAAATATGAATGCAAGCTGAAAAGGATGAGCGCCACTTTTTTAGCCCATCCCCCTTATAGCGGGCTTGATTCCCGGCAATTCCGTATCAACACGCATTAAAATGCCCCCCACGCCGCGCCTTCGGCTTGCTGCCCCCGCGGGGTCGTTTTCATCTTGAGGCGGCTCGGCAATGAAAAATGCCCGCCCTATCCGGCCCGAATTACATGTCCAGCGCGCCCAAGTCCAATATACCCACGCCGTTCCACGACCACGCCCGCACGCGCCGACGCGGGGTGTACTGGGTCACGCCCGCGATGGTGCTGATCCTCTATATCTGTGTGATGGGGGTGTTCTTCTGGTTGCAGCGCATCCATGACGACAGCGTCATGTTTGTCACCATCGACCAGGAAATGCGGCAGCAACGCCTGATCTGGGTGGTGCTGGCGCTGTCCTGCGTGATCGTCATCAGCCTGTTGATGCTGTGGCGCTATACCCGGTTCCGCTCGGCGGCCGAGGCCGCGCTCATCGCCGAAACGGGTTTTCGCCGCGCCATGGAAAACTCCATGTCCACCGGCATGCGGGTGCTGGATATGGAAGGCCGCATCGCCTACGTCAACCCGGCTTTCTGCCGCATGATCGGCTGGAACGAAGCCGACCTGATCGGCCGCAGCCCGCCCTTCCCGTATTGGGTGCCCGGCCGCCACGAGCAGCACCAGCACACGCTGGACGTGCTGATGTCGGGCAAGACGCCCAGCAGCGGCCTGGAAGTCGAGGCCCAGCGGCGCGACGGCTCGCGCTTCACGGCGCGCATGTACGTGTCGCCCCTGCTGGACCCCAACGGCAACCAGATCGGCTGGATGACGTCCATGACCGACATCACCGAACCCAAGCGCATCCGCGAAGCCCTGACGGCCGCGCACGAACGCTTCATGACGGTGCTGGAAGGCCTGGACGACGCCATCTCGGTCACGGCCGACACCCACGACGGCCTGGAACTGCTGTTCGCCAACCGTACCTACCGCCGCGTGTTCGGCGCCCAGACGGGCGGCCACGACGAACTGCTGGCCGGCCGCCGCGGCCGCTTCACCGACGAATCCGTCGAGGTGTTCGCGCCATCGGTGCAGCGCTGGTTCGAAGTGCACCACCGCATGCTGGCCTGGACCGACGGGCGCCGCGTGCGCATGCAGGTGGCGCGCGACATCACCGAACGCCGCACCCACGAAGAAGCCTCGCGCGTGCAGCAGGAAAAGATCCAGCTGACCAGCCGCCTGACCACCATGGGCGAAATGGCCTCGTCGCTGGCGCACGAACTGAACCAGCCGCTGACCGCCATCGCCAACTACAGCATGGGCGCCGTGGCCCTGGTCAAGGCCGGCCACACCAGCCCCAACATGCTGTTGCCCGCCCTGGAAAAGGCGGCCTCGCAGGCCGAGCGGGCCGGCAAGATCATCAGCCGCATCCGCGAATTCGTGAAGCGCAGCGAACCGCGCCGCCAGCGCGTGGCCATCGGCCGCATCGTCGACAACGCCATCGGCTTTGCCGAAATCGACGCCCGCAAGCGCCGCATCCGCATCGACAGCTTCGTGCCGTCCAACGCGCCCGACGTGCTGGCCGACCCCATCCTGATCGAACAGGTGCTGCTGAACCTGCTCAAGAATGGCCTGGAAGCCATGGAAAAGAGCGAGTCCGACGAGCTCAAGGTGGCGGTCATCCTGCACGAGCAGCACATCGAAGTGGCGGTGGTCGACCGCGGCCACGGCCTGGCCGAGCCGGAACGCCTGTTCGAACCCTTCTTCAGCACCAAGACCCAGGGCCTGGGCATGGGACTGAATATCTGCCGTACCATTATCGAATCGCACCACGGCCGCCTTTGGGCGGACCCCAATCCCGCCGGCGGTACTATTTTCCGCTTTACCCTGCCCTGCGCTGCGTCTCAGACGCAGGCTCAGAATGATCAGTCCGAGGAGTTGCACGCATGAACACGCCCCACCTGTCGAGCACGGTATTCATTGTTGATGACGACGAAGCGGTCCGCGATTCGCTGCGCTGGCTGCTGGAAGCCAACGGCTATCGCGTCCGCGCGTACGCCAGCGGCGAATCCTTCCTGGAAGACTACGACGCCAGCCAGATCGGGGTGCTGATCGCCGACGTGCGCATGCCCGGCATGAGCGGCCTGGAACTGCAAGAGCAGCTCATCGCCCGCAACGCCCCGCTGCCCATCGTCTTCATCACCGGCCACGGCGACGTGCCCATGGCCGTGTCGACCATGAAGAAAGGCGCCGTCGACTTCCTCGAAAAGCCGTTCAACGAATCCGACCTGCGCGAAATCGTGGCGCGCATGCTTGAGCAGGCCACGCAGCGCGTGAGCAAGCACCAGGCCCAGAAAGACCACGAAGCCATGCTGGCGCGCCTGACCGCGCGCGAGCAGCAGGTGCTGGAGCGCATCGTCGCCGGCCGCTTGAACAAGCAGATCGCCGACGACCTGGGCATCAGCATCAAGACCGTCGAGGCGCACCGCGCCAACATCATGGAAAAACTTGAAGTGACCACCGTTGCTGATTTGATGAAAGTGGCTTTGGCCAAACCGGAGGCGCACGCATGAGCCGCCGGGCCGTTCCCAAGGCGAATACCGTAGCGCTCCGCGCGGAGGCTGCCGAATGACCGCCAGGATTATCGACGGCGCTGCCCTGTCGCAGCGCATTCGCGAAGAAGTCGCCCAACGCGTCGCCGCCCTGGCCGCCAAGGGCACGCGCCCCGGCCTGGCCGTGGTGCTGGTCGGCGAAGACCCGGCGTCGCAAGTGTATGTCCGCAACAAGGTCGCGGCCTGCGAAAAGGCCGGGCTGCACTCCGTGAAAGAGCAGTACCCCGCCGACATGACCGAGGCCGACCTGCTGGCCCGCATCGACCAGCTGAACCGTGATCCGTCCATCCACGGCATCCTGGTGCAGTTGCCGCTGCCCAAGCACATGGATTCGCACAAGGTCATCGAAGCCATCGCGGCCGAAAAGGACGTGGACGGCTTTCACATCAGCAACGCCGGCCTGCTCATGACCGGCCAGCCGCTGTTTCGCCCCTGCACGCCCTACGGCGTGATGAAGATGCTGGAATCCGAAGGCGTGGCCCTGCGCGGCGCCGAAGCCGTCATCGTGGGCGCCAGCAACATCGTGGGCAAGCCCATGGCCATGCTGCTGCTGGCCGCCGGCGCCACCATCACGATCTGCAATTCCAAGACGCGCGACCTGGCGGCCCAGACCCGCCGCGCCGACGTCCTGGTGGTCGCCACCGGCAAGCCCGGCATGATCGACGGTTCGATGATCAAGCCCGGTGCCGTCGTCATCGACGTCGGCATCAACCGCGGCGCCGACGGCAAGCTGTGCGGCGACGTGGACTTCGCGTCCGCCAGCCAGGTCGCCGGCGCCATCACGCCCGTGCCGGGCGGCGTGGGCCCCATGACCATCGCCATGCTGCTGGTCAACACCGTCGAAGCGGCGGAACGGGCTGCCGCCTGAAGCCGGCCGTCCGCCCCGCGGCGACGCCCCTGTGGGTTTGCCCCGCGCCCCTTCGAGGGACGGGGGGCAAACCCATCATCGTTTCTGGGCGCGGGAAAGGCCACCCTGCCCGGCCCGCGCGCCCGCGGCAAGCGACGCCCTTGCTTTTCGGCGCGCCGCCCCAACCTGATCCTTATGTTTGCCGGTGCGCTCGCGTGCTGCCCGCCCCCCTCTTACGCAATTGGTAACGCCATGACCCAGAATCCCCTGCTCGCCCCCGTCTCCGAACTGGTCGATTACCAGGCGGTCAAGCCCGCCCACGTGGTGCCGGCCATCGAAGAACTGCTGGGCATTGCCCGCCAGGCCGTGGACCGCGCCGCCGACCCCACGCTGGAGCCCACCTGGGAAGCGGTGGTCGAGCCGCTGGACACGGCATCCGAACGCTTGTGGCGCGCCTGGTCGGTGGCCGGCCACCTGAACGCCGTGGTCAACACGCCCGAACTGCGGGAGGCCTACAACGCCGCCCTGCCGCTGGTGACGGAGTTTTCCACCTGGGTCGGCCTGCACGAAGGCCTGTACCAGCAGTACCAGCGGCTGGCCGCCGCGCCCGATTTCGCATCGTGGACGCCGGTGCGCCGCCGCATCGTGGAAATGGCCCTGCGCGACTTCCGCCTGAGCGGCGTCGAACTGCGCGGCGCCGACCGCGAGCGCTATGCCGCGATTTCCGACCGCGAGGCCCAGGCCTCGCAGAAATTCTCTGAAAACGTGCTGGACGCCATCGACGCCTGGTCGCTGGTGGTCGAAGCCGAATCCCGCCTGCAGGGCATTCCGGCCGACGTGCTGGCCGCGGCCCGCGCCGCGGCCGACGAAGACGGCAAGGCCGGCTGGAAGCTGACGCTGAAGATGCCTTGCTACCTGCCGGTGATGCAATACGCCCAGGACCGCTCGCTGCGCGAAGCGCTGTACCGCGGCTACGGCACGGTGGCGTCCGAACAGGGCGATGCCCAGTTCGACAATTCCCCCCTGATCGAAGAACTGCTGTCGCTGCGCGCCGAAGAATCCAAGCTCTTGGGCCTGGGCACGTTCGCCGCGCTGCGCCTGCAGACGCGCATGGCGCGCGACGCCGCCGAAGTCACCGGTTTCCTGCGTGACCTGGCCGCCCGCGCCAAGCCCTATGCCGAACGCGACCTGGCCGAACTGAAAGCCTACGCCGCCGCCGAACTCGGCCTGGCCGAACTGCAACCGTGGGACGTGGCCTATGCGTCCGAACGGCTGCGCGAATCGCGCTACGCGTACTCGGAAGACGAGGTCAAGCAGTACTTCACCGAGCCGCGCGTGCTGGCCGGCCTGTTCGAGGTCATCGAAACGCTGTTCGACGTGCGCCTGGCCGAAACCCCGGTGTCGTCCTGGCATGCGGACGTGCGCGGCGTGCGGGTCGAAAGCCCCAAGGGCGACCTGATCGGCTACCTGTACCTTGACCTGTACGCGCGTTCGGGCAAGCAAAGCGGCGCCTGGGTCGACAGCGAGCGCACCCGCCGCGTCGTGGCCGGCCGCGTGCAGACACCCATTGCCTACCTGACCTGCAATTTCTCGCGCCCCAATGGCGAGCGCGCCGCCGTGCTGACGCACGATGATGTCATCACCCTGTTCCACGAAACCGGCCACGCCCTGCACGCCCTCCTGTCCGAAGTCGACGAGCCCGGCGCCGCGGCCTTCGCCAGCGTCGAATGGGACGCCATCGAGCTGCCCTCGCAGTTCATGGAAAACTTCTGCTGGGAATGGGCCGTGGTGCAAAAGCTGTCGGCCCACGTCGAGACCGGCGAGCCGCTGCCGCGCGCGCTCTACGACCGCCTGGTCGCCGCCCGCAACTACCAGAGCGGCATGCAGACCGTGCGCCAGATCGAATTCGCCCTGTTCGACATGCTGATGCACGACCGCGCCAAGGGCGCATCCATCGACGAAGTGCTGGCCCTGCTGCAGCAGGTGCGCAGCGAGGTCGCGGTGCTGTTCCCGCCGGCCTGGCACCGACTGCCGCACGCCTTCTCGCACCTGTTCGCCGGCGGTTATGGCGCGGGCTACTACAGCTACAAGTGGGCCGAGGTGCTGTCCGCCGACGCCTACGAGGCCTTCGAGGAAGCCGCCGCCAAACAAGCCGGCAATGCCCTGGGCACGCTGGACCCGGCCACGGGCGCGCGCTTCCGCCGCGAAGTGCTGGCCGTGGGCGGCTCGCGCCCGGCCGCCGAATCGTTCGCCGCGTTCCGTGGCCGCGCGCCGCGCATCGATGCGCTGCTGCGTCACAGCGGCATGCAACCGGCCTGACGCCCACGCGCCTGCCTGCCAGCGGCCCGCCCTGTGCGGGCCGTTTTTCGTTGGCGGCCGGCCGCTGGCGGCGCGCGCCGCCACATCCGGCCGAGCGCGGGCGTGACCGCTGTCACTGCCCGCCCGGCCGCCGTGCCGATACCACCAACCAGCGCCCATGCATCGCCGGGTCGGACCCGGCCTGCCGCCAGAAGTGGCGACCGGCCTCGTCCTCGGCGCGCCGGGCGCGCGCCGCGCAATAGCGCCGGGCCGGCCACGCCAGCACCGGATCGAACCAGCGCCGCTGCCCGGCTTCGGCCACGCCGTGCAGGGTGATGTCGGCAAAGCCATGGCGCGCCAGGAGCAGGTGCAGTTGGGCAAAGCCCCAGGGCAGCACGACGCTGCGCTCGGCCCCCGCGCGGGCCCAGGGGTCGGCAGGAAAGCCACGCACCAGCGCCTGCAGGCGCGCGCGCACGTGCCAGGCGTTGGGCGTGGTCAGCACCAGCGTGCCGCCCGGGCGCAGCGCCTGATGGAAGCTTTGGACCAGCACGCCCGGGTTGGTCGCCAGGTGCAGGGCTTCGCTGCACACCACCGCGTCGTAGGGGTCGCCCGCCGGCAGCGGCGATTCCAGGTCGTGCACCGTCAGCCGGCGGTAGCCGTTGGCCGATTCGGGCAAGGCGGCCGGGCCGATGCCGTCCACCTCGACGTCGCGGCCCGTGGCCGGGCGCGCCATGTCGCCCAGCCAGCCACGGCTACAGGGCGCGTCCAGCACGCTGTCGGCCCGCCGGCTGCGCAGGATGTCCAGCACTACCGGGTAATACGGAAAATAGGGATAGCCCAGCGCATGGTTGGCCGCGGTATTCATGGATGACGCCTCGCCGGTTCGGTTACTGACAAGGCCCTGAATGTATGCCCTGCCGCACCCCGCGGGGGCCGTTTTGGCAGAAGGCCAACAATATTCAGACAAAGCTTCACAAGTGCCCTTTGCGCCAGGACAAGTCCGCGTCTGCCGCCCCACCGGGCGCCCCCACCCAAGCAGGTAGAATCGACGGGTTTATCCCCCAACCGGCGATGGAACTCATGCGACACCTGATCACCGGCCGCGCCTGGCGCGGCCTGCTGCTGGCCCTGTGCGTACTGCTTGCCGCGTGCGGCGACCGCAACGTCGACTGGAAGCTGTACAACGTGCGCGGCCACCTGCCCGACCTGCAGTTCTCGCTGCCGGGCGCCGGCGGCAAGACGGTCAGCAGCGACGACCTGAAAGGCAAGACGGTGCTGCTGTTCTTCGGCTATGCCAGTTGCCCTGACATCTGCCCGACCACCATGGCGCAATTGACGGCGGTATTGCAGAACCTGGGCGACAAGGCCCGCGACGTGCGCATCCTGTTCGTCAGCGTCGACCCCCACCGCGACACGCCGGACATCCTGCAGGCCTACGTCAATGCCTTCAACAACAACGCCATCGGCGTGACGGGCAACGAAAAGCAGGTGGCCGACCTGGCGCGCCGCTATCGCGTGGCCTACCAGATCGAAAAGCCCCGGCCGGGCGATGCCGCCGACCAGTACGAAGTCACGCACAGCCGCGGCGTGTATATATTCGACAAAGATGGCCGCGCGCGCCTGCTGGCCTCGGATACCGACAGCATCGAGACGCTGACCCACGACCTACGCCAGCTGATCGACCTGACGTCCTGACGATTGCTTCACCCGCACGACACCGGCGCGATGCGGCGCAGCATGTTGCGCCCCCGCCCCACATACCAGTTGTTACAGCCCCTGCGCGGCACGCATGAGTAATATCAGGACGCATTGCCCCTTTACCCTCGCAAGGAGTACGCGCATGAGCATCATCATCATGATCATCGTCGGGTTCATCGTGGGTCTGATCGCCCGCGCGATCATGCCCGGAGACCAGAACATGGGGATCATCATGACCACCATCCTGGGCATCATCGGCGCCGTCGTGGCCGGTTTCCTGGGCCAGAACCTGGGGTGGTATGCCCCCGGCGAACCGGCAGGCTGGATCGGTTCCGTCGTCGGCGCGATCATCGTCCTGTTCGTTGTGGGCCTGGTCGCCAGAAAACGCGGCTGACGCTCCGTCGCGCACGCCAGAAACAAAGCGGGCCGATCTTTCGATCGGCCCGCTTTTTTTTCGCGTCGCCCCTTGCCGCAGGGCGACGCATTCCGCTCGAAGCCAGCTCAGCCCGGCTGGCCTTGCGTTGCCGCCGGCACCGCGGCGCCGTCCGCCGGTTGCGCGGCCGTGACGGTACGCTCGGTCCAGCCGCCGCCCAGCACCTTGTACAGGGTGACCAGGTTCGACAGGCGCGTCAGGCGCGTGTTCACCAGCGTCTGCTGGGCGTTGTACAGCGAACGCTGCGAGTCCAGCACCGTCAGGTAGTCGTCGATGCCCTGGCGAAAGCGCTGGTCCGACAGGTCGTAGGCGCGCTGGTTGGCCGCCACCAGCAGTTGCTGCGCCTGGATCTGCTCGTCCAGCGTGCCGCGGCCCGCCAAGGCGTCGGCGACCTCGCGAAAGCCCGTCTGGATGGTCTTCTCGTACTGCGCGACCTGGATGTTCTTCTGCACCTTGGCCAGGTCCAGGCCCGCCAGCAACGAGCCGCCGGCGAAGATCGGCACGGTGATCTGGGGCACGAAGCTCCAGGCGCCGGAACCGCCGTCGAACAGGCCGCCCAGGCTGGCGCTGGCCGTGCCGGCGTTGCCGGTCAGGCT
>PJUB01000415.1_pt1 | contig 17722 bp, 16 predicted proteins | sample 1512141 | NCBI WGS metagenome assembly PJUB01 (sample SAMN08177677, study PRJNA422409) | Soil metagenome, whole genome shotgun sequencing project. | isolation source: Soil enriched on filter paper: alkali lignin treatment | place: USA: Madison | collected 2015-01-15 | reverse complement strand
CTTGATCACATCCGAGCCGCGCCGCACGCCGCTGTCGAGCATGACGTCCATGCCGCCCGCGGCGTCCAGCACCTGCGGCAAGGCTTGCAGCGGCGTCATGCTGCCGTCCAGTTGCCGGCCGCCGTGGTTGGACACGATCACGCCGTCCATGCCCAGCGCGCGGGCACGCCGCGCATCGTCGGGATGCAGCACGCCCTTGATCACCATGCGTCCCGGCCAGCGCCGCCGCACCGCTGCCGCATGCTCCCAGTTCAGGTGCCCGCGGTCGGAAAAATCGCGCAGCACGCGGGCCGACAGGATGGGCGCGCCACGGGTGGCGTAGTTGTTCTCGAAATGCGGCATGCCATGGCGCCACAGCGTGCGCAAGAAGGTGCCGAACAACCAGCGGGGATGCGTCGCGCCCTGCCAGGCCAGCCCCAGGCTCGGCCGCAGCGGCGTCGAGAATCCGGCGCGCACGTTGTTCTCGCGGTTTGCGGCCACCGGCGTGTCCACCGTCAGCACCAGCGTGCCGACGCCAGCCGCCGCCACCCGGTCGATCAAGGCATCGATCTGTGCCGGGTCCCCGGGCAGATAGGCCTGGAACCAGGTGCCGGGCGCTTCGCTCATCACCGTCTCCAGGCGGATCAGCGACGAGCCGCTCATGATGCAGGGCACTTGCGCCGCCTGCGCCGCCCGTGCCAGCACCAGGTCGCCGCGGTAGCTCGTCAACGCCGAAATGCCCATGGGCGCGATGCCCACCGGGGCGGCATAGCGCGTGCCCAGCACCGTGGCCTGCGTGCGGCATGCCGAGACGTCCACCAGCACCCTGGGGCGAAACGCATAGCGCTCGAAGGCGCGACGGTTGGCGCGCTCGGACACGCCGTCCTCCACCGCGCCCGATACGTAGGCGAACAGGGGCTTGGGCAGCACGCGACGGGCCGCCGCCTCGAAATCGTGCAGGCTGAGCAGATGACGCAAGCGTCTGGACATGGACGGACTCCTGGCGCGGGCGGCCATCGCGGGCCGCACGGGTGTCGTGGGCAATGGCGCACGACTATAGGCGCGACCGCACTTTGAATAAAGCGACTTTATCGATATTCTTTATTACTCTTTTGTTCACTCTCGATCTTGCCGGCTACGCCGCCGTCCCCCATGACACTCAAACAGCTCGAAGCGTTCTACTGGGCCGCCACCTGCAAGAATTTCGCCATTGCGGCCAACCGGCTCAATATCTCGGTGTCGTCGCTGTCCAAGCGCATCGGCGAACTCGAGGCGTCGATCGGCGCGGACCTCTTCAGCCGCACCGCCCGCAGCGCGACGCTGACGGCCTTGGGTGAACAGTTGGTGCCGCATGCCAAGGACCTGCTGCGCAACGCCGACCAGTTCATGCAGCAGGCCAGCGACAACCTGGCCTATTCCGGCCGCTGCCGCTTCGGGGCGGGCGAGCTGACCTCGCTGACCTGGATGCCGCGCTTGATCGACGTGATCCAGCAGGCCCACCCCAACCTGCTGGTCGAACCCTTCGTCGGGGTCGGCGAACTGGTCGAACGCGGCCTGGAAGACGGCGAACTCGATTTCGCGGTCATTGCCGGCCCGTCTTCGCGCGCCTCGATCGCGTCCAGCCTGATCGGCAGCGCCGAATTCGAATGGGTCGCCACGCCGCGCGCCGTGGCGGACCCGGCTGCGCTGCGCCCCGCGGACCTGCCGGGCCAGACGCTGATCACCCTGCCGCAAAGCTCCGGCGCCATCCGCATGCTGGACGACTGGCTGACCGAACAGCATGTCTCGCCGGGGCGCACTCTGTGCTGCAACAGCTGGGGCGCCATCGCCGGCCTGCTGTGCCAGGGCCTGGGGCTGGGCTTTCTGCCCAAGGCGTGGGCGCACATCCTGATCGCGCGCGGTGACCTGCTGCCGCTACCGGGGTTTGCGCCGCTGCGCCCGCTGCCCTACACCTTCCAATGGCGCCGCGACGACACCCGGCCGCTGTTGAAGACGCTGCGCACGCTGGCGCAGGCCACCCTGGATTTCCATGCGCCCACCGGCCTGGTCTGACGCCACAGGCCGGATTGATCCCGTCCCCGCGCGGACAGGTCCAAGACGGCGGCGTGCGCCATCAAGCTTTCCAAAAAGCGTTTCATAGATCTGCAAATTATTCGCTTTATCTCGCAATAGCCGCTCGGTAGAGTCGCCCCTGACACTCATCCCTGACGGAGACATTGCGACATGCCGGACTTTGGCTTCACCCTGCACGACTGCCCGCCCGGGCCCGACCGCGACACGCTGCTCGCCTACCGCGACCTGGCGGTCGCCAACATCAGCGATGCCATGAGCCGCACGGTCGGCACGAGCGCCCTGCGCCCCCTGCATCGCAGCCGCCGCATCCTGGGCCGGGCCTTCACCGTGCAGACCCGGCCGGGCGACAACCTGATGGTGCACAAGGCCATCGACATGGCCGAGCCCGGCGACGTGATCGTGGTGGATGCCGGCGGCGACACCCATAACGCCATCATTGGCGAAATCATGGCGGGCTGGGCCGCCAGGCGCGGCCTGGCCGGCTTTGTCATCGATGGCGCGGTCCGCGACAGCGACACGCTGGCCGCTGGCGACCTGGCGATATTCGCCCGCGGCATCGCGCACCGCGGCCCGTACAAGGACGGCCCCGGCGCCATCAACGTGCCGATCACCGTGGACGGCATGGTCGTGCTGCCCGGCGACCTGCTGGTGGGCGACGCCGACGGCTTGCTGGCCATCCGGCCCGACCAGGCGCCGGCCATCGCCGAGCGGGTGCGGGCGATTGCCGCGAACGAGGCGGCCATCCTGCGGGACATCGCAGCCGGCACGCTCGACCGCCGCTGGGTCGATGCCACGCTCAAGGCGCGGGGCGTGCTGTGAGCGCGCCGCATCCTGCCGGCAGCCCGCCGCGCGTCACCCCGGCCCGCCTGTGCCGCCTGGACCTGTGGCTGGACCCGGTGTTCGACCAGATCATCGGCGCCACCCCGGACATCGCGCTGTCGGTGCTGCCCGCGCGGGGCGATGACGCCCGCACACTGGCGGGCCTGCGCACCGCCCACGCCTATCACGTGTCGGCCGCCAAGGACGAATTGCCGCGCCAGTGGTTCGTCGGCGAAGCGCTGATCGCCCAATGCCCCGACCTGGTGGTCGTCTCGTCCGGCGGCGCCGGCTACGACACCGTCGACGTCGCAGCCTGCACGCGGGCCGGCATCGCCGTGGTCAACCAGGCCGGCGCCAACGCCGCGTCCGTGGCCGAACATACGTACGCGCTGCTGCTGGCCGTGCAGCGCCGGGTCGTCGAATCGGATCAACGGCTGCGTCACGACACGGGCTTCTCCCGCGAGGACCTGATGGGCCACGAAATCCACGGCAGCGTCATCGGCCTGGTGGGGCTGGGCCAGATCGGCACCCGCGTGGCGCAGATCGCCCAGGGCTTCGGCCTGCGCGTGCTGGCCCACGACCCGCTGCTGGACGACGACACCATCCGCCAGCGCGGCGCGCAGCCCGTCAGCCTGGCCGACCTGCTGGCGCAATCCGACGTCGTGTCCTTGCATTGCCCGCTGGACGCGACCACCCGCGGCCTGATCGATGCCCGGGCCTTTGCCGCCATGAAGCCGGGCGCCGTGTTCATTTCCACCGCGCGCGGCGGCATCCACGACGAAAACGCGTTGTGCGCTGCCTTGCAGGGCGGCCATCTGCGCGGTGCCGGACTGGACGTCTGGCAGCACGAACCGCCGCCGCACGACGCGCCGCTGCTGGCCCTGCCCAACGTCGTGGCCACCTTCCATACCGCCGGGGTCACGCACGAAGCCCGCCGCAACGTGGCGCGCTCGTCGGCGCAGCAACTGCTGGCGATGCTGCGCGGCGAACGGCCACCGCAATTGATCAACCCTGAAGCGTGGCCCAAGGCCGCCGCCCGCATTGCCGCATTGACCTAGAAAAAAGATCGCGGCGCCCCGCCGACGATCCCTACCGCGAGGAGACAACCATGCAACATCGCACTACGCGCCCGGCCCGACGCCGGCTGGCCGCCATCGCCCTGGCTTGCGCCGGCCTGTACGCCGCCGCCGTCCCGGCCGCCGGCTACCCGGAACGCCCCATCAACCTGATCGTGTCCTATGGGCCCGGCGGCGGCACCGACCTGGTGGCGCGCATGCTGGCGCCCTATCTGCAGAAGTACCTGGGCAACGACGCCCGCATCGTGGTGCTGAACCGCCCCGGCGCCGGCGGCGCCATCGGCTTCACCGAATTGGCACGGGCCCAGCCCGACGGCTACACCATCGGCTTCATCAACACCCCCAACCTGCTGACCATCCCCATCGAACGCAAGTCCGGCTTCACCTGGCAGAGCTTTGACCTGCTGGGCAACCTGATCGACGATCCGGGCGCCTTCAGCGTGCGCACCGACAACCCGATGAAGACGCTGGCCGACCTGTCGGCCTACGCGCGGCAAAACCCGGGCAAGGTCACGGTCGGCACCACCGGCACCGGCTCGGACGATCATCTGGCCATGCTGAAATTCGAACGGGCCTCTTCCACGCAGCTCAGCCACATCCCCTACAAGGGCGCCGGCGAAGTGCGCGGCGCGCTGGCCAGCGGGGAAATCACCATCGGCGCCATCAATGTGGGCGAGGCGCTGCAGTACCAGAAAGGCGGCACGCCCTTGCGCTTTCTCGGGCAGATGGGCAAGACCCGCTCTGCCGCCCTGCCCGACATTCCCACGTTCAAGGAACAGGGCTACGACTTCGAATTGGCGTCGTTGCGCGGCCTGGCCGCGCCCAGGGGCTTGCCGGCCGAGGTGCGCGACAAGCTCACGCAGGCGGTCAAGCGCAGTGTGGACGACCCCGAGTTCCAGGCCAAGGCGAAAGACATGTTCGCGCCCTTGCGCTATCTGGCGCCGCCCGACTACGCCCGCGAACTGGCGGCGGGCGAGGCGGAGTTCAAGCAGCTGTGGCAAGAGGCACCCTGGCTGGACAAGTAGGCGGAGGCGGGCCGGCCGGGGCCGGCAATGCCCGACGGGGCCGGGTCAGCTCAGGTCTGGCCCTGACGCAAAGGCGCGGCAGACGATCTGCCGCGCCGGTCATGCCGCGAGCCCGGCCTCAATTGGGTTTTTCTTCGAAGCCCGCATAGCCGTCGATATACGCCCGGCCCGAGCAGCGCACCATCGCCACGCAGTTCGGCGCGCCGGTCTTGCTGCTGCAAACGTCGCGGGCGGCATCGCGCGCCGCCTTGGGATCGGGGTTCAGTGCCGTGAAACCGGTGCCGCGGCCCTTGCTGCCCTTGGCCCAGGCCAGGCCCACGCAGCTGTCCTTGTAGGTCAGCACCTTGGTACAGCCTTCGCACTCTTCCCATTCCAGCAGCTTGTTGATGGCATCCTTTTCGTTGGGATAGCCATCGGCATAGGACAGGCCGCCGGTGTTCGTTTCGGCGATGGCGCCCCAGTATTCGCGGTCGTTCAGCTTGGCCGACAGCGCTTCCAGCTGGGCGGGCGTGGCGGTCTTGGGCGCTTGCAGGTCCTCGGCGCTGTAGCCCGGGCCCACGCACAGCGGCAGCGTGGCCAGGCGGCATTTGCCGTCCGGGCTGCCGGCCGTGCAGCGGCGCATTGCCTTCTTGGCCGCCATTTCGGGCGACACGCTGTTGCCGGGGAACAAGTCGTTCGACGTGAGGTTGCGCGCATACACCATGCAGCTGTCCGAGAACCAGCTCAGGGATTTGCAGTCCTTGCCACCCGCGCGCCGGCATGCGGCCACCCCGGCCGCCTCGGCCTCTTTGCCCGTGTCTTCAGGCAGCGCCCAGTAGATCCTGGCGTGCTTGCCATCCGTGGCGATGCCGCCATACAGCGTGTCCGCGTGCGCGGCCGGGGCAAATACCCCCGCGATCAACGCCAACGCGGCAATGGCCGAGCGAATAATCGGAACAAATCGGGCAAGCATCATCGTCGGTATCCGGATCGAGTGAATTTGGCGGCACGATCTTAGCAAGCCGGCTACGCCTGCCGCCCCCCTCGCAAATCGCCCCCAGGCATATTGAGTAACAAATTTCACAGGTGGCTGAAAGAAGCTGGCCCCGATTTCCGGTAAAAATGGCGGACTTTTCTCAAGCAGGCGGTCAGCCTGCGGCAACCCGTGCGCCCGTCAGGGTCTCCCGCCGCGCCCCCAGCCTGTCACGAAGAGAAACAAACACGTCGAGCGCCCCCTGGCTGCCCCCAGCGGCCGCGCCCATCCGATCGCAACGGAGCATCGCCCGCATCATGACGCCGTCTCTGCACGCCATTTCCCGCCGGCCGTTTCGGCTTGCCGCAGGCCTGATCGCCACCGCCAGCCTGGCTGCCTGCGCCCCGATGCCCACGGGGGGCAGTTCGGCCCTGCCGTCGCTGGGCAAGGTCTTCACCGAAGGCCTGTCGTTCTCGCCCAGCGTCAACGTCGCCCGCAACATGGAAGGCCGCTCGATCAACGACGCCATCGCCGCGCTCGGCGAACCGTCCAAGAAGCGCGCCATCGGCAACACGATGGAATTGGAATGGTCCGACTACCAGACAGCGCCTTACCAGGAATGGGTGACGACGGGCACGAGCCAGCAGGTGGTGGGCATGATCCCCGCCACCAACACGTCCGCCGCGACGCCGGTGTTCCAGCAGAACAGCACGGGCTACATGCAGAACCGCACCCGCGTCTATGAATGCAAGGTGCTGATGCGCATGAAAGACAGCGTCATCATCGGATCCACCGTCGATGGCAACGTCTGCCCGGAATTCATCGCGGCGCTGCGCAAATGGGCCGGCGAAAACGAAGCGCGCAATTATGTCGTGAAATAATCGCGCGGGCATGCCCGGCAATAACCGCGGAACCGGCGTAACTCATGCGCTTGCATCCGCGGCATTCAGTTTCTGGAAAGCAATCTTTTTGTCGACATTATTTCCGCGCCAAAGATAATCGCGGCAGTGGCAAATAATTATTCGCGCTGCCCATTAATTTTCCGCCGCGCCTGCCGTTAGTCATTCTAAATATCCCCGGCACGATCACTGGGCAGCTGTTGCCCGCCTGGAATACCGCAGACATGACTACGATCTCCTCTTCACTGCCCCCGCTCGTCATCGCGCCGCAAGCGCCAGCGAGCGGCGTGTCCCGCGTTACCAACGTCAACCGCAGCCCCGAGCCGCCCGCGTCCACTTCGGTCACGCTGGGCCAGCAATCGACCGGCGTGCTGACCTATTCGCCCAACACGCTTTCCGCCAACCCGGTGCAGGAACCCGACGCCCTGTCGTCGCTGATGTCGGACAACGTCCGCTCGTCGTCCCTGACCGGTCAGTTCAAGGGCCTGGCCGCCGCGCTGCTGTCGCGCTTCCAGACCGATGGCGGCAACTACTCGCAATTGGTCCCCGCGACTCGCTCGGCCGCGGCCGTGGACGGCGTCGATGGCCCCCAGGCTCAAGCCCAGGCTGATAACTCGGTGGCCCTGCGCATCACCACCGCCAGCGGCGCCAAGGTCAACATCACGCTCGACAGCAATGCAAAGGGCCTGGCCGTGCAGATCGACGTGGGCGACGCCAAGCTCACCGAGGCCGAGCGCAATGCCATCGCCGGCTTGTCCAAATCGTTCCAGGACGCCGTTGACGGCCTGGCGTCGGTGCCGCCCAAGCTGGCCCTCGGCGCGTTGTCCAAGATCGACACCAACGTCCTGTCGTCGGTGTCGCTGGAAGCCACCGTCGGCGCCGAAGGCCCGGACCAGGTCAGCTTCAAGTTTCAGGCCGACGCCGGCCAGCGCGCGCTGACCGTCAAGACCCTGGCCGGTTCCGCCCAGATCAACGTGGATGTCAGCAAGCCCGCCCAGTTCGGCAGCGCCCAGCAGCAATCCGCAGCCATCGACAGCTACCTGACCAAATTCGACAGCGCCCAGAAGCGCGGCGAAGGCGACGCCGCCTTGATGTCGTACTTCAAGCAAGGCTTCTCGGACCTGCACCGCAGCTATGGCGCCTGGTCGCCCCAGGGCGCCACCAACCGCCTGGGCGCGCCGGCTGAAGTCCACCGCACCATGCTGTCCGGCCTGGCCGACTTCTCCGCCTCGGTCAACCAGGCGCCCGTCGCGTCCAACCCGGCTCAGCCGCGCGAACTGGACACGTTCTCGTACCAGACCTCGCAGAACACCAGCAGCAGCGGCCGCCCGCAGTTCGACCTGGCCATCACGCAACAGCAGCAGTCGTCGCTGAGCGCCAGCTTCCATCGCGCGCTGTCGCTGGACCAGAAGCTGAACCTAACTACGGACCCGGATTCGCAGAACTACGCTTTCTACCAGATCCGCGACAACTACGAGAACAAGACCGACATCGGCTACGAAGACGGCAAACTGGCCAAGGCCTCGTTCACCGAGACCAGCACGCTGTCCACCACGGTCTCCAAGTTCGTCAAGGGCAAGCTGGTCGACCAAAGCGCGATTCCGTCCACCCAGACCCGTTCGCGCGACCTGATGGAGCTGCTGCGCGCCGCGGACCTGGATGCTCCGCTCAAGGACACCACGACCCCGCGCGACCAGGTCGAGGCCGCCTTGATCCGCAAGCAGGAAGACCTGGCCCAGGCCGTGGCCCGCGCCCGCGGTTAATCCCCGCTTCCCGCGCAACGGCAAAGGCGCCCCGAGGGGCGCCTTTGTCTTGTCCGCTTTTATCCGCGTACGGCTACGCGCCTTCGGGCAGCTTCGCGATCACCTTGATCTCGAAGTCAAAGCCGTACAGCCACGTCACCCCCACCGCCGTCAGCGTCGGGTGCGGCGCCTGGCCCCAGTAGTCCGGCACGACGTTCCAGATGGTCTCGAACCTGGAGGCCGGGTCCACCATGAACACAGTCACATCGACCACGTCTTCAAACGTGGCGCCCGCGGCCTTCAAGATGGCGTTCAGGTTGTCGAACGCCTGGCGCACCTGGGCCTGCAGGTCGGGCTCGGGCGAGCCGTCTTCGCGGCTGCCCACCTGGCCCGACACGAACAGAAAACCGTTGGACCGGATGGCCGGCGAATACCGGTTGCGTTCATATAGCGCCTGGCGTCCCGCCGGAAAAACCACATCACGTGTTGCCATTCGATTGCTCCCAGGGCCATCCGCCCGCATTGATCATGCAGGCACTTTACGGACCCCTTGCGGCGCGATAAACGGGCAACCCTGCCCATCACTGTTTGTAAAATGCAAACAATCCCCAGCCCTCGGAGTGACCATGGACCGTTTCGATGCCATGCAGGCGTTCGCCCGCGTCGTGGAAACCGGCAGCTTCACCAAAGCGGCCGACACCCTGCACATGAGCAAGACCAGCGTCACCCAGCTGGTGCAGCAACTGGAGGCACGGCTGCGCGTGCGGCTCTTGAACCGCACCACCCGCAAGGTCAATGTCACGGCCGACGGCGCGGTGTACTACGAGCGCGTGCTGCGCCTCCTGGCCGACATGGACGACGCCGAGACCAGCCTGTCCAGCGCCGCGGCCGTGCCGCGCGGCCGGCTGCGGGTCGACGTGCCCAGCCCGCTGGCCCGCATGATCCTGGCGCCCGCGCTGCCCGCCTTCCATGCCCGCTACCCCGACATCCAGCTGGACATGGGCGTCAGCGACCGCATGGTGGACATCATCGGCGAGAACGTCGACTGCGTCGTGCGCGGCGGTGAACTCACCGACCAATCGCTGATCGCGCGCCGCGTCGGCGATCTGCAACTGCGCGTGTACGCCGCGCCCAGCTATCTGCAGCACGCCGGCAAGCCGGCGCATCCGGCCGACCTGGAAGACTCCCACCACCGCATCGTCGGCTTTCTGTGGTCACGCACCGGCAAACCCCTGCCCTACGCCATGCGCCGCGGCGACGAAAGCGTGCACGCCCAGGGCCGCTACATCGTGGCCATGGACGACGGCAATGCCTACCTGGCAGCCGGCCTGGCCGGCATGGGCATCCTGTGGCTGCCCGACTACATGGCCCTGGAACACTCGGCCCGAGGCGAGCTGGTGCCCGTGTTCGAAGACTGGCGGCTGGACCCCATGCCCCTGTACATCGCCTATCCGCCCAACCGGCACGTCAGCGCCAAGCTGCGGGTGTTCATCGAGTGGGTGGCGGAATTGATGGCGGAACACGCGCCGCTGATGCGGCCCGGCGCCTAGCCGAACCACGGTACGGCATCGATGGCGGGCATGATGTCATCCGCCCCCGCCGGTTCGATGACCAGTTCCGCCGCGGGGTCCTGATCGTCTTCGTACGACACCGCGAACTGCCGCAGCGTGACGCGATACAGCCCAGGCCCGATGGGCAGCTGCAATTGTTCGTCGCGGGTAGGCATTTCATCGTCGAACTGCGCGGCCATGGTCAGCTGGGTGTAGTCGGTGAGCCAGAGTCCCCCCTCGCCCACGCGTACCAAGCCCGACACCGTGCGCCACGCCGCCCCCGGCGAGGCCACATCCGCGATGCGCAAGGACGCATCGGCCAGATCCGGCCCGGGAAACGCCGCGAACAACGCCTGCGCATTCATCTGCTGCACGAAACGTTCGAGCACCTGGGCAAGCGTCCAGTCTTCGTGCACATAGCCCTGATACGCATCGGGGCAGACCAGCGCGACAAAGCCGTCTTCGTCGACATGGGCGTGCAATTCGAACGGGGTCAGGGTCATGGCGGGGTTTCCTGTGCGAGGGGCCGTACAGCAATGGCGACAAACGAGTATCCGCCAAACGCCGGCAACGGGACAAGCTCGTATCGACCGCAGACGCGCCGCCCACCTGTGCCTGCCCGGTAGCAGCGACGCCTCGTCGTCACCGCCGACCATTCACGGATTGCCGTCAAACCTGCACGGGCGCCGGCGAAATTTGAAACATCGACAAACGTTGTGTTTATCAATCCTCCGATAGCCGCGTCTGAATTTGGTTAGCATTCACCCGCAAAATGCAAAAAAAATACCCATCGGCGGCAAGCGTCCCAACCGCCGGACGAATGCACCCCTATGCCTTCACCAAGCCCCCCATGACCCACATCGACCGCCTGCGCCTGCCCGACGATGACCCCACCTTCGGCGGCAACCGCATTTTCGACCTGTTCCAGTATTCGCCTGCCGTCACGGCCAACGGCATGGTGGTCATTGCGGGGCAGATCGGCCTGCGGCCCGAACTGCTGATTGAAATCAAGGCGGTTGCCGCCCCCCGCAAAAAGGACTGAATTCCATGCCGTTGACTTCCCTGCTTGCCCGCGTCTGCCTGCTTGCATTGTTCGCCCACGCAGCGGCATCGGCACATCCGACGGGGCAACCGGAACCGGTGGCCTCGGACGCGTCATGGGACCAACGGATGGACCAGCGCCGCGCCAGCATCGACGCCCTGCTGGGCAAGGCGCGGCAGGACGGCATGGCGCTGCTGGTGATTCCCACCCTGAACCTCGATGCCCAGGGCAAGCGGGATTTCCACGACCCGGCCACGCGGATGCGGTTCATGCAGCAAAGCAGCACCATGATGCATTGGAATCACAAGGCCGACGACGGCTACGCGATCTCGGTCGGCCATGCCGAGCACAAGGCCGACATTCCCGACCTGGGGCCGCTGTTCCAGACTCCGCGCGGCAAGCTGACGTACCAGGTGATTCCCGTCTGGCCGGGCGAGTACCGCTTGAATCGCATTGCCTACCACCAGATGGACGCCACCCCGCCCAAGGCCGTCAGAAGCATTCCGGTGGCCGACATGCTGGCCAAGGTCGGCATTGCCGAACTCACCCCCACCACCGACCGGGATTTCAAGAAGACCGCCCCCTGGTCCAACTCGGCCGAACAAGCGGACGACGGCCTGGGCAATGGCTGCAGCCTGGTGCTGCGCCTGGGCGGCGGTTGCGACGAACTGGCCCGCGTGTTCCGTTGGGACGCCAGCGCGCGGATCGCGCTGCAACAACGCCAGGCCGAAGCCGTCCAGGTGCCCGGGGTCGACGTGCTGCTCAGCTTCTCGCCCATCGCCGACATCACCCTGCACCAGGGCGAAGCCGTGCTGACCGACGGCTTCGTGCTGCTGGACGACCAGCCGGTGCTGGCCAGGAACCTGTGCGAAACGTCGCTGGATTTCGTGCGCTGCGCGGTGCAGTCGATCACCGTGCAACGCCTGCCCGCCAGCCTGGAAGATTTTCGCCAGGCGCCGGGGGCCGATACCTTCAACCTGCCCCAGACGCATGCGGCCCTGCGCGACCTGGTCTACCGCGCACCCAACGTGCACGCCAAGCCGGTGGCCGGCGGCTCACCCAATCTGCTGCGGGCCCAGTAAACCCGGCCTGCCTCGCGGCACGCCGGCATACGGGCGTCTCGGCACCAGGAACGCGACAAATCAGGGTCATATTCGGAACCGTCAGCCCGCTCGCGTTACTAAGGCCTTACCTATCACAAGGAGGGTCTATGGACGCCAATACGTCTGGCACCGTGAAAGCGTGGATTTCCCGATTGGAAGCCGCCATGGGGATCACCATCGGCGCAACCGAACAAGGCGCATTTGCGCTGCGCACCCAGGGCGGCGCCCCCGTCGTCATCGAGCCCGTTGCCGGCCAGATGGGACTGATCCTGTCAGGCCAGATCGGCACGGTTGACGACACCACGCCCACCCCGTTGCTGCTCGCCCTGCTGGCCGCCAACCTGGTGCCGGGCATGGTGGCCCCCAGCAGCATCGGCCTGCAACCCGCAGACCGCACGCTGGTGGTGCGCCTGTTGTGGACGCCGTCGGAAGCCGGATGGACGCAAGACGGCTTTTTCAACGTTCTCAGCGCCTTTGGCGAGCAGGTCGATGCCCTGGCCGCTGCCATCGCCAGCCGCAGCATCGAACAGCTGCTGCCGTCGAAAGCGCCCGCACCGGATGCCGCGCCCGCCCAGGGCCCGGCCCATTTCGCCTGAACAGGAAGCGACACCATGAGCACGCCTTTCGACAGTATCCGCAGCCTGTTCCGGCCCACGAGCACCGCCTCGACCTCGCTGCAAGAGGCCGACACGTCCCTCAAGAAGTTGGATACGGCCCTGGACACCACGTCCAAGGTGGCCGACACCTTCATGAAGGAAGGCATTCCGAAGACGACCACCAGCATATTCCTGGGCAAGCTGGGCATCGTCGGCAGCTTCGTCAGCACGGCCCGCGCCTACCAGGACGGCGACGCCAGCGCCATGTTCGCCGGCGGCGCCAGGATCGTCGGTGCGATGGGGACCGGACCGCTCGCCAACATCGCCGACGGTATCAACAATGGCGTGGACCTGGTCAAGGGTCTGGACCAGGGCGACATGCAGAAAGTCACCTTTGCCGGAGCGAAGCTCTGTCTGAACCTGGCGGCCGGCGGCTCGGCGCCCGGCATGCTGCTGCTGGGCGCAAGCGAGTTCGCCTTCGACGCCATCAAGAACAATCCCGACGGCTTCCAGCTGCACAACCACGAAACCCAAGAGTGGATGCGCCGGGGTTCGGACGACAATTACGTCGGCGCCTGACGGCCGCAGCGATCACGTCCCTGACCATCGCGCAGTACGGCTTGCCCCACGCGCGGATTGGTCAGGGTCACCTTCACTTGTCCAACCCCGCCATCAACACATACTTCACCTCGACGTATTCCTCGATGCCGTAATGGCTGCCTTCGCGCCCATAGCCGGAATGCTTGACCCCGCCGAAGGGCACCGACACCGTCCCCACCGAACCGGAATTGAGCATCACCATGCCCGACTCGATGTTGCGTGACAGCCGGAAGGCACGCGCCAGGTCGCGGGTATAGGCATAGGCCACCAGGCCGTATTCCGATGCATTGGCGCGCTGCACGACCTCGTCTTCGGTGTGAAAGCGGTAGATCGGGAACACCGGCCCGAGGATTTCGGTGTGTGCGATGCGCATGCCGTCGTCCAGGCCGGTCAGCACCGTGGGCGAATAGAACAAGCCGCCCTTGGCTTGCGGCTGGCCGCCCAGCACCACGCGCGCCCCGGCGGCCCTGGCGTCGGCGTACGTGTCGTCGCATTGATGACGAACATGACAATCCGCTGACAGTTTTATCGTGTTGGCGAGCAATCCTTGCAAGCTGCCATTCAGGCCGCATCACTACAATCAGAACAGTTCCGGCCGTTGATTCCCGCAGCAAAAATCCCTGCACGCCGCGCTGAAATAGTTGTTCACGCCAGCTTGCAGCTTGATGGGAACTCTGCCCGGGCCGCACCGATCCATACTGATTCCTGCCGCTTTTCGATTCGTATTTCATGCCGTCTTCCCAGCAGTCGCCGAATCAGCCTTACGCAGGCGGGATTCGCATCGAAGTCTCCGATTCACGCCAGGCCACCGCCGCGCGGGACGCGACAGCGCAGTTCCTGTCCGGCCTGGGGTTGCGCGCCACCGCCCATTGCGACCTGCTGGCCGGCCCCGTGCCTGGCGTACACGCCGCGTTGAACGCCGGGTTCGCCGCCACCTACCTGCCCGACCACGACACCACCGGCGTCGCCCGCGCGCTCAGCCTGCGCACCGATGCCAACGCCGCGGACCTGGACCGCGAGATCGTCCTGACCATGCTGGCCAGCCCGGTCGCCTTCACCTTCCCCAGCGTGGCCGAGCTTGAGTCGGCGGTGCGCATCCGCCGCTACATCGTGCAGGCCGCCAGCAAGACCGCGCTGGCCTTCGACACCGAACACGCCGAGCGGCCCGACGACTACTTCACCTATGACGAAGCGCGCGGGTTCACCGTGCGGCCCGGGCGCTCGCTGATCGACGGCCTGCGCAAGGCGACGCAGCCCGAGGCCTCGGGCCAGCTGTATTCCTTCTCGTGCTACCGGGCGACGGAATACGTCACGGTGCTGGGCATTGCGCAGGAACTGCACAGCGCCAACCCCGATCTGGCGCGGCGCCTGCAGCGCCAATGGGAAACGCGCGCCGTCATGTCGGGCAGTTTCCACGAGACCTTCCTGCACGAATATGGGTCGCTGGCCGAGCCCCTGCCGCAACGCTTCTACGTGCCGGGCGACCGCCTGTGGTTCCGCAATCCCGATGCGGAATCTTCGGACGTCGAGGGTTACGAGGGGTCCTGGGTGTTCTACCTGGGCGGCGGCCAGTTCAACAATTTCTGGGAACGCGGCGTGCCCTACACGCTGACGTCCAAGTGCGTGGAAATCTTCCATTGGCGTGACGGCCTGCGCACTGACGCGGCCGGCAAGCGCTACATGGACGAAGACGTGGTCAAGGCCCGCGTGCACGACACGCTGGCCGATCCCAAGGCCACCGCCGCGATTCTGGAGCGCATGATGCGCATCCGCGATCCGCAGGGCGTCTACGACCAGGGCGGCTGCATCGACGCCACCCGCGAACGCGTCCGCTGGGTGCGCCCCGGCCATAGCGATATTGCGCTGCCGGATTTTCCGGGTTCGGCCCGGCCGCTGTCCATCGCGGCCTGATCAGGCGGAATCTGCCGCCTGACGGGCGGAGAATTGCCCCCTATTCCGGGAAAGACCCTCGCTTTATTACAAATGCGATGCGCCCGTGTTAATGTCGATGGATTCTCCCTCATTCCATCGACGGGCCATTGCCTGAACCAGACCTTGCGAGCCATTTTCTTGCCCCGGGGTCACTTGCCATGGCCAGCTTTACAGCCATCCATGCCATATCTGCTGCACGCCCAATCAAACCCGCACGGCTCGTCATGACGCTCCCGCAGGAATTTCCTATCGTGGGCGTGGGTGCTTCCGCTGGCGGCATCGAAGCACTCGAAGGTTTCTTCCGCGGACTGCCGCCCTTGCCTGGCGTGGCGTTCGTGGTCGTCACGCACCTGAGCCCGTCGCGCGAAAGCCACCTGCCTGAAGTGCTGTCGCGTTACACGACGCTGCCGGTGGTGGCCGCCGCCGATAATCTGCCGGTGGAGATCAACTGCGTCTACGTGCTGCCGCAAGACGCACTGATGTCCATCAGCCACCGCCGCCTGCGGGTGCTCAAGCGCGCCGCGGACCTGCCCGGCCGTCGCCCGATCGACCTGTTCTTTTCCGCACTGGCGCGCGACTGCGGCGATTTCGCGGCGGGGGTGATCCTGTCCGGCAGCAATTCCGACGGCACGCTCGGCATCAAGGCCATCAAGGAACACGGTGGCCTGACGCTGGCGCAAGCGCCCGGCGATTTCGGCCCGCTCAACCCCGAGATGCCCGACAGCGCCATCGCCAGCGGCCTGGTCGATTTCGTGCTGCCCGCCGACCAGATGGGGCCGCCCCTGGCGCAATTCGCCCTGCACGCGCCGGCCGACGAACCGCAAACCAGCGGCCCGGTGCGGCTGGACGCAGCGGGGCTTGAAATCAGCAATCTGCTGCGCAGCCGCATCGGCCACGACTTCAGCGGCTACAAGAACAAAACCTTCATGCGCCGCGTGCAACGCCGCATGCACGTCAACCAGATCGACAACCTCGACAGCTATATCGCGCTTCTGAAAAGCGCCCCCCAAGAGGCCGGCGCGCTGTTTCGCGACCTGCTCATCAGCGTGACCAACTTCTTCCGGGATGCCGAGGCCTTCGATTCGTTGCGGCGCCTGGTCATTCCCCAGCTGCTCGAAGGCCGCGGCGCGGCCGAATCCGTGCGCATCTGGGTGCCGGGCTGCGCGACCGGCGAAGAGGTCTATTCCCTGGCCATCCTGCTGCGCGAGCACATGGACGGCATGTCGGTGGCGCCGCAAGTCCAGCTGTTCGCCACCGACATCGACGACCGGGCGCTGGCGGTGGCCCGGGCCGCGCGTTATCCCGGCCAGTTGCTCGAGGGCCTGTCGCAAGAGCGGCGCGAACGCCATTTCTTTGCCGACGGCGACGGCTACGTGGTCAACAAGCAGGTGCGCGAACTCTGCATCTTCTCGCCGCACAGCGTGCTGCGCGACCCGCCCTTCTCCCGCATCGACCTGATTTCCTGCCGCAACCTGCTGATCTATTTCGGCGGCGACATCCAGAAGCAGGTCATCCCGACGTTCCATTATTCGCTACGCCCCGGCGGTTACCTGTTCCTGGGCATGTCCGAGAACGTCAGCCAGTTCGGCGAGCTGTTCAGCCCCGTCGAGAAAAAACACCGTATTTTCCAGCGCCGCGCCGATGTTGCCGCCCCGCCTCGCCCGGCATTGCCGCTGGCATCGCTGCAATCCCGGGGCCAGCCTCGCATCGGCGTACCGCGTCCGCAAGCCGGCACCGCCGCCCTGCGCCAGGCCGTCGACACCCAGGTGCTATCGCAGCACGCCCCGGCGCACGTGCTGGTCACCCGCGACGGCGACATCGTCTATTACTCCACCCGCACCGGAAAATACCTGGAAGCCGCGGCCGGCGTACCCACGCGGCAGGTGCTGACGCTGGCCCGCAAGGGCTTGCGGCTGGACCTGCGCACGCTGCTGCACGACGCGGTCGAAACCGGCCAGGCCGCCGTACGCAAGGATGTCGTGGTGGAAGACGACGACGGCCGCGTGCAGCGGGTATCGCTGACCGTCGAGCCCCTGGCGGCCCGCCACGAGAGCGAACCGCTTTACCTGATCCTGTTCGACGACCAGGGCCCCGTCCTGTCGCGGGACGAGGCGCAGGCCCACGCGCGCATGCTGCGCCACGATGCGGCGCAGCACATGGAAACCGAGCTGCGCGACACGCGCGAACGCCTGCAATCCATGATCGAGGAATACGAAACCGCGCTGGAAGAACTGAAGTCGTCGAACGAAGAACTGCTGTCCGTCAACGAAGAACTGCAATCGACCAACGAGGAACTGGAAGCCTCCAAGGAAGAGCTGGTGTCGCTCAACGAAG
>PJUB01000414.1_pt1 | contig 17787 bp, 16 predicted proteins | sample 1512141 | NCBI WGS metagenome assembly PJUB01 (sample SAMN08177677, study PRJNA422409) | Soil metagenome, whole genome shotgun sequencing project. | isolation source: Soil enriched on filter paper: alkali lignin treatment | place: USA: Madison | collected 2015-01-15 | reverse complement strand
AGCGCGAGGCCATCGCTGGAAGAAGCGACGCCGCTCCAGGTCTGTCCCGTGAGGCGCAGGCTCCAGGTCGCACCGGAATCGCTCGATGTGTACAGATCGCCGCTGCCGGATGCCGCCGCCAGGCGGGTGGCATCAGCGGACGCGGCCAGGCTGCTCCAGTTGCTGGTGGGCGCCACCGAGCGCCAGTCAAAGTCCGTTCCGCCGGGCAGGCCGCGCGTGTCGATGCGCTGCCCCGCGTTCTGCGCGATGGTCCACCCGCCGCTGCCCACCCCCACCACCTTGATCCAATCGCCGACCGTGGGCGCGGCGGGCAGGGTGAGCGTGACGCCGGTGGTCGAATTCGCCTGATAGCCGGTGTTCGACTCGGTCTGGAAACTCGAGGCCGTGACGTTGACCCAGCGCGTGTCAGCCGGCGCGGCCGCGCACACGAAGGCCGTGGCCGTGACCTCTGCGGCGTCGAGCACGCCGTTGGCGTTCAGGTCCAGCCCGGACTGCACGCGTTGACCGCCATAGGCGCAGGTGCCACCCGGTGCTTCGGCGGCGAATGCGAGCAGGCTGTCGCGGCCACTCGACCCCGCAGCGCCGGTCGCGCCCGGCGCACCGCCGCAGACGTAGGCCGAACTGGTCACCTCCGCGTCCTCGAGCACGTCATTGCGGTTCAGGTCCTTGCCGGCCAGCACCTGCGAGCCGCCCTGCGCGCAGTGGCTTCCGGGGGGTTCGGCCCGCATGCGCACCAGCGTGCTGAGGCCATCCACCCCGGCGGTGGCGTTGCAGATGTACTGCGTGGACGTGACTTCGCTGTCAGCGAGCACGCGATTGCTGTCCACGTCCAGGCCGGCCTCGACGCGTGCGCCGCCCAAGTTGCAGTTGACGCCGACCGCCTCCGGCTTGACGCGCATCAGCACCGTGGATGCGCCGGATGTGCCGGCGGGCGCAGGCGCGGCGGGCTGCTGCGCGGCGGGGAAGAGGTTCGCAACGTTGCCCGAGCCGCCTCCGCCTCCACCTCCGCCGCAGGCGAACAGTGCGAGAGCCCCGGCCAGCGCTGCGGCGAGACGGGCATTGCGAAAGATGCGGCGGTAGGCGAGTGTGGACGAAGACATAGGCAGAGGCGATGAATGGACGAAGACGCGCCTTGGCGCCGCGCAGGCGAAACGGAACGCAACCGATTGTAAAAATTGCTGACGGAAAATGGAATCCCAGAAGGCAAGCGGGGGAACGCGCTTGGGAACGACACTGGTCTTGCGCCCGGTGCGACATCGAATCTTTGTGGATGAGATACGCGGCACCAGGAGCCGCCCCGCGGCATTGCGCAGTCGTGCCTTCCGACGACGACAAAATGCGACAGGCCGGAGTCGCCTAGAACCAGACCCTGAATGCCGCGGCCGTGTTTCGCTCCGCGCCAAGGTGGCGCTTCACCTTTGGTGCAAGTGGTTATGGGTGTGTCTGCGTGCGTCTACACGCACAGTGGTGATTCAGCGCCGATGGAATTGATGCCTCAGTTGCGCCCTGTGTGCGGATGCGGAAGCGCTCGATAGGCCAATCTGCTTCTGATCACACACAGGCCGACAATGTATCGAGGCTTGCGGCCAGTAGCAGGCTGTCGTTCGCATCAGCTTTAGGGCCGGCTGCTTTTCATGAGCATTTGAGACCCGGTTGTTTCTGGGTGCGCAACGCCGCCAAAGCGATCGAGCCAAACCTCGTTTGCCCTGGGGTCGACGCTTTGCAAGCTGGTCGCGTGAAGTACGCCTTGGACGCATGCGCGTGCGATTCGAATGAATTGTCCATGGCGTTCTCGCGTGGGCGGCCTTCGGTCTGACTCCACCGAAGGCCGCGTAGCTTTTGGCCGATGTCCCGGCTACGCCTGCGCTTGGCAGTTCACCCAGCACGAAGATCAGGCGGTCAGAGCACAGGATGCAGGTCGCGAACGCGGCTCACACCCTCAAGCAGCGAAGCGACGTGCAGAATGGTGGACTCTGCCAGCCAACTGCCCACCAATTGCACGTTGATGGGCATGCCCTCCTTGCCCGTACCGAATCGCATCGAGATGCCCGGCAGACCCGTGACGTTCAAGGGTACGGTCGCGCCCTGCAGATAGGTCGCATCAACCTTCTGCCCGTCGATGAGGAACTCACTGACTCCGTGCTTGTGAGCAGGAATGGGAAGCACATGGGTAAGCAAGACGTCGAAGTTCTTGAAGTACTCCGCGTAGCCGTCCCGGATGCGCTCCGCGCCTTGCTCGGCATCGATGAAATCCTTCATCGATGTCTCGGGCAGACCGAGCATCGTCTTGGCCATCTTGTAGAGCTCATCGTCGCGGCGGCCGGCGGTGGCCTCTGCGAACGCGGCCTTCATTTCCATCACGTGCAGACGGTTGAAGACATCGAGGGCAAAGTCTTTCTCCAGGGCAGGGATACCTACTTCCTCGACGTGGATGCCCAGGCCCTTGAGCGCGTCCGCGGCGGCGGAGACGGTTGCGCGCACTTCCGGGTCGACCGGGCCGAAGCCGGGGCCGGTCATCCAGCCAACACGCAGTTGTCGATACGGCTGGCGTCCGATGCCGGCATCAAAGTGCGCCGTGCTGGTGGCGAACGCATCCTTGCCATCGGGGCCGGCGAGCTGCGAGAACGCAAGCGCCAGGTCGCGGATGCTGCGCGCCATCGGCCCGACGTGCCAGAAGCGGCGCGGAACGCGGGGCCAGATGCCAGTCATCGGCACTCGACCGTGTGTGGCCTTCAGCGACACGATGCCGGTCTGGGCGGCCGGGCCGCGCACGGAGATCGCCAGATCAGTGCCCAGGCCGATAGGGGACATGCCCGAAGCGATGGCCGCAGATTCACCGCCGCTGGAACCCCCTGGCGTCTTGGAGAGGTCCCACGGGTTGTTCGAGCGTCCCGACAGCAGGTTGTCGCTTTCGATCCAGTAGGAGAACTCCGGAAGGTTCGTCTTGGCCAGCAGGATGCCCCCCGCCTTCTTCATGCGTGCCACGCTCTCGGCGTCGACGTCGGGTTGACGGCCCTTGAAGATGGGGGAGCCACGCTGCGTGAGCACGCCCGCGGTGTCGATGGAGTCCTTCACCGTGAACGGCACGCCGTGCAGCGGGCCGAGCTGCCTGCCGTCCTTGACGTCGGCGTCCGCTTTCTTGGCGGCATCGAGCGCGCCGTCTGCGAGCGTCACGATGGCGTTGACTTTGGGGTCTACCGCCTTGATGCGGTCGAGGTGAGCCGTCACGACTTCCACAGAGGAAATTTCGCGCGTACGGATGAGATCGGCCAGCTTGGTGGCGTCGAGGAAAGTGAGGTCTTTAGCCATGATGAACGTCCTTAAGATTTGATTACCAACCACTTGGTAGTTGAATCATAAAGGTTAGAATTTGGCCGTGTCAAATGCTTTCTTGTTGAAGGGGAGATGAACGTGGGACGCAAGCCAGACCCGAACAACGCCCGCGAATCCATCCTCGAAGCCGCCAGGCTGGCTGCGCAATCGCGCGGGTACGCGGGCTTGAATTTCCGCGAGTTGGCTGAGACAGTGGGCGTCAAGCACACGAGCCTGTACTACCACTTCGCATCCAAGGGCGACCTTGCCGCCGCTGTTGCGAAGCGCTACTGGCAAGACACCGCTGCTGGGCTAGACGCGATGCTCGCGGAGGTCGGCGACGCCCGAGTCGCGCTCCACAACTACCCGGGCATCTTCCGAAAGTCGCTTGAAAATGAAAACCGCCTCTGCCTGGTCAGCTTCATGTCCGCGGAGTACGACGAACTGCCCGAAGAAGTGAAGACTGAGGTTCAGGCCTTCGCTGAAGTCAACGTGGCTTGGCTGACGAAGGTGCTGGTGGCGATGGGGCTGCCCCCTGAAACCAGCGAGCAGCGCGCCAAATCCATTTATGCCGCCGTCGCGGGCGCTCAGCTAATGGCCCGGAGCCGCTCTGACATCGCGCTCTTCGATGCGCTCATGGAAGGCTACAGAAGCGCCGGGCTGCTCCCGGCCTGATCGCAACGGGTCCATTCAAACATTGGATTTCTACCAAAGCACCCGTTCGCGAGCCCAGATCGGTGCGAGAGCGGCGCATACGCGCGGATCCAATGGCGGCAAATCGAAATTTGCGAATGTTCAACGGCGCGATGCCCAGCGCACCTTGTCTGCGCCCGCTAATGCCCCCAGGCGTGCGACGCCTGCTCGTCCGCCGTCACCCTCACCTGGCTCGCCAGGAACGACGGCGGCAGGCCGAAGTAGCGCTGGAAGGTTCGGCTCATGTGGGCCGCGTCGGTGAAGCCGCTGACCAGCGCCACGTCGGTCAGCGGCCGCTGCGCAGTGAACTGCTGCACCGTGCGCCGCACCTTGGTCCACAGCGCATAGCGCTTGACCGACACGCCCACCTGCTCGGCGAACAGGTGCGTGAGGCGGTCGGGGGACAGGCAGGCCACGGCCGACAGCTCGCGCAGCTGGATCTTCCCGGCATGCGCCCGGATGGCCTGCAGCACGCGGTCGATGCGGCGATCGATGGTCACCCCGATCTCGGGGAATTCAGTGATGGCCTCGACCAGCTTCACGCTGAGCGCCTGCAGCCGTTCCTTGCAGAGCTCGCCGCGCTGGGCGGGGTCGAAGTCGTCGCGCAGGCGGCCGAAGCGGCGTGCGTCGATCGGCACGATGCCGTGGCCTCCCATGCGCTTGGCAAGCATGCGGTAGGCGCTGGAAGCGGGGTCGAGGTTGAGCGACAGCAGCCCGCAGCCGTCGACGTCGAGCCGGCGCGCGACGTGCGGCGCGACCAGCGCGGCGGTGCAGCGGGTGCGCGTGCCGTCTACCGCTTCCAGCGTGAAGGGATGACCGCTGACCGACGCCAGCAGCGTGGCCGAAGAGCGGGCCGTGAGGCCCGACTGGATGGCGGGCGTGATGTAGAGGAACCTGTCATCCCACAGGTGCAAGAAATTCTGCGAGGCCATGCCGTCTCACTTTTGGTTTGTCTCCAGCGGCGGATTCTCACGCATTGCCACGGCGGCCCGGCGAGGCGTCGTGCCCAGCCGCCGGCGGCATTCCTTCAGTGTGCGGCGGACGATGCATCGGTCTGCACATGCTGGCGCACCGCCTCGAGCAGCAGCGAAGCGAGCCGGCTCGCCGGGGCCTCGGCCCGGGCCTGCGCGCGGTAGAGCACCAGCGATATCTGCGGCAGTGCCGGCAGCGACAGCACCGCCCGGTCGATGGTGCGCACATGCGCCGGCAGCCCGAACGGGGTGCGCACCGTGAGGCCCAGCCCGGCCGAAGCGGCAGCCCACAGCGCCGACAGGCTGGCACTGGCGAACGCGCGGCGCCACGGCACGCCGGCGCGGTCGAGCGCGGCGATGACGATCTCGCGCAACGGGCACGGCGCGTCGAGCATGATCAGCGGCAACGGCTCCCGGCTCTTGCGCGCGCCCGGGCCGCGGCGCTCGCGCTCGGTCCACCAGGCGGCGTCGATCCGGTCGGGCGACCTGGGGCCGATCCACAGCAGCGGCAGCCGCGCCACGCGCTCGGCATAGGGCGACAGGGGCTGGTCGCCCGCGTCCCACGCCAGCGCCAGGTCGAGCTGGCCGAGTTCGAGCCGCTCGCGCAGGTCGGCGCTGCGTGCCACACAGGCCTCGATGCGCACCTTGGGGTGGGCCCGCGCGAAGCGTCCCAGCACGGCGGGCAGCAGCGTCTCGCCGAAGTCTTCCTGCAGGCCCAGCCGCACCGCGCCCTGCAGGTCGACGCCGCGCATGGCGGCGCTGGCTTCGTCGTTGAGCTCGAGCATGCGGTGGGCATAAGCGAGCAGCGTCTCGCCGGCATCGGTGAGCTCGAGCCCGCGCCCCACCTTGCGGAAAAGCACGGTGCCCGCCTGCGCCTCCAGCTTCTTGAGCTGCGCGCTCACGGCCGAGGTCGAGCGCCCCAGCTTCTCGGCCGCGCGTGCGTAGCTGCCGAGCGCGACGCCGGTGGAGAAGCTGCGCAGCACGTCGAGATCGAACATCACCTGGGCCATGGGTTTTCCTTTTTTGCTGCGATTTGAATCATCCTGTTTTTTGGGACGATAAGCCAAGTATTTTCTGATTTTCAAAACCTTGGCAACGGCGGACACTGCACCGCAACATGAGCCCCACGACTTCCTCCTCCCCCGCATTCCCGCCCCGCCACCGCTGGAAAGTGCTGGCCGCCGGCGTGGCCGCCAATGCGGCCTTCTCGGTCGCTTTCAGCGGCATCCCGATGACCGCGGTGCTCATGCGCACCGGCTACCGGCTCGACAACGCCACGCTCGGGCTGGTGCTCGGCCTCATGGGGCTGGGCATCGCCGTGAGCGAGCTGCCCTGGGGCCTGCTGACCGACCGCTGGGGCGACCGCCCGGTGCTGCTCACGGGCCTGGGCAGCACCGCCCTCGCGCTGGTGGCGATGGCGCTGTGGGCCGCGCCTGCCGGGGGCCACGTGCCCGGCCTGGGCTGGCTCGGCGCCGGGCTGCTGCTGGTCGGGCTGCTCGGCGGCAGCGTGAACGGCGCCAGCGGCCGCGCGGTGATGACATGGTTCAGCGCCGGCGAGCGCGGGCTGGCGATGAGCATCCGGCAGACCGCCGTGCCGCTGGGCGGCGGCATCGGCGCGCTGGTGCTGCCCTTCGTGGCGCTGCATTTCGGCTTCGCCGCGCTGTACGGTCTGCTGGCCCTGCTGTGCGCGCTGAGCGCCGCGATGAGCTGGGCCTGGGTGCACGAGCCGCCCGTCGCGCCGCGCGGCAAGCCGGGCGCTTCCGAGCCGCCCGCGCCCCGGAGCGGTCCGCTGCGCGACGCGCGCGTGTGGCGCATCGTGGCGGGCATCGGCATTCTCTGCGCGCCGCAATTCGCGGTGCTTTCCTTCGGCACCGTGTTCCTGCACGACTTCGGCCATGCCAGCTTCGCGGCGATCACCGCCACCATGGTGTTCGTGCAGATCGGCGCGATGGTGATGCGCGTGTGGAGCGGCCGCTGGACCGATCGCCGCCGCAATCGCCCGGCCTACCTGCGCGCCTGCAGCGGCCTCAGCGTGCTGCTGTTCGCCGGCCTGGCGCTGCTGGTGCTGCTCGGCGGTGCGCATGCCGCGGATTCATCGGCGCTGCGCGTCGCGCTGGTCGCGCTGCTGGCCGCGAGCGGCGTGTGCGTCTCGGCCTGGCACGGCGTGGCCTACACGGAACTGGCCACGCTGGCCGGCGCGGCGCGCGCGGGCACGGCCCTGGGCATGGCCAACACCAGCGTGTTCCTGGTGTGCTTCGTCACGCCCTTCTCCATTCCGCACCTGATGGCGCTGCAGGGCTGGCCGCTGGTGTGGCTGGCCGCGAGCGCCTGCGCGCTGGTGGCGATGCCGCTCCTGGTGCCGCGGACCGTGACCGGTGCGACGCCGGATCAGAACGCCGCGAAGACCGCGTTCAGCCGGTCGACGTAGGCGCGCTTGGCCGCGTCGTCGATGAAGCTGCCCTCGAAGCTGTTGGCCGCGAGTTGCCAGGCGTGGCGCACGCCGAGCCCCGTGGCCTCGAAGGTCTGCGTGAAGTTCTGGTTCATGTAGCCGCCGAAGTAGGCCGGATCGTCGGAATTGACGGTCGCCACGAGCCCCGCGTCCAGCAGCGTGCCCAGGTTGTGCTGCGCAAGGTCGGGGAACACGCAGAGCTTGAGGTTCGACAGCGGGCACACGGTCAGCGGAATGCGGTCCTGCGCGAGCCGCTGCATCAGCGCCGGGTCCTTGGCGCTTTGCACGCCGTGGTCGACGCGCTCCACTTTCAGCACGTCGAGCGCGCTCCACACGTAGGCCGGCGGGCCTTCTTCGCCGGCATGCGCGACGAGGTGCAGGCCCAGCTCGCGGCAGCGTGCGAACACGCGCGCGAACTTCTCGGGCGGATGGCCCACTTCGCTCGAGTCCAGGCCGACGCCGACGAACTTGTCGCGATACGGCAGCGCCTGCTCCAGCGTCTCGAAGGCGTCTTCCTCGCTCAGGTGGCGCAGGAAGCACATGATGAGCAGCGCGCTCACGCCCAGCTTGGCCTGGGCATCGACGCAGGCGCGGTGCAGGCCGTTGACCACCGTTTCCATCGGCACGCCGCGCGCGGTGTGCGTCTGCGGGTCGAAGAACATTTCGGTGTGCACCACGTTGTCGGCGGCGGCCCGCTCCAGGTAGGCCCAGGCCATGTCGTAGAAGTCCTGCTCCTTCAGCAGCACGCTGGCGCCGGCGTAGTAGATGTCCAGGAAGCTTTGCAGGTTGGTGAAGGCATAGGCGCGGCGCAGCTCTTCCACGCTGGCGTAGGGAATGGACACGCCGTTGCGCTGCGCGAGCGCGAAGATGAGCTCGGGCTCGAGCGAGCCTTCGATGTGCATGTGCAGCTCGGCCTTGGGCATGGCGCGCAGCAGCTCTGGCAGGCGGTCTGTGCCGATGCGGTCGAAGTTCTGGTCGTAGGCGGGGCGGAAATCGGTCATGGTGGGGGACTGCTGCTGCGTTGTGATCGTGCAAAGCATAAAGCCAGCCGCCGCCCGGGCGATGCCCGAAACCGTATGGGCGTCAGTCGATGCTGCGTGCGGAACTCGTCAGCGAGCGTGCGCACAGCAGCAGCGTGGGCGCCAGCTTGCGCACGGCTTCGTCGATGGTCCAGCGGCTGGTCGGCGCCACCACGTGCACCGACGCGACCGGGCGCCCCTGGCTGCCCAGCACGGGCGCGGCGATCGTCATGTCGCCGAGGAACAGCTCCTCGGCATTGGTGGCAAAGCCCTGCAGCCGCGCCTGCCGCAGCGCATCGAGGATGCCGTCGACGTCGGTCAGCGTGTGCATGGTGTGGGCCGTGCGGTCGGACGCCTCGATGAGCGCGCGCGCCTCGTCTTCCGGCAAGGCGCTCAGGAAGGCGCGTCCCGAGGCCGTGCAATACATCGGGATGCGGCTGCCGATGGGCATGTGCACCGGCACGAACTGCGCGCTGACGAAGCGCGCCACGTAGACCATGTCGAGTCCGTCCGGCTCGGTGAGGCAGGAGGTTTCCGTCGTCACCTTGGTCAGCTCCGACAGGAAGGGATTGGCCACGTCGATCAGCGAATTGGCCGCGAGGTAGTTGAAGCCGATTTCCATCACGCGCGGCGTGAGCTGGTAGCGCCGTGTCTTCGCGTGCTTGCGCACATAACCCAGCTTCTCGAGCGTGAAGACCATGCGCTGGGCGGAACTCTTGGTGATGTCGGTGGCCGCGGCCACGTCCGCCAGCGTCATGGTGCGGCGCCGGGCGCTGAAGGCGCGCAGCACGGCCAGGCCCTTCTCCAGCGATTGGTTGAAAAGCAGGCTCTGGCCGTCTTCGGGGGCTGCGTCGGGTGTGGCTTCCATGGGTTCGAGTATATCCACGCTCGCCTCAAATATCGAATACCGATACTCAAAGATCGACTAGTGGTTTTCATTTATTGATAAGAGATTCAAAAGAATCGATTATTGGCACGCATGTTGCATCGCGAAAGGCACCCATCCTTTCCGTCCACTTTTCCAACTTCTGTCCTTCAAGGAGTGCATCCATGAATCGCATCGTTCGCCGCCTTCACCGCCTGGCCCTGGGTCTCTGCATCGTGGGCGGCGCCTCGCTGGCCGTGGCGCAGGGCGCCGCGCCGACCTATAACGTGGGCGCCACCGCCACCGGCGTGCCTTTCACCTTCCTGGACGTGAAGACCAACAGCATCCAGGGAATGATGGTCGACACCGTCACCGCCGTGGGCAAAGCCGGCGGCTTCAACGTCAACGTGCAGCAGACGGTGTTCTCGGCGCTGATCCCCTCGCTCACCGCGCGCAAGATCGACATCGTCTCGGCCGCCATGCTGAAGACGCCGGCGCGCCAGGAGGTGGTCGACTTCAGCGATCCGGTGTACTCGTACGGCGAGGGCCTGATCGTCAAGGCCGACGACGCCCGTGCGTATGTCTCGCTCGACGAGCTCAAGGGCGAGGTGGTGGGCGCGCAGGTCGGCACCGTCTTTCTCGACATGCTGAACAAGAAGGGCATCTTCAAGGAGGTGCGCAGCTACGACTCGGTGGCCGACATGACGCGCGACCTCTCCCTCGGCCGCATCAAGGCCGGGCTCGGCGACCAACCCATCATGGCCTACCAGATCCGCCAGAACACCTTTCCCGGCGTGAGGCTGGTCGAGAGCTACAAGCCGGTGAACGTGGGTGACGTGTGCCTGGTGGTGCGCAAGGGCGACACCGAGACGCTGGCTCGCCTCAACAAGGCCATTGCCGCCGTGAAGGCCGACGGCACGCTCGCCAGGATCGTGCAGAAGTGGGGCATCTGAGAGCGCGCTGAACCATGGCTGCTCCCACCTTTCTCCAGAACGCGCAGGACTTCCTGCCGATCCTGCTGCAGGGCGCCGTGGTCACCGTGCAAGTCACGGTGCTGGCCTTCCTGCTGAGCAGCGCCCTCGGCCTTGCGCTCGCGCTGATGAAGCTGTCGCCGGTGCGCGCGCTGTCCTGGACGGGCTCGGTGATCGTCAACGTGATCCGCGGGCTGCCGATCATCGTGCAGCTCTTCTACATCTACTTCGTGCTGCCGGAGTTCGGCGTGCAGCTCACGGCCTTCCAGGCCGGCGTGATCGGCCTGGGCATCGCCTACTCGGCCTACCAGGCCGAGAACTTCCGCGCCGGCATCGAGGCGGTCGACCCCGGCCAGCGCGAGGCCGCGCAGGCCATGGGCATGCGCTCGGCGCTGATCATGCGGCGCGTGATATTGCCGCAGGCCTTTCGCATCGCGCTGCCGCCCTACGGCAACACGCTGGTGATGATGCTCAAGGACTCCTCGCTGGTCTCGACCATCACGGTGGCCGAGATGACGCGCGCCGGCCAGCTCATCGCTTCGTCGACCTTCCAGAACATGACGGTCTACACGCTGGTCGCCCTGCTCTACCTGCTCATGAGCCTGCCGCTGGTGTACGGCCTGCGCCGGCTCGAGAAGCGCTTCGCCGCCGGGAGAAAACAACCATGATCCACGTCGAGGGACTGGAAAAACGCTTCGGCACGCACCGCGTGCTGCAGGGCGTGAGCCTGCATGTGGACAAGGGCGAGGTGGTCTGCCTCATTGGCCCTTCGGGCTCGGGCAAGTCGACCGTGCTTCGCTGCATCAATGGCCTCGAGTCGTACGAGGGCGGCGTGGTGCGCGCCTTCGGCGAGCGCGTGGACCGCACCGCGCCCACCATCCACCGGCTGCGCAGCCGCATGGGCATGGTGTTCCAGCGCTTCAACCTGTTCCCGCACCGCACGGTCCTGGAGAACGTGATGGAAGGCCCGGTCCAAGTGCTGCGCCAGAACGCGGCGCAGGCGCGCGAAGAAGCCCTGTCGCTGCTGGCCAAGGTGGGGCTGGCCGAGAAGGCGCAGGCGTATCCGGCGCAGCTCTCGGGCGGCCAGCAGCAGCGCGTGGCCATCGCCCGCGCGCTGGCCATGAAGCCAGAGGCCATGCTGTTCGACGAGCCCACCTCGGCGCTCGACCCCGAACTGGTCGGCGACGTGCTCGGCGTGATGCGCGCGCTGGCCGACGAGGGCATGACGATGATCGTGGTCACGCACGAGATGGGCTTTGCGCGCGAAGTGGCCGACCGCGTGTGCTTCCTGCACAGCGGCAGCATCGTCGAGGAGGGCCCGTCCGCGCAGGTGCTGGGCGCGCCGCGCCAGGCGCGCACGCAAGACTTCCTGCGCCGCGTGCTGCATCCGTCTGGTGCCATCGGGGCCACCGAGGTGCGCGCATGAGCGCTCGCGCGTTGCCTCCTTCACTCTGGGCCGACACCGCGCCGCCCGCTGCGCCGACGCCGCCGCTGGCCGAATCGCGCAAGACCGACGTGCTGATCGTCGGCGGCGGCTTCACCGGCCTCTCGGCTGCGCTGCATCTGGCCGAGGCCGGCGTGCAGGCCTGCGTGCTCGAGGCGCACGAGCCCGGCTGGGGTGCCTCGGGGCGCAACGGCGGGCAGGTCAATCCTTCGCTCAAGCACGACCCCGACGAGCTGGTGCGCATCCATGGCCAGGAGCGCGCCGCACGGCTGATCGATGCGGTCTCGTCATCGGCCGACCTCGTGTTCGACCTCATCGCACGCCACGGCATCGACTGCCAGCCGGTGCGCAACGGCTGGCTGCAGGTGGCGTACGCGCAGAAGGACGTGGCCGCGCTGCATGCGCGCGCCGGGCAATGGGCCAGGCGCGGCGTCAACACCCAGCAGCTCGACCGCGCCGCCGTCAGCGCGCGGCTCGGCACCACGGCCTTTGCGGGCGGCTGGCTCGACGGCCGCGCCGGCAGCATCCAGCCGCTGGCGTACGCGCGCGGGCTGGTGCGCGCCGCACAGGCCGCAGGTGCCTGCGTGCACAGCGGCACCGAAGTCACGGCGCTGGAGCGCCGCGGCACGCACTGGCATGCGAGCACGTCGACCGGCGCCAGCGTCACCGCCGACCAGGTGCTGATGGCCACCAACGGCTACACCGGCGCGCTGTGGCCGAAGCTGTCGCGCACCGTGCTGGCCGCCAACAGCTTCATCGTTGCCACCGAACCGCTCAAGGGCGCCGCGGCCGACGCCATCCTGCCCGGCGGCGAAACCGCCTCGACCTCGCAGCGCCTGCTGCTCTACTTCCGCAAGGACGCGCAGGGCCGTCTGCTCATGGGCGGCCGCGGCCACTTCGCCGACCCGGCCGGGCCCGCGGATTTCGCGCACCTCGAACGTTCGCTCGAACTGCTGTTTCCCCAACTGGGGCCGCTGCGCTACGAGTACCGATGGGCCGGGCGCATCGCGGTCACGCGCGACTTCATGCCGCATGTGCACACCCCGGCGCCGGGCGTGACGATCGCGCTGGGCTACAACGGGCGGGGTATCGCACTGGCCACGAGCATGGGCAAGCACCTGGCCGCCCGGCTCATCGACGCGGGTGCGGACTTTCCTTACCCGGTGACGCCGATCCGGCCGATTCCGCTGCACGGCCTGCAACGCTTCTACGTGGCGGGCGGGGTGGCCTGGTACAGCCTGCTCGACCGGCTGGCATGAATACGAGTCGCCTACGCGCGCGTGCCGCCTTGCCATGCGGCGCGTGCGTACGTCAAATGGCGGGCGTCAACCACAACAGCCCCAGGAGACCCATGCCGATCGACACACTCGCCACCTGGCACCGCCTCGTCAAGGAACGCGACGCGGCGGGGCTCGACGCCCTGCTCGACGACGAGGCCGTCTTTCATTCGCCGGTGGTGCACAAGCCCCAGGTGGGCAAGGCCATCACGCAGAAATACCTGGCCGCGGCGTTCCAGGTGTTCTTCAACGAGAGCTTCCGCTACGTGCGCGAGCTCCAGTCCGCGAACGACGCGGTGCTCGAGTTCACGCTGGAGCTGGACGGCATCCAGATCAACGGTGTCGACATGATCAAGTGGAACGACGCCGGCCGGATCACCGAATTCAAGGTGATGCTGCGCCCGCTGAAGGCGGTGAACCTGATCCACCAGAAGATGGGCGCGCAGCTGCAGGCGGCGCAGGCCTGAACGAACCGGCCGCGCCGGTCACACCCCGTAGTAGGTCGCGGGAGACTTGCTCAGGAAGGGGCTCTCGTTGCCGAAGATGACCGGCGTGCCGGAGTCGAGCCATTCCAGGTACCTGGACGCGATGTGCTGCAGGCAATTGACCTGGGCGGCGACCTTCATCAACTCGCCGGGGACCTCGGCCTCGCTGCTGACATCGAGCGTGTCCGCGTGATGGCCCAGGCATGCCAGCTGCGAGGCCGCGCAGATTCGCTCCAGCGCCTCGGAGCAGGCAATGATCATCTCGTGCACAGGGGCAGATATGACCTTGGCCGTACGGAGTTCGTGGGCCTGGGCGCGCACGCCAATGGCATCGATGCCGTTGTATCTGGCAAGGCCGTTCACGCACAGCGCCAGCGGCCGGGCGAGGTCTCTTTCGAGGTCCATCGCCACCAGGCCGCCGAAGCTTCCCGGCAGCCTCGATGGCTGGCAGTCATGAAAACACGCCTTCAGGTCCGACAGGCCCTGGGCTCTGAGGTCCGGTGACGCCGCGTTCCTCAGGAGATCGCACAGCTCCGCGAGGAGTTCGCGGTTGCCGAAAGCCACCTGCGCATTCAGCAGCGGATGAATCAGCCGGTCCATGTTCCTCTGCACGATGAGGTTGCGGATCTCCTCGGGTCCATCGCAGAGCGTGACCGGGTCGATGCCGGCGGGATCGCCCGCCCTCCCCGCCGGATCCTGCGGCGCCGTGGCCAGCAGCTTTTTCCTGAACACCCTCCCCACAGCCTTCATCCGCACGGCGGCGGACGGGTCTTTCAGGATGACGAAGCATTCGATGTCGGACACCGGGGCCGCATCCAGGCGGGCGAGGGAACCGGTCACGCAGAACGCGAGCGAATCCGGGCTCGGCGGCCTGCCGATCGCGTCGACATAGAGCGAGGCCAGGAACCACCGGGTCATCACCGACCGCGCCTGGGCAGGCTCCGCGGTTTCCGGGCGCTGCAATACCGGACTGTGCGATTCCACCTGGACGGCGCGCACCTGAAGCCGGGCGGGATCGAAATGCGTGTTGCGATCCTCCTTGCGGCACCAGGGGCAAACGGGAGCCATGGCCTGCCCGGACGTGGCATCAGGGCTGTACAGGTCCCTGGGCCCGGGGCACCTCGGGAAAATTTGCCTCATGTTCTGAGGAGCCAGGCATCCCATCGAATATGTCCTCCAGCAGCAATCGGATCTCAGGCCGCGTGGTTGGTCACCACGCGCAGGCTGGCGTCCTGGCGGTAGGCCTGCACGCACATCCGCCCCAGTTCGACGAGAAAGCGCAGCACCGCCGGCTGGCCCACGCACTCCGGCGTCACCGCCATGATGTCCTTGCGGAACTCCATCAGCTGCACGCCCGAGACGTCCATCTCGGCGGACGAGCCGTAGTAGTGCTTCCAGAAGTCCTGCAGCAGCCCGCGCTTGACTTCGTCGATGACCAGCGTGTAGCCGCTCTCCCAGACACGCTCCTCCATCGGCAGGCAGGTCACCCGCGGATCCTCGAGGCGGGCGCCCGGGGGCACGAGCAGCACGCGCCGCACGTCCATGCTCATCGCGCCCTCCCCGGCGCGCCGGGCGGGCGGGTCGTCGGCGTGGCGCCGCGCATTGAAGAACGCGGTGTTCTTTTCACGGTCGTCCTCCGCGAAATCCGGTGTCGGCCTCGAAACGTTGGCGCTGGCGATATGCATTTCGCTTTCCTCCTCACTCAAATGGACAGCAGCCGCAGGCGCTGCTCGTTGGCCCGGGCAAGGGAGATCGGCCGGGTCCAGCTGCCGTCGGCATGCAGCGTGGTCGTCAGCGCATGGACGCCGGCCGGGAACGACAGTTCCAGCGGGTTGTTGACCGTGCTGACGTCGATGACGTCGCCTTGCTGGTAGTCGCCGTAGGCGATGAAGTACCGGGGGCGCGGCGAGAAGGCCAGGTTCTGGTTCGGGCGGGCCTGCACCGCATAGACCGTGCTGCCGGACATGGTCACGCCGACGCAGGCTTGTGACCGGGCCGGGATGTTGGCGGTCTCGGCGAGGTAGAAGCGCGCGGGATCGGCGCCCCAGCTGGGGTTGGCGAACCGGTAGATGCCGTCCTCGCAGTCCAGCGAGATCCTGTTGCTGCCGCCGCTCGGCTCGCAGGTTTCGGCCGGAGCGAACTGGATGCCGGGCTGCAGCTCGCCGGTTTCAGCCCAGGAGAAACCGGTGTCGGTCGTCCATTCGAAGCGGGTCCGCGCGTTCTGCCCGGGGTTCGAATACTTGGCGAACCAGGCGAGCGACAAGGCGTTGGGCGCCCACTGGGTCGGGTCGCTCTGGAACACCATGAAGTAAGCCGAATGGCTTGCGTGGTTGTCGACCGTGACGGAATAGATCTTTCCCATGACTCTCTGAAGAAGTGACTGAATCAGCCAATGCGCGCCGCAGGGGCGGCATTGCACTGGAAGTCACTCTAGGGAGGGCGGGAGAGAAATGAAATTACAACCGATTACATGGGGTGCGCGCCGCCCCGGATCTCGAAGGGGTAGTCGCCCAGGCGCACGTTGCCGCGCCGCCGCTCGACCAGTGGCGGCTCGCCCAGGCTGGCCGGCAGCGCATTGAGGATCTGGTGCTTGGCGCGGAAGATCTGGATGTTCACGTAAGAAGGCTCCACGCCCAGCATGCGCGAGAGGTCGTCCAGCCCGATCCAGCCCTGGCTTTGCGGTGGAACGCCGCGTTGCGCGTCCTGCTGGCGCACCCGCGCGAGCGTGACCAGGGTGTAGTGGTGGATCCGCTCGCCCAGCGACACCGACTTGCCGTCCGCCAGCAGGCTGAGGCTGGTGTGCTCCTCGTCCTGGCTGACGTCGAAATGCAGCGCGACGTCCGTCGTCTTCGGCGCCGACGAGGCGACGGCGTTCTCCGATGTCGACTCCAGGTCGTCGCACAGCACGAACTCCCAGGCGCCGCGCGAGGTGCTGACCATGGCGCCGTCGTTCAGGTGCTCGATGCCGTCGATGTGCTCGAGCATCCAGCGCCCCTCGTGGAAATACACGTTCACCTCGGGCTGCTGGGCATCCGGCAACAGGGTTTCGCGCGGGTCGAGCGCCACGGGGACGCCATGTCCCTGGCCCGGGAACAGGCAGGTGACGGGCGGCGCCAGGTCCTGCACGATCCAGGCCGATTCGTCGCCCAGGCCCATGCGCACCTCGGCGCCCACGCTCAGGGCGGTCCAGCGGCCGTTCGGCAGGCGTACGCCGTCCAAGGTGGTGCCATTGCGGCTCTGGTCGACGATTTCCCAGGCCAGGCTGTTCCAGCGGACCAATGCATGGACCTGCGACACATCGGGCGCCTTGAGCACGGTCTGGCAGGCGGACGGACGGCGGCCGAACGCATGGACGGGGCGCAGCACGATGGAGCGGCCGTCTCGCTTGTTCCTGAAGAGAGCCATACCCTGTATTTTCGCTCGCCCGCTCAGACGTACAGCGCCTGGGGGTTGAGATCGGCTTCCTGCAGGGGCGCGTCGCGCCACCCCATCGCCACGGGCACGCCATAGAGACGCTTGTTGCCCAGCTCGGGCCAGATGTGGCACAGGCCCGGCACCACGACCTTGACCGTGCGCAGCGGAATGTCCGGGCGCGAGTGGTCGAGCACGATCGTCTCCAGGCCCAGGCCGGTGGCGATGCCCACGCACCGCGCAATCTCCCCGGCGATGTCGCGCCGCGCACCGGCCTCGGGCGACGCATGCAGCGGCACGGCGCCTCCCTCTTCCATCGGCACGAGGAAGGCCGGCGCCTCCTGCCCGCCGTCGGCGCCGGGCACCGGGAAGGTCTTGCCCGCCGCGATCAGCTGGCTCATTTCGGTGAGCGCGCGCTCGCAGGCCAGCATGCGGTCCGGACTGCAGCCAAAGCCGACGGCCCATTCACCGGTCTGCCGATGCCGCCCCACCGCCGCGACCACCGGAATGCCGAAGTCGTGCGTGATGTCGAGCACCCAGTGTGCCCACTGCAGCCCCCATGTGCGCGACAGGCGCAGGCGGGTGGCGACCGGCATGCCGTCCAGGTCGATGGCAGGCCGGCGGACCCGGCCGTACCACCAGATGGCGGCGGCATCGCGCTCCACCAGTTCGAGGAAGCCCTGCAGGATGGCCTCCTCGAGTGTGTTCCCGGCAGCGCAGCCGTTCGATGTCCAGGTGACGTGGTACTGGCTCTCGGCGGGCGCATGGGCGTGGCAGAAGGCCAGCGGCAGATAGCAGCGCGCGTCGGCGGTCAGCGACCACGCGGGCACCCACCAGGCCGGCTCCGGTCCGGCGTCGGCCGCGGCCACGGCGTGCGGCGGCTTCTCGGT
>PJUB01000413.1_pt1 | contig 17794 bp, 22 predicted proteins | sample 1512141 | NCBI WGS metagenome assembly PJUB01 (sample SAMN08177677, study PRJNA422409) | Soil metagenome, whole genome shotgun sequencing project. | isolation source: Soil enriched on filter paper: alkali lignin treatment | place: USA: Madison | collected 2015-01-15 | reverse complement strand
CGCCGTGGATATCGAGGGCCAGGTCGGCGGCGAACGCTCCGGCGCCTCGCTCGACTATGTCCCCGGGCGGGGAGAGAAGAAGGCCAGCCTGGTCTTCTCGCAGGCGGACAAGCCAGAGCCGGCTTTGCGCGTGCTGGGCTGGTCGGAGCCCTGACGCTCCGAACGCCGCCGCTCGCCGATTGCCGGCTGCGATCCTCGTTAATCCGTCGTGCCGCATCGACATGAACTCGCGGTCAGCTTGGCCACATCCAGAATGGAGGCCTTGCCGCGACTGAACCGCACGCCGCCCGTCGCCTGAAGGTTGCGCGCCGCCACGTTGATGCTGGTGCGTTGGACGCCGAGCATGGCCGCCAGTCGGGCCTGATTCAGGCGAACCGGCGCGCCGTTCCCGCCGTGATGCAGGCGAAGCAGCCATTTCGCCAGCCGCTCCGACACCCGGTGGGAGGCGTTGCAGGCGGCTTCCTGTTCCAGAAACGTCAGACGCTGGACCGCCTGCAGAGCGACGAAACGCGCCAGCCAGTCATACCCCAGCGCTTCGCGTGCGGCGGCGGCGGGAACCTGGAACAGCCGCACGTCCAGCAGGGGGCGAACCTGTGCGCCGCTGCCGCTGAAGCCGAGGGCGTGATCCCACCCGTAGACGGCGCCGGATACGACCGGCGCGACGCAGACCTCGCTGTCGGGCGGGAAGGCGCCGAGCACGCCGGAGATGACGAACCAGAGGTGGTCTCTGTCCAGGGCCAGGCGCGCATCACCCGGGAGATCGACTTCCGTCCCTTCCGCGATCAGGCGCCGCTGCGCGTCCGGCGGCAAGGCGTCATAGACCGGATGATCTCCGATATGGGCGCGCGGACGCCCGGGAAGCGGGACGGACGGAGGCAGCGTGGCGGCGGAATCTGCAGGCATGAGCCCTCCTGGGGAAGGAGCCGTGCCATGAATGCAGGGGGGCGCCACTTACATGGGTTAGTCGCCGAAGTTCCGCGCGTCCGCGAGAGCGTCGGCTATGCTGAGGCCGGCGGCCAGCGCCAGGCCCGACAGGTCGGGCAGGATGGCGCGGCCCGTCCGGTAATCAACGAGGCCCGCGCGGCGAAGCTGCTGCAGGGTGCGGTTCATATGCACGGCGCTGAGGCCCAGGATGTCGGCGAGCATGTCCTGGGTGAGGGGAAGATGCAGGACGCCGGGTTCGACAGCGCCCAGACGGCTTTGCCGCTCGTACAACTCCAGCAGGAGGTGCGCGGTGCGCTCATAGGCGCTGAGCCGACCGAGCCGGATCACATGTCGCGCCAGCCGCAGACGCTCCGCAGAGCGAAATTGGCGCCAGGCCTCCAGGAGGCGCGGGCTGAAGTCCGCACCTTCTGAAATGGCGTCCCACAGCAGGGTTGCGTCGAGGGTCGAGGCGTCGGTCAATGCCCAGACCGCCATATCTGCGTCCACCGAGTCGGTCGCCAGGATGACGTCGCCGGGCAGACTCAATCCCACGATCTGCCGACGACCGTCCTCCAGCATGGCGCCCCGCGCCACCCAGCCGCGCGCTACGACCCGGGCGTCCTTGCGTTCGGGATGAAGAGGGATGGGGCCGCCGGGAGGGTGGGCCAACGCCGGACCCCGGAACCAGCCGCGAATGCGATCGACGTCAGAAGACGACAGCACGGCGAAGCTGGAAAGCATCCGTTCCAACGACGCCGCCGCTATGTCTACATCACCTTGATAAGACTGATTCTTCATCCCCCTGACCAACAGCACGGCCAGGGGTGTTTCGTTCTTTACATAGGTTAGTCGCAGCGCCGCCGCAGGGCTGATAGATCGGTCTCAGGCGCGATGGTAGGAATCCGCGCACAAGGTTCGCAGCTGGCGCCAAGTGGCCTTGCCTTCGAGCTGGAACAGCTCGGCCTGGGTATAGCGGTCGGATATCAACGCCTTGCGGACCTCGCTTGGGATACGGAAGCGACCGCTGCGCGCCAGCTCAAAGGCCCGCTCAATGACTGGTGTCCTGTTCACAATGCAAACTCCCCTGTTACGCGAAACCAACGCAGCTAGGCCGTAGCCGGTTCTTTGTGTCGCCTTTGCGGCGTTACGGAACCGGGCGGAGGCGAGCTTGGCGGCAACATTCGCCGTCGGGCGACGTTGAGCTTTGGCAAGCGTCAGCGGAGCCGCCCCATGCACGACCATAGCCGCCTGTTGGAGAACAAGCTGGAGCGTCGCGACACCCTCGGGGATGAGGAACGACAGGCCTTGCGAAGCGTGCTGGTCAATATCGTAGTCAAGCCGGCGGGCAGCGACATCGTTTCACAGGACGCCCTGGTCGATCACTCCAGCTTGGTTATCGGGGGGTTCTGCGCGCGCTACCGCGACCTGAGCGACGGGCGGCGTCAATACACCCAGATCAACCTTCCCGGAGATTTCATCGACCTGCACGGCTTCGTGCTGAAGCGGGTCGATCACGGGGTGCGCGCCTTGACCGATTGCCTCATCGCAGAGGCTCCCCACGACCGTCTGCGACGCCTGACGGAGCAGCACCCGCACCTGACGCGTCTGCTGTGGCTGGAGACGGTGGTGGACGCCGCCATGCATCGCGAATGGCTCTTGGCGCTGGGGCGGCAAGAGGCGCTGGAGCGGACCGCCCTGCTGGTCTGTGAAGTCTACACCCGCCTGGAAGCCGTCGGACTCGCTCGCGACGGAGCCTTTCGTTTTCCGATCATCCAGGCGGAGATCGCCGACCTTCTGGGCATGTCGGCGGTGCATGTGAACCGCACGCTGAAAGTCATGCGAGAGGCGGGGTGGCTGGAATGGAGCGGGGCCGACGTCCGCATCCTCGCCTGGGAGCGACTGGCCGATGCGGCCGAGTTCAATCCGTCCTACCTCCGACTGGAGAAGCTGCCGGTCTGAGGCGGTTCGTCCCCGCCGCCCACGAGGCGGCGGGGAGACCGGCCGTCAGGCGGGTTGCAGCGCCTCGGCGTTGACCGCGGAGTCGGCGATGGCCGTCAGGTCCTCGTCCGTCTGGCTTTCCTCCTGGAGGGTCTCGTCCAGCAGTTTGACGGCGTCCTTCAACCCCATCACCTGCGCCCATCGCTTCAGCGTGCCGTAGCGGGTGATCTCATAATGCTCGACCGCTTGGGCCGCGGCCAGCAGACCCGCGTCGAGCGCCGCCGTGTCCTTGTATTCCTCGGCGATCTCGTCGCCCTCGGCCAGGATGCCTTCGATGGCGTCGCAAGTCTTGCCGCGGGCGGGCTTGCCGATGATCTCGAACACCTGCTGCAGGCGCTCGATCTGTCCTTCCGTCTGCTCCCGATGCTTCTCGAAGGCCGCCTTGAGCTCGGGTGATTGAGCCGCGCGGGCCATCTTGGGCAGAGACTTCAGAATCTTGCGCTCAGCGTAATAGATGTCGCGCAGAGTGTCGTGAAACAGGGTCTGCAGCGTTTTCTCGACCATGGTTGTCTCCTCAAAACGAGTGGGCGCCTTCGAAGCGGGAGATACGTCGCGACGTTCCGGTGTGTCTGCATCCGGACAGACGCCTAGACCCGCCCTATGAGGTGCGGAAGTCTGCCGACGCGTTGAAAAAAGGGACGGACCGCGGCCCGCCCCTCTCGCTTCGCAACGGGGGCGGCGTCAGCCGCCCAGGCTGGACTGCAACTGCTTGGCGCGTTCCAGGTGCGCTTCGATCTTGGGCAGGACCGTGCGGGCGTGTTCGGCCAGGGCCGGGACATCTGTCTTGTCCGAGAAGCCGCGATGCAGGGTGGCGGCCTCCTCGTGGGCGGCGACCTGTTGATCGATATAGGTCTTGTCGAAGTTCGCCGCCGTGGCCGAGCGCAGGTTATCGATAAGACCCTTGCGACGCTGATCCAGTTCGGTCGGCACGGCGGTGTCCGGCGCCGCCTGCGCGGCGGCGGTCTTCAGGGCGGCTGAGGCGGCCGTATGATCGGTCTTGATCATCTGGGCCAATTCCTTGACCTGGGCGTTCTGCGACCGTTCCAGGGCGATGTCGGCGGCCTGGATTTCGTACATGTCGCCCATGGCGGCGTTGGGAACATAGGCGCTGACCATATTGGCGCCCATGGTGGCGGCCGAGGTCTGGCCGACCGGCTCGGAAACGGCGTCCTGAGCCTTGTCGACGGCCTCGGAACCCTGTTGCTGGTTGCAGGCCGCTAGGGTGAGAGCGGCGGCCGAGACGGCCATAACGGCCATGGTTTGTTTCATCATCAGTGTATCTCCTTGCGATGGATCAGGATTTGGCGGCCATGCCCGGCGTGTCGGGGGCCAGCTCTTCCGCCTGGGTCTTGGGCGGCGGGGCGTCGGCCTGCTGCAGCCCGTCGTCAGGCGTTTCTCGAATGGACAGGATGGCTTCGTGCGCCCGCATCAGGGGCGCGGCGGCGTCTGCGGCCTGCGCGTCCGTGGGCGAGGTCACGCGCAGGCGCCGCTGCGGGCCGCTGTCGCTGCCGACCACCACTTCATAGAAACGCATGACGGCCTCCCATGAGGACGGCGGGGGGCGGGCGAGTGCGAAGTCGGTTCATTCTTTCCTCCCTGTGACAGGAGGTTAAGCGGTCAGGCGCGCCGCCGTTCCAAACGGCCAAGCCTGAACACGCCGTTACATGGCGCGCTCCAGAGGCGCTTCCGTACCCGTCATGCGCGGATCCGGAACCTTGGTCTGGGTGCGCAGGAAGCCCGTCGCGGCCGTGGCCAGATACACGACGAACAACAGGGTCAGGATGGCGCCGACGATCATCATCAGCCGCCGCGGCTGTCGCAGGATCGGGGGCTTTTCCTTGTTTGCGAGGGGCAAGAGGAACTCCTTTCGTCGTGGAGGAGAAGGAAAAGGCGCGCGGCCCGTTCCATACGGCGCCGGTCGCTTCTCGATTTTCCGGCGCGGTGGTTCGAGGCCTTCTCCAGGCGAGCCGCCGTCACGCTGTCGAGGATGACGCGCGCCGGCGAGCCGAACCCCGCGGGGAACGCTCGCGCAGGGTGCGACTTAGGAAGGCACGCCTTCAGTCGTTCAGAGGAGCTGTCATGTCCGACCGCCTGACCATGCAGGATCCCCGCAATCAGTATCCGCGCCCGCCGTTTCCGCGTCAGCCTCAGCCTGCGCCGGGCCTGGTCGCCAGAATGGAGCCTCAGCCTGATCACGGGGAGGAGGCCTATCACGGCCACGGGCGATTGAAGGGGCGGCGCGCCCTGATCACCGGCGCTGATTCCGGCATCGGTCGCGCGGTGGCCATCGCCTACGCCCGTGAGGGCGCCGACGTGGCGATTTCCTATCTCCCCTCGGAGGAAGCCGACGCGCGCGAGGTGATCGCCCTGATCGAGGCGGAGGGCGTCAAGGCGCTGGCCCTGCCGGGGGACGTGCGCGACGAGGCGTGGAATGCGACCATGGTGGAGCGCGCGCTCGAGGCCTTCGGCGGCCTGGACATCCTGGTCGTCAACGCCGGCCGGCAGCAGTTCCGCAAGGACGTGGGCCAGGTCTCGACCGAGGATTTCGACGCCACGCTGAAGACCAATCTCTACGCCCTGCACTGGCTGTGTCAGGCGGCGACGCCGCACCTGCCGCCGGGCGCGGCGGTCATCACCACGGCTTCGATCCAGGCCTATGAGCCGTCGGATATCCTGCTGGACTACGCCACCACCAAGGGCGGGATCGTCACCTACACCAAGGCCTTGGCCAAGCAGTTGATCGAGAAGGGCGTGCGGGTGAACGCCGTGGCGCCGGGCCCCTTCTGGACAGTGCTGCAGCCCAGCGGCGGCCAGCCTCAGGAGAAGGTCGAGAAGTTCGGCGCCCACAGCGCCTTCGGCCGCCCGGGCCAGCCGGTCGAGATCGCATCCGTCTACGTGCTGCTGGCCTCGCAGGAGGCCAGCTTCGTCACCGGCGAGGTCTGGGGCGTCACCGGCGGCGCCGGGATCGCCTGACCCTCTTCAGACCTCGAACACGCGATAGGGCGTATCGCCCAGCGTGCGCAGAACGGGCAGGGCGACGTTGTAGACCGGGACACCGCGGGCGGTGCGGCCTTCCGGCGCGCCGCGATGAGCGTGGCCGTGCAGCACCAGCTTGACGTTCTCATAACGATCGACGACCTCGGCCAGCCGCGACGAGCCGAGGAAGGCGTGAATCTCGGGCGGCTCGCCGATCACCGTATCCACCACGGGGGCGTAGTGGAGCAGAACCACGCTCCGCTCGGTGCGCAGGGTCCGGATCGAATTCTCGATGAGATTGGCGTCCTCCACCGCCTCATTGACGAAGGTCTTGATCGAGGCCTCGCCGAAAGAGCTGAGCATGTAGCGGCCGAAACCGCCGACGAAGCCCTTGCCCCCGGCGAAGCCGACGCCGTCGATTTCATAAGCCTCGCCGGTCAGCATCCTGACCCCGGCCTCCGTCAGCATACGGGTCACTTCCTGCGGCTGGCCGCACTCGTGCTCGTGATTGCCAAGAACGCCGACCATGGGGATGCGGCAGGCGCGCAGGTCTTCCAGCAGGTTCTCCACCTCGACCGTCTTGCCGAAATTGACCAGGTCGCCGCACAGGCACAGCACGTCGGCGTCCTCATGCACCCGGTCGAACAGGTCGCGATAGGCGCGATGCGAGGTTTCGCCGACATGCAGGTCGCCGACGGCGGCGACGCGCAGCTTCTTCTTCGGCCCGGACTCCATGCCGGGCTGGGGCGTCTGGCCTTCGGGGGCGGCGGCGGTGTCAGGCGACGGGGTCATGGCGCTCCTCCAGGCCCTTGCCCACCACGTCGCCGAAGCCCCATTCGGAGATGTCGGCGATATAGTCGCGCGGGCTGAACAGACGGCCGCGACAGACCTTAACGCGCGGCGGCGGCAGATCGACCTGGGCCTGCAGGCGACCGATCAGTTCGGTCATCAGCCAGGCGGGCACCAGGCCGCGCTCGGTCGGATAGGCGAAGCGGAAGTTGAGCAGGTGCGCCATCAGCACCTCCCAATAGAGGTCCATCTGATCCAGCAGCGACTTCCAGTCGATAGCCTCGGCCTGTTTCAGGATGACGTGGTTCACATCGGCGCCGTCGTAGCGATAGCGGTCCTGGATGAAGGCCTTGGACAGGATCAGGGCGGTCGGCGGGGTGATCGTCACCTCATGCCCGTAGACGGTGATGCGGTCCGGCCCGAACCAGCTGTCGGACACGGCGATCGTGCCGTTCGACATGGCGAAGATCACGTCGAAGAAATGCTTGTCGTCCTTCCAGACCTTGGCGATCCAGCGTTCGTCCTCGACGTCGGTGCGATAGCCGCGCGCTTGGAAGAAGGCGAGGATTCGAGGGTAGTCGCCGGGCTTGCAGAAGACGTCGAGATCCTTGGTCGGCCGACGGATTCCCGTATAGGCGGTAACCGCATAGGTGCCCGACAGCAGGAAGGGCACCCCGGATTTCTCCAGCAGGCGCAGGGCCTCCTCATAGAAGGCCTGGGCTTCGGGCGGTGGTTCAAAAGCAGGGTCGGCGACCGTGTCGGACATGGGGTGCGGGTTCCTGAACAGGGCAGGGGAACGGCGCATATCGAAGCCGGGTTCCGCCCGGGACGGCGAAGGCCTGGCATGATCCGGGTCGGTGAACCGTCGCTGCACGCAGGCGTTGGCCCAGGATGGTCGATGCCGTCTGGACACCTTATTGCGGGCCCGCGCCCGATCCGGCCGAGTCGCTGAGCCGCTGGAACGGCGACCCGGTTCTCTGGGCCGTTCTGACGGCTGCGACGGTCGCGGGGCTGGTTCTGCTGCGCGGACCGGAAAAGGGGCGATGCGCGGCGGCGATGGCGGTGCTGGCGATCGGCTTTATCTCGCCTCTGTGCGCGCTGAGTTCGGCCCTGTTCACCGCACGGACCTTGCATCACCTTTTGCTGGTGCTGGCGGCGGCGCCCTTGCTGGCCCTGTGTCTGCCCCGGCTGAAACGGCCGCGTCTGGCGGCGGCCACCGCGGTGCAGGCGGTGGTCTTCTGGGCCTGGCACGCGCCCGGACTCTACGCTCAGGCCCTGTCGCATGACGGGATCTATTGGCTGATGCAGATCAGCATCCTGGGGAGCGCCGTCTGGTTCTGGGCGGCGGTGCGAAGCGCCAGGGGCCATGCGGCCGTGGCCGCTCTGCTGGCGGCCATGCTGCTGATGGGGCTGCTGGGCGCCCTGATCGTGTTCGCGGGCCAGCCCCTGTACGCCCCGCATTTCGCCAGCACGCTGGCCTGGAACATGACGCCGCTGGAGGATCAGCAGGCGGCCGGGCTCATCATGTGGGCGCCGGCGGCGGCGGCCTACCTCCTGGTCGCACTGTGGCGGATTCACGGTCTGCTGAAGCCGGCGGGCGAGGCGGCGGCATGATCGACCGGCTGATCGCCCAGGCGCTGGAGTGGGCCGCCGGTCATCATGATGAGGGGCGCTATTCCCCCGTGGCCATCTGGTTTCACTGGATCATGGCGGGTCTGGTCGTATTCCAGCTGGGCTGGGGCTGGTGGATGGGGCGGCTGCCGGTCGGCGGCGAGAAGGTGGCGGCCTATGAAGTGCATTTCGCCGTCGGCGTGCTGATGCTGCTGCTAGTCATCGGTCGCCTGACCTGGCGGCTGGTCGCGCCGGACCTGATCAATGACGCGGACAAGCCGGGCTGGGAAAGCACCGCCGCCCACGTCACCCACTATGTCTTCTATCTTTGCCTGTTCGGCCTGCCGCTGTCGGGCTGGGCTATGATCTCGGCGACGGCGCGGGACACCCAGCTGGCGGCGGCGGGCTTCATCCCCTGGCCGCTGTTGCCGATGCAGGATCTGTCGAACCGTCAGCTCTGGGCGGTCGAGGCGACGGCCGAGTGGATGCACTGGGGTCTGGTCCTGACCCTTCTTCTGATGATCCCGATCCATGCCGGGGCGGCGCTCAAGCACCATCTGATCGATCGGGACGACGTGTTTCACGCGATGCTGCCGGTCGTGCCGCAGCCGAAGCCGAAACGGACGCGCTGGCAGAGGCGTTGGCGTGCGCTTGAGCGGCGGGTCGGGTCGACAGCCACGCGGCTATGGCGCGGGCTTCTTCTTCCGTCAGATGCTGGACGGCGGCGGCCATGACGCCGCGCGGGTCGTTACGCCGCCGGCCGGACTTCCAGCGGTCGATCTGCTCCAGAGTATAGGCGGCGGGCTGCCGGGCGACGATCGGCTGACCTGCGCCTGCGCCCTGGCCTTCAGTTCCATGGCAGGCGGCGCAGGCGGTGATCCCTCGTGCTGTGTCGCCGGTCAGCCAGATCGACGGCGGAGGGGCGGCTGACGCACCGGCGGGCGGAGCGGGCAGTCCGGCGTACCAGGCGGCCACGATGCGGCGGGCGTCGGGGTCAAGGCCGCGCGCCACGCGGGTCATGACGTCGTCGGGACGCAGGCCGCTGGCGTAATCCTCCATCTGCTTCTGCAGATAGCCCCGGTCCAGACCCGCCAGGCGCGGCGAGGAAACGCCGTCGCCTTCGCCTTTCAGGCCGTGACACGTGAAGCAGGCGTTGCCCGCGCCGCCCGCGCCGCCGCTCATGGCGATGATCTCGCCGGACGCCTGAAAGGCGCGATCGGTCTCACCCGGCGTCGTATCGCAGGCGGCGAGGGTCAGTCCCAGAAAAGCGAGGGGCAGGGCGCGCACCCCGATCCAACACCGGCCTTGCGGCGCCGGTTCCGCTTCGGAACCCCCGGCCGCCCGATGGATTGGTTCTGGCGAAGCTGAAAGGGGCCGGATGCCGTCATGTCACGACGATGGGGAAGATAGGGGCGGCGGTCTCGGCCGTCGGCCTGTTGGGGCTGGCCGCCTGCGCGGACAAGGCCGGCGCGCCGCGCGACCTGGCGGGCGCCGATCCCGCCGAAGGGTTGCGTCTTGTCCGGACCCAGGGCTGCGGCGCCTGCCACGCCATTCCCGGCGTGGCCTGGCCCCAGGGGCGGACCGGCGGATCGCTGGCGGGCGTCGGGGCGCGGCCGATGATCGCAGGGCGCCTGCCGAACCAGCCTGCGATCATGGCCGCCTTCGTGCGCGACGCGCCGTCGCTGCTGCCCGACACCGGCATGCCGCCCATGCCCCTGAGCGAAGCCGAAGCCCGCGACATAGCGGCCTACCTCTATACGCTCGATGACGACTGAGACGCCGGACATGCTGGGCGGCTGGCCGCCGCCGGTTCTGGACCCTGCAGGGCCGTTCGCCGGGCCGGTGACGGTGGTCGCCTGGGTGCTGTTCGTCATGGGCGCGGTGGTGCTGGCCGTCGTCCTGATCGCCTTGGGCGTCGCCCTGTTCGGGCCGAGGAAGTGGAAACGTCGAGTGGGCGGCGAGCGCCTGGTCTGGATCGGCGGCCTGGCCTTTCCGGTGGTCGTATTGACGGGCCTGCTGATCTACGGCCTCAGCGTCACCGCGCGCGTGTCGGATGCGCCGCGTGACGGCGAGATGCGCGTGCGCGTCACTGGCGAGATGTGGTGGTGGCGCGTGGCCTATCTGGACGGCCAGGGCCGCGAAACGGTCCAGGACGCCAATGAGGTCCACATCCCCGTCGGCCGTCCGGTGGTGATCGAGCTGGAAAGCGCCGACGTCATCCATAGCCTGTGGGTGCCACGCCTGGGGGGCAAGACGGACATGATCCCAGGCCGCCGCAACTTCATGCGCCTGCAGGCTGACAAGCCGGGCGTCTATGCGGGACAGTGCGCCGAATATTGCGGCGGACCTCACGCCCTGATGGGCTTCGTCGTCGTCGCCCATGCCGAGGCCGACTTCGAGGCCTGGCGGGCCAGGCAAGCCGCGCCCGCTGCGCCGTCCGCCCTGCCGGGTGCGGCGGTGTTCGGCGCCTCGGGCTGCGGCGCCTGCCATACCATACGCGGAACGGAGGCCAACGGCCTGGCCGGACCGGACCTGACCCATGTCGGTTCGCGCCAGACGCTGGGCGCGGGCATCCTGCCCAACAATCAGGGCGCGATGGCGGGGTGGATCGCGGACAGCCAAGGGATCAAGCCGGGCAACCGCATGCCGTCCTATCCGGTGCTGACCGGGCGCGAGCTGCGCGACCTGGCCGCCTATCTGGACGGTCTGAAATGACGTCGGAAACCGGCTTCGACGTCCGCAAATACGATCGCTTTCCCACCGAGGAGCCGCGTCCGGACGGCGAGCTGGAGAAGCTGGAGGCCGCCTGGTGCGGTCCGCGCCGTCCCGGCGAGTGGATCACGGCGATCAACAACAACATCATCGGCGTCTATTACGTCGGCGCGGCCATGCTGTTCTTCGTGCTTGCGGGGGTGCTGGCGCTGCTGATGCGCACCCAGCTGGCCCTGCCGATGACCGGCTTCCTGCCGCAGGAGACCTACAACCAGATCTTCACCATGCACGGCACGGTGATGATGTTCCTGTTCGCAGTTCCGGCGGTCGAGGCGCTGGGCGTGCTGCTTCTGCCGCAGATGCTGGGCGCGCGCGACCTGCCGTTTCCGCGTCTGGGGGCCTATGCCTTCTGGGCCTATCTGATCGGCGGCCTGGCCTTCTTCTGTTCCCTGTTTTTCGGCCTGGCGCCGGACGGGGGATGGTTCATGTATCCGCCGCTGACCGGCATGACCTATTCGCCGGGGATCAATGCTGACTTCTGGCTGCTGGGCATCGGCTTTATCGAGATCTCGGCCATCGCCGGAGCGATCGAGATCATCGTCGGGGTGCTGAAGACGCGCGCGCCCGGCATGACGCTGGACAAGCTGCCGGTCTTCGCCTGGGCCATGCTGATCTTCGCCTGCATGATCATCATCGCCTTTCCCTCGGTGATCCTAGCGACCTTGCTGCTGGAGCTGGAGAGGGCGCTGAGCTGGCCCTTCTTCGATCCATTGAAGGGCGGCGATCCCATGCTGTGGCAGCACCTGTTCTGGTTCTTCGGCCACCCGGAGGTCTACATCATCTTCCTGCCGGCGGCCGGGGCCATGTCGACCATCATCCCCGCCATGTCGCGCACGAAGCTGGTCGGTCATCCCCTGGTGGTGATGGCCATGCTGGCGACCGGCTTCATCAGCTTCGGCGTGTGGGCGCACCACATGTTCACCACCGGCATGCCGAAGATCAGCATCAACTACTTCAGCGCCGCCTCCATGGCGGTCAGCGTGCCTGCCGGGGTGCAGGTCTTCGCCTGGATCGCCACCATAGCGGCCGGAAAGATGCGCTTCACCACGCCCGGCCTGTTCGCCGTGGGCGGCTTGGTCATCTTCGTCATGGGCGGGCTGACCGGGGTCATGGTCGCCATGGTGCCCTTCGACTGGCAGGCCCACGACAGCTACTTCATCGTCGCCCACCTGCACTACGTCCTGATCGGCGGCATGGTCTTTCCCATGTTCGCGGCCATCTACTACTGGCTGCCCATGTCCAGCGCCCGGCCGCTGAGCGAGCGCATGGGCAAATGGATATTCTGGCTGATGTTCGCCGGACACAACATCGCCTTCCTGCCCATGCACCTGACGGGGCTGATGGGGATGCCGCGCCGAGTCTACACCTATCTGCCGGGACGCGGCTGGGACCTTCCCAACTTCATCTCGACCATAGGGGCCTTCCTGTTCGGGCTGGCGGTCCTGCTCTGGGTCATCGACATGATCCGCAACTTCCGCCCCTTCGGCCCGCGCGAGGCGGGCAACATCCACGACGGCCCCGGTCTGGAATGGCTGCCCAGCGGCTATTATTCCGTGCGCTCCGTCCCGGTAGTGAAAAGCCTCTATCCGCTCTGGGAGCAGAAGGGGTTGGCGAAGGAGGTGCGGGAGGGGCGCTGGTTTTTGCCCGGCGCGGCGGGAGGCGAGCGCCAGACCCTGGTCACCAGCCCCCTTAACGCGGAGCCGCAGTATGTCTTGCGCCTCCCGCGCCCGTCCCCTTGGCACGTTTTCGGCGCGGTCTTCACCGCCGGTTTCTTCCTGATCCTGACCATCCAGGCCTATGCCGCCGCGGTGATCAGCGGGGTGCTGGCGATCTACTGCATCATGCGCTGGTGCTGGTTCCTGGATGCGCCCTACAGTCGCAAGACCACGGACATCGGGGCGGGCGTCCGCATGCCCAACTATGTTTCGGGGCCGTCCAGTCATGGCTGGTGGGCCATGGTGATCGTGCTGATCGTCGGCGGCATGGTCTGCCTGCTGGCAGGCTTCTCCTATGTCTTCCTGTGGAGCCGACGGCCGGATCTGTGGCAGGCGCCGCCGGAGACGGCGTCGATGATGCTGCACCTCGGAGCCCTGGCCCTGGCGGGGCTGTGCGCCGCAGCCGCGCCGCGCGTGTTGCGCCGGGCGAGGAGGGGAGCGGAGACGCTCGCCACGGCTCTCCTGCTCGTCAGCGCCATCGGCGTCGCGACGGCGACAGGGTTGGAGCTTCGGGCTTGGTGGTCCGCTGGCTTGAAGCCGGACGCTACCAGTCAGGGCGCCGCTGTCTTCGCTCTTCTGGGCTGGGCGGGGACTTTCGCGGGGATCGGGGCCTTGATGGGACTCTATATCCTGTTGCGTCGAACGTTTGGACGGGTGTCGGCCGACCGGCCCTCCACGGTCGATCTGATCGGCCTCTTCATGGCTTATACGGCGGGGCAGGCGGCGATGGTCGTGCTGCTGATCCGGCTGTTTCCGGGCGGCGGATCGTGACGCGCTGGCTGGCCATGACGGCGGGCCTGCTGATCTGGGCCGCGCACTTTCTCGGTCTCTATCTGCTGGCCAGCGCCGCAGACGTCTGGTCGTCGACCGAGGCGGCCGCTGGGCGCTGGATAGGGCTGGGCTTCAGCCTTCTGTGTTTGGCGCTGATCGCCGTCGTGGCCGTCGTCATGGCGCAGCGTCCTCTCCCCGATGGGCCGGGTCTGTGGGAGCGACGCGTGGCTCTGACTGGCGCGCTTGTCGCCGCCGTCGGGGTGACGTGGCAGACGGCGCCGCTGGCGTTCTGAAAAATCTATCCGGGCGTACTGGATCGCCGATAGATTGGAACATATCATGAACATATGGCGCGGATTGATCTGAAACGAAAGCTGGCGATTCTGGCGGATGCGGCGAAATACGACGCTTCGTGCGCCTCATCGGGTTCAACCAAACGGGATTCTCTGGGCGGTCGAGGGATCGGCTCGACCGAGGGCATGGGCATCTGCCACGCCTATACGCCGGATGGACGGTGCGTCAGCCTGCTGAAGATACTGCTGACCAACTTCTGCATCTACGACTGCGCCTACTGCATCAACCGGGTGTCCTCGAACGTCGAGCGGGCGCGCTTCACGGTGCAGGAGGTCGTGGATCTGACCCTGGCCTTCTACAAGCGAAACTACATCGAGGGGTTGTTCCTGTCGTCGGGCGTGATCCGCAACGGCGACTACACCATGGAGGAACTGGTTGAGGTCGCGCGACGCCTGCGCGAGGAGCACGACTTTCGCGGCTACATCCACCTGAAGTTGATTCCTGAGGCGGATGCACGGCTGGTGGAATTGGCAGGCCTCTATGCGGATCGCCTGTCGGCCAATATCGAACTGCCTCGTGATGAGGCTCTGGGCCGTCTCGCCCCGGAAAAGGACGCTAGGACGATCCGCAAGACCATGGGGCAGGTGCGGCTGAAGCTGGAAGCGGCGCAGCCGGAAAGGAGAGACCGCAAGCGGCCGCCCGCCTTCGCCCCTGCGGGTCAGTCGACGCAGCTGATCGTCGGCGCCGACGGCGCGCCGGACACGGAGATCATGGCCCGCACCGCCTCGCTGTACGGCGGGTATGGCCTGCGCCGGGTCTATTATTCCGCCTTCAGCCCCATTCCCGACGGCTCCAGCCTGTTGCCGCCGACCAAGCCGCCCTTGATGCGCGAGCACAGGCTCTATCAGGCCGATTGGCTGATGCGGTTCTACGGCTTCACCGCGCCCGAGATCGGGGAGGGTGCGAACGGCGGCATGTTGGACCTGGACGTCGATCCCAAGCTGGCCTGGGCGCTGCGGCGACGCGAGGCCTTTCCTTTGGACGTCAACCGGGCTGCGAGAGAGAGTCTGCTGCGGGTGCCGGGCCTGGGCGTGAAGGCGGTCGACCGCATCCTGTCGGTGCGGCAGCATCGGACCTTGCGGCTCGAGGACATCGGGCGGCTGACTCGCTCCATTGAGGCGGTGCGGCCGTGGATCACGGCGCTGGACTGGACGCCCGGCGGCCTGACCGATGCGGCGGACCTGCGCGCGCGCCTGGCGCCCCGCCGCAAAGCCGAGCAGTTGAGCCTGTTCTGATGCAGACCGCGGTTCTAGCCGACCCGCTGGATTTCGACGGCTGGCGCGAGGCGGCGCGGCGGTTGCGGCTGGCCGGCGTCGAGCCGGCGCGGGTGCAGTTCGTGGTGGGGCAGTCCTTCGGCGGCCTGTTCGACGAAGCTGCTGCTCTTCCCCGGGTTGATGGCGCGTTCAGCGTCCCGCGCACCTTCTGGGAAACGGCGACCCAGTTGATCCAGCATCGATCCGATGATCGCTTCGACCTGATGTATCGCCTGCTATGGCGCTTGAAGGATCAGCCGAACCTGATGGCCGTTCTGTCGGATCGTGAGGTCGCCGAGGCGGCTGATCGGGTGAAGGCGGTGCGCCGCGCCGCTCACAAGATGAAGGCCTTCGTTCGTTTCCGACAGGCTGAAGACGAGACGGGCGAGCATTGGGGCGCCTGGTTCGAGCCGGCCCATCGCGTGTTGCCGGCGACGGCCCCCTTCTTCGCGCGGCGGTTCAGCACCATGCGGTGGTCGATCCTGACGCCGGACGGGTCCGCCCATTGGAACGGCGAGGCCTTGACCTATGGGCCGCCCGCCGATCAGGCGCAGGCGCCTAGGGAAGACGCGATGGAGGAATTCTGGCGCACCTATTACGCCTCGACCTTCAATCCGGCGCGGCTGCGGCTCCAGGCCATGCGCTCGGAAATGCCCAAGCGCTACTGGAAAAACCTGCCCGAGGCGGCGCTGATCCCGGAACTGACCGCGGATGCGTCGGTTCGCACAGAAGCCATGGTGACCCAGCCCGCGCCTCGACCCAACGAACGGTTCCAGCGTGTTCGCGCGCCCGCGATTGATCGCGCGACGACCGATGATCTCGTTCCCGAGACTCTCGACGACCTGGCGCGCGGCGTTCAGGGCTGCCGCCGCTGTCCCTTGTGGCGGGACGCCACCCAGGGCGTCTGCGGCGAGGGGCCGGCGCGCGCCGGCCTGATGGTGGTCGGCGAACAGCCAGGCGATCAGGAAGACCTGGCCGGACGTCCCTTCGTCGGCCCGGCCGGACGCCTGTTGGACACCATGCTGGAGGCGGCGGGGCTGGATCGGCGCGACCTCTACCTCACCAATGCGGTCAAGCATTTCAAGCACGAGCCGCGCGGCAAGCGCCGTCTGCACAAGACGCCCAATGCGGGCGAGGTCCAGGCCTGCCGCTGGTGGCTTGATCATGAGCGGCGCCTGGTGAAGCCTCGGTTGATCCTGGCGCTGGGCGCGACGGCGGGGCTGGCGCTTCTGGGCCGAAAGCCCGCCGTGCAGGCGGAGCGCGGCCGGATCATCACTGCGGACGACGGCGCGCGGGTGCTGTTAACGGTTCATCCCGCCTATCTGCTGCGCCTGCCTGACCTAACGACCAGGCATAAAGAACGCGCCAGGTTCCTGGCGGACCTCGCGGTCGCGTCGGCTGAACTTTAAGATATCAGGCGAGAAAACCAAGTGTGAGGTATCGACGTTCGCATAGTCGCTCTGACTACGCCGATCTGCCGCCCACATCAGCCGATACGCTCCAGGTGTTCCAGGATCCCACGCTGGCGCCGACATAGCCGCCCAGGACCTCGCTGTCGGCGTGTTTGCGGACCAGGTTGATGGAGGCGGACGGATCGCCGGCTCCAGTCAGCAGCCCGGTCGCGCCGCGCACGATCTCGACCCGCTCATAGAGAGAGACGTCGGCCACGGTCTCGCCGGCGCCGCCGGCGAGGGTCCAGGCCAGGGGCACGCCGTCGACTTGGTAGTTCTTTACCTCGAAGCCACGGGCGCTGAAGGTGTTGCGGACGTCATCGACCTCATTGACCGACACGCCGACCCCATTGGCTATGACGTCCGCGACGGTCGCCAGATTCTGGTCGAGGATGCGCTGCTCAGTGACGATGCTGACCGATTGCGGCGTCTCGCGCACGGTCAGGCCCAGGCCCGTTGCGGTGTCGATCCGGTTGGGAAGCGTGTAACGGCCGGTGACGACCACCTCGTCCACCGCCACGGGCGCTTCAGAAGCGACGGAGCCTTCAGTTTGAGCCGCGGCCGCGAGAGGCGACATCGCCAGGGTTGCGCCGGCGATAAGGGCGGGTTTGCGCATGAGTCATCCTTCGAAGCATCGATCGCCCGCTGGCGAATGGCTCGACGGCGTGGTGACGCCCTGCTGTATTGCGAGGGATTATTAATTGCAAATTTTCCGGCTGTGGCGTCGACATGGCTCCGAAGGTTGCAGATAGGCAACCAGTCCTGCGACGCTTCTATGCGCGTCTCTGAGGAGAGCGCATTACACGGCCGGTTCTCCGGTTAAGGTGAAGCAGATCAGAATCTATGACCGGACTTCTATTCCGGCACATAGATCATTCTGCCGTCCGGCAGGCGATAGGCCGAGCCCGCCTTGACGCCTTGGCCTTCGCCGATCTGGCCCTGGGATTCGTAGCGGGTCAGTTCGTCGCCTTCCTTCACGGTGATGCGCATGTCGGCCTTGCCGGGGTTTTCGATCACCATCAGGTCGCGCGCGTTGAAGGGGTTGAGCGGGTTCTGAACCAGAACCACGAGCAGGACGGCGATGATCACCACGAACAGGTCGATCAGATTGACAACGGCGGTGATGGGATCGTCGTCTTCTTCGTCGAGGAAGCGCATCAACCGGCCTCCCGCGCGCGTT
>PJUB01000412.1_pt1 | contig 17894 bp, 14 predicted proteins | sample 1512141 | NCBI WGS metagenome assembly PJUB01 (sample SAMN08177677, study PRJNA422409) | Soil metagenome, whole genome shotgun sequencing project. | isolation source: Soil enriched on filter paper: alkali lignin treatment | place: USA: Madison | collected 2015-01-15 | reverse complement strand
GCACGGATCTTCATGGATAGGCTCCTTTTGAGTTGCCATCTCCGTACAGCAATCGCCATGCCCATGCCCCCCTGCCCCTTGCCCGACCGCCACCGGCAGGCAATTTTTACCGGTGCTTGAAACCCGGTCACCCGACGGACGACGATGCGGTGCGGGCCACGCCCGCCGCCTCGGCGGCGGGATCCAGCATGCGCTGCACCCGGGCGGCCAGCACGTCCAGCGCGAACGGCTTGACGATCAGCTCCATGCCGTTGTCCAGGAAGCCCGAGCCGCGCGCAGCGCTTTCGGCATACCCCGTCATCAGCAGCACCTTCAGGTCCGGATACGAAACGCGGGCGGCATCGGCCAGTTGGCGTCCGTTCAATCCCGGCAGCCCGACGTCGGTCACCAGCAGATCGATATCGGTCGTGGCGCGCACGCGCTCAAGGCCCGCATCGCCGTCATTGGCCGTCACCACCCGCATGCCCAGTTCGACCAGGCATTCGCGCACCATCTCGCGCACGTTGGCATCGTCTTCCACCAGCACGACGACCGCCTGGCGGGCGTGCTCGGCCGGCGGACTGGCTTGCGGCCCCGGCGCCGCCGCATCGTTCAACGCCCCCTCGTAGCGCGGCAGGAAGACCCTGACCGACGTACCGACCCCCTCCTTGCTGTCCAGCGTGACCACGCCGCCGGCCTGCTTGGCAAACCCGTAGATCATCGACAGGCCCAGCCCGGTCCCCTCGCCCAGCGGCTTGGTGGTGAAGAACGGGTCGAAGGCATGCGCCAGCACGTCTGGCGACATGCCGCAGCCGATGTCGGTCACGCACACCTCCACGAAGGCGCCGGGCTGCACGCCGCCATACGGCCGCAGAAAGGCCCGATCCAGCCGCGTGTTCAGCGCGGCCACGGTCAGCACGCCGCCATCGGGCATGGCATCGCAGGCATTGATCACCAGGTTCAGCAAGGCGTTCTCGAACTGGTTGCGGTCGCAGCGCACCGGCCACAGACCGGGCTCCAGGTCGAACGCCAGCGACACGCCTTCGCCGGTGTAGCGATGGAACAGATCGGCCATCGACTGCAGGGTCGAGGCCACGCTGAAGGGCTGCGGGTCGATCGGCTGGCGCCGCGAGAACGTCAACAGCCGCTGCGTGAGGTGGGCCGCGCGGTTGGCCGATTCCATGGCCACGGTAATGAAGCGCACGGCCTGCTCGGGCGTGCCCGCCGCCAGCTTGCGCTGGATCAGGTAGAGCGCCCCGGTAATGCCCTGCAGCATGTTGTTGAAGTCGTGGGCAATGCCGCCGGTCAGTCGGCCCACCGCTTCCATTTTCTGTGCCTGGCGCAGGGCGTTTTCGGTTTCCAGCAGCGTCTCGGCCTGCGACTTCAGGTCGGTGTCGTCGCGCCCCGTCATGTACAGGCTGTCTTGCGCCCAGGACATGCTCCAGGTGATCCAGGCATAACCGCCGTCCCGCTTGAGCACGCGGTTTTCCAGGTGCCGCACGCCCTGGGGCGCGTCGGCGCTGCGCGCCTGCAACAAGGCGCTGCGGGTGGCCTCGTAGTCGTCCGGGTGGATCAGCTGACGCAGCCCCATGGCCAGGAATTGCGATTGCGTCCATCCCAGGATCGGCCGTACCGCCGGATTCACGCTGACGTAGCGGCCCTGCGCATCGATCACCGCCAGCAGTTCCGGCGACAGCCGCCAGATGCGGTCGCGCTCGGCGATGGCATGCTCGACCCGCTGCTCGAGCATGCGGGCGTATTGCGAGCGCTCGACCGCGCCGCACATGCGCTCGGCCACTTCCTCGATGCAGGCCACGTCGCCGCGCTTGAAGCGGCCATCGACCGCGGGCCGGACCACCAGCGCACCGCCCGGGCGGCCCCAGCGGCCGGTGGGCACCACGATGGCCGACGGCAGGATCTCGCCATCGGCCTGCGCCAGCAGCGGTTCAAGAAAGGTAGTGCGTCCGGTGCGCAGCGCGTCGTAGAAGGCCTCGGTGTACAGCTCGGGCCCGAGCGCGCCGCGACCGTCGTCGCGGCCGGGATGGCAGCGCCAGCAGGTCGACACCACCGGTTCGCTGCCCTCGCCCTGCCAGTCCAGCACCGCCGCCAGGCCCAGCGCCAGATGCTGGCCCAGGCTTTCGCAGGCGGTCTGCTCGATAGCCGGCTGCAAGGGCAATTCGCGCAACCGGTCGCCCAACGCCATCAGGAAATTCTTGCGATGCTGGCCTTCCCAGAGTTCGGCCTCGGCGGTCTTGCGCGCGGTCACGTCCAGGAACAGCGCCATCATGCGGTCCTCGCCCTCCTTGCGCGCACGCGCCTCGTACCAGGCCGGCCGCGGTCCCGGCACCGCGAATTCGAACTGCGCCGGCTCGCCGGACTCAACCACCTGCGCAAAGGCATCCATGATGCGGCCCGGCACGCCGGGGATCATCTCGCGCAGCGTGTGGCCCAGGGTATCGCCTTCCTTCATGCCGCTCTGGCGCTCGAACGCCGGGTTGACCTCGATGAAACGGAAATCGACGATGTTGCCTTGCGCATCGCGCAGCGCTTCGCTCAGGAAGAAGGCCTCTTGCATGCCTTCGAACATCGCGCGCCAGCGCTCGCCGCTGCGCCGCAGGGCCGCTTCCGTCAGGTGCCGCTCGATGGCCAGCGCGGCGCTGCGCGTGACCACCGCGATGGCGTCGATGTCGTGCGCCGAGGGCGAGCGCGGCGTGGCGTAGTAATTCGAGAACACGCCCAGCAGGCGCCCATCGGGCGACTTGATCGGCGTCGACCAGCAGGCCCGCAGCCCATGGGCCAGCGCCTGCTCGCGCCAGGCTTCCCAGGCCGGATGGCGGGCGATGTCTTCGGCATAGACCGGACTGCCCGTGTAGGCGGCCTGCCCCCACGAAGCGGCATCGGGTCCGATCGGCGCGCGGTCGATCGCGGCGTTGTAGGCGGGCGGCAGGCTGGGCGCCGCGCCATGCAGCAGCAGGCGGCCGGATTCATCGATCAGGGCAATCGAAGCGCGCAATTCGACGCTGGATTGCGCTTCGATCGCATGCAGCACATGCGCCAGCACCTCGGGCAATGGCACACCCGCCACAATGCGCTGCAACATGATGCGTTCGTCTTCCAAACGCGCAAGCGTGTCAGTCCACGAATGCGCGACGCGGTCTCGCTGGGTCAGCATGGGTCCTCCCTCGGGCTCCTCCGACTGTATTGCGCGGCGCGGCCGCCAGCGGAAACCCTAGGTAACTCGACGCAACAGCCTTGACGTGCCGCCCCGCCACCAGGCGGCCTGGCGCCGCATCATGGGACCGGACGCTCAGCGTTCGAGCGCGACGCTGCCCTGCGTCAGCCCCAGCGCGGTCAGCGCTTCGGGCTTGTCCACCAGCACGCATTGCTTGCCCGTCCGCGTGCAATGGTCTTTGACCCGCCAATAGGCGCCGTGGCTCACGCAGCCGGTCTGGCAGATGACCAGATCGGCCGCGACCAGGCTGGCTTCCAGGGTGTCGCCATCCGCGCCCTCGCCGCCGCAGTGGCCCAGGTAGCGGCCGCCCGCCATTTCGACGACCTTGCGGGTCAGCATCAACGCGATCGCGTCTTCGCCCACGCACAGCACCGACTTCTCGCGCAGGGTCGCCGCCGCGATGACGGCGGGCCGCGCGGCGGGTTCGGTGCTGCGTTCGACCGGGTGCTGGCGCGCCTGCGCGGCGCGGTCCTGCCAGGCCAGGCGTTCGCGCATCAGGCCTTGCACCCGTTCCACCAGTTGCGTCACGCGGCGCGCCAGCGCCACGCGCCGGGGCAGCCCGGGGATCGCGCTTTCCAGCGCGGCGCGGTCTTCGCGCGCCCAGGCCAGCGCCGTGTCGCGCTGGATCACGGCGGCGCGCAACCGCATGGCCTCGGCTTCCAGATGCTGGATACGCCGGGCCTGCGCGCTGAGCAGGCGGCTGCAGCGCGCCTGGGCCTGGCCATAGGCAGCCAGCAGGGCCGCATGTTCACGCTGCAGGGAATTGGGCGCCTGGAAAGATAACGTCATCGCGGGCCTCGGTTCGGTAGGAAACAACACGGCTGGCACGTGCCAGCGCCGTCCGACTTGCCGAGCATTATAAATGAGAATAAGTCTTTTTTAATTTATAGCCTCATGCCCGTTTCGAGCACAGGGAAATCCATTACTGACGACCTGTGATCGCTTAAATATGATCGACAAAACATACCGGCCGCAAGCTTTTCACCGCTTGACGAGACGCCCTCCCTAGGACGCTTCGCGCCTTGCTTGTTCCTGGTCCGCGCACCCGCCGGGCCGCGGATTCAACGAAGTAAGGAAGGGGGCACCCGATGCCGAGATCCGCCGAGCTTCTGCGCGACATCCACGAAACCAATCTGATGTATCTGCTGCTGTTGCAGCGGCTGGCCCGCACCGGCAACCTGCAGGCGTTGGCGGGCCTGCAGATATCGGTCGAGGCCAGCCAATGGCTCGTGGGCCTGAAACACGACGACCTGACCCGACTGGCCCGCTGCAGTGTGCTGCTGGCGCAGTTGAACCTGTCGCCGCACCTGTTGCTGGCCGCGCTGAGCCAGGGCATGGATGCGACGCTGGCGGCCGACGTGCCCAGCCGCACCTTGGCGTGACGCCGCGATCGGAATGGCCGCCGTCCCCCGCCGGCGGACGGCGTCCTGCGGCGGCCGACGCCTACGGCGCCTCGTGGCAGACCACGCACAGCTTGTTGCCATCGAGGTCGCGGAAGTATGCCCCGTAATAATGTTCGTGGTAGTGCAGGCGCAGCCCCGGCGGCCCTTCGCAGCGCCCGCCCTGGGCCAGCGCTAGCGCATGGCAACGATCCACGGTGGCGCGGTCGGCCGCCAGGAATGCCGTCATCTGGCCATTGCCGGGCGTCGCCGGCTGGCCGTCTTGCGGCGCGTTGATCACCAGCAGCGGGCGCCCTCCGCCCGCCGGCTGCCAGCCCGCCCAGGGACGTTCACGTTCGATGAAGCGCGGAGCCAGGCCCAACGCGTCGGCCAGGGCGGAATAGAAAACATAGGCGCGATCGAAATCGCCGACACCGAGGCAGACGTGTGAAAGCATGGAAGGTCCTTGCGTGGAGAAAAGCCGATTATGCGCTGCGCCCGACTGCCGGCGCTTCGGCGGCCCTCGCCGTGCGCCAATACAGCGCGGCGCTGATGCACAATGCGCCGGCCAGCAGGCTGCCCGCCATGGCGGCCACGCCCGGCCAGCCGCCACCGGTCCAGAACTGGCCGCCCAGCGAGCCCAGCACGCTGGAACCCACGTAGTACACCAGCAGGTACAACGACGCGGCCAGCGCCTTGTAGCCACGCGACATCTGCCCCACCCAGCCGCTGGCCACCGCATGCGCGGCGAAAAAGCCGAAGGTGAACACCACGATGCCGGCGATCAGCACGGGCAAGGCATCCGACAGCGTCAGCAGCAAGCCCGCCAGCGCCAGGCCGGTGCCCGCGGCCAGCATGGCGCCGCGCCCGTGGCGGTCGGCCAGGCGGCCGAAATACGTGGACGCGAAGATGCCCACCAGATACACCACGAAGATGAAGCCGATGAAGGTCTGGCTGAGCGAAAACGGCGGCGCCAGCAGGCGAAAGCCCACGTAGTTGTAGACCGTGACGAAGGCGCCCATCAACAACCCGCCCATCGCGAACAGACCGCACAGCGGACCGTTCCGGACATGCGCACCGATGCCCGCCTTGACGTCGCCGAATACCCCTGCCCAGCCGCGCGCCCGCTGCGGCGTGAAGCGGCGCGAGGCCGGTAGCAACCAAACGAACAGCACGGCGGCCACGATGCCCAGCAGCCCCAGCGTGCCCATGGCCGCGCGCCAGCCGAAATGGTCGGACACCAGGCCGGTGATGACGCGCCCCGACAAGCCGCCGAAGGCGCTGCCGCTGATATACAGGCCCATGGCGAAGCCCAGCGTATCGGGTTCGACTTCTTCGGCCAGGTAGGCCATGGCCACGGCGGGCACCCCGCCCATCGCCACGCCTTGCAGCGCGCGCAGCGCCAGCAGGCTGTGCCAGTCGGGCGCCACGGCCGCCACCGTGCCCAGCACGGCCGAGGCGAACAGCGACAGCGCCATGATGCGCTTGCGCGGCAGCGCCTGCGAAAACAGGCCCACCAGGAAGATCGCCACGGCCAGCAGGCCGGTACACAGCGACAGCACCAGGCTGCTCTGCGCGGGCGACACGTCGAACGCATGGGTGAACAGCGGCATCAGCGGCTGCACGCAATACAACAGCGAAAAGGTGGAAAAACCGGCCGCGAACAAGGCCCATTGGGCGCGACGCAAGGCGGGCGTGCCGCGCGCCAGGTAGTCGGAAGATGCGGGACCGGGTACTGCTGCAGGGGTGGACATCGGAATTCTCGAAAAACACCGGGCAACCGCCCGTGCATTCAAGGTAGACTCTTCCCCTGCATATGTCCAATATATGAAACCAGCACTCGCTATATTTTAAAACGATGGAACTGAGACACCTGCGCTATTTCACCGTGGTGGCCGAGGAACTGCACTTCACCCGCGCCGCCGCCCGGCTGGGCATCGGCCAGCCGCCGCTCAGCCAGCAGATCCAGCAGCTCGAACGCGAAATCGGCACGCCGCTGTTCCTGCGGCTGCCGCGCGGGGTCGAACTCACCGAGGCCGGCGCCCAGTTCCTGGAAGACGCGCGCGCCATCCTGGCCAGCGCCGACCGCGCCATCGACACCGCCCGCCGGCTGGGGCGCGGCGAGCGCGGCGCCATCACGGTGGGCTTCACCGCGTCCGCCGTGTTCCATCCCTACCTGCCGCAGGCCATCCGCGCCTATCGCGACCGCTATCCGGACGTGCGCATCACGCTGACCGAAAGCAATACGCAAAGCCTCTTGCGCGGCCTGCGCGAAAGCGCGGTGGACGTGGCCTTCGTGCGCCCGCCCTACGTGCTGGACGCGGAATTCGAATCCGAGCGCGTGCTGGACGAACCCATGCTGATCGCCCTGCCCCCCGACCACCCGCTCAGCCGCAAGCGCAGCGTGCCCATTTCGGCGCTGGCCGACGAGGATTTCGTGCTGTATCCGCGGCCCATCGGCGCCGGCCTGTACGACGCCATCCAGAACGCCTGCCTGCGCGCCGGCTTTGCACCGCGCGTCATCCAGGAAGCCCCGCAGATGGCGTCCATCGTCAGCCTGGTGGCGGCCGGCGTGGGCATCGCGATCGTGCCCGCCGCCATGCGCCACATGGGCGCGCAGGGCATCGAGTACCGGCCGATCAAGGGCGACGCGCCGCATGCGCTGCTGGACATGGCGTACCGGCGACACGACCGGTCCATCGCGGCCCGCAATGCCGTCGAGATGCTGCGGCAACTGGCGCATCCCGAGGTCGCGGCGGGCACCTGAAAAATGGGGCGGTATAGCCCTGTCGCGTTTGTCACCTTCTGTAAACCCGATGCGCGCGCCTCCCTGTACATTGCGCGCTACCGCGGGATCGATGGGCCACAATGGCCAGGCCGGACCCGCTCAACCTGCCTAAAGGTGTTCTCGTGCAACGTACTCTCCTGGCCCTTGCTTTCGCCACGCTTCCCGGCTTTGCCCTTGCCGCCGGCCTGGCCTCTTCCATTGGCGCGGTCACGGTCTACCAGGACCGCGCCGTCGTCACCCGCAGCGCCAGCAGCGAACTGCCCGCCGGCGAGCACGAACTGGTGCTGGAAAAGCTGCCCGCCACCTTGCAGGACAATTCGCTGCAGGTATCGGCCAAAAGCACCGGCCAGGCCACCTTGCTGGATGTGAAGGTGCGCGACGCCTTCCAGGCCGACACCGCGAACGAACGCGTCAAGCAACTGGAAGAACAGGTGCGCAAGATCCAGGGCCAGCAGGCCGCGCTGGACGACGAAGCCGCCGTGCTGGACAACCAGCGCGAGCTGGTGGCGATGATGCAGCGCGGCGCCACCGAACCCGCCAAGGACGGCCCGCGCCCCACCGTCGAAGAATTGAAAGCCATCCAGGCGCTCAGCGCCGACACGCTCAGCCGCGCGCTGGCCGGCCTGCGCCGCGTGGCCGAACAGCGCGAAGACCTCGACCGCCAACTGGCCGCCGCGCAAGGCGAACTGGGCCAGCTGCAAGGCCAGCTCAACCGCCGCACCAAGACCGTGACGCTGCGCGTGAACCTGGCCCGCGCCGGCAAGCTGGACCTGGACGTGTCGTACGCGGTGGCCGGCGCCCGCTGGACGCCCGCCTACGACGCCCGCCTGCGCCCGGCCGACCGCAGCGTCGACCTGGGCTACTTCGGCGTCATTCGCCAGAACACCGGCGAAGACTGGAACAACGTCAAGCTGACCCTGTCCACCGCCCGCCCGTCCCTGGGCGGCGGCGCGCCCAAGCTGAATCCGTGGATCATCGATGTGGCCGCGCCGCCCCCACCCATGCCGGCGCCCGTGGCCGCCGCGGCCCCGGCGATGCGCAACGATTCGCGCGCCCGCTACGCGCCGAAGGGCGCCATGGCCGAAACAGCCCTTATCGACGCCGTGCCCGAACCGGCGCCCGCCCAGGTCGCGACCGCCGAGGTGCAGTCCGCCGCCACCAGCGCGTCGTTCCAGATCCGCACGCCGGCCACGCTACCGTCGGACAACAGCACCCAGCGCGTGGCCATCACCACCGCCAAGCTGCCCGCCACGCTGCAATACCAGTCGACCCCTGCGCTGCGCGAAGCCGCGTACCTGACGGCCCAGGCCAGCAACAGCACCGACTTCCCGTTCCTGGCCGGTACGCTCAACACCTTCCTGGACGACGCCTTCGTGGCGGCATCCGCCATGAAGGCCGTGATGCCCGGCGAAAAGGTGGAACTGGCCATGGGCGCCGACGACGGCATTTCGATCAAGCGCCAGCTGGTCAACCGCTTTACCGAAAGCACCGGCTTTTCGGGCAATGGCAAGCGCGTGACCTACGAATACAAGATCACCGTCAAGAACAACAAGGCCACCAAGGAACAGGTGACCTTCAAGGACCGCCTGCCGGTGTCGCGCAACGAGAAGATCGAGGTCAAGCTGCTGTCGCCCGCCGACCGCGACATCAAGCGCGAAGACGATGGCGTGCTGGCCTGGAACTGGGAACTGGAACCGGGCAAGTCGCGCGAGACGGTGCTGAAGTTTTCGGTCGACTACCCGGGCAACATCGACGTGTCCGGCCTCTGACCCCCCATCGGCAGCCCGCCCGCCCCACCGCCACCGGCCCTGTGCCCGTGGCGGTGTGTTTTCTGTGCCGTCAGCCGCCTTGGTGCTGACGGCAGTATTCGATGAAATCGGCGGGGGCCAGCGGCATCGAAATGCCGTAGCCCTGGGCATACGTGCAGCCCAGCTCGCGCAGCAGTTGCAGGTCGCGTTCCTGCTCGACGCCTTCGGCCACCACGCGGCGGCCCAGCGCGCGGCCCATTTCGATGGCGGCCGCCACCACGGCGCGCGAGGCCGGCTCGCGGTGCATGTGCACGATGAAATCGCGGTCGATCTTCAGTTCGGTGAACGGCATGGCCGAAAACAGCCGCATCGACGCAATGCCCGCGCCGAAATCGTCCATGGCCAGTTCAAAGCCGCGCACGCGCAACAGGTTCAGCGCGGACGACAAGGTCAGCCAGTCGGTGACGGGCTCGTCTTCGGTCAATTCCACTTTCACCAGCCGTGCCGGCAGCCCGGCCTGCGCGACGCGTTGTTCCAGCATGGCCGGCAGGTCCGGCGCGCACAAGGTGGACGCGGACGCGTTGATGGCGACGGGCACCGCGATGTGCTCGGCGTGCATGGCCGCCAACACCTCGACCACGCGGTCGGCCACGCGGTTGAACAGCACCTGGTCCAGCCCCAGCCGATGCGCGGCCGGCACGAAGTCGGCCGGCGAAATGGCGCCCAAGGCGGGGTGATTCCAGCGCGACAGTGCCTCGGCCGCGACCACCCGACCGCTGCGCAGGTCGACCTGCGGCTGCAACACCACGCTCAGGCCCTCGCCGGTGGCCAAGGCCTGGCCCAGTTCGGCTTCGAGCACGTCGCGCCGCACCGCGGCCCGGCGCGGCGAGGCCGGATCGTTGTCGATGCTGTGCAACGCCGCCTTGATGGCGTGCTGCATGGCGGTGCGCGAGACCGGCTTGGACAGCGCCTGCGATGACGGGCAGCCCGCCTGCAGCGCCAGCCGCACGTGCGATTGCAGCAGTTCGTCGGTCAGGCTGCTGATCCAGATGATGGGCGGCATGGTCTTGAGACGGCCGCCGTCGACCAGCCGGCGCATTTCATTGGGCAGCAAGGTACCGTCGCCTTCGCCCATGACGATGTCGCTGACCACCACGTCGTAGGCCTGGCGCGCCAGGGCACTGACGGCTTCGGTGCTGCTGCCCACCCCGGCGACCCGCCGGTAGCCCAGCGCCAGCAGCAGGTTCTGCAGATAGGCCCGTTCGACGGGATGGTCTTCCACCAGGAGAATCCGCCGGGTCGCGCCGGCGTGGGTCTTGGGCATCGCGCGGGTCCTAGAGGGGGCGTTTCCAGGCGGCTGCTGGAATGCGTTTCACCAATGCTAAGGCATCTTCCGCGACCGCGCCGCCGGATAGGACGGGTTAGTCACTATTAATTAGCCGGGGGCCGCATCGGCGGCCGTCACCCGGACGGACGAAGCCGGTCGCATGGCTCCCCGCGCGCCAGTGCGATAATGGCGGTCTTTCCCGCATCTACGGCACGGAGCTTCCCTTGACCCCCCGCATCGACGATCCCCTGCACGACCGCGAGGTCGGCACGGCCGACTCCACCCAGGACAACACCCGTACGGACGACACCCGCATCAGCGCGGTGCGCCCGCTGATTTCGCCCGCCCTGCTGCAAGACGAGCTGCCGGTCTCGGCCACCATCCAGACGCTGGTCGAGCAGAGCCGCGCCCGCATCGCCGACGTGCTGCACGCCCGCGACGACCGCCTGGTGCTGGTGGTGGGCCCCTGCTCCATCCACGACCATGGCCAGGCCATGGAATACGCGCGCCAACTGCGCGCCGCCGCCGACCAATACCAGGACGACCTGCTGATCGTCATGCGCGTGTACTTCGAGAAGCCGCGCACCACCGTTGGCTGGAAGGGCTACATCAACGACCCGCGCCTGGATGGCAGCTTCCGCATCAACGAAGGCCTGCGCCGCGCCCGCGAACTGCTGCTGGACATCAGCGAACTGGGCCTGCCCATCGCCACCGAATTCCTGGACCTGCTCAGCCCGCAGTACATCGCCGACCTGATCGCCTGGGGCGCCATCGGCGCGCGCACCACCGAAAGCCCCAGCCACCGCCAGCTCAGTTCCGGCCTGAGCTGCCCGCTGGGCTTCAAGAACGGCACCGACGGCGGCGTGCAGATCGCGGCCGACGCCATCGTGGCCGCCAGCGCCAGGCACGCCTTCATGGGCATGACCAAGATGGGCATGGCCGCCATCTTCGAAACCCGCGGCAACGCAGACACCCACGTCATCCTGCGCGGCGGCAAGCAAGGCCCCAACTACGACGCGGCCAGCGTCGATGCCTGTTGCGCGGTGCTGCGCGCGGCCGGCCAGCGTGAACAGGTCATGATCGACTGCTCGCACGCCAACTCCAACAAGTCGCACCTGCGCCAGGTCGACGTGGCCCGCGACATCGCCGCCCAGCTCGCCCAGGGCGACACCCGCATTACGGGCGTGATGATCGAAAGCCACCTCGAAGAAGGCCGCCAGGACCTCAAACCCGGCCAGCCGCTGCGCCACGGCGTGTCCATCACGGACGCCTGCCTGGGCTGGAACCAGACGCTGCCCGTGCTGGACATGCTGGCCCTGGCCGTGCGCCAGCGCCGCGAAAAGCTCGGCGCCTGATACGCGCGCGCTGCGGGACGACGCCGCTTCCGGAACGCCGGACGGCGGCGTAGTGCGCCGCTACCCCGCCCGCCGTCCTGCCGCTAACGGTTCAACGCATAGGGCGCAGGATCCATGTCCGGCTCTTGCCCGGTGACCAGGCTGGCCAGCAGCTTGCCGGTCACCGGCCCCAGCGTGAAGCCATGATGCGCATGGCCGAACGCCAGCCATAGCCCCGGGTGGCGCGGCGCCGGGCCGATCACCGGCCGCATGTCGGGCATGCACGGCCGACAGCCCATCCACGGCGTTTTCTCGACCGCTTCGCCCAGCGGCAGCAGCTGCGCCGCCAGCGCCCGCGTCCGCGCGATCTGGATCGGCGACGGCGGTGCGTCACGCGCCGCGAATTCGGCGCCCGTGGTCAGGCGCAGGCCCAAGGTCATGGGCGACACCACGAAGCCGCTGTCGATGTCGGCCACCGGATGCGACAGCGCCGCGCCATCTTCCAGCTTGAAATGCTGGTGGTAGCCGCGCTTGACCGCCATGGGGATGCGGTAGCCCAGCGGCCGCAGCACGTCGGGCGACCACGGCCCCAATGCCACCACCACGTCGCGCGCCTGGACCTGCCCCGTCACGCCGCGCACGCGCCAGCCGCCCCCGGACACGGCTTCGAGACTGCGCGCGTCACCCCGCGCCAGCACACCGCCACGCTGCTTGAACAGCGCCGCATAGCCGCGCGCCACCGCCCCCGGGTCCGACACGTTGACCGGGTCGCGCCAGTGAATCGCGCCGACCATGCGCGGCGACAGCGAGGGTTCCAGCGCGGCCAGGCCCGCCCGGTCCAGCACCTGGTAATCCAGGCCGTAGGGCGCAAGCGCGGCGGCTTCTGCCGCCGCGCGATCCAGGCTTTGCTGGGTGCGCATGCCGTCGATCCAGCCATTGCGGCGGAACAGGCCGCCGATGCCTGCGGCGTCCTTGAGCGCGTCGTGCTCGGCCACGCTGCGTTCGATCAGCGGCAGCATCGCCGCGGCCGCACGCGCCAGCCGCGACGGCGCCGAATGCCACCAATAGCGCAGCAGCCACGGCGCGATGCGGGGCAGGAAACGCGGGTGGTAGCTGACGTCCGGCGTCTGGTTGCCGGCATAACGCAGCAGGCTGCGCCAGTCGCGCGGAAAGGCATAGGGGATGACGCTGGCGCGTTCGATCAGGCCGGCGTTGCCGTAGCTGGTCTCTTCGCCAGGGCCGCGCCGGTCCAGCAGCGTCACCGAGCGGCCGCGCGCCTGCAGATGCAGCGCCGCGCTGACGCCGATGATGCCGGCGCCCAGGACAATCACGTCAGTTTTCATGCGCGAAATTCTGCGCCCGGGCGCGCCCTTCGGCAAGCGCCGTTCGCGGCGTAGAATCCAGCAGCGCCCCGGGACTGGCCGCTGCGGCCCGCGCCTGCTGGCGGCGCCCACGCGGAGCCCTCCTTCATGCCTGCACTGCCCCCCTTGCAACCCGTCACGCTGACCGGAGAGATCGTGCGCCTGGAACCCCTGACCCTGGACCATGCCGATGCGCTGGCCGAGGTCGGCCTCGACCCCGAACTCTGGCGGCTGCAACCCGAACCGATGGAATCCGCGGCCGACATGCGCCGCTACGTCGAACGTGCCCTGGCCGGCCAGGCCGCGGGCAGTTGTCTGCCCTTTGCCATCGTGCGCCGCGCCGACGGCCAGGTCATCGGCACCACGCGCTATATGGATATTGCGCTGGCGCACAAGCGGCTGGAGATCGGCGCCACCTGGCTCACCCCCGCCAGCCAGCGGTCGGGCGCCAATACCGAAGCCAAGTGGCTTTTATTGCAGCACGCCTTTGAAACAATTGGTATCATGCGGGTCGTGTTCAAAACGGAAGCGACCAACACGCAATCGCGGCAGGCCATCCTGCGCATCGGCGGCGTCGAGGAAGGGGTGTTTCGCAAGCACCTGATCGCACAGTCCGGACGCGCCCGCGACATGGTCTACTTCGCCATCCTCGACGAGGACTGGCCCGCCGCCAAAGCGCGCCTCTCGGCCCGCCTGCGCCGCGCGCCGTAGCCGCGGCAATTCGTTCTTTGTTTTGGCCGGCGCTCAAGTTCATGCGGACTGGCGCCGTTAACGCAGTGCTGCGGGGCAAGCTTTTCCACCGCCCGTCCCGCCCTTTTCAAGTCAGGTATGGATCGTTCTCCCCTCGCCCCGCCCGCGCCGCTCGGGCACAACCGCCGCAGCATCTTCATCTACACCGAAGAACAACGGGGCAACCAGTTGGTCGAATCGGTGGTCATCGGCATGCTGTCCGACGTCTCGGGCTCGGACAAGCTCGTCGTCGTGCTGGACCCGTTCAGCCAGCTCAAGTTCATCTACCGCATCGACCACGAAAGCAGCAATCTCGACGCCGCGGCGCTCACCGAGCAGGACGAGTCCGCCTTCAATGGCAAGACCTCGGTCCAGATCAATTCGATGTCCTACAAGTTGGGAACGGCCGAGAACGCCATGAAGCTCTTGCGCGGCAAGACCCAATGGATCCAGGACAAGGGCGCCGTGCTGTCGGTGCTGCTGCAGAATGCCGCGGCGCGCAAGACGCGCTTTGCGCCGCCGCGCATCGAGCGCGACCGCGTGCGCAAGGTGCCGCAAGGCGTGCCGGTGGAATACCTGGCGGATCCGCCCTTGCCGCCGGCCTGATTCGCGCAGGCGCGAACGCGCATGCCGACCGCGCCGTCCCACCGGTGTACAACTTTTTGTCGCGGTTTTTTATCCACAGTTTCTGTGGATAAAAACAACGCACAAGCCCGCCTGGTGGCGGTTGCGACGCTGCCGCAGGGGCTGGTCATTTTTTGACCACCCGAATCGGCTCGGCCACCGGGCATCCGGCCGGCCGCCGCTCGCCCGGCTTCGCTGCGCCGCCGCAACGGCGATAATGATATTCTCCGCGAAGCGCCCACAGGGGATCAGCCGGATGGCGCCTCGTCCGACGCGGCGTCCTCGCCATGCGGACCCCCCCACACCAATAAGAAGCCGTAGCATGAAAGGAGCGCAAAGCGTGTTTGCCCTCGGAGCGCCTCACGTACTGACCCGTCCGGCGCCGTGACCATCATCATCGTTGACGATCACGGGGACTGGCGCGACACCATTGCCGAGTACATCCACGATCTCGGCCTGGGCGAAGCCATCCTGACCGCCGGCACGCTTTCCGAACTGGACCAACTGCTGCTCAGCGTCACCCCCGGCATCCTGGTGCTGGACGCCATGCTGCCCGATGGCGACGGCCTGGCCCGCGTGTCGCATCTACGCACCACCTATCCGTCAATGGGCATCATCATGCTCACCGGACGCCTGCTCAGCGAAGACAAGGTCTCTGGCTTGAGCCTGGGCGCCGACCACTACCTGACCAAGCCCGTCAACCTGGCCGAGCTGGGCGCGACGCTGGTGTCGCTGTCGCGGCGCCTGCGCGTGGTGCCCGCCACCGATCCGCAGGCCCCGGCGGCCGAGACCTGGCGCTTCGATCCCGCGCGCCGCGTGCTGATCTCGCCCAAGCGCATCCAGGTCGACATCACCGACACCGAAAGCCGACTCATCGGCGCGCTGGTCCAGGCCGCGCCGCTGCCGCTGTCGCGCGGCCGCCTGGTCGAGGCGCTGGGCGCCAGCGCCGAAGCCTACGACACCCATCGGCTGGACGCCCACATGCACCGCCTGCGCCGCAAGCTGCGCGCGCTGGCCGGCGCCGACATGGGCATCCGCACCGTCTACGGCGTGGGCTATGTGTGCACCATGCCTGTGCAGATCGTCGGCAACAGCAAGCCCTGAACCCTCTTTCATTTTCTCGCGCCATGTCCCTGCCCGCACGCCCCCGCCGTTCCGTCCTCTACATGCCCGGCGCCAACGCGCGCGCACTGGACAAGGCGCGCAGCCTGCCGGCCGATACGCTGATCCTGGACCTGGAAGACGCGGTCGCGCCCGATGCCAAGGCCCTGGCGCGCGACCAGGTCGCTTCCGCCTTGCGAGCCGGCGGCTATGGCCCGCGCGAATGCGTGGTGCGCATCAATGCGCTAGATACGCCGTGGGGCCACGACGACGTGCGCGCCATCGCGCAGGCCGGCGCCGATGCGGTGCTGCTGCCCAAGGTGCAGTCGGCGGCGCAACTGGACGCGCTGGCGCAGGCGCTGGACGCGGCTGGCGCCCCTGCCACGCTGCCGCTATGGGCCATGGCCGAAACCCCGCTGGGCTTTCTGCGGCTGGACGCCATTGCCGGCGGCCACCCGCGCCTGGCGGCCATCGTGGTGGGCACGTCCGACCTCGTCAAGGACCTGCACGCCCGCCACACGCCCGATCGCCACGAGACGCTGCTGGCCCGCTCGATGGCAGTGCTGGCGGCGCGCGCCCATGGCCTGGCGGTGCTCGATGGCGTGCACCTGGACCTGGACGACGAGGCCGGCCTTGCCGCCGCCTGCCGCCAGGGCCGCGACCAGGGCTTTGACGGCAAGACCCTGATCCACCCGAAGCAGATCGCGGCGGCCAACACGGCCTACGCGCCCACCGAGACCGAACTGGCCAGCGCCCGCAAGCGCCTGGACGCCTGGCGCGCGGCGCAGGCGGCCGGCCAGGGCGTGGCCGTGGTCGACGGCGCGCTGGTCGAAAACCTGCACGCGGCCGAGGCCGAACGCCTGCTGGCGCTGGCCGCGGCCATCGCCGCCGCGACAGCCTGACACCCGGCCCGCCCCGTCGCGGCAAGCGACCCGGGCGTCCCCGCAAGCAGCGTCGCGCGCAGCCAGCTACAATACCGCCCACGATCGGACAGGCGCTGCCTCGTCCGCCTTTCGCGCGTGGCACGCGTGGCATCAGCCGCTGAGTTGCAAGGCCGTCGTCCGTACGTCACCAGCAAATCCGGCCTGCGCCGCCCGCGCGATTCCTCCCAGGTTCCTTTTTTTTGCGCCGCGAGCTGTGGCGGGAGCCTTGCCGCGCGCCTGCCGCGCCCCCCCAGCCCCACGATTCATGATCCGCTTCCAACAAGTTTCACTCATGCGCGGCGTCAAGCCCTTGCTCGACAAGGTCGACCTGCTGCTGAACCCCGGCGACAAGATCGGCCTGATCGGCGCCAACGGCGCCGGCAAGTCCAGTCTGTTCGGCCTGTTGCGCGGCACGCTGCACGCCGACCAGGGCGACCTGGACTACCCCGCCAGCTGGCGCATGGCCTACGTGGCCCAGGAAACGCCCGCGCTGGACCGCCCCGCCATCGAATACGCGATCGACGGCGACGTCACGCTGCGCAAGCTGGAAGCCGAACTGGCCGCGCTGGAAGCCGAACCCGAAAGCACCGAGAACGGCCTGCGCATGGCCGACATCTACGCGGCCCTGGCCGACGCCGATGCCTACACGGTGCACTCGCGCGCCGAACAGCTCCTGACCGGCCTGGGCTTCACGCAGGCGCAGATGCACCTGCCGCTGACCAGTTTTTCGGGCGGCTGGCGCATGCGCCTGAACCTGGCGCAGGCGCTGATGTGCCCGTCGGACCTGCTGCTGCTGGACGAACCCACCAACCACCTGGACCTGGACGCCATCATCTGGCTGGAAGACTGGCTCAAGCGCTATCCGGGCACGCTGATCGTGATTTCGCACGATCGCGATTTCCTGGACGGCGTGGTCAACGTCATCGTCCATATCGACGAGCGCAAGCTCAAGCGCTATTCGGGCAACTATTCGTCGTTCGAACGCCAGCGCGCTGCGCAACTGGAACTGGCCCAGGGCATGATGGAAAAGCAGATGCGCCAGCGCTCGCACCTGCAATCGTTCATCGACCGCTTCAAGGCCCAGGCCAGCAAGGCGCGCCAGGCGCAGAGCCGCATCAAGGCGCTGGCCCGCATGGAAGAAGTGGCGCCGCTGCGCGCCGCCGCGGAATTCTCGTTCGAGTTCCGCGAGCCGCTGCGCGCGCCCAATCCGCTGTTGACCATGGACAAGGTCAGCGCCGGCTACCGCAATACCGACGAAGACAGCGGCGCGGTGTCCGACAAGATCATCGTGTCGGGCATCAACTTCTCGCTGCAGGCGGGCCAGCGCATCGGCCTGCTCGGCATCAACGGCGCGGGCAAGTCGACCTTC
>PJUB01000406.1_pt1 | contig 18242 bp, 17 predicted proteins | sample 1512141 | NCBI WGS metagenome assembly PJUB01 (sample SAMN08177677, study PRJNA422409) | Soil metagenome, whole genome shotgun sequencing project. | isolation source: Soil enriched on filter paper: alkali lignin treatment | place: USA: Madison | collected 2015-01-15 | reverse complement strand
CGCGCCGATGCTGGCCGGGCAGATCGAGCTGATGGCGGAAATGATGGGCGTGGCGCCCGCCGCGCAAGCCTGAGCCCGCGGAACCAGACGATGGGCGATTACGACTTCATTATCGCGGGCGGCGGCACCGCCGGCTGCATCCTGGCCAACCGGCTGTCGGCCGACGGCCGCCACCGGGTGCTGATGCTGGAAGCGGGCCATGAAGCCCGCAGCATGTGGATCGGGATTCCGGCGGGCTTTTCCAAGCTGCTGGTCAACCCGGACTACAACTGGCGCTTTGCCACCGAACCCGAAGACAACGTCCACGGCCGCACCATCGCCGTGCCGCGCGGCAAGGGCGTGGGCGGCTCGACGCTGATCAACGGCATGATCTACGTGCGCGGCCAGCCGGCCGACTACGACGGCTGGGAGGCCGCGGGCGCCACCGGCTGGGGCTATCGCCAGGCCGAACGCGTATTCCGCAAGATCGAGCACTACGAACCCGGCGACGCCAGCCGTGGCAAGAGCGGGCCGATGCACCTGGAAGAAGTGGCCGAGCGCTTTCCGGTGTCCGATGCGTTCTTGCGCGCGGCCCAGGAAGACGGCCTGCCGCTGAACCCGGACTACAACGGCGGCAAGCAGGACGGCGTGGGCTATTACCAGGTGCTGCAGCATCGCGGCCGCCGCTGGAGCGTGGTGGACGGCTACCTGAAACCCGCCGCCGGCCGCAAGAACCTGACAGTGGAATGCGGCGCGCACGTGACCCGGCTGCTGTTCGAGGGCAAGCGCTGCGTGGGCGTGGCCTATCGCCAGAACGGCCGCGAATTCACCGTGCGGGCCCGTCGCGAGACGCTGGTGTGCCTGGGGGCGGTGCAGTCGCCGCAACTGCTGGAACTGTCCGGCATCGGCAACCCGGCGCTGTTGCAGTCCTTGGGCATCGCGCTGGTGCATGCGCAGCCGCAGGTGGGCGAAAACTACATCGACCACTTCGCCACGCGCATGAACTGGCGGGTCAAGAATACGGTGACGCTGAACGAGATGTCGCGCGGCTGGCGGCTGGCGCAGCAGGTGGCGCGCTACTACACGCAGCGCAAGGGCATCCTGACGCTGGGAACAGGCCTCGTGCACGGCTTCATCAAGAGCGCGCCGGACCTGCCCGCGCCCGACGTGCAGTATTTCTTCGTGCATGCCAGCTACGCCAACGCGGCCGAGCGCATCCTGGACCGGCATCCGGGCATGACGCTGGGCGTGGCGCAGTTGCGGCCCGAATCGGTGGGCACCATCCACATCAAGTCGGCCGATCCGCTGGCGGCGCCCGCGATCCGGCCGAATTTCCTGTCGGCGCAGGTCGACCGCGACAGCCTGGTGGGCGGCATGCGGGTGGCGCGGCGCATCGTGCAGCGGCCGGCGTTGCAGCACTACGTCGAGGCCGAACTCAGCCCGGGGCCGGCGGTGGAGACCGACGCGCAATGGCTGGACTTTGCCCGCCGCAATGGCCAGACGATCTATCACCCGATCGGTACCTGCCGCATGGGGTCGGACGCCGCCGCGGTGACCGACGTGCGGTTGCGGGTCAACGGCGTGTCCGGGCTGCGGGTGGTGGATGCCTCGGTGATGCCGAAGATGGTGTCCGGCAATACCCAGGCGGCGGTGATGATGGTGGCCGAGCGCGGGGCCGAGATGATCCTGGAAGACGCCGCCGCGGCGTAAGGGCGGGGCTTCGGTGCAGGCAGCCGCCCGGCGACGGGCGCTGCCGTCGCCGGGCCCACGCCCGCTTTGTGCTTCAGTCGTGCCGGCTTCGATGCAGCGTCAGCTTGCCGATGCGGTCCCAGTCCCAGGCGATGCCCAGGCCGGGTTCGTCCGACGGGATGGCGCGGCCCTGCTCGATGCGCATGCCGCGTTCGGTCACCATGTCCAGCTGCGGAATGTATTCCAGCCAGCGGCTGTTGGGCACGGCGCAGCACAGGGCCACGTGGATCTCCATCAGGAAGTGCGGGCACACCGGCACGTTGCAGGCCTCGGCCATGTGCGCCACCTTCAGCCAGGGCGTGATGCCACCGATGCGGCCCACGTCCACCTGCACGATCGAGCAGGCGTCGCTTTGCAGGTAGTCCTTGAACTGCGACAGGCTGTAGAGCGATTCGCCGACGGCGATCGGCAGGGTGGTGGATGCGCTCAGGCGGCGGTGCGCCTGCACGTCGTCGGCGTGGATGGGCTCTTCGAACCAGGCCAGGTCCAGCGGTTCGAAGCAGCGGGCCCGGCGGATGGCTTCGGGCAGGGAAAAGCCCTGGTTGGCGTCCGTCATGATGTCCCAGCCCGGGCCGACGGCGGCGCGCACGGCCGCCAGCCGCGCCACGTCTTCGGCGACGTGGGGCTTGCCGACCTTGAGCTTGGCGCCGCCAAAGCCGGCTTCGCGCGCCTTCAGGGCTTCTTCCACCAGCTGCGTCTCGGTCAGGTGCAGCCAGCCGCCTTCGGTGGAATACAGCGGAATGTCCGCCTTGGCGCCGCCCGCCAGCTGGTGCAGCGGCAGCTTGGCGCGGCGGGCGCGCAGGTCCCACAAGGCGGTGTCAATCGCCGCCAGCGCGATGGACGTCAGTGCGCCGACAGTGGTGGCGTGCACGCGGTACATCAGGTCGCGCCACAGTTGCTCGATGTAGTCGGCATCGCGGCCCAGCAGCAGCGGCGCCAGGTGGTCGTCCAGCAGGCGCACCACCGACGAGCCGCCGGTGCCGATGGTGTAGCTGTAGCCGGTGCCGGTGACGCCGTCGGCGTCCGTGATGCGCACGATGGGGGTTTCCTGGCGCTCGAAGCTTTGCACGGCGTCGGTACGCTTGACCTTGGGCTGCAGGTCCACCTGCAGGATGTCGACGGAGACGATGCGGGCCATGTCGGGTTCTCCTGGGCGAGGTATCAGCCGCCGACCTTGGCGACTTCCTGCGGCAGGTCGACGCCGTGGAACTGTTTGTAGATGGTGTTGAGTTCGCCGTTCTTCAGGTTGGCGCGCACCCAGTCATCCAGCTTGGCCTTGAGCGCCGGCTCGTTCTTGCGCAGGCCGATGGCCAGCATGTTCAGGCGCATCACGAACTTCGATTCCATCTGCTTGGCGGGCGCCTTGTCGTTGATGGTGCGCAAGAGGGCGGGGGCGGTGGCGAAGATGTCGGCCTGGCCGCTGACCACGGCCGTGATCGAGGTGGCGTCGTCGTCGAAGCGGATGATCTGTGCGTCCTTGGGGGCGATCTTGGTCAGCTCGGTGTCGTTGGTGGTGCCGCGGGTGGCAATGACCTTCTTGTTGGACAGGTCGGCCGCGCTGGTCAGCGTCATGCTCTTGGGGGCGCCCACCACGGCCAGGATGGCGGCGTAGGGCACTGAAAAGTCGATGACCTTCTGACGCTCGGGCGTGACGGACATGCTGGAGATGACGATGTCGGCCTTGTTGGTCTGCAGGAAGGGCACGCGGTTGGCGCCGGTGGTGGGCACGATTTCCAGTTCGACGCCCAGGCCCTTGGCCAACAGGCGCGCGGTTTCGACATCGGACCCGGTGGAATGGAGCGCGGCGTCTTTCATGCCGTAGGGCGGCACGCCCAGGTCGATGGCCACGCGCAGCTTCTTGGCCTTCATGATGTCGTCGAGCTGGTCGGCGTGGGCCGCGCCGGTGGCGGCCAGGGCGCCGGTCAGCGCCAGGCCGAGGAAGGCGGCGCGCAGCCGCGGCAGGAATACGGGCGTGTTCATGCAGGTGTCTCCAGTGTCTTGGTGTTGTGGTTATTGCTGCGAGAGGGCGGCGGCGTTACAGGCCGCTGCCCAGGAACTGCCGCAGTTCCGGCGTGGCGGGGGCCGACAGCATGCTGGACGGCCCCTGTTCCCAGACCTGCCCCTGGTGCATGAAGATGACCTTGTCGGCCACTTCACGCGCAAACGCCATTTCGTGCGTGACCAGGATCATGGTCATGCCGTCGGCGGCCAGGTTTTCCATCACCTTCAGCACTTCGCCCGTCAGTTCGGGGTCCAGCGCCGAGGTCACTTCGTCGAACAGCATCACCTTGGGCTGCATCGCCAGCGACCGGGCGATGGCCACGCGCTGCTGCTGGCCGCCCGACAACTGCTCGGGATAGGCGTCGGCCTTGTCGGCCAGGCCGACGTGTTCCAGCGCCTGCATGGCCTGTTCGCGCGCCTGGGCCGGTTTGACGCCCTTGACCGAGCGCGGCGCCAGCGTGATGTTCTGCAGCGCGGTCATGTGCGGGAACAGGTTGTAGCTCTGGAACACGATGCCCACGTCCTTGCGCAGCGCCCGCAGATCCAGCTTGTCGCTGTCGTGCAGCGCATGGCCGCAGACGTGGATGGTGCCGCCGTCGGTGGTCTCCAGGCGGTCCATGCAGCGCAGCGCGGTGCTCTTGCCCGAGCCGCTCTTGCCGATGATGGCGGCGACCTCGCCACGGTTGACGGAAAACGACACGCCGCGCAGCACGTGGGTGCCGCCAAAGCGTTTGTGGACCTGGTCCAGTTCAACGACGGGTTGCATTCAGTCTCCTTTCCAAGGAACGGCTCCAGCGTGACAGCGGGTAGCACATGAGGAAGTACAGGACGGCCGCGCAGCCGAAATACACGAAGGGCTGGAAGGTCGAGTTGTTCAGGATCTTGGCGTTGTAGGCCAGCTCGGCGTAGCCGATGACCAGCGAGGCGATCGAGGTGTTCTTGATGATCTGCACCAGGAAGCCGACGGTGGGCGGGGTGGCGATGCGCAGGGCCTGCGGCAGCACCACCTTGGCCATGCGCTGCAGCCGCGACAGGCCCAGGCATTCGGCCGCTTCCCATTGGTTCTTCGGCACGGCCTGGATGCAGCCGCGCCAGATTTCGCCCAGGAAGGCGCTGGCGTACACGGACATGGCCAGCGCGGCGGCGGCCAGGGCCGACAGCTCGCCCAGGCCGAACAGGCTGGGCCCGAAAAAGCACAGGCCCATCAGCACCAATAGCGGCGTGCCCTGGATGACCTGGATATAGCCGGCGGCCGCCAGGCGCAGCAGCTTGCGCGGCGCCACCCGGGCCAGCGCCAGCAGCAGGCCGGCCGCGCCGCCGCCCACGAAGGTCCAGGCCGACAGCTTGATCGTGCCCCAGGCGCCTTGCAGCAGGTACAGGGCGTGTTCGTCGGGAATGAAGAAAGCCATGGCGCGGGTCCTTACAGCGACGTGCCGAGCTTGCGCCGGCGCGGAAACACGATCTGCGCCAGCAGCCAGAAACCCAGTCGCATCAGCCACGACAGCGCCAGGTAAACGCCCCACAGCACGATGAAGACTTCGAAGTTGCGATAGGTGTCGGACTGGATGCGGTTGGCCACGCCCAGCAGTTCCTCGGCGCCCACCGCCGACATGATGCTGGAGGCCAGCATCAGCAGGATGAACTGGCTGGCCAGCGACGGGTACACGCGTTCGACGGCCGGGCGCAGCACCACGTGCCAGAACACCTGCGGGCGCGACAGCGCCAGGCATTCACCGGCTTCGAGCTGGTCCTTGGGAATGGATTCGATGCCGGCCCGCATGATTTCGCAGGTATAGGCGCCGATGTTGATGACCAGCGCCAGCACTGCACCGGTCATTATCGACATCGTCAGCCCGGCGCTGGACAGGCCGAAGATCAGGAAATAGGCCTGGATCAGGAGCGGCGTATTGCGGATCAGCTCGACGTAGCCGCCGGCCAGCGCCCGCAGCCAGCCCAGCCGGCTGTTGCGCGCCAGGGCGCACAGCGTGCCCAGCACGAAGCCCAGCACCGTGGCCAGGAAAGACAGCTTGACCGTGACCCAGGCGCCTTGCGCCTGCAAGGGCCATTGTTCGAGCACGGACGCGAAATCAAACGTGTAGTTCACTACGTCACTCCTTGGGCCGGCTGGCTGCGCGGGCCGGTCAGGCCGCGCGGGTCAGCGGCAGGCAGGACGGGCCGATGGGCTCGAACGCCTTGTAGGTCAGGATGAATTCGCGGTGCCCCAGGTCTTCGGACTTGCTGGGGGCGCCGTTGGCCACCGCCGCGACCTGGGCGTGGATTTCCTCGGCAACTTCTTGCAGCGTGCCGCGGCCTTCCAGGATGCGGCCGGCGTCCACGTCCATGTCTTCGCCCAGCGCCCGGTAGGTGTCGGGGTTGGCGCAGACCTTGATGACGGGCGAGACCGCCGACCCGACCACCGAGCCGCGGCCGGTGGTGAACAGGATCACGTGCGAACCGCAGGCGATCAGCTCGACGATTTCGGCGTTGTCGCTGATGTTGGGAAAGCCGAAGCGCGGCTCGCCGTCGGGCACCACGTCCAGCAGATACAGGCCGCCAAAAGGCGGCACGTCGCCGGGCTTGATGATGCCGTCGATGGGCGAGGCGCCGCTCTTGGCGTAGGCGCCCAGCGATTTTTCTTCGATGGTGGACAGGCCGCCGTCGGCGTTGCCGGGGGCGAAGCTGCCGTGGCCCATGATGCTGTAGTAGCGCGCGGCCTTGTTGACGCAGGCCACGATCTCGTCGCCCAGTTCGGGGGTGGCGGCGCGGCGGCGCATGTGGAATTCGCAGCCGACCAGTTCGCCGGTTTCTTCGAAGATACAGGTGGCGTCCTGGGCGATGAGCATGTCGAAGGCGCGACCCACCGCCGGATTGGCGGTGATGCCGCTGGTGCCGTCGGAGCCGCCGCAAATGGTGCCCACCACCAGTTCGTTCCAGCCCATCGGCACGCGGGCCTGCCCCGCCAGTTGTTGGGCGGTGGCGCGGACCCAATCGCGGCCCGCCGCCACCGTGCTGCGGGTGCCGCCGCGCTGCTGGATGGTCAGCGTGTGGACCGGCCGGCCGGAATCGGCGATGGCCGCTTCCAGCTTGCGCTTGTTCATGCTCTCGCAGCCCAGCGACACCAGCAATGCGGCGCCCACGTTGGGATGCGTGGCGATGGCCGTCATCATCTGCTCGGCATAGGCGTTGGGGTAGCAGCCGGGAAAGCCCACCAGGTGCACCTGCACATCGCCGGTCAGGTCGCGGAAATCCAGCGCGATCTCGCGGGCCACGTGGTGGGCGCATTCCACCAGGTAGGCCACGACGACCACGTTGCGTATGCCTTTGCGGCCGTCGGCGCGCGGGTAGCCCTGCAAGGGCGGGGTCAGATCCGTCATGGGAAAACCTCAGTGCCGGTCGGTGAAGGCGTGACCTTCTTCCAACGTGTAGGTGGGGGTGTAGTCGCTGTCCAGGTTGTGGGTATGGATGTGGTCCCCGGCGGCGACGGCGGTGGTCAGGCTGCCGATGACGGCGCCGTACTTCAGGATCTTTTCGCCGGCCGGCATGGCGTGGCGCGCCAGCTTGTGGCCCAGGCCCAGCGGCGTGGCGATGAGGGCGGTGCCGGTTTCCAGCTGCACACGGGCGCCGGCGGGCAGGGCGCTGCGCACGATCAGGCAGTTGTCTTCGGGGGAAATCAGCAATAGCTGAGGGTCCAGGGTGGCTTGTCTCGTCATGATTTTTTAGGAATGATTGTTTTGCGTATAAAAGCAAGTTTCATATCAGAGGTCAACATTGGTTTTCCCGAATTTTGGAATATTTGAAGGAAATTCGGGTAATTACCGATGGGTGCAGGCTTGCGCCGGCTTGCTGCATGCTAAATTTCCCGTGTATTGTGTTTTACAAATGAAATTCAATTTTCATTAAATGGATCCGGCGCAGGCCTTTGCGGCGACGCCGGGCCGCCTTACCCACCCGAGAGAAGAGACATGACCCTACGTTTGCAAGACAAGCGCGCGCTGGTCACCGCGGCCGGCAATGGCATCGGCCGCGCCAGCGCCCTGGCCCTGGCCCGCGAAGGCGCCCAGGTCTGGGCCACCGACATCAGCGAAGACGCGCTGGCCGACCTGGCGCGCGAGGCCCGCGAGGCCGGCCTGACCGGCCTGCGCACCCGCGTGCTGAACGTGCGCGACAACGCCGCGGTGGCCGACTGCGCCCGCGAGACCGGCGCGGTGGACGTGCTGTTCAACTGCGCGGGCTTCGTGCACGCCGGCAGCATCCTGGACTGCGAGGAAGCCGATTGGGACTTCAGCATGGACCTGAACGTCAAGGCCATGTACCGCACCATTCGCGCCTACCTGCCGCTGATGCTCGAGCGCGGCGGCTCGATCATCAACATGGCTTCGGCCGCATCCAGCGTGAAGGGCGTGCCCAACCGCTTCGTCTACGGCGCGTCCAAGGCCGCGGTGATCGGCCTGAGCAAGGCGGTGGCCGCCGACTTCGTGGCGCGCGGCATCCGCTGCAACGCCATCTGCCCCGGCACCATCGAATCGCCGTCGCTGCGCGACCGCATCGCGGCGCAGGCCCGCCAGCAAGGCAACGACGAGGCTACGGTGCGCGCCGCCTTCGTGGCGCGCCAGCCCATCGGCCGCGTCGGACGGGTGGACGAAGTGGCGGCGCTGGTGGTCTACCTGGCCAGCGACGAATCCGGCTTCACTACCGGTACCATCCAGGTTATCGACGGCGGCTGGTCCAACTGACCGGCCAGCCTCTTTCATTCCCTTCCAAGGATTACGCATGAAACTCGTACGCTACGGCCAACCCGGCCAGGAAAAACCCGGCCTGATCGATGCCCAGGGCGCCTTGCGCGACCTGTCCGGCGTGGTCGGCGACATCGATGCCGGCGCCATCGCCCCGGCCTCGCTGGCCAAGCTGGCCAAGCTCGACGCGGCCTCGCTGCCGCGCGTGGACGGCGCGGTGCGCTACGGCTGCCCCGTGAACGGCGTGGGCAAGATCGTCTGCGTGGGCCTGAACTACGCCGACCACGCCGCCGAGTCCGGTCTGCCCGTGCCCACCGAACCGGTGCTGTTCCTGAAACCCAGCTCGTCCATCACCGGCCCCAACGACCCGGTCATCATTCCGCGCAACTCGGTCAAGACCGACTGGGAAGTCGAGCTGGGCATCGTCATCGGCAAAAAGGCGTCCTACGTCGAAGAAAGCGAGGCCCTGGAGTACGTGGCAGGCTACGCCGTGGTCAACGACGTGTCCGAACGCGAATACCAGATCGAACGCGGCGGCCAGTGGGACAAGGGCAAGGGCTGCGACACCTTCGCCCCGATCGGCCCGTGGCTGGTCACCCGCGACGAGATCGCCGATCCGCAGAACCTGGACATGTGGCTGGAGGTCAACGGCCACCGCTACCAGAACGGCAGCACCCGCACCATGGTGTTCGGCGTGGCCACGCTGGTCAGCTACATCAGCCAGTTCATGACGCTGCAGCCCGGCGATGTCATCAGCACCGGCACGCCGCCGGGCGTGGGCCTGGGCCAGAAGCCGCCGGTCTACCTGAAGGCGGGCGACGTGATGCGCCTGTCCATCGCCGGCCTGGGCGAACAGCGCCAGGTTCTGCAGGCCTGGTCGCGGGTCGAATAAAATTCGGTTCCCACCCAGAGCCACGCCATGACCGCAACCAAGAAATCCGCCTCCGCCCGCGCGACGCCCAAGACCGATGTGCCGGCTGACGTTCTGGCCGAATCCCCGGCAGACGCGTCCGCCGAAAGCCCGGGCGCGCAACGCTACGCGGCGCCCGCCCTGGAAAAGGGGCTGGATATCCTGGAAGCGCTGGCGGCCAGCCCGGCCGGCTACACGCTGGCCGAGCTGGCCCAGAAGATCGGCCGCAGCGTCAGCGAGATCTTCCGCATGGCGGTGACGCTGCAGCGACGCGGTTTCGTGCAGGTCGACGAAAACGACCGCTACACGCTGACGCTCAAGATGTTCGAGCTGGCGCACCGCCAGCAGCCGCTGAAATCGCTGGTCAGCGTGGCCCTGCCGCTTTTGCGCGAGTTGGCCAACCGTGCCCGCCAGTCGTGCCACCTGGCCGTGTACCAGGGCGGCCGGGTGGTGGTCATTGCCCAGGTCGACAGCCCCGAGCGCTGGTCCTTCGGCCTGAAGGTGGGCGTGATGATGGGCCTGACCGATACCTCGTCGGGTCACGTGCTGCTGGCGTTTCGCGACGAAGTCGAACGCACCCGCATGCTGGCCGCGCACATCAAGGTCGAAGGCGAACTGGAATCCGACCCGGGCGAGCTGTTTTCCATTCTGGCCGACGTGCGCAAGAATGGCTGCGCCTGCATGGCCAGCCGCCAGATCCGCGGCATCACCAACGTGGCGTATCCGGTGATGGGCGTGGGCAACCACGTCATCGCCGCGATCAACGTGCCGCACATCGAACGCATCGACCAGAAAGAATCGCCCAGCATCGCCCAGGTGCAGGAGATCGTCGGCAACGTGGCCAAGCGGCTGTCGACGCTGATGGGATACAGCGGGTATCTGCCGGAACAGGCGTAGGCCGCGGGCGGCCGGGCTACACCGCGTACACCACGCGGTGCGCCTCGGTGGGCAGCGGCAGGTCCCAGCGATGCAGCATCGCCGTCAAGGTCTTGTTGGACAGGGACGTGTCGCGGCGGGTATTGCGCCGCAGGAGTTCGGCGCGCGGTTGCTCCAGGTACACCAGGTCCACCTCGGCGTGGTAGCTGTACAGCAAGTCCAGCGTCTTCTTGCGCATCAGTTCGCTCAGGTTGGTGGCGTTCCACACGAATGGCTGGCGCCTGCGCAGCAGGTCCTTGGCGCGATCCACCGCCAGGTGCGCGACCTTGCCCTCGTTCTTGCCGTGGGCCAGGCCCAGGGCTTCGCGGGCGTCGTCGAACGACACCACCGGCAGGTCGGGATGATGCCTGGCCACCCAGCTGTTCTTGCCGCTGGCCGGCAGGCCCGACATCACGATGACCTTGGACCCGGGTTCCTGGAACAAGGCGTAGTCCGGGTGCACCTGCGCACCGCGGAAATAGCTGACGGCGGTGTGCGCATCGGCAAAGTGGCGAGGCTGGCCGAAACAGGCTTCGTCGCGGGCCACTTCGCAGAACAGCGCAATGTTGTCCAGCACCTTGGCCTGGTCGGCGCAGACGCGGCCGCGCATGTCGGCTTCGGCCAGCATCGCCAGCAAGCGAATGTCCAGCTGCCACGACAGTTCGCGCACGATGAATTCCGCCGATTTGCCGCGGCGCGATCCGGCCAGCGCGTAGAACGGCACCTGGTGCACGCTGATCAACCGGCAGATGGCTTCGCGTACGGCGAACGGCACGCCGGCATCCCACAAGGCGATGCGGGCGTCGATGGCGCCCTTGCGCGAGTGGCCCGGCTGGCCGATGGCGCCCGTGACCGGGTCGATCACGGTGGTGCTGTGCTTGGCCATGTCGTGCAGCAATGCGGCCAGGAAGACGATTTCCTGGTCGCCGCGGTTGGCCTCGCGATACTGCGGCAGCGCCAGCAAGGCCTCGACCACCATCTGCGTATGGGTCCATACATCGCCCTCGCCGTGGTAGCGCGGGTCTTGCGGCGTGGTCTTGGCCAGCTCCAGCGCCGGAAACGCCGCCAGGCAGGCCGCGAAGTCCGGTTGTTGGCCGGGGGCGGGCGCCAGGGCCCGCAGGTGTTCGTAGTTCATGATGCCTCCGGCGAGTGTGGGGCGGCCGCGCGCAGGGTGTCCCAGTCGACAGCCGGCTGGCTGGCGTACAGGTCCACGCCCGGCGCCAGCAGGTTGGGCACGTAGGGCTGTTCGGAATGGTGCTTGTCGGATTCCAGGATGGCCTGCACGAAATCCGCGCGCACCCACTTGTAGCGGGCAACGGTCTGGCCGCCGGATTCGACCTTGATGTACAGGCCTTCGGACAGGTCCGACTTGTCGCATTGCTGCCAGGCCATGGGCAGATCGTGGCCTTCGCGCCGCAGCGTTGCCTCGAAGGCGTTGCGCCACTGCGCGGTCTTGGCCAGCGAGGGCTGGAGCAGCGCCTTCAGGGCGGCCAGCCGGGTCGGCGCGATGCCTTCGAACAGCACCGGCACCGACAGCACCGGGCCGCCTGCCAGCAGGTCGCGGCGCGCCGCGGTCGACAGGAACTCGCCGGTCTGGCGGTCCAGCACGTCGAATTCGAAGAAGTGATGCGGCAAGGCGTCGTAGAACACCGAGTGCTTCTTCGACATTGTTTCGCCGTACATCACGTAGCGGTCTTCCAGGCGTTGCAGCAGCCAGTCGGCATGGGCCTGGGCCCACGCCTTGATGAAATTGAACTGGCGTTCGCGGCCGCCGCCGACCAGGTAGTGGCCGCGCGATTGCAGCAGCAGTTCGCCCGCCGGGCTGAAGCTGATGCCGGTGTTGGCACCGTCCAGCTTTTCTTCCACCACCAGGAACTGGCCCTGCAGGTGGCGGTAGGGAACGTGGTCGTGGCCCTCGTCGCCGTCCTGCAGGCGCGAGCCTTCCAGGTGCGGGGTGCGGGGGTAGCGATAGAGGTCGAAGGATTGCGCGTGCGCGCGCGGATCGGGCGTCATGGAACTTCTCCAGGCAAAGTGGGGAAGCCGACGACGCGGTCTGACGGGGAAGGGGAAGCGAGTGTGTGTTGCGCTTTCCGGAACCGCGCCTGCCGTGCGAGAGGCTCAAGACGCAGGCGTCGAGCCGCAAAGACGGACAGGCAGACCGCGATTACCCGGAAAGGGAAGTCGTCGGCGATTAGGCGAATTGACGGATGGCAGACACGGTTGCACTCGGAAAGAAAGGGGGTGAAAAGAAGGCTGCGTGAAAAGCAGGGCGCCATCCTAAGGCGGGGCAATGCCGGTTGTCAATGCGGGCCTGCCAAAATGCTGCATTGTGCGGGTGACGTGTGCATCGCAACTGCTCGTGACCACTGTGCGTGGTCATTGTTCAAGGCCGTTCTTTGTGGCTTTCGCCCTACAGCCCAGCGTTTGTAAAACGAAAATACAGCCTGTACTTTGTTTTCGGTCATGCGGGGCAATGTACGCATTGCATATCGTGCACGCCTTTGCCCCGCGCGTCGGTCCCTACAGCCGTGTCACCTGCAACACCGCATCGGCAAACGCCTTGGGCGCTTCCTGCGGCAGGTTGTGGCCGATGCCGCCGGTGATGTCGCGGTGCTGGTACTTGCCGGTGAACTGCCTGGCGTACGCGGCGGGGGGCGGGTGCGGCGCGCCGTTGGCGTCGCTTTCCAGGGTAATGGTGGGCAGGGCGATCTTGGGGGCCGCGGCCAGGCGGCGTTCCAGCTCGTCGTAGCGCGCTTCGCCCTGGGCCAGGCCCAGGCGCCAGCGGTAGTTGTGGATCACGATGGCGACGTGGTCGGGGTTGGCGAAGGCCTTGGCGCTGCGCGCATAGGTGGCGTCGTCGAAGTCCCATTTGGGCGAGGCCAGTTTCCAGATCAGCTTGTTGAAGGCGTCCACGTTGGCGGCGTAGCCGGCCGCGCCGCGTTCGGTGGCGAAGTAGAACTGATACCACCACTGGAATTCGGCTTCGGGCGGCAGCGGCTTGCGGTTGCCTTCCTGGCTGCCGATCAGGTAGCCGCTGACCGATACCAGCGCCTGGCAGCGCTCGGGCCACAGCGCGGCCATGATGTTGGCGGTGCGCGCGCCCCAGTCGAAGCCGGCGATGACGGCCTTGGGAATCTTCAAGGCGTCCATCAGGGCGATGATGTCGACGGCCACCACGGCCTGTTCGCCGTTGCGGGCGGTGTCGGCCGACAGGAAACGGGTGGTGCCGTAGCCGCGCAGGTGCGGCACGATGACGCGATAGCCGGCGGCGGTCAGTTGCGGCACGACGTCGATGAAGCTGTGGATGTCGTAGGGCCAGCCGTGCAGCAGCACGGCGACCGGGCCGCTGGACGGGCCGGCGTCGACATAGCCGATGTCCAGGTCGCCGGCGCGAATCTGGCGGATGGCGCTGAACGTGGTGCTGGCGGCCGATGGCGTGCCGTTGGCGGCGATTGGTGCGGCCAGCGCCTTGGCGTTCAGGCCCAGGTTCAACAGGCTGGCGCCGGCAAGGGCCGAGGTGGTGCCGAGCAGGCGGCGGCGTTGAGTGTCGATCGGGTCGGGCATGGTCGGGGTCTCCGGAAGGGGATGGGGGGCAGGGACGTTGTAGCCAGCCCAAGGGCGCGAAGGGTGTCGCAATGTACGGGCCGGGGGCGCGGATACATAAGGACGTAAATCTCTTGATCGTCCGGGCGCCCGGCGGTGCCGTGCGGGGAGAAAACCTGCGCACGGTTGTGCATTGCGCCCGGACTTGGCATGATCCGCGCCATGGCAACGGCACCCGCTTTCCGCACGACATCTTCCCGCCCCGGCCGCACGGCCTTGTGGCTGGCACTGGGGCTGGCCGCGCTGGTGGCGGCGGCCTATGGGGCGACCGCCGTGATGGAGATTCCGCCACCGCCGCAATTGCTGCGGCTGGAGATCTCGGCGCCGTCGCGCCGCGGCGATCTGTTTCCGGTCCGCGAGGTGGCGGCGCCGGCGCAAGCGTCCGCGTTGCCGTCACGCCCGCAGCCGATGCCGGCCGTGGTGCCCTGGAAGGGCGGCGAGCTGCCGTTTGCGCAGTTCCTGGCGGGCACCGCCACGAATGCGTTCGTGGTGCTGCGCGAGGGTGGGGTGGCCTACGAGTGGTACCGGCCGGGCGTGGATGCGTCCACGCGGCTGTCGTCGTGGTCGATGGCCAAGTCCGTCGTGTCGCTGCTGGTGGGGCAGGCGATTGCGCGCGGCGAAATCCGCGAAGACGACCGCCTGACCGCGCTGCTGCCCGAACTGGCCGGCGCGGGCGATTACGACCGCATCACGCTGGGCCAGTTGCTGGACATGGCGTCGGGCATCGACGTGGCGGAAAACTACCGGCCCTACTGGCCCTTTACGGGCACGGCCCGCATGTACCTGACCCGCGATCTGCCCGGCTATGTGCAGACGCATCGCGCGATGCATTTCGTGCCGGGCAGCCAGGGCGACTACCGCAGCATCGATACGCAGCTGCTGGGCATGGTGCTGACCCGCGTGACGGGCCGGCCCCTGGCCGACCTGTTGGCCCAACGCCTGTGGCGGCCGATGGGGGCCGAGGCGCTGGCGACCTGGAACCTGGATACGCCGGGCGGCACCGAAAAGGCGTTCTGCTGCCTGAATGCCACGGCGCGCGATGTGGCGCGCATCGGCCAGCAGGTGCTGGAGGCGGGGCGCGGGCAGAGCGTCATCCCCGCTGAGTGGGTCGCGCGCATCGCCCGGCCGCCGACGCATCCGGTGGACGGCTGGGGCTATTCGGCGCAGTGGTGGCAGCGTGATCCGCAGGGCAGCCCGGATTTCGCGGCGGTGGGTATCCACGGCCAGTACCTGTACATCGATCCGGCCAGGCGCGTGGTGATCGTAAAGCTGAGCGACTACGGCGAGAACCAGGACGAAAAGGAAACCTACGACGCGCTGCGGGCGATTGCCGGGGGGTGACGGCGGCAGCCGCCTACAGGATGCCGGCCGTCAATGCCTTGAGCGTGGCCGCCGCGCGGGTGGAACACTCCAGCTTGCGGAACACGCTTTCCACGTGGGTGCGCACGGTGCTGGGGCTGATGTTCAGGGCGCGCGCGGCTTCCTTGTTGCTGGCGCCCAGGCTGATCTGGCGCAGCACGTCCAACTCGCGTTGCGACAGCGCCGAGGCCGCGCGGCGCGGGGCGGTGCTGGCGTCGCCGCCGGCCGCGGCGATGGCGGCTTCGGCAACCATGGCGTCGTAGCGGCCGGCCGCGGCGTCCTGGCGCAGGATGCGGGCGGCGTCCGGCAAGGCATGGGCGGGTCGCCACGGGCGATCTTCCAGCAGGGCCTGCAAGGCCACGGTGGTGGCCAGCACCCGCTGCGGCAGGGTCAGCGCGGCGCCTGAAGCGCCCCGAAAATAGCCGCTGCCATCCAGCCGCTCGTAGGCATAGGAGGCCAGGTCGGCGGCCTGGCTCAGGCCCTTGATCTGGCGCGCGGCGCGGGCGGTCCAGTAGGGCATCAGGCGCAGCTGTTCCCATTGGTCGGGCGTGAGCGGACCGGGCGTGTCCCATAGCCGGTTCGGCAAGGCGGCGCGGCCGATGCCGTGCACCAGGGCGGCGGCCTGCAACTGCGCCTGCGCGTCGCCATCCAGGTCCAGCCGGGCGGCGGTCTGCACCGCCAGCGCGGCGACGCGGCGCGAGTAGCCGGCCAGCCACGGCAGCTTCAGTTCGGCCACGTCGGCCAGCAGGGTCAGGTCCGCCGGCGCGTCGGCGCGGCCATCGGCCAGGTGCCATTGCGAGGCATCGGGCGGCGCGGCGTCGATGTCGTCCAGCCAGGCCGGCCCGTGCTGCACGGCCAGCGCGGCGATGTCGGCCGGATACTTGGCGCCGGCCTGCCGCCGCAGGAAGTCCAGGGCGCTGTCGCGGCCATGCGCGCGGCTGAGAATTTCCAGGTCGCTGGCGGCGTTGACGACGAAGGCCGTGCGCGAGACGACGGTGCCGTCCAGCGCTTGCGGCATGCCCTTGCCGTCGTAGCGTTCGAAGGCGTGGCGCAGGCCGGTCACCACGGCGTCCGGCATGCCCAGGCTGACGGCGACGTCGCCCGAGATTTCGCAATGGATCAGCGCCAGCGGCACGATCATCGATTGCGTGCGCGCGTCCAGCGGCGGCAGGGTCTGGGCCATCATGGCTTCGCGCGAGGCGATGTCGTCGCCCAGCAATTCGGCAAAGCCGCCCGCGTTGGCGGTGCAACCGGACCAGCGCAACAGGGCCACGGCGCGGGCGTGGTTCTGGCCATCGGCGTCGGCCCCCAGCGCGGCGGCCAGCAGGCCGGCCAGGCAGGCGGTGCGGCGCGAGTGGTCGGTGGCGCGGCCCATGCTCAGGTCGCCGACGAAGGCCATGGCCAGCACGGCGTCGGTGAGTTCAATGGCGCTAGCGGCGGTCATGGGCGGAAGGTGTGTGGGAAGGGCGCATCGGTCAATCAACCGATACCGGGGCGCAGGCGGCAAGACGACACTGGCATCCAGCGAACGCCGCGTCGGTGTTCGGCACCCAAGCAAAAGGAAATTCCATGAAGCGCCATATTATCGCAGCCTCCCTGTTGGCAGCCGGCCTGTTGGCCGGCGCGGCGTCGCAAGCCCAAGCCGCCCAGCCTTCCGTCGTGATCGTGCACGGGGCCTTCGCCGACGGCTCGGACTGGGCCAAGGTGGTGGCCCTGCTGCAGGCCAAGGGCGTGCAGGTGCAGGCCGTGCAGAACCCGCTGGAATCGCTGGCCGGCGACGTCGCCGCCGCCAATCGCGCCATCGACAACCAGCCGGGCAAGGTCGTGCTGGTCGGTCATTCCTGGGGCGGCACGGTCATCACCGAGGCGGGCAAGAACGACAAGGTCGCCAGCCTGGTCTACGTGGCCGCCTTTGCGCCCGAGGCCGGCCAGTCGGTGGCGACGCTGACCGAAGGCACGCCCAAGGCCCCGGGTTCGGACAGCATCGCGGCCGACAGCCATGGCTGGCTGAGCCTGTCGGCCAAGGGATTGGCGCGCGACTTCGCGCAGGACGTGCCGGCCGAGCAGGCCCGCGTCATGGCGGCGACGCAGGGCCCCATCAAGGCGTCGGCCTTTGCCGAACCCGTGTCGGTCGCGGCCTGGAAGACCAAGCCGTCGTACTTCGTCGTCAGCCAGCAGGACCGCATGATCCTGCCGGCGCTGCAACGCCAGATGGCCGCCCGCATCAAGGCCAAGGTGACCGAGTTGCCGGCCAGCCACGTGCCGCAACAGTCGCGCCCGGCCGATGTGGCGCAGGTGATCCTGGATGCCGTGGCCAGCGTGAAGTGACGATCGAGGCGAAGGCGCCGGCCGCTGGCTGACGCCTTCGGCTTTCCGGCCGCAAGCCGGATTGGCCTAGAATGCCGGCACCTGTTTCATGCGGCGCTGCTGCCGAGGATCGCGTGCCCTCTTTGTCGAAGACCATTCTATCGGGACGCCGCGGCGCCCAACGGTGCGCCAGCATGGTGCTGGGGGCCGCCCTGTTGCTGCCGGGCGCGGCCCGGGCGCAGGCCGCGGCGGCGGCGCCGGATTACCTGAAGGCGACCCAGTCGATTGGCGGGGACTTCGAACTGGAAGGCTATCCGAATTCGACCTTGCGCCAGATCAAGTATCGGGGCAAGCCCTACCGGCCATTGAATGCGTACGAGTTCATCCAGGTGAAGGCCCTGGGGCCGACCCAAGGCGGCCCGCCGGTGCTGCTGGCGGTGTCGAACGACTTCATGGGCGTGGGCACGATACTGATCGCGGTGCAGAACGATACGCCGCTCGCACGGGTCTTGAGCCCCACCGTTGACATACGCGACCCGGACCTGGGCCTGGCGCAGCCCGGGCGTGAGGATCTGCTGCTGTTTACGGCGGGTTCGCGCGCCCTGGTGACGTCCACGGGGCAGGTGTTGTGGTTCGAGCATGCCTTGCCCAAGGAGTCTCTGCGATCCAGTCCGCTGCTGGTGTCG
>PJUB01000404.1_pt1 | contig 18312 bp, 18 predicted proteins | sample 1512141 | NCBI WGS metagenome assembly PJUB01 (sample SAMN08177677, study PRJNA422409) | Soil metagenome, whole genome shotgun sequencing project. | isolation source: Soil enriched on filter paper: alkali lignin treatment | place: USA: Madison | collected 2015-01-15 | reverse complement strand
GTCCGGCCCGATGATTTCCTCGTGGGTATAGCCGGCGGCGCGCAGGCCCGCCACGCGCGCCTCCAGCTTGGCCAGCGCCGCGGGCGTTTCGGCCACGCAGATCTGGCCATGGGCATGAAAGCCGCAGTCATCGCCCACCAGCGACGCCATGGCGTGCCACATGTCCATGGCTTCCAGCGACAGGTCCAGTTCGCCCAGGTCGCGGTTCAGCGTGCGCACCCCGGCGGCCGTGGCGCCGGACGCATGGCGGCCGACCCAGTGCTTTTCGATGACGATGACGCGCTTGCCTTCGCGCGCCACGTGCAGCGCCGCCGACAGGCCATGCAGGCCGCCGCCGATCACGATCACATCGCAATGCCGTGCGCTCATGCCTGTTCTTCCTCGATGTCCAGCGACGCCAACTCGCCCAGCGTCAGGGGCTTGAGCGGCGGGCGGATGCGGTAAAAGCCCACCTCGGCCACCGGCCGCTTCTGCTCGGCCGCCACGATATGGGCGATGGTGTAGCCGCACTGGCGGCCCTGGCACGGACCCATGCCGGCGCGGGTGTAGGACTTGATCTGGTTGGGCCCGGGCTGGCCGATGGCGGCGGCGCGGCGGATGTCGCCCGCCGTCAGTTCCTCGCAGCGGCAGACGATGGTGTCGTCGGGCGGCGCGAAGATGCCGGCGCGCGGCGGATACAGCGCGTCCAGCATGGGACGCAGCCGCAGCAGCGCGGCCAGCTTGCTGCGCAGGGGCGCTGCCGCCTCGGCCGCGGCCTGCGGCGTCAGCTTGCCGGCGTGCAGCGCAATGCCCAGCGCCGTCAGTTCGCCGCGCACGCACGCGGCCTGCGCGCCGCCGATGCCGGCGCCGTCGCCGGCGACAAAGATGCCGGACCGGCTGGCCTGGCCCCAGTCGTCCAGGTCCGGCGCCAGGCAGGCCTGCTGGGCGTTCCAGCTGTGCGTGCATTCCAGCGCGCGGGTCATGTGGATGGACGGCACCACGCCTTCATGGGACAGCAGCACGCTGGCCGGCACCCGCACCGCGCGGCCGTCGGCCGTGCTGTATTCGATTTCGCGCAATTGCCCGTCGCCCAGCGCGCGCAGCGTGGTCACCCCCCGCACGCGCTTGACGCCGGCCGCGCGGATTTCGCGCAGCCAGGCCAGGCCCTTGCGCATCTCGCCCCAGGCGGCCAGCGCGTCGCCCGCCCAAGGCAGCGCCCGGCGCCAGCCGCCGGGCGGCGAGGTGTCCAGCCAGCCGGCGATCTGGCCGCCTGCGCGCAGCAACTGCGCCATGTACAGCAAGGGCAAGGGGCCGCTGCCGGCCACCCAGACAGGGCCGGCCGGCACCTGGCGCGAGGTCTTGAGCAGGATCTGCGCGGCGCCCACGGTCAGCACGCCGGGCAAGGTCCAGCCGGGGAACGGCGCGGGCCGCTCCTGGGCGCCCAGCGCCAGCACCACGCGGGCCGCCCGAACCACTTCGGCACGGCCCTTGCGGGTCATGTAGACATGCCAGTCAGGTTCGATCTGCCAGACCTGGGTATCGGGTTCGTAGAACGCGCCACAGGTACGGAAGCGCTCGGCCAGGCTTGCGCCGGCGCGGTATTCGTCGCCCAGCAGCCGGCCGGTGGGCGTGGCCGCCACCGCTTCGACCGCGCGCCAGATCTGGCCGCCCGGGGCCGGCTGTTCGTCCACCACCAGCACCGACAGGCCTTGGGCCCGCAGGCCGATGGCCGCGCTCATGCCGGCGGGGCCGGCGCCGATCACCACCACATCGAATTCGCGTTTCATGGCAGCACGCTCCGCTTGCCGAACTGGCGCTGCACCTGCATGCCTTCACGCACGGTGACCAGGCAGGTCTGGGTGGACGCCACGCCGTCGACCACGGCCAGGCAGTCAAAGCACACGCCCATCATGCAGAACGGGGCGCGCGGGCTTTCGTTCACGGGGGTGGTGCGGCTGGCGGGGGATTCCTGGCGCAGCAGCACCGCGGCCACGGTCTCGCCGGGGGTCGCGGCTACCGGTTCGCCGTCGATGGAGAGCGTCAGCGCGGGCGCGCCGGACTCAGGCAACTTTCTGAACATTGAAGCGCTCATGGTGAAAGGCATCCAGGGTTTCAAGGGGCGTGCCGTGGGCCAGCGCGCGGGCGTACGGCCCGGCATGGAACGAGGCCAGCGTCACGCCGGAATGGCAAAGCGCGATGGACACGCCATCGTGGGTGGGAGACTGCGCGTAGACCGGACCGCCGTCGGGCGTCATGATCCGCAGGCACGACCAGTGCCGCACCAGCCGCGCGGCGGCCAGCCCCGGCAGGATGCGCAGGGCGTTGCGGCTCATGCGCGCCGCGGCGACCGAGGTGGTGCCCAGGTCGTAGCCGACGTCTTCCTGCGTCAGGCCCACCATGACGGTGCCCTCGCCCGTCTGGCGCATGCCGCTGGCGGGCACTGGCAGCAAGGGCGCCAGGCGCTCGGTGACCAGGATCTGGCCGCGTTGCGGCCGCAGCGGCACGTCCAGCCCGACCATCGCGCCCAGCGCGGCGGAACCCAGGCCGGCGGCGATGAGCAGGCGCGGCGCGCGGGCTTGCAAGGCGCCGGCGCTGACCTGCACGCCGCCGCCGGTGGCATGGGTGATGGCCGTCACCGCGTGGCGGTTGCGCAAGTGACCGCCGCGCCGCAGAAACGCGGCCTGCAGCGCCGCCAGCAGGCGCAGCGGATTGACATGGCCGTCCTGCTCGCCCAGGCTGGCGCCGGCCACCGCGTCGCCCAGTAGCAGCGTGGGAAAGCGGCGCCGCAGCTCGGCGCGATCCAGTATCCGGGTACAGGACGGCAGGTCCGGCGCCTGCCCGTGCCAGGCGTCCAGGCGGGCGGCGCGGCGGGCCAGCTCATCGTCACTCATGCAGAAATGCAGGCCGCCGCGCTGCTCGTAGTCCAGCGCGATGCCGCTGTCGTCTTGCAACTGGCGGGCGAAATCCGGCCACGCCTCTACGGCCTGGTGCGACAGCCGCTGGTAGGCGGGGTAGCCATGGCCCTTGCCCTGCAGCCAGACCAGGCCGAAGTTGGCCTTGGCGGCGCGGTAGTCGGTATCGCCGCCGTCCAGCAGCAGCACGCGCTGCCCCGCGCAGGCCAGGCCGTAGGCCACCGCGGCGCCGACCATGCCGGCGCCGGCCACGATCACGTCGTAGTCATGCGCCATGGTGCGGGGTCCTGGCAAGAGAGGTTGCGGCGGCGTCGCGCATCCTTGCATGGCCACCCGCCACGCTATAACCTTTGCGACTGGCAACCGGGCCACAGCCCTGTGAGGTTATGGCATGAAAGAGACCCTGAACCTGCGGCAGATCGAAGCCTTCAAGGCGGTGGTGGAACACGGCACCGTCAGCCAGGCCGCCGTCGTGCTGGGCGTGTCGCAACCTGCGGTGAGCAAGCTGCTGTCGCACCTGGAAGCCGACACCGGGCTGGCGCTGTTCGATCGCGTGCGCGGCAAGCTGGCGCTGACCGCCCAGGGCATGCGCCTGTACCAGGAAATCGACCGCGTCTTCAGCGGCCTGCGGCAGGTGGAACAGGCGGTGGATTCGATCCGTCGCGACGAGCAGCGCACCTTGACGGTGGGCGTGCTGCCGGCCCTGGCGGGCTCGTTCATCCGCCGCGCCACCATGCGGTTCCTGGAAAGCCAGCCCGACGTGCGGGTGTCGATCCAGATCCGCGGGTCGCTGTTCCTGGCCGACTGGCTGGCCACCCGCCACATCGACGTGGCGCTGGTGGGCAGCCGGGTCGACAACCCGTATATCGAACGCGAGGCCCTGTTCCGCTTTCCGCTGGTGTGCGCCCTGCCCGTCAATCACGAGCTCACGCGCAAGCGTGTGATCCGGCCGCGCGACCTGGACGGCCTGCCGTTCGTGTCGTTCGGCGCCGACAGCCAGACGCAGGCGCTGGTGTTGCAGGCGTTCGAGGCGTCGGACGCCCGGCTGAACGTCGTGCTCGATACCAGCACGGCGCCAACGGTGTGCGAGTTCGTCGCCGCGGGCCTGGGAGTGTCGTTGATTCATCCGCTATTTGCCGAAGGGTTTCAAAGCCGCCTGGTGCTGCGGCGGTTCGATCCGGAATTGAATTTCCATTTCCAGCTCTGCCGCACGCAGGCTTCACGCAATGCGGCGTTGGTCGAGGCCTTTGTCCAGGCGGCCCGCGACGTGGCCGCGCAGGTGTCCCGGGAAGTGCTCAAGGGCAATTGATGGCGCCCGGTGACGCGGCCAGCCCGCGTGCCGGATGCCGGCCATCAAGGCGCCTTCACCGTGGTCAGCTCGGTGATGGGCGGCTGCAGGTTCAGCGCGCCCTTGAGCGCATAGCCGTAGTTCACCCGGTCGCTGTGCACCCAGACCTGCTTGAGCCCGAACAGCGGCACCGCGCAGACGTCGTCGTGGATCCTGGCCTGGGCCGCTTTCCACAGCGCCAGCTGGCGGGCGGCGTCGGGTTCGACGCGGGCCTGGCGGATGGCATCGTCGGCCACCGAGCAGTGCGAAAAATTCGACATCGCGGCCGGCGCGCCGATGGCGGCGGCCGAGTCGTAGAACTCGGTCAGGTAGGTATCGGCGTTGGGAAAGCGCGCCGCGCCGTAGAACACCAGGCCGCTCAGGTCCTGGCGGCTCTTGGCCTGGTAGGTGGCGTGATCCACCACTTCCATGTTGAGCTTGATGCCGGCCTTGGCCAGCTGCGCCTGCACGATTTCCATGATGGGCTGCTGTGCCGAGATGTTCGACACGATCGACTTGATCTCGATGCCGTTCGGAAAGCCCGCCTCGGCCAGCAGCTTGCGGGCGCGGTCCGGGTCGTAGGCATAGCCGCCCGCGCCGCAGTCCTGGCCCAGGTAGCCGTTGGGCACCACCGAGCAGCCCTTTTCGGCCACGTCCTTGCCGGCGTAGCGCACGATCTCGTCGACATTGATGGCGGCGGCAATGGCCTGGCGCACCTTCAGGTTGTCCAGCGGCTTGATATTGCGGTTGATGTGCAGCGTGCGAAATTCCGCGGGTTCGAAGATGTCGACCTGCATGCCGCGCTTGGCCGAGCGTTCGACCCAGCGCTGTTCGCGCTTGCCCTGCATGATGTCGATTTCGTTGGACGTGAAGGCCAGTTCGCGGGCGCTGTCCGACGGGATCATGCGGTACATGATGCCGCCCAACTTGGGCTTGCCGCGAAAGTACGCATCGTTGGCCACCAGCTTCACGTATTGCTGCGTGATGTGTTCGCCAAAGGCGAACGGCCCGGTGCCCACGGGCGAGGCGCCGAACTTGTCGCCCAGCTTTTCGGCGGCTTTCTTGCTGACGATATTGCCGCCGTGATAGTTCGACACGCGGCCCAGGAATGCGGCATCCGGATACTTCAACGTGAAGCGCACGGTGTAGTCGTCCAGCGCCTCGACGCTGTCGATCAGCGCGAACGTGGCGGCGAAGCTGGACCGGTTGGGGTCGGCGGCGCGCTGGATCGAATAGACCACGTCGTCCGCCTTCAGTTCGCCATAGCCGGCGTGGAACCGCACGCCATGGCGCAGGTGGAACGTCCAGGTCTTGCTGTCCGGCGAGGCTTCCCAGCGTTCGGCCAGGTCCGGCTCCAGCGCCTTGGGGTCGGCGCTGCCGGCCGGAAAGCGCACCAGCGCGTCGAACATCTGCGCGGCCACGCCCTTGTCGGCCGTGGACGTGGCGCGGTGCGGGTCCAGCGAGGCGTTGTCGGCGGCGCCCGAACTGATGCGCAGCAGCGGGCGATCCTGGGCGTGGGCGGGCGCGGTCAGGCCGGCGCTACAGGCCGCGGCCAGCGCGGCGGCAAAGACGAAAGAGGCAGGACGGTTCATGACTTCCCTTGTGCGCCGCACGGAGGCGGCTTGTCGTGGTCTGCAGTCAGCGGTACAGCGTGCTGGCAGACTAGAAGCGGCAAGCCCATGGCGTCAAAGTCCTATCCCTGCATACCCTATTCTCCAGGGTTATACGAAGGCGGTTGCGTGTGCCCCGTCGCCCGTGACGCCCGGCACGCCTAGTGGTTAGTACTGATACGCAAAAAGACGGCACATTCAGGGAAAACACTGAGGGCACGGCGACACTGGCAAGCCCCTGCGGGGCGCAGGGTCTCGCTTGACCGGGCTCGCCACCGCCCGTATTCTTATTTGAACGAACATTCCACAAAGGCCGCCATGCGCACCAAGGACTTCGACCCCGACGACGTCGCCGACGCCGCCATGCACGTGTTCTGGCAACACGGCTATGCCGCCACGTCGGTGCAGGACCTGGTCGACGGCACCGGCCTGGGCCGCGGCAGCCTGTACAACGCCTTCGGCAGCAAGCAGGGCCTGTACGAGGCCGCGCTGCGCCGCTACCACGAACTGACCGTCGCCAACCTGGAACTGTTGGCGCGGCCCGGCACCGCGCGCGAACGCATCGGCCGCCTGCTCGACTTCATTGCCGACGACGAACTGCGCCAAGCCACCCGGCGCGGCTGCCTGGTGGCCAACGCCTCGCTGGAAATGGCCGGCCAGGACGAAGCCGTGGCCGAGCTGGTGCGGCGCAATTTCCAGCGCCTGGAGAAAGCGCTGGAGAAAATCCTGGCCGACGCGCAGGCATCCGGCGAGATCGACGCCGGCAAGTCGCCGCGCGCACTGGCCCGCTTCATCGTCACCACCATCCAGGGCCTGCGCGTGGTCAGCAAGGGCAACAACGCCCGCGAACGCCGCCAGTGGCTGGCGGACGTGATGGCGGTGGCGCTGGGCGCGCTGTAGCACCCGTTCTCAATCCCCGCGGTCGCCCTGTGGCGCCCGCATTTTTTTACCCCTTATTGGAATGATCATTCCAATTTAACCTGTGTTTCAATCCCCGCGAACCATGACACCCCCCTCCTCTTCCTCCGCGCTGCCCGCCAGCGCCAGCCTGCCCGACACCCCTGAAAGCCTGCCGCTGGGCAAACTGCTGGCCATGGCGCTGGCCGGCTTCATCACCATCATGACCGAGACCGTGCCCGCCGGCCTGCTGCCGCAGATCGGCCACGGCCTGGGCGTCTCGGAATCCCTTGCCGGCCAACTGGTCACCCTGTTTGCCGCCGGCTCGGTGCTGACCGCCATTCCCATCATTGCAGCCACCCGCAGCTGGAACCGCCGGCCATTGCTGCTGCTGGCCCTGGCGTGCCTGTGCGTCTTCAACGTCGTCACCGCCTTGTCCAGCCACTACGGGTTGACGCTGGCAGCGCGCTTCATCGGCGGCATGGCCGCCGGCCTGCTGTGGGGCCTGTTGGCCGGCTATGCCCGCCGCCTGGTGCCGCCCCGGCAACAGGGCCGGGCGCTGGCGGTGGTGGGCGCCGGCCAGCCCCTGGCGCTTTGCCTGGGCGTGCCCGCGGGCGCCTGGCTGGGCAGCCTGATGGACTGGCGCGGCGTGTTCTGGATCATGGCCGGCGTGTCGCTGGCGCTGGTGGTGTGGGTACGCGCGGCCGTGCCTGATTTCGCCGGCCAGGCCGCGCGCCAGCGCCAGTCCATCGCGCGCACCTTTCTCATGCCCGGCATTCGCCCGATCCTGTTCGTGCTGTTCACCTGGATCCTGGCGCACAACGTGCTCTATACGTATATCGCACCCTACCTGGCACACCACGGCCAGCCGGTACAGGTGGATGCGGTGCTGCTGGTGTTCGGCGCCAGCGCCGTCGCGGGCCTGTGGCTGATCGGCCTGCAGGTGGATCGCCGGCTGCGCGCCATGACGCTGGGCTCGCTGGCGCTGTTCGCCCTGACGGCCTGCGCGCTGGGCATCGCCGGCAACCATCCGGCTGCGGTGCTGACTGGCGTGGCACTGTGGGGCCTGAGTTTCGGCGGTGCGCCGACCCTGTTGCAGACGGCCATCGCCGATACCGCCGGCGAACATTCCGACGTGGCGCAATCGATGCTGGTCACCATCTTCAACCTGGCCATCGCCTGCGGCGGGGTGCTGGGCGGGGTGCTGCTGGACACAGCGGGCGCGGGGTCGTTTACCTGGACGGTCGCGGCGGTGGCCGGTATTGCGCTGCTGGCGGCGTGGCAGGCGCGCGGGCATGGCTTTCGGGCGGGGCATCGGGCCTAGGGCCTGTCAGCGCAAAAAGAAGCCTCGCGCAGGCCCTTGGGCATATCGGCTGCCGGCCTGCGGGACGGCCCGCCGCCAGGTCCGCCCCGCCACGCGATTGCCGCCAGCGGCGCCAGCATGCAGGCCGCGGCGATCAGCAGCGTGGCGGACAGGCCCCAGCGGTCCACGCTGGCCCCGCCCGCGAGCGCCCCCAAGGCAATCGCCAGGTTGAACACGCCCACGAACAGCGAGGTCGCCGCCTCGACCGCGTCGCGGGCGGCCTGCATCATCCAGGTCTGCAAGGCAACCGACACGCCGCCATAGGACAGGCCCCACAGCAGCAATAGCGCCACCGCGCCAGGACGCAGGCCCCCCAGCCACGGCAACAACGTCAACGTGACCAACAGTCCCAGCACAATGGCCAGCAAGGTCGGACGCAAGCGCCGCGCCGCCGCCCCGCCGGCCAGGAAATTGCCGGCGATGCCGGCCACGCCATAAGCGAACAGCAGCGGCCCGATCCAGCTTTGCGCAAAGCCCGCCTGGGACTGCAGCAGCGGCCGTACAAAGGTATAGGCCATGAAATGACCAGCCACCAAAAACAACGTGATGAACAGCCCGCGCCGCAACGCCGGATTGCGCAGCTGGCCCAACAGTTCATGCCCGGTGATAGACCGTGCCACCGGCAACGACGGCAGCGACAGCGCGGCCCACAGCAGCACCGCGGCGCTCAACCCGGCCATCGCGCCGAACGCGCTGCGCCATCCTGCCAGGTCGCCAACCAGCGCCCCCAGCGGTACGCCCAGCACCGACGCCACCGCTACGCCGCCAAAAATCACAGCGGTGGCCAGGCCGACGGACGCGGGCGCCACCAGCCGGCCAGCCAAGCCGCCCGCCACCGCCCAGATGCCACCGATGCACACGCCCACCAGCACCCGCGCCGCCAGAAACCACGCCAGGCCCGGCGCCAGCGCGCTGGCCAGATTGGCGCCGGCCAGCAACAACAGCAGGCCGCAGAGAATGCGCCGCCGGTCGATGCCGCGCGCGCCCACCACCACCAGCGGCGCGCACAGGGCCGCCAGAATGCCGGGCACGAACATCAGCAACCCGCCCAGGCCCACCGACACGCCCAGGCTGTCGGTGATCGGCACCAGCAAGCCCACCGGCAGCATCTCGGTGGTGACGACGCAGAAGGTCGCCAGGCCGGCCGCGGCGACCGCGCCCCAGTCGTCGGGGCGGGCGGCGGGGTCGATGTGAAAGCCGGATCCGCCAGCGGCGGCGTCGTGGTTTGTGCGTGTCATGGGGAAGTGTCTCGTTAGGCAACAAGCCCGAGCAGCGGGTTCTTCCAGGCAGTCTACTGATTCCACATTCCAGATAAAGCAGGATTATTTAGCAACACAAGGGACAAATCGTCGACAATCAGAATCCAGGCAGCAATGCGAACTCCGGAGCGCTTTCCATGACTATCCCCGGCATCGACCATCTCGGCGACGTGCTCGCCTTCGTGCGCGTGGCCGACGCGCAGAGCTTCACGCTGGCCTCAGAAAAACTGGGCTTGTCGCGCTCGGCCATCGGCAAGTGCATTGCTCGACTCGAACAAAGCCTGGGCGCACGGCTGCTGCACCGCAGTACCCGCAGCGTCAGCTTAAGCGACGAAGGCCGGGTGTTCTACGAGCATGCGCAGCGCATCCTGGCCGAAGTCGACAACGCCACCGACGCCATGGCCAGCCGCCAGGAAGCGCCGCGCGGCCGCCTGCGCATCGACCTGCCGGTGGCGCTGGGACGGCTGCACCTCATGCCGCTGCTGCACGACTACCTGGCGCAATGGCCCGAGGTCGACGCCGACGTCAGCTTCTCGGACGACTACACCGACCTGGTGCGCGACGGCATCGACGTCGCCATCCGCATCGGCGGCGAAGCCGACAGCCGACTGGTACGCCGCGTGCTGGCGCCGCACCGCTTGATCACCTGCGCCGCCCCCGCCTACCTGGACCGCCATGGCGCGCCCGCCTCGCCCGACGACCTGCCGCGCCACCAGACGCTGGCCTTTACTCACATGGGCGCGCTGGTGCCGTGGCGCTATGCCCATCACGACCGGGACCGCAACGTGCAAATCGCCGGCCGCATGCGGCTGGACAACACCGAAGCCCTGCGCGACGCCGCCCTGGCCGGCGCCGGCATCGTGCAGCTGGGCGCCTTTCTGGTAGGCGACGACCTGCGGCAGGGCCGACTGGTAGCACTGCTGGAAAGCTACGCCCCGCCCGGTGCGCCGGTCTGCGCGGTGTATCCGCACCGGCGGCACCTGGCGCCCAAGGTGAGGCGCTTGATCGACGAGATCGCGGCGCGCTGGGCGCTCGGTGCGCCCTGGGGGAAATGACTGACGTCTCCTCGAATTTTTCAGAAAGATCGCATATACGCGTGGCTGCGCCGCACGTAGGCTGAATGCGCCATCCGATCCGGATGAACTGGCCGACCGAAAGACATCTCCCACAGACCACATGAAAACCAGATCAACCAAGACGTTGTTTGCGCTATCGCTCGCGTTGCTCGGCGGCTGCGATGCGCAGAAAAACGAAGCCGCCAACCTGCACGAGTACTCGATCCTTCAAGCGCTTGAATACCAGCACCGCGACCTCGACCATCGCGAGCCGTACCTCATCGTGCCGAACGCATTGGGTTCCGAAGCCACTGCGATCGCATTTCCCGTCGCGGGCAGCAGCAAAGGCTACGTTTTCATGCTGGCCAATGCCAACGGCGCCCCCAAAGACAAACGCTTGCCCGAGGCCGATTTTGTTGTGACGCGAGGCGCGCTGTCAGCAGTGAAGCGCGCCACGCAGTTGTCGCCCGAAGTCGAAAGCGCCATCGCGGCCCGCAGTCTGCAAGGAACACGGGAATAGCCGGGATTGGTCTGATTGGCAGCTTTCTGCGGTCTGTACGCAATGGCAGGCAGGCCCCCAGATGCAATACTTCCTTGAAACCGGGAGCGTCGTATGTTGTGTGTGGACAGCCATTTTGATTTGGTAAGGAATTTTCCTTACAATGGAACATCCCTATGGGAGAGTCCAATGCACGACATCCACGAAGTGGCGACCCTGACCGCCAAAGGACAGCTGACCCTGCCCAAATCCATCCGCCAGGCACTCGGTGTTGACGTAGGCGGAAAGGTTGCCTTTGACCTACGCGACGGCGAGGTCGTCGTCACCCGTGCAGACGCCGAGCACGCCGACCCTGCGATTGGCGCATTCTTGCGTTTGCTGGAGGCTGACATCCGATCGGGACAGCACCTGCAAGTGCTGCCTCCAGATCTTGCGCAGGCAATGCTGGACAATGCCGGCCGCGCTCGCCCCTTGGACGAAGACATCGACGGCGACGTGGCGCTCTGATGCAACGCCACGGCTGGACGCTGCTGTTCCATGAAGGCGTGATCGAGCAAATGCGCAAGTTGCATGGCGCCATGCGACGTGCCGAACAGAACGAGCCAGCGCATGTCGACAGCAATGCCAACGTGAAATTGTTCCGCGCCTTGAGCCATCTGATGTTGGACGTCGTTCCCCGCGACCCTTCGCGCGACGATTTCCGACAAGGCAATACGCTGGGGCCTGATTATCGGCATTGGCGCAGAGCAAAGATCGGACGTCGGTTCCGGCTGTTCTTTCGCTACGACTCGACGTCGAAGGTCATTATTTACGCCTGGGTCAACGATGAACAATCCCTGCGCGCGGCCGGCAGCAAATCCGACCCCTATGCGTTGTTCGAAAGAATGCTGGGTCGGGGTCACCCCCCGGATGATTGGGCGGCTTTGAAGGCTGCCAGCCAAGCTGAGTTGACCTCGCTGGAGCGCTGATCCGCGTGGTCATCGTCTACCGCCTTTCCCTGGGTAGCTCGCTATTTGAATCAGCTATCATGATGTTCAGCATCGTCATTGACGATGCAAATGCCCGCAGCCGATTCGGCTGCCTAGCATAGCGGCAGCCAGCCGGCGCAGCGCCGCCTGCCTTACCGCCTTACACCCCGGAGTTTTCGTTGAGCGACATCTATCACTTCAGCCGCGGGTCCGCGCCGCTGCTGATCTCCATTCCCCATCTCGGCAGCCAGATTCCCGACGCGCAGCGCGCCCGGATGACGCCCGTCGGCCAGCAGTCCGGGGACACCGACTGGCACCTGGACACGCTATACCAGTTTGCCGACGCGCTGGGCGCCTCGGTGCTGGGTGCGCGCTATTCGCGCTACGTGGTGGACCTGAACCGCTCGCCCGACGACGCAAGCCTGTACCCCGGCCAGACCAAGACGGGCCTGTGCCCGACCCACACCTTCCGCGGCGAACCGCTGTACCTGAGCGACGCCGCCCTGACCGACGACGAACGCGCGCACCGCGTGCAGCATTACTGGCAGCCCTATCACGCCAAGCTGCGCGAAGAACTGGACCGCATCCGCGCCGAACACGGCACGGTGCTGCTGTGGGAAGCCCATTCCATCGCCAGCGTGCTGCCGCGCCTGTTCGAAGGCAAGCTGCCCGACCTGAACCTGGGCACCGCCGACGGCGCCAGCTGCGCGCCCGACATCCTGGCCGCCATCGGCGAACGCCTGCCGGGCTGCGGCTACACCTCGGCCGTGAACGGCCGCTTCAAGGGCGGCTACATCACGCGCCAGTACGGTGCGCCGGCCGAAGACATCCACGCCGTGCAGCTGGAAATGTGCCAGTCCACCTACATGGACGAGTCCTACCCCTACGGCTACCAGGCGCAGGCCGCGAACCAGGTCATTCCGGTGGTAGAGGGCCTGGTGCGGGCCGCGCTGGCGCAGACGCTGGCCCGCAAGCGCTGAGCCCGCCCCGCTGGATGCCGCCTCCCATGAACCGCTTTTCGGTCAGCACCACCGAGAACTATCCCGAGTGGAGCCTGCTGCTCACCTGGGTGGCGGTGGTGGAAGCGGCGTCGGTGTCCGGCGCGGCGCGGCTGCTGGACCTGTCCCAGGCGGCGGTATCGCAGCGCATCAAGCAGCTGGAAACGGCCATGTCCACCGAGCTGCTGGACCGCAGCACGCGGCCAGCGCGTCCCACGCCGGCCGGCGAACTGCTGTTCGACCACGCCGCCCGGCTGCTGGCACAGGCCGGCGACATGACGGAAAGCGTGCGCAACCTCAGCCGCGCCAAACGCAACATCGTGCGCTTCGGCTGCGTGGACTCGTTTGCCGGCACCCTGGGCCCGACGCTGATCCATGGGCTGTCGGGCGCCTCGCGCCAGATCCGCCTGTGGTCGGGCATCACGCCCGTGCTGGACAAACAGCTGGAAGACCGGCAGCTGGACCTGGTGGTCACCACCAGCGCCGCCACCGGCAAACCCGGCATCCGCAAGACCAGCCTGTTCAGCGAGCCCTACGTGCTGGTCGTGCCGCGCACCCTGGACATGGGCCGCATCACCACGCTGAAAGAGCTGGGCAAGCGCGCGCAGTTCATCCGCTACAGCGCCCGCTCGTTCATCGGCGCCGAGATCGACCGGCTGGTCGAGGCGCACGACGTGATGATCGAACGCACCTTTGAATTCGACAACACCGACCCGCTGCTCAGCCTGGTCACGGCCGGACTGGGCTTCGGCATCAGCACGCCGCTGTGCGTCTGGCAGTCGCGCCACTTCGTCGACCAGTTGCGCGTGCTGCCGCTGGCGCCCTTCCTGGGCATGGCGCGCAGCGACGACGCCAGCCTGTCGCGCAGCTTCTACCTGGCGGCCCGCCCGCAAGAGGTCGGCAAGCTGCCGACCGAGGCGCGCGACGTCATCCTGGTGGCGATGGAACGGCTGGTGCACAAAGACATCGCGCCCGCGCTCGGCCTGCCGCCGGCCACGCTCTGGCGCAGCCTGCGGCGTTAGGCAGGTCGACCGGACCACCGGTCAACCCCATTCACCCGGCAATCGGTCCATGGGCTTGCCGACCCGTGGACCAACGGCCAGCCCAGGCCATCACAGCGCCGCGGTCAGCGCCGGCACGGCCTCGAACAGATCCGCCACCAGCCCGTAATCGGCCACGCCGAAGATCGGCGCATCGCCGTCCTTGTTGATGGCGACGATGGTCTTGGAATCCTTCATGCCGGCCAGGTGCTGGATGGCGCCCGAGATGCCCACCGCCACGTACAGTTCCGGCGCGACGATCTTGCCCGTCTGCCCCACTTGCCAGTCGTTGGGCGCGTAGCCCGCATCCACGGCGGCACGTGAGGCGCCCAGTGCGGCCCCCAGCTTTTCCGCCAACGGATCGAGCAGCTTGAAGTGCTGCGCGCTGCCCAGGCCCCGCCCGCCCGACACCACGGTCCGCGCGCCGCCCAGGTCGGGGCGTTCGGACGTGACGATCTCGCGACTCACGACCCGCGCCAGGCCCGCATCGGCCACGGCGGCCACGTTTTGCACCGGCGCGTTGCCGCCGCCGGCGGCCGCGTCAAAGGCCGTGGGGCGGATGGTGGCCACCACCACCGGGTACGCACTGCGCACCGTGGCGATGGCGTTGCCCGCGTAGATGGGGCGCTTGAAGGTATCGGCGCCCAGCACGTCGATCACGTCCGAGACCTGCGCCACGTCCAGCAGCGCGGCAATGCGCGGCGCGACGCTCTTGCCCTGCGCGGTGGCGGCCAGGAAGACGTGCGTGTATCCGCCCGCCAGCGCCACCGCCTGCGCAGCCAGGTTCTCGGGCAGGCCGTCGGCCAGCTGCGGCGCCTGGGCCAGCAGCACCTGCGCCACGCCCGCGACGCGCGCGGCGGCATCGGCCACCGCTTGCACGCCGTCGCCGGCCACCAGCACATGGATGGGCCGCGCCAGCCGGGCCGCGGCGGCGATGGCATTGAGGGTGGCGCCGTGCAGCGTGCGCCCGTCGTGTTCGGCAATTACCAGGACGGTCATCAGATCACCTTTGCTTCATGCTTGAGTTTGTCGACCAGCGCGGCCACGTCGGCCACCTTGATACCGGGCGCGCGGGCCGCGGGCGGCTCCACCCGCAGGGTCTCCAGGCGCGAGGCCGGGTCCACCCCCAGCACCTCGGGCGAGGTCACGTCCACGGGCTTTTTCTTGGCCTTCATGATGTTGGGCAGCGTGACGTAGCGCGGTTCGTTCAGGCGCAGGTCGGCCGTGACGACGGCCGGCAGCGCCAGGTCCACCACTTCCAGGCCGCCGTCGACCTCGCGGGTGACGCGGGCGCGCCCGCCTTCGATCTGGATGGCGCTGGCCTGGGTGGCTTGCGGCCAGCCCAGCAGCGCGGCCAGCATCTGGCCCGTCTGGCAGGCGTCGTCGTCGATGGCCTGCTTGCCCAGGATCACCAGCGCCGGCTGCTCGGCCGCCACCACGGCGCGCAGCAGCTTGGCCACCGCCAGGGGCTGCAAGGCGACGTCGGTCTGCACCAGCACGCCCCGGTCCGCGCCGATGGCCAAGGCCGTGCGCAGCGTTTCCTGTGCGGCCGCGACGCCGCAGGTCACCGCGACCACCTCGGTGGCCACGCCCTGCTCTTTCAGGCGCACGGCGGCCTCGACGGCGATCTCGTCGAACGGATTCATCGACATCTTGACGTTGCCGATGTCGACACCCGTCTGATCGGCCTTGACGCGTACGTTGACGTTGTAGTCCACCACGCGCTTGACCGCGGCAATTACCTTCATGAAAAGACTCCTGGGTCAGTAGAAAATGTCCAGCAATACGGCGGCCAGGCCGGGGGGCTGCGGTGACGCGCCGCGGATGGGCGTATAGGTGTCTTCCGCCCGGCCTTCGGCGCTACGGGGGCCACCCGGATTCGCCGGGTGGCCGGTACACGCCGCCGGCCGCAGCAGGAACTCGCCCGCGGCCAACTCGGTCACGCCCTCCGGGGTGTGCCAGCCGCCCGCGACGTGCGCCACGCACAGCGTCAGGTGCCGCGCGGCGCCGCAAGCCGCCAGCGCGCCGGCGGCCACCCCGGCCCGCCCGGCTTGGGGCCCCTGGCCGACGCCGCGCACCCAGGCCCGCGCCGCTCCGCGGCGCACGAACAGGTTCAACACCTGCACCGGGCCGTCGACCAGCGTGCCGTGCCAGGCCGCGTCGCCCGCGAAGGCGACGGGCTGGCCGGGCGGCAACAGGATCTGCGCGTTGCCCTCCCGCTGCGGGACGCCTGCATCACGCAGGACCACCCCTGCACCGGACAGCACCACCGACACGCGGTCATCGCCCGCAAAGCGCGAATACGGGCCGCCCCGCGTGATATCCGCGACGCTGAGGCGCCATCGGGGCGCCGCGCCTTCGGCCGTGTCCGCGGCCAGCGTGCGCGTCACGCCGCCGCCGTTCTTCCACGGTTCGGGCGGCAGCGCCTGCCAAGAGCCCCGCCGTGCGCCGCCGGTCTCAGGAGACTGCGCCAAGGCCGTACTTCCCGGTCAGCAGCGCGCCGCGCTGAAAGCGGCTCAGCGCGTACGGCGCCAGCGACACGTCGGTGGCCAGGCCCAGCGCTTCCTGCGCCAGCACCCGGCCCACGGTGGGCGACAGCTTGAAACCGTGCCCCGAAAAGCCAAACCCCACCACCAGCCCCTGGACGCCAGGCACCCGGCCCAGCACCGGGTTCCAGTCCGGCGTCACGTCGTACACGCCCGTCCACGACGACGCCAGGCCGGCGGTTTCATAGGCCGGAAAGCGTTCGGCCACCTGCGCGCCGACCTCGGCCACGTAATCCAGCGCAATGTCGCCTTGCTCGGCGTCGCTGTGCTGCAGGGTTTCGCCCACCACGCCCTCGCTCACCAGCATCTGGTTGCCACCGTAGCTGCGGCAATACAGCATGCCGGGCGAGGCCAGGTCCTTGTAGACCGGCATCGAATAGGTATAGGGCGCGGCCTCGCATTCCAGCGCCAGCACCGCGTGGCGTTCGGGCAGGACGGGCATGGCCACGCCCGTCCAGGCGGCCAGTTCCGAGGTCCAGATGTTCTGCGTGCTGATCACGAGCGGGCTGGCGAAATCGCCTTCGGACGTGGACACGCCGGTGACCCGGCCGTTCTCGACCAGCAGGCGCTGCACGTCGACGTTTTCGCGGATGGTGACGCCGCGGCGGCGGGCGCCGCGCGCAAAGCTGGTGGCCACTAGATAAGCATCGGCAAAGCCGGCGTCCGGTTCGAAGCCGATCAATGCGGCGTCGTCGAAGGTGGCGATCGGCAACAGCTCACGCGCCTGCGCGGCGTTCAGCAATTCCAGCGCGATGCCCTGGGCCTGCTGCTGCGCCAGCGCACTGCGCAGCGGTTCCAGCTTGTCGTTGTCGGCCGCGCTGATCAGGTAGCCGCACTTGACCAGGCCGCACGAGGCTTCGTCGTCGCCCAGATAGTTGGCGAAATCGTTGAACACGCCCCATGAGCGCTGGGCCAGTTCCACGTTCTCGCGCACCGAATAGTGGGTGCGCAGAATGCCGGACGATTGCGAGGTGGTACCCGCGCCGATCGTCGCGCGATCCAGCACCAGCACATCCTTCGCCCCCAACGCGGCCAGGTGGAAGGCCACCGAACTGCCGATCACGCCCGCCCCGATCACGATCACGTCATAACTTTTCACGACTTGGCTCCAAGAACAAGTGGCCGGAGTGTGAACCCGCGTTTCCCGGGCCATCGAAATATAAGCGCGTTGGATTTAGAGCATCGGCATTGCTTATATACAGGCCGGCGCTCCGGCGGCGGGCGAAAGTCTGGGCAGCCGCACCGCAGAGTGCCGGCGACATCAGTCGTTCAGTCCATCACCATTCAAGCAGGGGAAATCGCATGAACATGAATCGCCGCGCCATGCTGGTCCGCACCGCCGCGCTGGCCGGGGCCAGCGCCTTGGGCTTTCCGATGATCGGCCGCGCCGCCGGGGCGTCCTGCACCTACGGCGGCTCGGCCTGGCTGGGCCATTACTCGGCCTACATCGCCCTGAAGACGGGCCTGTTCGCCAAGCAGGGCCTGGACATCAAGTGGCAGAGCTTTGCCACCTCGTCCGACCGGATGAGCGCCGTGATGGCCGGCAACATCGACCTGGCCGGCACCGGCGTGGTCTCGTCGCTGGCCCTGATGGCCGCGGGCGCCCGCCAGTTCCAGGTGATCGCCACGCCCAACAATTTCGGCCGCGCCGAAGGCGTGCTGGTGCGCGACGACGTCAAGTCGATCGCCGACCTGAAGGGCAAGAAGATCGGCGTCACCTACGCGTCCAGCGCCCACGTGCTGCTGCTGGACGTCTTGCGCCAGGCCGGGCTGGACCCGGACCGCGACGTGTCCATCATCAACCTGCCTGCCACCAACATCCTGTCGGCCTACCAGGGCAAGCAGATCGATGCGGCGGT
>PJUB01000403.1_pt1 | contig 18672 bp, 19 predicted proteins | sample 1512141 | NCBI WGS metagenome assembly PJUB01 (sample SAMN08177677, study PRJNA422409) | Soil metagenome, whole genome shotgun sequencing project. | isolation source: Soil enriched on filter paper: alkali lignin treatment | place: USA: Madison | collected 2015-01-15 | reverse complement strand
GCACTTCGGGCAGCGGCCCTCGGGCCGCTGCCTGGGCGGTAGCGGTACGTTTCTTCTTCATCGGCATATCCATGGTTTTTAGTCCTCATGATATGCCCCGCCCACAAAATCCCGGATAGGCCCCGGTCCGGAGCCTTCGCTCCGGACTTCCCCGTCCTCATCTCGTCCTCGCCTTCGGCGACTCCTTCGGATTCCGTCGGGCGCATCTACACGCCCCGCACCCCCACTGCCCCGGCGCCCCAGGCTCTGCTCGTTTCAGCTTGGCGGGTGGCGCTGCGCGCTTGCGCCGGCGGCTATCAGTAGCCGCGTGCCGGGTCGTAGATGTTGGGGAGGGCTTCGCCGCGTTCGTTTGCTTCGATCAGCCAGGCGGTGTGTCTGGCGCGTTCTTCGCGGTCGGGGATCGCGGCGCAGTGGGGGGTGATGATGATGTTGGGGTGGGTCCAGAGGGGGGAGTCTGGGGGCAGGGGTTCGGGGTCGAAGACGTCCAGGACGGCCTGGTGCAGGTGGCCCGAGTTCAGGGCGTCCAGGACGTCCTGGGTGACCATGTGGGCGCCGCGGCCGGCGTTGATGAGGCTGGCGCCGCGGGGGAGTTGGGCGAAGGTGTCGCGGTTGAGGATGCCGCGGGTGGATTCGGTGGCGGGCAAGAGGCACACGAGGAGGTCGGTGCGGGACAGGAATTCGCCGAACTGGGCCTGGCCGGCGTAGGACGGCAGGCCGTCGGGCAGGGTGCTGGCGCCGCGCGACCAGCCGGCGACGGGGAAGCCGACGCGGGACAGCAGGCGGGCGGCGGCGATGCCCAGGTGGCCCAGGCCCATGATGCCGACGCGGATGTCGGCGGCAACGCGCAGGGAGTCGTACAGTTCCCAGTGGCGGCGGGCTTGCTGGTCGATGGCGCGTTTGACGTCGCGGGTCAGCATGAGGGCGCTGGTCAGGACGTATTCGGCCATTTCGGTTTCGGTGCGCGGCGTGACCATGCGGGCGATGCGCAGGTGGCGGGGCCAGGCGGGGTCGGAGACGATGTGGTCGACGCCGGCGCCGGCGCTGATGATGAGTTTGAGGCGGGGGAAGGTGGCGAGGCGGCCGGGGTCGGGGGCCCAGACCAGGGCGTAGTCGACGGTGGCGGGGTCGATGTCGTCGTGCCAATCGACCACGTCCAGGGCGGGCGCGTGGATCTTGAATTTTTCGCGCCATTCGTCGATGGCGCGAGGGCTGCCTGACCTGATGATGAGCCGCATGCCTGGCTTACTCCGTTGCGGGCGCGGGGCACCCTGGGGGGATCGGCGCCGCGCCGTCCTCGGTGGGGACGGCGCGGCGCGCCTTTGGTCAGCGTTCGACGGTGCGGTTCCAACGCGCGTTGAAGGCGGGACGGGTGGCGTTGATCTGGTCCCAGTCCAGGATCTTGGCGTTGGCCATGTAGCCCTGGAAGCGCGTGAGCGCTTCTTCGTTGCCGGCCGGCGGCTGAACGTTCTTATTGGACGGGAAATGGCCGCCCATTTCCAGTGCCTTGGCCTGGGCCTGGGCAGACAGCAGGTACAGGGCCAGTTTCTGGGACAGTTCGGGTTCGCTGTTCTTGGCGATGACGCATTCGCCGACCATCAGGATGACCGAGCCTTCTTTGGGCTGGACGTATTCCACGGGAATGTCGCGCTTTTTGAGGCGGGCGATGGCGGTGGGGGTCAGCGGGAAGATGGCGGCTTCGTTGGACTGGATCATTTCGGCCAGCTTGGCCGAGTTGGGGATGTACTCCAGCACGTTGGGGCCGATGGTGGCGGGCCACTGCTTGAAGCCGGGTTCGGTGTTCTGGTCGGTGCCGCCCTGGATGCGGTTGAACATCAGGAAGCCGTGCAGGCCGAAGGTGCTGCCGGACGCAGACTGGAAGACGACCTTGCCCTTGTATTTGGGGTCGGCCAGGTCCATCCACGAGGTGGGCGGGGCCCAGCCTTTGTCGGCGAACAGCCTGGTGTTGTAGCCCAGGCCGGTCATGCCGATGTCGATGCCGGCGGCCATGCGGTCTTTCATGACGGCGGTGGGGTACAGCTCTTTGAGCACCGGGTCATCGTTGAGCTGTTCGCACAGGCCCATGGAGATGGCGCGCGCCATGATGCCGTCGTCCAGGAACATGACGTGCATCTGCGGCTTGTCCTTGAAGGCCTGGGCCTTGGCCAGCACGTCGGTGGACGTGCCGGGCACGACGACGATCTTGACGTTGTTGGCCTTCTCGAAATCGGGGAATACGTACTGGGTGAAGGCGCGCTCCATGTCGCCGCCGTTCATGCCGACGTACAACGTCTTTTGCTGCGCCATGGCGCCGACCGACAACGCGGCCAATGCAGCGGCCAGCAGCCACTTCCCCTTGTGCAGGCGGCCCTTGCCGCCCTGTTTCTTGTCCATCATGGTGACTCCAGCGTTTGCTCACGAACAGGCCCCAACCGAGGCACGGCGCCGTGAGCGGCCCCCGTGTATCGTCCAATGCCGAAGGCATCGATGGGAATGGAAGACCGGCCGTGCACGACCAGTTCGGAAAGCACTTCGCCCACGGCGGGGCCGATCTGAAAGCCCGCGCCCGACAGGCCGAAGGCATGGAACAGGCCCGGCACGGTGGCACTGGGGCCCAGCACCGGGTTGTGGTCGGGCATGTTGCCTTCGACGCCGGTCCAGAAGCGGATGACCTGGGCGCCGCGCAGTGCGGGTAACAGGCGCTGCGCGTTGGCCAGGAGCGGGCCGGTGGCGTCGCGGCCGGGCCGGGCGTAGTCGGGGCCGGACGCGACCGCGCGACCGCCGCCGATGACGCAGTTGCCGCGCGCCACCTGGCGTGCATAGATGCCGCCGCCCTGCATGCCCAGGCTGACGTCCATGAAGAGGGGCAGGGGCTCGGTCACCATCATGAGCGGATGGATCGAGGTTTCGGGCACGGTTTCGCCAAAGCCCTGGGCGAAGCGGCCGGCCCAGGCACCCGCGCAGTTCAGGAGAAAGCGCGCGCGCACTTCCAGGTCACCCGCGCGCAGCACGAAGCGGTCGCCATCATGAATGGCTTCGATGACGGCGGCGCCTTCGCGCACGTCCGCCCCCAGCGCGCGCGCCGCGCGGCCAAAGGCCGGCGACACCAGCCGCGGATTGGCGTGGCCGTCGTCGGGGCAGAGCGAGCCGCCCACGACCTGTTCACCCAGCCAGCCGAAGCGGCGCGCCAGCGCACGCCGGTCCAGCATCTGCAGGTTCATGCCAAAGCCGCGGGTCTGTTCGCGATAGGCGTGCAGGGCTTGCAGGTCGGCCTCGGAACAGGCGAGCTTCAAATGACCGGAGCGCACGTATTCGCCATCGATGCCGATCAGTTGCGGTAACTGGCCCCAGAGTTCGTGCGCGCGGCGGGCCAGGGGCATCTGTTCCAGCCCACGGCCCTGGCGGCGCACGCCGCCGTAATTCACGCCGCTGGCGCGGGCGCCGCACAGCGCGGCTTCCAGCAGCACCACTGGCAGGCCCAGGCGGCGCAGGAACAGCGCGGCGCTGCCGCCGACGATGCCGCCGCCGATGATGGCGACTTCGGTGTCGATGCGTTCGATCATGGCGCGGCCCGTCCGGAACGATCCAGGCAGACGATGTCCACCGGGATGGGCTTGACGGGTGGCTGGTTGCGCAAGCGGCCCACGGCGTCGGGCGGCCCGCCGCAGGCATGCGCCAGCACTTCGGCGGCGCCCGCGCCGCACATGCGGCCCTGGCAGCGGCCCATGCCTACGCGGGTCAGCGCTTTCAGACGGTTCAATTCGCGCGCGCCGGCGGTGTGGATGGCGGCACGCATCGTGCCCGCGGTGATTTCCTCGCAGCGGCACACCACCGTGTCATCGGCGATGTCGGCCGCCCAGTCGTCGGGAAACGGAAACGCGCGTTCCAGCGCATCGCGCACGCGGCCGTTGGCGGCCAGGCGGGCTTCGAGTTGGCGCGCGCGGCCGCCGGGCTGTGGATAACCCGCATCCTCCAGCAATGCCAGCGCGGCGCGTTCGCCGGCCAGCTCGGCCGCGTCGGCGCCGCCGATGCCCGCGCCATCGCCCGCGACGTAGACGCCGGCAACGCTGCTGCGCCCGGCGGCATCGCGCCGCGGCGTCCAGTTGCGGTCGCGGGCGTGGAAGTCGAACTGGCAGCCCGCCAGGCTGGCCAGTTGCGTTTCGGACCGCAGGGACAAGCCGTAGCCCACCGCATCGCAGTCGATACGGTGCTGATGTTCACCCTGTCGATAGACCAGTCCGGTGACCCGCGCGTCGCCTTCGGCCCGTACCGGCCGCACGCCGCTTTTCAACGGCACGCCATGCGCGCGCAACCACGCCAGGTAATACAGCCCCTTGGCCAACAGGTCTGGCGCGCGCAGCAGGCCGGGCAGGGCAGCCAGGCGGTCCGCAAAGCGCGAGGTATCGAGCACCGAGGCCACCTTCGCGCCGGCCTTGGCGTATTGGTAGGCCACCAGATACAGCAGCGGGCCGGTGCCCAGGAACACGACGCGCGAGCCGATGGCGCAGCCCTGGTGCTTCAGCGCCACCTGCGAGCCGCCCAGGGTATAGACGCCCGGCGTCAGCCAGCCGGGAAAGGGCAGCACGCGGTCGGTGGCGCCGGTAGCCAGGATCAGGTGCGTGTAGGGCACCGGCGCGCTGGCGCCGTCTTGCAGCACATCCAGCACCTTGCCTTCGGCGTTCCAGACCAGGCTGCCGGGCCGGTAGTCGATGCGCGGCAGCAGTTCGTCCATCTGGCGGTGCAGGGCATCGGCCTTGCGGTGTTCGAAGCCGTACAGCGCCTTCCCGGGCCGCGTAAAGCCCGGCGGCGGCTGGCGGTAGATCTGGCCGCCGGCGCGCGGCGCCTCGTCCAGCACCACGGGCCGCAGACCCTGCGCGACCAGCGCCTGGGCCGCGCGCACGCCGGCCGGGCCGGCCCCCACGATCACGGGCAGGATGATGCTCATGGCGCGTCGCCCTCGGGCCAGGCCGCGGCCAGCGTGCCCGGCACCGCGGCCGGCAGCAGCGCGCTGCTGCGCAGGCGCATGTCCGGTTCGATATAGGTGGAGCAGGCGCGCAGGCGGGTGCCGTCTTCACGCTGCATCCAGCAATCCTGGCAGGCGCCCATCATGCAGAACCCGGCGCGCGGCGCGCCGCCGAATTCCGACAAGCGCAGGCGCTCGGCCTGGGTCAGCACCGCCGTCAGCACCGTGTCGCCGGCCAGAGCCACGCAAGGCTTGCCGTCCAGCGTGAACGCCACGGGGGGCCGGTCCGTCTCGGCCAGCCGTTTCAGTATTGCCATGGTTCCCGGGCCTCCCGTCCCGCGTCCGGCCTGGAATTCATTTCTGCCCCACCAGCACCCGGTCCAGCCCGTAGGCGCGATCCAGCAGCAGCATGGTCACCGCGGTCAGGCCGATGACCAGGGCCGACACGGCGGCCATCATCGGGTCGATCGATTCGGTGGCATACATGTACATGCGCACGGGCAGCGTGATGGTCGACGGCGCGGTGATGAACACCGACATGGTCAGTTCGTCGAAGCTGTTGATGAACGCCAGCAGCCAGCCGCCGGACACGCCGGGGATGATGAGCGGCAGCGTCACCTGGAAAAACACCGTGGCGCGGCTGGCGCCCAGCGACAGCGCCGCGTGCTCGATCGAACGGTCAAAGCCCACCAGCGCGCCGATCACCAGCCGCATCACGTAGGGCGTGATGACCACGACGTGGCTGAACACCAGCCACGGAAAACTGCCTGTCATGCCCAGCAGCGCGAAGAAGCGCAGCAGCGCCACGCCCAGCACCAGGTGTGGAATCATCAGCGGCGACAGGAACAGTCCATTGAGCGCATCGCGCCCCGGAAAGCGGTAGCGCGTGATGGCAATCGCCGCCGGCACCGCCAGGCACACGGCGATGCTGGCCGACAGGAACGCCAGCCACAGGCTGTTCTGGAAAGCCTGCATGAAATTGGGGTGCTCGAACACTGCGCGGAACCAGCGCAGCGAGAACTGCGTGGTCGGCACCGTCAGCGTCGACTCGGGCGTGAACGCCACCAGGCACACGATGACCAGCGGCGCCAGCACGAACGCCACCACCAGGAAATTGAACGCCAGCGCGATGGGACCGTTCTTCTGCATGATCGTGTCCCCTTCAGCCCAGGCTGCGGCGGTAAGAGCGTTCCACCACGCGGTTGTACGCCATCATGATGATCACGTTGACCACCAGCAGCACGATCGCGATGGCCGCGCCCAGCGGCCAGTTCAGCTCGGTCAGGAACTCGTCGTACACCACCGTGGCCACCATCTTCAGGCGGCGTCCGCCCAGCAGCGCGGGAATCGCGAACGAACTGGCCGACAGGCCGAACACGATCAGGCTGCCCGACAGAATGCCGGGCATCGCCTGCGGCAGCACGATGCGCAGCAGCGTCTGAAAGCGCGAGGCATTGAGCGACAGCGCGGCGTGTTCGACGGCCGGATCCAGCTTCTGCAACGACGTCCACACCGGAATCACCATGAACGGCAGCATCACGTGCACCAGGCCGATGATGACGGCAGTGGGCGTGTACAGCAGCGGCCCCAGGCCCACCGCCGCCGCCGCGCGGCCGATCACGCCGCCCGGCCCCAGCAGCATGCTCCAGCCGAACGCGCGCACCACCAGCGAGATCAGCAAAGGCGACAGCACCACCAACAGGAAGATCGAGCGCCACGGCTTGCCCATGCGCGACAGGATGTAGGCTTCGGGCGCGCCGATCAGCACGCAGATCAAGGTGGTGACGCCCGCGATCCAGAACGTGCGCCAGAAGATCTCAAGGAAATAGCTGTCGGTCACCACCGCCAGGTAGTGCTCGAACGTGTGCCCGGGCAGGATGCCCGCGCCGTAGTCGAACGGCCGGAACGACAGCACGAACGTCAGCGCCAGCGGGGTCAAGACCAGCGTCAGGAACACGATCGCCAGCGGAATCGAGCCCAGGATGGCCAGGAGACCATCGGTGCGCGGCTTGGGCGCGCTGGCGGCGCCGGGTTGGGTCAGCGTCGTCATGTCAGGCCTCTTCGGGCACGGCCGGCGCGCGCAGCACACGCAACACACCCTCAGCCCAGTCCAGCCCGATGGCGTCGCCATCTTCGTGCGGCCGGCGGCCGTCGTTGGGCGTCAGCACCGTCAGCGCCCCCACCGGCGAATCCAGGTCATACATCCACTGGCTGCCCAGGAAATAACGCGTGCTGACCACACAGGCCAGCTTGCCTTGGCCGGCCGCCACGGGAACCAGCTTTTCGGGCCGCAACGACAGCTGCACGCTGTCGCCATGACGCAGGCCCGTGCCATCGACCAGCACGCGCAGCGCGCCGGTTTCCACTTCGGCCTGCTCGCCGCATCGCGTCACGCGGCCCGGCAGCAGATTGGTCTTGCCCACGAAGCGCGAGATGAATTCGGTCTGCGGATGCTCATACATGCGGTACGGCGCATCCACCTGCGTCGCGCGGCCATCCTGCATCACCACCACCCGGTCGCTGATCGACAGGGCCTCGGCCTGGTCGTGCGTCACCATCACCGTGGTCGTGCCGATTTTCTTCTGAATGCTGCGCAGCTCGAACTGCATGTCTTCGCGCAGCTTGGCGTCCAGGTTGGACAGCGGCTCGTCCAGCAGCAGCACCGGCGGGCGGATCACCAGCGCACGCGCCAGCGCCACCCGCTGACGCTGGCCGCCCGACAATTCGCGCGGAAAGCGGTCCGCGTGCTTGTCCAGCTTGACCAGGGCCAGCGCATCGCGCACCCGCTCCAGGCGCTCGGCGCGCTCCACCTTGCGCATCTTCAACCCGAAGGCCACGTTGTCCGCCACCGTCAGGTGCGGAAACAGCGCATAGCTCTGGAACACGATGCCCAGGCCGCGCGTGTTGGGCTTGGCATGCGTGATGTCGCGGCCATCCAGCGTGATCGCGCCCCGCGTCACGTCGGCAAAGCCCGCGATCATCTGCAGCGTGGTCGTCTTGCCGCAGCCCGACGGCCCCAGCAACGACACGAATTCCCCTTGCTCGACCGCCAGGTTCAGATCCGACACGACCCGCAGGTCGCCGTAATTCTTCGAGACGTTATCCAACCGCAAAAATGACATAGTCCAACCCCGTGGCCCGATATGGAGCGGTGCGCGGACCCGCCGGCCCAGCCGGACACCGCCGCGCATTCGATGAGGCAGTCTAGGAGTCGCCGAAAAGGGCGGTCAATTAGGGTTTTCCGAAGAATCGAATTTTCTTAAAGTTATTTCCGTCTAACCGAATTTACTGATAAAAATACAGCTATATATTTTGATTATCGGAATTGAACAATGAAGAAATCAGAAACCAGCGAAGACGCCGGCGGCCAGGGCGTCCTGCAACGCGCCTTTGCCGTCCTGCGCGTACTGGCCGACGCCAAGGGCGAAAAACTGCGCCTGACCGACATCGCGGCCCGCACCGGCCAGGCCCAGGCCACCGTCCACCGCGTGCTGCAAGGGCTGGTGCAGGAAGGCATGGTCGAGCAACCCGCCCAAAGCAAGGGCTACCAACTCACCGTCGCCTTCTTCTCGCTGGCCGCCGCCGCCGGCAACCACCAGTCCACCCTGCGCTCGATCTACCGCCCCGCCATGCTGCGCCTGTGCGGCATGCTCAACGACACCGTCTTCCTGCTGGTGCGCAGCGGCTTTGACGCCGTCTGCCTGGACCGCATCGACGGCGCCTTCCCGGTGCGTTCACATACCGGCGACATCGGCGGCCGCGTGCCCCTGGGCCTGGGCCAGGGCGGCCTCGTCCTGCTCGCCAACCTGCCCCCCGCCGAACGCGAAGAAGTCCTGCGCTTCAACATCCCGCGCCTGCACCACCTGGGCTTTGTCGACGAAATCTCGATGCGCGTCGGCATCAAGGAATGCCTGGAACTCCAATACGCCCGCAGCAAAGGGCAGGGCGTCTTCCCCAACATCGCCGGCCTCGCCGTCCCGGTCCACGACCCCAACGGCGTCACCGTCGCCGCCCTCAGCGTCGCCGCCCCCGTCGAACGCATCAGCGACGAACGCCTCCCCCTGATCGTAGAAATCCTGCGCCGCGAAGCCGCCGGCATCAGCGCCCAACTCAACCCCTTCGACCCCGCGCTACGCCGCCCCAGCCAGTTCCTGGGCACGGGCAACCGCGAATGAGGGCAAGCGAAGCAACGCCCCGCAAGCGCGCAGCGAACCGCGCCAGGACGCAGCACACTGCGTAAGCTCAGACCCGGCCGCCCGCGCGGCCGGTCTGAGCGGGCGACGCAACCCTCTCCCCCCGGCCTCGCAGCGCCCCATTTCTCCGCACCGGGCGGCCTACGAAGCAATCCCCGCCAACAAAAAAATAAAGGCCGAGCAAGTCGCGCTCAGCGACTCCCCCGGCCAGGCCGACCCAAAAGAACTCAGACCGGATAGGTCCCAGGCAGCAAGATGCTCCGATCCCCGACATCGATGCTGCGACGCCCGCACAGCGCCATCGTCGTATCCATTTCCTTGTACAGGATCTCAAGCACCCGACGCACGCCGTCCTGCCCATAGGCGCCCAGGCCGTACAGGAACGCCCGCCCGATCATCGCCCCCCGCGCGCCCAGCGCCACGGCCTTCAGGATGTCCTGGCCGGAACGCACCCCGCCATCCATCCAGACTTCGATCTTCGAGCCCACCGCATCCGCAATACCCGGCAATGCCGCGATCGACGACATCGCGCCGTCCAGCTGACGCCCGCCATGGTTGCTGACGATCAGCGCATCGGCCCCGCTGTTGGCCGCCAACTGCGCATCCTCGACATCCAGGATGCCCTTGATGATCAGCTTGCCGCCCCAGCGCTGCTTGATCCATTCCACATCGTCCCAGCTCAGGCGCGGATCGAACTGCTCGGCCGTCCAGGCCGACAGCGACGACAGGTCGCTCACGCCCTTGGCATGGCCCACGATGTTGCCGAACGTGCGGCGCTTGGTGCCCAGCATGCCCATGCACCAGCGCGGCTTGGTCGCCAGGTTGATCAGGTTGCGGATCGTGGGTTTGGGCGGCGTCGACAGCCCGTTCTTGATGTCCTTGTGGCGCTGCCCCAGGATCTGCAGGTCCAGCGTCAGCACCAGCGCCGTGCAGCCGGCCGCCTTGGCGCGGTCGATCAAGTTGGCCACGAACTCGCGGTCGCGCATCACGTAGAGCTGGAACCAGAACGGCTTGCCAGTGGCCGCGGCCACGTCTTCGAGCGAACAGATGCTCATCGTCGACAACGTGAACGGCACGCCGAATTCCGCCGCAGCCTTGGCCGCCAGTATCTCGCCGTCGGCATGCTGCATGCCCGTCAGGCCCGTCGGCGAAATGGCCAGCGGCATCACCACGTCGTGTCCCACCAGCGTCGTGCGCAGCGAGCGGCCTTCCATGTTCACGGCCACGCGCTGACGCAGCTTGATCTTCTGGAAATCGCTTTCGTTGGCACGGTACGTACCTTCCGTCCAGGCGCCCGAATCGGCGTAGTCGTAGAACATGCGCGGCACGCGCTTTTGCGCAATCGCGCGCAGGTCTTCGATGCAGGTGATCGTGGAGAGATTAGCGGTCATGGTTATTTTTCTGGGAGAAGAGGGACGCATTCCCAGAGCGGCCGGCCTGCTGCGCGAACGCCCCGCGCGCCAATGCGCATTCGCCGTTCGCGCAAGGCGGCGACGCCCTGCGGCGCCGCCCAGTATACGCGCCGGGGCCGGCAAGCGCCCCTTGCCGGCCCCGGTTTCCCCCTGCGTACGGGCCTCGCCCGGGCCCTGCTGCACGCTCGCCGCTAGCGCGGCCAGACCTTGCTGACCGCGCGGATCGTGGCCCATGCCACCCACCGCGGGCTGGTCAGGCGCGCCCCCGGCAGGCGCCGCAGCACATCCACCGCCAGGCCGCCCCGGCGGTGCCATTCCTTCTTGCGGGTCTGGCTGTCGGTCCAGCGCCCCTCCAGCCACGGGAATTCACGCCGTCCGGGCTTGTAGACCGGCGGCGTGTTGTAGATGAGGATGTACGCCAACCGCGGCTGGGGCGAGGTGTTGGCCCCCGTGAAATGCAGCGTGCGCGCATCGTGCACCGTGCAGCCGCCCGGCTGCAGCGGTTCGGCCACGGCCTGGTCGCGCGGAAAGTCGGCGCAGCATTCCAGCGGATGCAGGGTCTTGTCGCCGCCCGGTGAACGATGCTCCAGCACCTCCCCCTTGTTCGACCCGGGAATGAACTGCATGCAGCCGTTTTCCAGCGTGGCCGGCTGCAAGGCCAGCCAGATGCTCAGTTCGTTGTAGACGAAGTCGGGCGAGCGGAACGCCTCGTCCTGGTGCCACGGCGTTTCGGGACCATTCAGCGCCGGCTTGAGCAGCGCATGTTCGCCGTACAGCGCGGCATCCTCGCCCAGCAACTGGCGCGCCAGTTCCAGCGTGCGCTCGTGATAGCTGGTCTTCAGCAGCCCCGGGGCATAATGGCGCGGATCGTGCAAACTGGGAAACTTGGCCGGCTTGGATGGGTCATCACGGCTGATGAAGTCGTATTGAGCCCCCTCGTTGTATCCGGTCTTGTTCGCGAACAGTTCCAGCAGCGTACGCCGGATATATCCCACCTCGTCGGGTGGGCACATGTCCGGCAGGGCTAGGTAGCCCTGGCTTCGATAACGCGCTGTTTCTGCTTCCGACAACAAACTGGTCTCTTCCATAATGGCTTCTCCAAGCTTTGCTTGCGGGTGATCCCGTTGGCACGTTTTGACATGTGCTCTAACGTATCGCTTCGATGCCCAGAGGGCCTATCGACCATCCGCTGTAGCCGGAAGCGCCTAATGCTCCGGTGCGCCGCGGCGCATCATCCGAAGGAAATTTCCATGCAAGACCCTCATTCCGACAGCCATATCGAAACCGTCCACGTCACCGTCAGCGGCACCGTCCAGGGCGTGGGCTACCGCCATGCCGCGGTGCGGCGCGCGCACCTGCTGGGCGCCCGGGGATGGGTGCAGAACATGCTGGATGGCACGGTGCAAGCCCTGGTCCAGGGCACGCCCGACCAGGTGGATCACATGCTGGAATGGCTGCGCCGGGGCCCGCCGGGCGCCTATGTGGCCGAGATCATCACGCGCCGGGAATTCACCGACAAGCGCTACGCCCATTTCGAACAGCTGTAGACGCTGCCCGGCCGACGGCCCCGCCGTCATCCGAAAGCGGGGTGGAGAACGCGGGGAAAAAGGATGAGTCCGGCACGAGAGCCGCACCGGGACGGCGGCAAACGTGGGCGGTCAGCGATTGCGCAGCCAGCGCCCGCCAATCTGGTTGATGATCAGCCCCGCCAGCACGCCGCCCGCCCCCAGCCATTGCAGGGGTTGCAGTTGCTCGCCAAAGGCCGCCGACGCTGCCCACAGGCCCACCACCGGCACCAGCAACGAGAACGGCGCGATCTTGGCCGCAGGGTGGCGCGTCAGCAGTTGCGTCCATAGCGTGTAGGCCAGCAGCGTCGCCAACACCGCCAGGTACAGCACGGAAAGCGCCTCGCTCCAGCCGATGCCGGTGATCATGCCGACCACCGGTTCCCAGCCATCCGCCCATACCGCCAGCGCCAGGAAGGGCAGCACCGGCGCGGCGCTGCTCCAGGCAATGAAGGCAAAGGGGTCGTAGCCCGGCGACTTGCGGCTGGCCAGCCGCACGATCATGTTCGACACGGCCCACATGAAGGCGCCCCCCAGCGTCAGGGTAAAGCCCAGCATGGTCATCTGGCCCGGCCCCTCGCCACGGCCGGCGGCAATGACGGCCAGCCCCAGCGCGGCCACGCCCAGCCCGATCCAGTGGTGACGCCGTGCGCGCTCGTGCAGCACGGGCGCGGCCAGCAGCAGGGTGAAGAACGCCTGGGTCTGGATCACCAGCGAGGCCATGCCCGCCGGCATGCCGAATTCAAGTGCCGTGAACAGCAGGCCGAACTGGCCCAGCCCCTGCACCAGCCCGTAGGCCGCGATCCAGTGCCACGGCAGGCGCGGCGGCCGCACGAACAACACCAGGGGAAATGCCGCCAGCGCAAACCGCAGCGCGCCGAGCATCATGGGAGAAAGGCCTTTCAGGCCGAACTTCATGACGACGAAGTTCAGGCCCCAGATCACCACTACCGCCAAAGCGCAGAGATAATCTTTCCTGGAGAGGTGGGTCGCGGACATGCGTCATTATCGCATCGCCGGCCCCCTCCCAAGGCCATTTCAACGGCTGGAAAGCACCTTTTTGAACGCCTCGATCGCAGCATCGATGCCCGCGTCATCGATGTGCCGGTGGGTCACGCAGCGCAGCCGCGTACGGCCCCACGGACGGGTCAACAGGCCCGCCGCTTCCAGCGCCGTCACCCAGTGCGCGTTGGTCATCCCGGTATCGGCCGTCTCGACCTGCACGATGTTGGTCTGCGGCACCGTCGCCGACAGCACCGGGTCCAGCCGGCTCAGCCCGTCGCTCAAGCGGCGCGCGCGAGCATGGTCTTCGCCCAGACGGGCGCCCATGTGCTGCACGCCTTCCAGCCCGGCCGCGGCCATGATGCCGGCCTGGCGCTGCGTGCCGCCCAACATGCGGCGCAGCGTGCGTGCCCGCGTCATCACCGCGCGCGGCCCTGACAGCACCGCGCCCACCGGTGCGCTCAGGCCCTTGGACAGGCACAGCGACACCGTGTCGGCATGGCGCGCGATCTCGATGGGTTCTACGCCCAGCGCCACCGCGGCGTTGAAAAGGCGTGCGCCGTCCAGGTGCACCGCGATGCCACCCGCGTGCGCCAGGCCATGGACGGCCTGCATGTGGTCCAGCGGCAGCACCGTGCCGCCGGCGTTGTTGTGCGAAGTCTCCATCGCCACCAGCGAGGTCTTGAGCTTGTGGCCGCCGGACAGCAGCGCGTCCTCCAGGCGGTTCAGGTCCATGGCGCCGTCGGTGCCGGGCACGCCCTGGTAGAACAGGCCGGTGAAGGTCGCTGCGCCTCGCTCCGACGTATACATGTGCGCGGCCGATTCCAGCACCACTTGTTCATTGCGCTGCGTCTGCGCCAGCACGGCCAGCAGGTTGGCCATGGTGCAGCTGGGCACGAACAGGCCGGCTTCCTTGCCCAGGCACGCCGCGACATGGGCTTCCAGCGCACGCACGCTGGGGTCACCATCCAGCCCGTCGTCGCCGATGGGCGCCGTACGCATGCGCTCGTACATCTCGGCGGTGGGCTGGGTCACCGTGTCGCTGCGCAGGTCGACAAGTGCGCGGGAAGGGTCGACGGAGATCCGCTGGGTCATGACGATCAGTGCTGCAAAATTTTGGAAAGGAATTGGCGCGTGCGGGGTGCGCGCGCATCGACGTTGCCAAAGAACTCGTCCTTGACGCAGTCTTCGACGATCTTGCCGCCGTCCATGAAGATCACACGGTCGGCGACGCGGCGGGCAAAGCCCATTTCGTGGGTCACCACCATCATCGTCATGCCGTCGCCGGCCAGGTCGGTCATCACGTCCAGCACTTCGTTGACCATTTCGGGGTCCAGCGCCGAGGTCGGTTCGTCGAACAGCATCACGACCGGGTCCATCGACAGCGCGCGGGCAATCGCCACGCGCTGCTGCTGGCCGCCCGACAGTTCGCCGGGGTGCTTGTCCTTGTGCGCCGACAGGCCCACGCGTTCAAGCAACGTCAGCGCCCGCGCGCGGGCCTCGTCCTTGCCGCGCTTCAAGACCTTGACCTGGCCCAGGCACAGGTTTTCCGTCACGGTCAGGTGCGGGAACAGCTCGAAGTGCTGGAACACCATGCCGGCCACCGAACGCAGCTTGGGCAGGTTGGTGCGGGGATCGCCCACCGCAATGCCGTTGACGACGATCTCGCCCTTCTCGAAGGGTTCCAGCGCGTTCACGGTCTTGATCAGGGTGGACTTGCCCGAGCCCGACGGGCCGCACACCACCACGACTTCACCGCGGCCGACGGTGGTGGTGCAGTCGTCCAGCACCTGGAAGGCGCCATACCATTTGCTGACCTGGCGGATCTCGATCATCGGGGGTTTCGAAGAGAGTTGCATCGTTGGACCTGTGGATAACCCGGGGCGCCTAGCGCAGCACCCGGACGCGCTTTTCCAGCCGTTTGACCAGGCGGGATGCCGTGAAGCAGATCACGAAATACACCACCGCCACGAAGAGATAGAGTTCCACCAGCCGGCCGTCGCGCTGTCCGATCTTGGACGCCGCGCCCAGGAAGTCCGTCAGCGACAGCACATATACCAGCGAGGTGTCCTGGAACAGGATGATGACGCGCGTGAGCAGCGCCGGCACCATGTTGCGCACGGCCTGCGGCAGGATCACGTAGCGCATGCCCTGCCAGTGGTTCAGGCCCAGCGCCATGCTGGCCGATACCTGGCCGCGCGCAATCGACTGGATGCCGGCGCGCATGATTTCGCAGAAGTACGCGGCCTCGAACAGCGTGAACGTGACCACCGCCGAATTGAACGCCCCCACGCGCAGCGGCGTGGGCGAACCGACGATCCAGGCCGCGATGTATGGCACCAGGAAGTAGAACCAGAAGATCACCAGCAAGAGGGGTACCGAACGCATCACGTTCACGTAGATGCCCGCCGGCACCGACAGGATCCTGTAGCGGGACAGCCGCATCATCGCCAGCAGGGTGCCCAGCGCCAGCCCCATCACCGCTGCCAGCAGCGTGAGGGTCAGCGTGAAGGTCATGCCGGTCTGGAACAGGTACGGCAGCGCGCTGCCGATGACGTCGAAATCGAATTTGCCCATGGCTGCTCCTAGCGCCCGTTCTTGGCCGCCGCGCCGATCAGGCCGGGGACCGCCACGTGGCGTTCAAGCATGCGCATGCCAAGCACGACAATGCCGTTCAGGATCAGGTAGATCACCGTCGCGGCCGAGAAGGCCTCGAAGATATGGAAGCTGAATTCCGCCATGGAACGGGACTGGCCCGTCAGCTCCAGCAGGCCGATGGTCAGCGCCACCGACGAATACTTGATCGTGCCCATGAACTCGGACGTCAGCGGAGGCAGCACGATGCGATAGGCCTCGGGCAAGATGATGTAGCGGTACACCTGCACTTCGGTCAGGCCCAGCGCCGTGCCGGCCTGGAACTGGCCGCGCGGCAGCGACTGGATGCCGGCGCGCAACTGTTCGGCCACCCGCGCCGAACCGTAGAAGCCCAGGCACAGCACCGCCGGCACGAACTGCCCCCAGGGCTGCGGCATCTGCTTCATCGCCAGCCCCCAGGCGTGCGGCAGCAGCTCGGGCAGCACGAAATACCACAGGAACATCTGCACCAGCAGCGGCACGTTGCGGAAAACCTCGACATAGGTCGCGCCCACGGCATTGGCCAAGCGCGACGACGCGGTGCGCAGCACGCCCAGACAGGAACCGAGCAGCAGGGAGAACACCCATGCCGTCAGCGCCAGCGCCAGGGTCCAGCCCACGCCGATCAGGATGGTCTGCAGGAAGGTATGCACGCCGTCAGGCGACATCTCCAGGAAGACGCTCCAGCTCCAGTTGTAATTCATGCTTTCGGACCTGTAGAACTGAAAGGAGGCGCCGGCGGACGGCGCCTTGCCCGCACATCGCCGCGATGCCCGACAGGGCATCCGCGGCGTTGCCGGCTTACTCGTAGGCCTTGGGGTCGCCCGAGTCGGTCGGATGAGCCAGGGCGCGCTTGAGCGCGTCGCTCATCGGGTACTTCAGGTTGATCTGCTTGGGCGGGATCGGCGCATTGAAGTACTTGTCGTAGATCGCCGCGACGCGACCGGTCTTGATCAGGTCCAGCACGGCATCGTCCACCACTTTCTTGAAGGCGGCGTCGTCCTTGGGCTGCATGATGCCGTAGGGTGCCAGTTCCAGGCCCTTGGTGCCGATCACGAACACGTCCGGATTCTTGGCCGAGGCCACGGCGCCGTAGGCGATGCCGTCGTCATTGGCCGAACCGGCGGCGCGGCCCGACTCCACCATCAGCAGCGTTTCCGCCGTATCCTTGGTGGGCGCCATGGTGATGCCCAGGTTGCCTTCGGCGTTCAGGCGCGAGATCAGCTTGAACGTCTGGCCGCCGGCCTGCGCCGCGATCGACTTGCCGCGGAACGAGGCCAGGTTGTTCGGGTCCACGCCGCCGTCCTTGCGCGCCACCAGCACGACCTGCGCCACGAACGTGGTGGGCGCGAACGACACCAGCTTGTGGCGTTCCAGGTTGTTGGTGGTGTTGCCGCATTCCAGGTCGATGGTGCCGTTGGCCAGCAACGGGATCCGGGTGGCGGAGGTGGTGGGGTTGTAATGCACGTCCAGCTTGGGCAGCTTGAGCGCGGTTTTGACGTATTGGGCGATTTCCTGGCAGATCTCGACCGTATAGCCCACCGGCTTCTGGTTGCCATCGAGGTAGGCGAACGGCACCGAGGTCTCGGGGTGGCCGATGGTGATCACGCCGGTTTCGCGGATCTTGTCCAGGCGGCTGGGGCCTTCGGCGTGGGCGGTGGCGCTGCCGAGCAGGGCGGCGGCGACCGAGATCGCGGCAAGTGCTTTCATCGTATTCCCTTGGCGCCATGCGAGCGGCGCGTGTTTATGTTCACGAACAGCGGTACCAGACTGCATGCATACCGCCGCGTCCCGCGATGAGCCCCGCGGCTGGCAAAAAGTATCAACTAGCGTTATGGTTTTATCCAGTTCCAATCGGGTATTCCTCTATACGGATTTGATATGGCCATTACACGAATGGGCTTACGGCACATCGAGGCTTTCCGGGCCGTCATGATGACCGGCTCCATGACCGCGGCCGCCAGGCGAGTACACACCTCGCAGCCGCACGTTAGCCGCTTAATCGCGCAATTGGAAGCAATCACCCAGTTTCCCCTGTTCGACCGCAACGGCAGCCGCCTGACCCCTACCCAGGACGGTTCGCGCTTCTTTCAAGAGGTGGAAAAGACCTTCATCGGCCTGGCCGGCCTGGAATCGGCGGCGGCCAGCATCCGCTCGTTCAGCGCCAGCCGCCTGAGCGTGGCGGCCATGCCGCGGCTGGCCGGCGGACTGCTGGCGCGCATCGTGGCCGCCTTCAAGACCGAATACCCGGATGTGATGGTGTCGATCCACTCGGGCAACGCCAGCGCGGTGCACAACTGGATCAGTTCGGGGTTCTGCGACACCGGGCTGGCCATGCTGTCGGGCGATTCACCCGGCATCCAGGTCGAACCCGTGCTGACGATGAATTGCGTGGCGGTGCTGCCCAAGGGCCACCGGCTGACCAAGCTGAAAAAGCTGAAACCCGCCGATTTCGCGGGCGAGCCCTTCATTGCCTTTCCCAGCGCCACGCCGCTGCGGGAAAAGATCGACGCGGTCTTCAAGGCCGCCAAGGTCGAACGCCAGACGGTGGCCGAGGCCGGCCTGGGCTCGTCCGTCTGCGCGCTGGTCGGCGCCGGGCTGGGCGTGGCGCTGATCAACCCGCTGGCAGCGCGCGAGGAATACGAGGCCAACGGGGTGGAAGTGCGCCCCTTCAGCCCCGCCGTGCCGGTCACGGTCGCGCTGCTGTACCCGCCGTACCACACCCGCACCCGCCTGGTCAGCGTGTTCTCGCGCTACGCTCACCAGTTGATGCAGGAAGAGATGGCCGACCTGAAGGCGCGGCCGGCGCGCTAAATGCCGCAGGCCAATCTGGACGGGAAGCCGGCGGCCGCGCTCGCCATCAAGCAGGTGTGCGCGGCGCCCCAGGCGGCGTAGCCAAGGCTGTC